>Ga0272442_10000671_pt1 | contig 53875 bp, 66 predicted proteins | sample SSMForm2O_FD_200262 | JGI IMG/M metagenome (GOLD analysis project Ga0272442, IMG submission 200262) | Marine sediment archaeal communities from Little Sippewissett salt marsh, Falmouth, MA, United States - SSM-Form-2O | ecosystem: Environmental > Aquatic > Marine > Wetlands > Sediment ... | reverse complement strand
CCGCCAATCGACCACTTTGCCACACCGTTCTGGATACCGTTTGCTTCATTGCTCCATGTTCTTATAATAGCAGCTATACCAGCACCAAGCAAGATACCCGCCTTGATCGAAGTGGGCACTATATTAGCAACCTTCTTAGCACCGCCAGAGAAGGCCATCACCAAGAAGAATACAGCAAGTATCAACTGTAGTGCACACATAGACTGTATTGCACCAGTGAAACTAGTGGCTCCTGCAGCATCAACTGTAATATAGTCTGCTACATATGCCATATACAGGGGTATACCCGCTGTAATCCAACCTGCTATAGATGGGTCACCAAAACTTGTGTGTAGCAAGTACATAAAGTTGTTTATAATTACCATAGTCAGTCCGACTTCATAGGTGACACCAAAGGAACCTTGCATTGCTGCGATAACACCCATCGGCACCACACAGAGAATTGCCCCCTCAATAAAGTCAGGCCATTCCCATGGATAGTGTATGAAGGGCAAACGGAGTCTCAGGGAACCCCCCCAATAGGGTTGTTCTGTTTCTCCGGGTTCTCTATCCTTTCCAATATACCAACGCATTAGTTTATCCTCCAATTTTTTGGAATCAAGCTACATTCCCCCATGTTTTTTGTTAACATGCCGATATTTATGTAGCTGATAAACGTAATATGTTAGATTACTATAAAAGAATTTCGGTATTTTATACTATATTTTTAGTTTAATATTCAATAAATATGAAGAATATTTTTCTAATATTGTTTATTATTCTATACTTTATCATAATATTTTATTATATTTTGAAATAATTTTATATTTGAAGATATATTCAGAATAATATTCTTTCTATAAATGTGAATAATATTCACTTTATTATAAAAATAAAAATAAAAAAGAAGATGCCTATAAAGGCGTCACTTCTTTGCGGCCGCAGCAGCTTTTTCTTCTGCCAACTTTACCCTGATTTCCTTTGCTCTCTTTTCCTCAGATGTACCGTATTCCATCGCTAGATAGAACAAGACACCCATGATCAGAGCCCAAGTTGAACCCCTTGTTGCCAAGATACCGCCAATCATACCTGCTATACCACGCTCTAGATTTGTGGTTAACATTTCCATTGCGAGATATGTACACAGATATCCCTGGACAGCCATTGTAAGACCGAATCCGAATGGAAGGGCCGGCTTGACAATAAGTACTATCGGGTAGAAGAGCATGATTATAGACATACCCCAGAAGATGCCAGTGGCACCGCCCCAGTAGGAGTATTCTTCGTCAGGCGTTGATTCCTTGAATCTGTTTACGACCAGTGCCTGTCCTGCTGTCCACTGTGGACCTGCAAGAGGCAGATACGGCCATACTACACCTTCTATAAGGTTTCTTATACCAGTCCAGAAGTTTGTCCTGTTTGGGTCAAGTACGACAAGCTCATCCTTACGTGCCTCGTTTGCCTCATCGATGATTGCCTGTGCGACAAGTATGTCACCGAATGCAAGGATGTATGCTACTATTGCGGTTGATATTGCTCCTGCGAACATATCCACTGATGGCCATCCATTGTTCAATGGGGACATGTAGTTGAAAGTGTCTGCGAACTTTGGAATAAATATCCAACCCTGATCTAATATTCCGGTTGGCCTTGATACCTCACCAAGCGCGAGACCTATGACGTAACCAATGATGAATGTTGGTGCGATACCATATCTTGCAATCCAACCAAACCATTGGTGATTCCTTCTGTATCTCAGCGATCTTGGGGACCACAGAATGAAGAATGACAACACGACAGCGATCGTGAATGAGATTGACATCAATCCAATGCCACCGCCAATCGACCACTTTGCCACACCGTTCTGGATACCGTTTGCTTCATTGCTCCATGTTCTTATAATAGCAGCTATACCAGCACCAAGCAAGATACCCGCCTTGATCGAAGTGGGCACAAGCTCTTGTATCTTCTTGGCTCCGCCCGTAAAGGCCATTACCAAAAAGATTGCTGCCATAAGAAGCTGAAGTCCGCACATTGCCTGTATGGCACCTGAGAAATCAGCAACTCCTGCTGCATCAGTTGTTATATATTCAGCTACATAAGCCATGTATAGTGGGATACCTGAAGTAATCCAACCAACGATACTGGGATCACCAAAGCTGGTGTGCAGCAAGTACATAAAATTGTTTATAATTACCATGGTGAGACCCATCTCATAAGTGACACCAAAAGATGCTTGCATTGCTGCGATAACGCCCATAGGCACTACACAAAGGATTGCGCCCTGAATGAAGTCAGGCCATTCCCATGGATAGTGTATGAAGGGCAAACGGAGTCTTAATGACCCGCCCCAGTAAGGTTGCTCTGTTTCTCCAGGCTCTCTTTCCTTACCTATATACCAACGCATATTACTCCCTCTTTTAAAATCATCCACTTATTTTTACAATATGTCGAAAATATGACAGATGATTAACGGAATTTTAATATTTTAAATATATAAGGATTTCGGTATATTTTTCTTAATGTTTTGAATAATATTTATTATATTTAAGAATTATATTTTTATTATTTATTTTATTTAGAATAATATTTTTTTATATTATTTTATTTCAACTATAATTTATATTATAATTAAATTATAAAATTATATTTGTTTATGAATATTATAGTATATTATTAGTATAATATTCATATATGATGAATAATCTTCTAAAACCAAAATTGGAAATATCTGTATTATTTATATTAAAAAAATAATAAAAAGAAGAGATTATAAAAATATTTCTATTTCTTCTCTTCATCAAGATTCTTTCTTAGCTCTTCGGCCTTCCTCTCTTCCTTAGTGCCATATTCCATGGCAAGGTAGAATAGAATACCCATGATAAGAGCCCAAGTTGAACCTCTTGTAGCCAAGATACCGCCAATCATTCCAGAGATACCACGCTCTAGGTTTGTGGTCACCATTTCCATGGCGAGATATGTGCACAGATAACCCTGTATGGCCATTGTAAGACCGAATCCGAATGGAAGGGCCGGTTTGACAAGCAACACTATTGGGTATATCAACATTATTGAAGCCATACCCCAATACATACATGTTGCCCCTCCCCAGTATGAGTAGAACTCTTTTGGTTTTGAGTTGACATATCTGTTTACGACCAGTGCCTGTCCTGCCGTCCACTGTGGACCTGCAAGAGGCAGATATGGCCAGATCAAGCCTTCTATAAGATTCCTGATACCACACCAAAAGTTTGCACGATTAGCATCGTATGTTATGAATTCATCCTTACGAGCATCATTGGCTTCATCTATAAGGCTCTCCACTACCAGAACATCACCGAATGCTAGGATGTAAGCCACGATTGCTGTAGTTATGGCACCAATGAACATTTCACCACTAGGCCACCCCACATTTAAAGGTGAAAGGTAATTGTACGTATCTGCGATATTCATTCCAAAGATCCATCCCTGATCAAGCACGCCTGTTGGCCTTGGCACTTCACCAAGGGCTAGACCAATTATGTAACCGATAATGAATGTCGGTGCAATACCATACTTGGCTATCCAAGCAAACCATCTGTGAGTTTTCCTGTATGCAACGGATCTTGGAGACCACAGGATGAAGAATGACAATATAACGGCTATTGTGAAAGAAATTGAGAAAAGACCGATTCCTCCACCGATGGACCACTTGGCCACACCGTTCTGGATACCGTTTGCTTCATTGCTCCATGTCCTGACTATAGCAGCGATACCTGCTCCAAGCAATATACCTGATTTTATTGATGTTGGCACAATGCTTGAGATCTTTTTTGCTCCGCCTGAAAAAGCCATAACAAGGAAAATTACTGCCATAATCAGTTGCAATGCGCACATTGCCTGTATAGCACCAGTGAAATTTGTGACTTCGCCAGTCTTGACGGTATAATCTGCAACATATGCCATATATAGTGGTATACCTGATGTAATCCATCCTGCGAGTCCTGGGTCACCAAAGCTTGTATGTAGCAAGTACATGAAGTTATTGATGATTACCATAGTCAGACCCATCTCATAGGTCACTCCAAGGGAAGATTGCATAGCAGCTATCACACCCATGGGCACAACACACAATATAGCTCCCTCAAGGAACTCTGGCCATTCCCATGGATAGTGTATGAAGGGCAAACGGAATCTCAATGAGCCTCCCCAGTAGGGTTGTTCTGATTCTCCCGGTTCCCTGTCTTTACCTATATACCAACGCATTTTTTAAATCCCCTATATTATTTCACCTGAAAAATCATTTTTGCCTATTTACCGAAATGATACCAGATGATAAACGTAATTATATAAAAATCACTATATAACATTTTCGGTATAATGTTTTAATATTATATTTTATTAAGAATATTATTCATATTTATTTAATAATTAGTTATATTATTTATAATAATTAAATATATCTAATTATTTTTCTTTTATTTATATAAAAATCAATTATTTATTAAATATTGAATATATTTTATTTATTTTTTATATTTATTCAATATATTTAATTATTTTATTCATTAAACAATTATTATTCTTTTATTATTAATATATTTGAATATAATTCCATAAATAAATTATTTTAAATTTTACAAATAAATATAAAAGTAAAAATGCAAAAATATCATCATTGCTAAGGGGTTGATTACATAAGGAAACTAATAATCATATTAATTGCATTGCTTCTGCTGGCTCCGTCCTATATTATGGCTGATAATGAGGAAAAGATCGATGTCTTGTTCGATGTGACCAAGGAGATGGATGCAAAATATGGTAATCCTACTGTTCAGGAAAGACTGTTGGAAAGCCTATCCGAAGCTGGGATAACATATGAATTCACACCAGGGCATGTGACCCTAGATGAGATGGTCCTGGATGAATACAAGATACTGGTCATTTGGGATCCCGAAGGTACATATAGTGAGGCAGAGATCCAGGCCATACATAATTTTGTTGAAGATGGGGGAATATTGCTTTTCATGGGCACATCTTATTTTGACACAGTTCAGATTGTTTTGGATAATCTCAATGGCATCCTATCCCAATATGGGATTCAAGTAACCAAGGACCGGATCATAGATACGACAGACTTTTTTGGTTGCCACTGTGGAACCACACCACTAATATCCAACTTTGCAGAGGGCTCTTTCTTTTATAACATAGACGAGCTTGGATTAAGGCACACCGCGATGTTGCAGATATCAGAACCCGCCTATGCCATAGCCATGGGTGATGATGATGCATTCATAGATGATAATCTTAACGAGATATTAGATGAGGGGGAGATACATGGTGACCTTCCCGTGATCGCACAAAGGGACTTGGAAGGTGGCGGAAAGGTAATCGTGTTTGGCACAGAGAAAATATTTGAGGATACCTCTATTACCCTTTCAGACAACAAGAAGTTCGCAGAGAATATGTTCTCTGACTTGGTGTCTTATGCAGATATGCATTCCAATGAAGATTCATCAAATGATAATTACTTTTTGTTTGGTGGTGTGGCATTGGCAGCATTGCTGATAGTTGCGATAGTCGCAATGAAGGGGAGCAAAAAGAAAGATTAGGAAAATAGCTCGTAAGCCTGGGACAAGGTTATGTATTCAATATCCTTGTCTTCAAGGTATTCTAAAAGTTCTGTTAGTTTATTTATTGTTTCAGATCCACATATCCTTTCAGTGCTCTCAAAATCACCATCTATCTCTAGATCACAGAACTCCCAAGGGTGCATCCCTATGACAACCACCTTGATATCTTTGTCAATCTGGCCCTCTATGACCTTCAGGTAGGCATCCACCCAGGATTCTTCATAGAAAAAGAAAGGATAGAAGTAATTTGGCGCGTTTGAGACCGGCACTCTCAGTATCTCCATTTCTCCCGCTTTTGTCCAATCATCACAGGAGGGGTAGTACGGATAGCTGTCCCCCTTATAGGCAGATGCCTCGACCAAATAACCGAATGACTCTAATATCTCCAAAAGCTCTGAGTCGCATGAGTGGCCTGGTGACCTGAATGAAGTGATATTTTTCCCTGTTATCTCTTCAAGTATCCTTGTTGACTCATCTATTCTCAGATAATTCTCTTCATAGCTCAAGCTGTAGAGGGGTTCATCATGGTATAGGGAATGGTTCCCGATCTCATGGTTGGAAGATATTTCTCTCACAAGTTCTGGGTAATAATTTGCAACATTGCCTGTAACCAAGAATGTTCCATTTACACCATACTCCTCAAATAGGCCCAGGATAATGGGGATCCCAACATCAATGCCTTGATAAGTATCCAGGTAAGGTGGAAAATCCCTTTCTGTGTCAATTGTTAACAGAACATACGTCCCGCTCTCATCATCACTCAAACAACGGTATAGGCCTGAGAACGCTAGCACCAGGATGATTGCTGTTAGGACAATAGAAATTTTTCTATATCTCATTTTTTCCTCTTTATTATGGTGTACGAGATCAAGATCAGTAATATCAGTGCCAAGCCGACCAATACATAATCGTTATCGTCCTCTTTCTCCACGGGTTTATCTATCAAATAACCTATGTTATTATCTTCGTTTTCTTCAATTAGGAGTTCTCTGGGGTCTATTACATACCTTTCTATGGTCTTTTCCATCGTACCAGTGTAATTTGTCAGTGGACCTAAAAGTTCACTAGTGCCGTCACTGTATTCTAATTTTACCTCCACAGGTATCTCAAGCTCATTAATATATAGTATATTTATATTATAATGGCCATCCTCTTTGAAGGATTCTCCTGCGAATGCATCTGGCATGGCATCCGTTCTTATCATGGTCTCGAATATGTCGCCTGCCATCGCATCACCGAAGTGTTCATTCATGGAATCAATGATATGTTTTCCGTCAATAATCGAGTACATATTCTCGTTATACAACTGCGAAAGATACTCTAAGAACTCTTCCTGGCCAGTATACATGCTCATGATGTCCAATACAATGGGGGCCTTGATGTATGCCATAAGAAAATATTCAGGGTCTGATGCAAACTCATCCAGGGGCAGGTCAATGATGTTAACTGCCTCATCAGCATGGGTTATGTAAGTGTCCATTATGTATGGCATATAGTAGGATTCCCTGTAATTTTCATAATAGTTTTTAAAATACATCAATGTGCTGTACTGCGCCAGAGACTCATCTATGTATGACTCTTTGTACTCATCGTTCCCAACCACTGAGTACCACCATTGATGCGCCACCTCGTGCACTACCGTTATCTCAAAGAATGACTCATCGTAGATGTCATAGTAATATGAGTCAATGAAGACAAGCTGTGGATATTCCATCCCAGCCCCAACGCCAAGATGCGTCTCCGCAATTGTAAATGATTCATAAGGGTAATCTCCATAAATTTCCTCGAATAGCTCAATGGAATCAATGGCATATTGAAGCGAGTATGCCCCTCCGATTTCATGACCGGGCATATAGTACGAGTATATTGTTATGTCATTGTAATCCCCTGTCAAAGACTCATATGAGGGCGAGCATGAGAATGCATAGTCCCTAGTGAGTGGCGCCTCAATCTCATATTCGTACAATAAACCGTTTTCAAACTTTTTCACTACGGTGCCACTAGTGGCAAGCTCCCAGTCCCTGTCCAGCATCAGATCGATATTCCAATTGGCGGCCTCAGAGAAAAATGGGTCGCCCCTGCTGATATATGGGTACAATGCCCACTGGCCATCCATATACACGCATGCCTGGGGGAAGCAGTTACCTGCGTAGATTATGTCTTCGTAATGTCCAAATCGATATTTCATCTCAGGTATCTTTATCTCAAAGTCCATGTAGATATTTTCCGTTTCACCTGGTCCAAGGGGCGAACTTAGATCTATTTTCAAGAATATGTCATCTATTATGGAATATTCATGCTCGCGGACCTCTATATCGATGTAACCTGGGTCAAACCCATTTGGATACGTCTCCTCGTCAATCACTGCGGGAATTCCTTCACCATCATCGAAGGCATTGGGATAAAGAGTGAAATACAGCTCATCTAGTTCAACTCCACTATTGTTGTAGTATATTACGCTCTCTGTGCCCGAGATGACAAAGTTTTCAACATCTACGACAATTTTCAGGTCATAACGGCTACGGCCCTCTGAATTTTCAGCGTGGATTGCTTGGGGGGCAAGCAGCAATAGAACGAATAACATAACTAGTGGAATTTTCTTCATTGAATTAAATACACTGCTTATAATAAATATTTTTTTAAGCTAACATTGCCATTTTCATTCAATGAAGATTATTTTTTTGGGCACGGCCAGTTCAAAACCTTCGCCTGATAGGAATCCTTCTTGCATAGCATTGCTACGCTTGAGAGAGGTAATACTGTTCGACTGTGGGGAGGGGTGCCAGAGGCAGATGCTCAGAAATGTAAAGCAATCGAGGATCAAGAGAATATTCATAACTCATTTTCATGGCGACCATTATCTGGGCCTTCCAGGCCTATTGATGACAATGTCGCTTAACGGCAGGGAAGACCCGATCGAGATATATGGGCCGGAAGGCACAAGGGAATTCATCAAGAATATGCTGATTTCTGGATATATGGACATTTCATATGATATCCTTGTTACGGAGATAGGCGATGATCTCATTGATTTTAATGGTTACTCCATAAGGTCGTTCCCCGTTGACCATGGGATACCCGCATTGGGTTTTGTTTTCATAGAAAATGACAGGAGAGGAAACTTTGACAGGGAAAAGGCAAGGAAGCTTGGCATTAAGGGAAAGATGTTCGCCAAACTTGAGAAAGATGGAGAATTAATAATCAATGGAAAGACAGTTAAGATTGATGATTTAACGGGAATAACAAAAAAAGGCAAAAAAATAACTTATTCTGGCGATACGAGACCGATACAATTTCCAATGGAAACAAAGGGGTCAAATGTGCTAATTCACGAGGCGACTTTTATGAACCCGGAAGAGAGAGGGGACACGTTCCACTCAACTGTCCGTGAGGCTTGCGAGTCCGCCGTGTCTATGGGCGCTGGACTGCTTGTGATCACCCATATCAACTCCAGATACGACAAGGAAGCGATAGAGGAAGAGGCCAATAGGTACTTTAACGGCGCTGTGGTTGCATATGACCTATTTGAGATTGAGATATAATTTTATATTTTGTTAATGCACATTATATCAGGATTGTTGGCATATTGTATGTGCAATAATTTTATATATCACTATTTAATTAGGAATTGTACCGAAAAACTTTTAAATAGCATGTTTAAGAACTCTCTGTATTAGTGGATAGAATAAATCCATAGAGTGTAATGGGAATATAATGATTCATTGTATTCCTGATTCTTATCGAAGAATGAATTTAATCAAATATTTTGAAAAAGTAAAGGGGTTGTACGCATGGGAAATACTAGCGGTCACAAAAGCAAGCCAAGATCAGGTTCATTAGCCTATACTCCTAGAAAGAGGGCAAAAAGCTCAATATCAAGGAATACCACATTCACTGATTCCGAAAAAGTGAAGCTGCTGGGTTTTCCTGGATATAAAGCGGGAATGTCACATGTCCTTAAACAGGATGATAGGCCACATGCCATAACCAAGGGAAAAGAGATCTTTGTGCCTGTTACGGTTATTGAGACACCACCGGTCGTTATTTGTGCCATCAGAGGATATGTTGGCACCAACGATGGCGATAAGGTAGTGACAGAAGTTTGGGCACCTGAGTTGTCCAAGGATCTTGAGAGATTAATTTGTATTCCAAAGAACGCTCATGGCATGGAAACTTTTGATAGTGCCATTAACGAGGGAAAGATTGAGGCTTTGAATGTATTAGTTCATACCCAGCCTAGGTTAATCAAATTAAAGAAGAAACCAGACCTTATGGAATATGCGGTCGGTGGAGCATCTTTGGAAGAGAAGGTGGAATTCTGCAAGAGCATCCTTGGCAAGGAAGTTAGGGTCCAGGATGTTTTTGAGAATGGAAACATGATCGATGCGAGTGGGATAACCAAGGGAAAAGGTTTTCAGGGCCCTGTGAAGAGATGGGGCGTAAAGATTCAGGGTAGAAAAGTAAATGATGCACGTAGGCATGTTGGATGTATCGGTCCATGGAATCCTGCAAGGACGATGTGGACGGTCGCTATGGCCGGACAGGTAGGTTACCATCAGAGAACCGAGTTCAACAAGCGTATATTGCGTGTATACTCCCTTGACGAGAGGAACGTTACTCCAGATGGGGGATTCTTACACTATGGTGTTTTGAATTCTGATTTTGTTCTGGTTAGGGGTTCAGTTCCAGGTCCTACCAAGAGATTGGTAAAAATGAGGGATGCAGTGAGGCCGCCAAGGCATATGCCTGTTGGTAAGCCCAATATAACTTTTGTATCTACTTCTTCAGCCCAGGGTGATTGATAATGAAATGTAATATCTATTCTTTGGATGGCAAGGTCGCGGGATCATTGGATGTTCCTAGGGTCTTCACGACGGAATACAGGCCAGACCTGATCAAACGTTCAGTATTATCTACAATATCATCAAGGTCACAACCCTATGGACCAAACCCATTGTCTGGCAAGATGACAAGTGCCGAGTCATTGGGCAAGAACAGGGGAATTGCCAGGCTTCCAAGGATGAAGTCAGGCCCAAGGAGAGGAGCTTTCGTGCCACAGACAGTAGGTGGTAGGAGGGCGCATCCGCCAGTCCCGGAGAAGACCATCAGGGAGAAGATCAACAAGAAGGAGAAGAGGCTTGCTCTGATGTCCGCCATCGCTGCCACAGCCAATGTGGAAAAAGTGAGGAACAGGGGACATCGCTTTGAGGAAGACAAGGTCCTGCCAATTGTTGTTGATGATGAACTTGAGAAGATCAAAAAGACAAAGGAAACCAGGGATATCTTCAAGATCCTGGGTATCTGGGATGACGTGCTCAGGGCCAGGGAGAAGAAGATAAGAGCTGGAAAAGGAAAGGCAAGAGGGAGAAAGTACAAGCGAAAGAAAGGCCCTCTGGTCATAGTGTCTAGGAATCAGGGAATCAACATGGGCGCAAGGAATCATCCTGGCGTTGACATAGTTGAGGTCGAGAAGCTCTCTACAGAGCACCTGGCACCTGGAAGCGAAGCAGGCAGATTGGTCATATGGACCAAGTCCGCAATTGAAATGCTTGACAAGATGTTCGGAGGTAATTGAAATGGGACCATATGATATCGTATACTATCCCCTCATTACCGAAAAAACGGTTTCAATGATGGAGCGTGAGAACAAGCTTGTCTTCATTGTTTCAAGAAAGGCAAAGAAAGTTGATATTAAAGATGCGATCGAGAAGCTCTACGAAGTGGAGGTCGAGAAGGTCGCAGTCCTCATACAACCCAATGGCAAGAAGAGGGCTCATGTGAAGCTTAGGGAAGAATATCTTGCTGATGAGGTTGCAACGAAGATGGGGGTATTCTAAATGGGCCATCGTATAAGATCACAGAAGAAGGGGAGAGGTTCACTAAAGTACCGAACTTCCAAGAAATACAAGACCTGCATTCATTACTCCAGGGATAATGATGGTCTTTCAGGCGTTGTTCTTGATATCAAGCACGACTCATCAAGGACCTGTCCCATAATGAAGGTCAGATTTGAAAATGGACTTGAAGAATACTTATTGGCACCGGAAGGTATCATGAAGGGCGATGAGATCCTCATCGGAAAAGATGGAAAGATGAGCATCGGAAATGTCATGAATCTATCAAAGATACCAGAAGGAACGTTTATTCACAACATTGAGAACAAGCCCGGTGACGGCGGCAAGCTGGTCAGGTCCGCAGGTTCTTTTGCAACTATAGTCTCACACGATCCGAAAAAGACGATAGTGCAACTTCCCTCAAAGGTCATGAAGTCATTCAATTCGTCTTGCAAGGCCACGGTTGGGATTGTTGCGGGCGGCGGACGACATGAGAAGCCCTTTGTAAAGGCGGGTAAGAAACACCACCTCCTCAAGGGAAGACCTGTCATATACCCACGTGTAACTGCCAGGGCCATGAATGTTGTAGATCACCCATTTGGTGGCGGTGGTCATGACCACTCTGGAAGGCCTACGACTGTATCAAGGTCTACACCTCCAGGTAGGAAGGTCGGTCACATAGCTGCCAAGAGAACAGGGAGGAGAAGGTAATGGCGAGAAAGAAGTTTACATACAGGGGTCTCGATCTTGAAGATCTGCAAAAGATGCCAGTTCAGGACTTCATTTCCCTTATTCCATCCAGGCAGAGAAGGTCGCTTAACAGAGGTTTCACAGAGAAGCAAAAGAAGCTTCTCCTGAAGCTAAGGAAGGCTAGCTCCTCAATGGAAGACGGAAATAGGTCAATAGTGAGAACACATTGCCGTGACATGATAGTTCTACCTGAAATGATTGGACTGACTGTTGGCATACATAATGGGAAAGAGTTCAAGGTCGTAGAGTTGGTGCCTGAGATGATTGGTCACTACTTTGGTGAGTTTGCCCTATCAAGAGGAAGGGTTAGACACAGCTCACCTGGTGTAGGTGCTACCAAGTCCTCTATGTACGTACCACTCAAGTAAGGAGATGAAAAAATGTCCAATTACTCATGTTACAAGAATCTGGATGCAACAAGAACTGCCAAGGTCTTTGGCAGGCATATCAATATCTCACCAAAACATGCTGTTGAGATATCCAGAGAGATTAAGGGGATGAAACTCGTGGATGCGAAGAAGTACCTAGGGGAAGTCATAGACATGAAAAGACCGGTCGCCTTCAAGAAATATAATAAGAAGATTGGTCACAAGAAGGGCCTAATCGGATGGGATGCAGGTAGGTACCCTGTCAAGGCCAGTAAGAAATTCCTCAAACTTCTAGAAGAACTGCAGGCCAATGCAGAGTACAAGGGACTTGACTCAAACAGCCTCAGGATAATCCATGCCTCCTCTTATAAGGGAAGGATTATACCAGGATGGATTCCAAGGGCCTATGGTAGGGCATCACCTTACAATCACGTATTGACCAATGTTGAGCTCATTGTGGAGGAGAGATAATGGCGATCGAGAGACGTTTCATTGAAGAGAACATAAAGAATGCCAGCATAGACGAGTTCCTTTCAAAAACATTGGAAAGGGCAGGATATGGCGGCGTTGAGATAAAGAGAAGCCCATTGGGAACAAGGGTCATCGTACAGGTTGAAACTCCCGGTGTCGTTATCGGTAGGAAAGGCAGGTCAATCAGGAAGCTAACAGCAGACCTTGAGAAGAACTTTAATCTTGAGAAACCCCAGGTGGAGGTTGAGAATCTTCAGAAACCCGAGTTCAATGCCAATGTCATGGCAAGCATACTCGCATCGGATCTTGAAAAGGGTCTTCATTTCAGAAGGGCTGCATACTTCCTGCTTAGAAAGATCATGAACGCAGGCGCTATGGGTGCAGAAATTCTTATATCTGGCAAGTTGACCGGTGAAAGGTCGAGGTCAGTTAGATTTTATCAAGGTTACATCAAGAAATCTGGAAATCCAGCAATTGAGAACGTATCCACAGGATTTGCCACAGCAAAGAGAAAACTTGGTGCCATTGGTGTCAGGGTAAAGATAATGTCTGGTGAAATCCCGCTTCCAGATCAGATAATAATCAAAGATATCATGATAGAACCAAAGGAGCCGGTAGAGGAAGCACCTGAAGTGGTTGATGAGATCATTGAAGAGGAGCTGCCACTGGATGAAGAGTCAGTAGAAGTCGCAGAGCAGGCATCGGATGAAGCGGAAGAGGAACCCTTGGCAGAAGCAGAGCCAGCAGAGGAAGCACCAGCAGCAGAGGAATCACCAGCAGCAGAGGAATCACCAGCAGCAGAGGAAGCACCAGCAGCAGAGGAAGCAGAAGCAGAGCCAGCAGAGGAAGCACCAGCAGCAGAGGAAGCACCAGCAGCAGAGGAAGCACCAGCAGCAGAGGAAGCAGAAGCAGAGCCAGCAGAGGAAGCACCAGCAGCAGAGGAAGCAGAAGCAGAGCCAGCAGAGGAAGCAGAAGCAGAGCCAGCAGAGGAAGCACCAGCAGCAGAGGAAGCAGAAGCAGAGCCTGAAAATGTGCCAAAGGAGGCTGAATAATATGGCTATAATACGTGCTGACGAAGTAAGGGATATGAATTTGGATGAAATGGAATCCAAATTGGAAGAGCTTAGGTTCGAGCTTGCTAGGGAAAGGGCTCTTTTGGCAACAGGTTCAGCTCCTGAGAATCCTGGAAGGATAAGGGAGTTGAAGAGGACGATTGCCAGATTGAATACAATCATTAATCAAACAGAAATTGAAGGAGAGTTGAATAGATAATGGCAGAAGTTTGCCCGAAATGTGGACTTCCAAAAGAACTTTGCGTGTGTGAAGAGATTGCAATCGAAGATCAGCAGATCAAGATTTCAAATGCACGCAGAAGGTTTGGCAAATGGATAACAATTGTCGAGGGATTTGATAAGGATATTGACATCAAAGAATTAGGAAAGGATCTGAAGGCCCGGTGTGCATGTGGTGGCACCATTAAGGAAGGCAAGATAGAACTCCAGGGAGACCATAAGAGGAAAGTCATGCAGATTCTTAACAATATGGGTTATTCAGTGGAGATGTCAGATGCCAAACGAAGATAGGGAGGTCCTGATCGGTCAAGAGGCAACTATTGTCGGCAGTAGCAATCCATCTTATGTTGGTATCAGAGGCGTTATCGTTGATGAAACGGCGAACATGATCGATATCGAGGAAGAGGACGGTCGTGTTAAACGCCTCATCAAGAAAAATATAATATTGGAAATTAACGGAAATCGCGTTGATGGAATTAAGCTTATAGGAAGGCCCGAAAACAGGATTAAGACCCGTGTTAGGAAAAAATGGAGATGATGTAATGATCGGAATCAATGTAGAGGAACCTTCAACCACCTGCGATGACAAGAACTGTCCATTTCATGGTCAGCTCTCGGTTCGTGGCAGAGTCTTCGATGCAGAAGTTGTCAGCGACAAGATGAGAAAATCTGTCGTTGTGAAAAGGGAATACATGAAGTTTGTCGATAAATTTGAGAGATATGAGAAGAGAACCTCTAGGTTCACTGCACATAATCCACCTTGTATAGACGCAAAGGTCGGTGACAAGGTAAAGGTCGCAGAATGCAGGCCCTTATCCAAGACCAAAAGCTTTGTGGTCGTAGGGGTGATGTAAAATGGCGAAGGGTGCGGGAGCAACTAGGGGTAGGTCACCAGTTAGGCCAATAAGGGCCTTGACTACTGGTTCGAGATTAATATGCGCCGATAACACAGGCGCAAAGGAATTGGAGATTATTGCAGTCCTTGGATATAAAGGTGTCAAGAGAAGGTATCCAAAGGCCGGTGTCGGTGACATGGTGTTTGCCTCAGTAAAGAAAGGTAGGCCAAACATCAGGAAGACGATAGTCAACGCCGTCATAGTAAGGCAGAAAAAGGAATACAAGAGGCTTGACGGCACTTGTATCAAGTTCGAGGACAATGCTGCAGTTATCACTGGACCCGACGGGGTGCCAAAGGGATCAGAGGCTAGGGGCCCTGTTGCAAAAGAATCAGTGGAGAGATGGCTAAAGATATCTGGTATATCCAGTATCATTGTGTAAGGTGGTGATTATATGGTTACGAAGTCCCCAAGAAAACAAAGAAAGATGCTGTATAACATGCCAAAACATGAAAAGCACAAGTTGATGACGGCGAGACTGAGCAATGAGCTCATTGAGAAGTATGGTGTTAGGTCCATGCCTGTCAGGAAAGGAGACAAGGTAGTTGTCGAACGCGGTGATTACGTTGGTCATGAAGGAGAGATTATTTCTGTTAACAGGAAGGCAGTGAAAATATGTGTCGAAGGAGCTACCATCGAGAAGACAGATGGCACTGAGAAGACATACCCTATACACCCTTCGAACGTTGTTATAACCAAGCTTGATTTAAGCGATGAGATGAGAAAAAAGAGCCTTGAAAAGAAAGGATGGTGAGAAAGTGGGTAGAAAAGGAGAAGGAAAAAGTCTGAAAAGGGAATTTGCACCTCGGGAATGGAAGATCCAAAGGAAGCAAAAAGTCTGGACCATAAGAAATAGGCCTGGGCCACACTCATCTGACCTGTCAGTACCAATCACATTCATATTGCGAGATTATCTTGGATATGCCAAGAACGTTAGAGAAGTAAAGAAGATACTCCATGAGGGTCTTGTCCTGATAAACGGCAAGCCCAGAAAGGATTACCGATACAGAGTAGGTGTCATGGATGTAATAGAGATACCCAGGACAGAGGAGTACTACAGGGTAGTCCCCAATTACAAGGGTAATCTAAACTTGCACCCAATATCCAAAGAAGAGAAGGATAAGAAGCTCTACAAGATAAGCGATGTGACGCTTCTAAGTGGCGGAAAGTATCAATTGAACTTCCACGATGGAAACAATATGGTGTCTGAGAAAAAATATGACACGTATCAAAGTGTCATAGTGGACCTGTCTAAAAATGAGATTGTAGAGTCGATACCTCTAAAAGAGGGCAGCCTGGTCTTGATCCTGTCTGGAAAGAACGTTTCAAAGATAGGGAAGATCGTGGAGATAAGGGACTTTGGGATGAATCCGGACGCAGTCACGCTTGAGTCGCCCAAGGGAACATTCCAAACACTGAAGGATTATGTTATCGCCATTGGGGTTGAGGACAACCCAGTGATATCTTTGCCAATGGGTGATTGATCATGTCTATCAAAGATCCGAGAATTCAGAAAGTCACGCTTCATATGGGCATTGGCGAGTCTGGAGAGATCCTCCAAAAGGCATCCGAACTTCTTGAAGAGATAGCTCAGCAAAAGCCCGTTAACAGGGTAGCCAAGAGAACGAATAGGGATTTTGGCATAAGGCAGGGAGAACCTATATCCATTCTTGTGACCCTAAGGGGGGAACAAGCCGAGGCATTCCTTAAACGTGCCTTTGAGGCATTGGAGAATAAGTTACCCTCAAATAACTTTGATACGTATGGCAACTTCGCATTTGGCATCAAGGAGCACATTGACCTTCCAGGAGTCAAGTACGACCCAAAGGTTGGTATCTATGGAATGGACGTGTGCGTTACAATAGAGCGTATAGGTTACAGGCTTTCGAGAAGGAAGTACAAGAAAAAGAAGATCAAGCCAAAGTATCGTCTTTCAAAGGAAGATGGTATTCAATTCATCAGAGAGAAATTTGGAGTTGAGGTTGCATGAGCAAGAAGGGTAAGATCATCAAGACGAAATATGGTAGAGGAAGTAGGATTTGCAGGAGATGTGGTAGCCATGGACCAGTCATAAGACGCTATGGCCTGATGATCTGTAGGCGTTGCTTCAGGGAAGTGGCACCTAAGATAGGATTCAAGAAATACAGTTAGGTGATAATTCATGTTGAACGATCCTTTAGCAGATGCATTGTCGAACATATCAAATCAGGAGAAGGTCAGAAAGACAGAATGCCTTGTACCTGCTTCTAAGAATATAGGCAATGTGTTGCATATACTTCAAAAATACAACTTTGTGGGAGCTTTTGAATTTATAGATGATGGAAAATCAGGTAGATTCAAGGTAGACCTCCTTGGGAATATCAATCTTTGCGGCGTCATCAAACCCAGATACGCAGTTGGCAAGGATGGATACGAAAGCTTTGAGAGGAGATTTCTTCCGGCCAGGGGATTTGGAATCCTTGTGGTGTCAACATCGAATGGTGTAATGAGCCATCATGATGCGCAGGAAGCAGGTCTAGGCGGGAGATTACTGGCTTATGTTTATTAGGTGATAAGAATGTTGGCTGATGAGATAAAAGAGGAGATCAAGATACCTGATGGAGTCGAGGTTAGCGTAGATAAGCACTTCGTCAAGATCAAAGGTCCCAAGGGTAGCTTGGAACGTAACTTCAAGTATCCAAATGTGAGATTGGAATCCAAAAATAGTTCCGTAGTACTTGTAACGGACTATCCTAGAAAGCCTGACAAGGCTGCCATCTATACCATTAGATCCCATCTCAACAACATGATCAAGGGTGTACAAGATGGTTACAGCTACAAAATGAAGGTAATATATGCTCACTTTCCTTTGAACCTAAAGATTGATGGTGGCATTGTGGTCATCGATAACTTTCTTGGTGAGAAGTTCCCCAGAAATTCAAAGATAGTAGGGGATACTAAGGTCAAGATTTCCGGAGACGAGATAACGGTCGAAGGGATAAACAAAGAGCATGTGGGACAGACCGTTGGAAACCTTGAAAAGGCCACCAGGGTCACAAAGAGGGACCCTCGTGTGTTCCAAGATGGCATTTACCTTATTGAAAGGGATGGTGCACCTCTGAGGTGGTAGGCTATGAGTGAAAGATTATTGAAATTACGCAAAGAGGCTTCAAAGAAGCGACCTAAGTTCAAAAGGCAGGAATCTTGGAAGCTCAAGAAGTTTAAGAGGAATATAACCTGGAGAAAACCTAGGGGTCACTCCTCAAAGATGAGAAGGAAACTCAAGGGCAAGCTTCCCATTGTGAAGATCGGTTATCGCGGACCAAAGGATGTTAGGGGATATCACCCCAGTGGTCTTCCTGAAGTTTATGTGAACAATCTTGATGATGTTGAGGGTGTGGAGAATTCCATTTTGAGGATTTCTTCCTCCGTTGGAAACAAGAAGAAGGCCGATATACTCCTGAAGGCCAAGGAGCTGGGGCTTCGTGTTGCTAATTCCGGTGTAAAGTTCCTATATGTGGATTCTACCGAGACATTGGAAAAATATGCCCCTATAAAGGACTCTGTCAAAGAGTTCAAGTTCTCCAACATTGATGAGAAGATCAAGGACGAGATCATGGACAGCGCCAAGGAACTCAAGATAAAGATGGAGGAGGGTGAGTAAGATGAACTTAAGCGTTCAGAGAAGAATCGCCTCCGAGGTCCTTGATTGCGGAGCCAACAGGGTCTGGCTTGATTCATCAAAGGCTGAAGAGATCAGCATGGCCATTACAAGGGAAGATGTTAGGAACCTTGTGAGCAAGGGGATCATCAAGAAGAAGCAGGAAGAGGGAATATCAAGGCACAGGGCCAGAAAGCGCCATATTCAAAAGAAGAAGGGCAGAAGAAGGGGACATGGTACCTTCAAGGGGCCGAAATTCTCAAGATATCCCAGGAAGAGAAGGTGGATAAACACCATAAGGCCATTGAGACAGGAACTCAAAGACCTCTACAAGGAGGATACCATCTCCACAGAGGTATACAGGAAGCTTTACAGGATGGCCACCGGAGGAGCGTTCAGGTCTGTGGACTACATGAAATCATACATGAAGGACCATGGAATGGTTGAGGAGGTGCAGAGAAAATGAATGGACCAAGATACGCAGTTCCTTTCAGGAGACGCAGGGAATGCAAGACAGACTTTAGAAGCAGAAAGAGCATGCTTTTCTCAGGAAAAGCAAGATTCGTTGTCAGAAAGTCATTGAACTACATCTGGTCACAGATTATTGTTCTAGATGTCAAAGGCGACAAGGTCATTGTTTCAGCTCACTCAAAAGAGCTTTCAGAGTTTGGTTGGAAAGGTTCCTTTTCAAACACTCCCGCTGCCTATCTGACAGGATATTTATGTGGCCTGAGGGCCAAGAAGGCTGGTGTCGATGAAGCAATCCTGGATATGGGGCTCTTTGACGTTGTGAAGGGTTCAAACATATTCGCTTGTCTCAAAGGCTTCAGTGACAGCGACGTGCAGATACCATTCGATGAATCCATCGTTCCGAGCGAGGATCGTATAAGTGGAAAGCACATAGTATCATACTTCGAATCACTTGATGAAGAAGAGCGTTCAAGGCGTTTTTCCAAATATATCAAAGAGAAAATCGATGTGACTACATTGCCCGATCTGTTTGAGAAAACAAAGAAAGAGATTGGCAAGAAGGAGATTTAAAGGGGAGATCACATGAGAAGAGATGATAGAGGTAAGAGAAAAGATTCACCCGCACAGACCCAAGATTCCTGGAAACCGAAAACAGACCTTGGCAAGTCTGTGAAAGATGGAAAGATCAAGAACATTGGTGAGATTTTTGACATGGGGCTCCCTATTTTAGAGACCGAGATTGTTGATCGTCTCCTGCCTGAGCTTTCAGAAAGGGATTTTCAGGAAGTTCTTTCTGTGAACATGGTGCAAAGAATGACCGACTCAGGAAGAAGGGTAAAGTTCGCATGCATTGTTGTCGTAGGTAACAAGAACGGATATGTGGGGCTTGGATATGGAAAGGCACAAGAGGTTGGGCCCGCCATAAGAAAGGCCATAACGGACGCAAAGCTGAACTTGATCCAGATCAAACGTGGATGCGGGTCATGGGAGTGCAATTGTGGCACGCCACATACAATACCATTCCAGATTGATGGAAGATCCTCCAGCGTATCTGTTACATTGCTTCCAGCACCAAGAGGTCTTGGCATAGCAATGGGGGATGTAGGCAGGAAGATTCTTTCACTTGCAGGCATCAAGGACGTCTGGTCACGTTCATATGGACAGACCCAGACAACGCTAAACTTTGCCAGGGCAATTTTTGATGCACTTATGAAAATAAATGACATGAGCGTTCAAAATAGGCATATCGAAAGGATAGGCATAATCCCAGGCAGTAAGGAAGAGTAGGTGAGTAAAGCATGAAACATTTGGCTGTTGTTAGGATTAGGGGCCAGGTAGGCGTCAGGGCGACCATCAGGGACACCTTGGGCATGCTCAAGCTCTTCAACGTAGGAAACTGCATTGTCATTGATGACAGGGAGTCATACAATGGCATGCTGCAAAAATCTAAGGATTATATAACATTTGGCGAGATAAATCCGGAAGTCATGAAGAGGATAATACTCAAGTGGGGCAGGCTCCCTGGAGACAAGCGAATTGACGAGGACTATGTCAAGGAAAAGACAGGGCTTGATGTGGATGCTTTCGTTGAGGCAGTATTCAGGTTTGAGCATGACATCAGCGAACTTGGAATAAAGAACGTCTTCAGACTTCATCCGCCAAGGGGCGGATACAAGGATACCAAGAGGGGTTTCGGACAAGGAGGGTCCCTTGGAGACAGGGGAGAAGAGATCAACTCACTCTTGGAAAGAATGATTTAAGGTGATTCAATTGATTAGAAAAACCAGAAAGATCAACAAGAAGCGTGGTTCAAGGACCTGTGGAGGCGGTTGCTCCAAAAAGAGGAGGGGCGCTGGACACAGGGGTGGCCGAGGGAACGCAGGTTCTGGTAAGGAAAAGAAGCAAAAGTACACTTGGTTCCAGATATACAAACCCAATCATTTGGGCAAGTATGGATTCCAAAGGGCTGACTTTTTAAGGGCAGATGTACTTGGAGTTAATATATCATTCCTAGACCAGAATTTAGCTGAATTTGAGTTACAAGGTATCCTTGAATACGAGGGCGAGACTCCTGTAGTTGATGTGACCAAAATTGGTTATGAGAAGGTCTTGGGTTCAGGTAAGGTCACAAAGCCATTGATCGTCAAGGCACCTTTCTTCAGTGAAAGGGCAAAGCTAAAGATCGAAGAGGCAGGTGGCCAGGCCATCAGTTCATAGGAGTATTGTTTATGTCTTTGCAGGGAGCACTCACACCATTGTTTAGGTTATTGCCCGAGGTATCTAGCCCAAAGAGGCACATAACCCTAAGAGAACGCCTAATTTGGAGTGGGGTAATATTGATAATGTACTTCATATTATCCGAGATACCGCTTTACGGTTTACCAGCGACTATAGAGGATATGTTCTCCGGTTTCAGGACAGTTCTTGCAGGTAATAGTGGATCGCTGTTGCACTTGGGTATCGGTCCCATAGTGACCGCTGGCATAGTCATGCAGTTGCTACAGGGTTCAGATATCCTGGGCATGGACCTTTCAACACACAAGGGTAAGGCCGTTTTCCAAGGCACACAAAAGCTACTGGCCATATTCCTTTGCATCTTCGAGGCATTCATATTTGCGTTTGCCTGGAGATACCAAGTGTCTTCTGGAATGTTGGTATTCCTAATAACCCAGATGGCTGTGGGTGCGTTGCTGCTGCTCATGATGGACGAGGTTGTCACAAAGTGGGGTTTCGGAAGCGGTGTTTCCCTGTTCATTGCTGCAAGGGTATCGGCCCAGGTCTTTTGGCAGGCTTTCAGCCCGATGAGGGATGAATCCGGCCAGTTCCTGGGGGCCATTCCAGATTTCATATCAAAGATCATCAATGGAGAAACCGTAGGCATTTTTTCCCGGCCCTATCCTTATCCGGATATGTCGGCTTTCATGTTCACTATAATTGTATTCCTAGTAGTAGTATATTTTGAAGCTATGAGGATAGAGATACCCCTTTCATATGGAAAATACAAAGGCATCAGGGGAAGGTACCCTATCAAGTTCATTTATGCATCTAACATCCCTATGATATTGACAGTTGCCCTATTTGCAAATGCAAGGATACTTGCACAGGTGACAAATTGGGGCTTTGTAGGGACATTTGATCAAAACGGTTCGGTAACAGGAGGGCTGCTTTATTATCTGACATCACCTAATTCCTTTACTGCATTGAGGCTTGACCCTATACGGGCTTTGATATATCTTGTGATAGTGGTCGTGTTTTGTGTCCTGTTTGCGAAGCTTTGGATAGAGCTTACGAATATGGGGCCAAAGTCCGTTGCTAAGAGATTGCAAAGCTCGGGCATGCAGATACCTGGATTTAGAAAGGATATCAGGATATTGGAGAAGATCCTCTCGAGATATATTCCCCAGGTCACCGTGATGGGTGGCGCATTTGTCGGATTGATTGCTGTGTTTGCTGATTTCACAGGTGCTTTGGGAACCGGGACTGGAATATTGCTTACAGTAGGTATTATCTATAGATTGTATGAACAGCTTGCTAAAGAACAGGCTTCAGAGCTATTCCCTGCCCTGAGGCAATTCATAGGTAAGGATTAGGTGATAAAAAATGGGATATATGGATGGAATATACGGGGCCCTTGATGGCATATTTGGATTTTTGCCAATGGATGACCCTTCACAAATGTACCTGGTGGTCATAGTTCTGGCCGTTTTAGTAGGTACATTCATGACTTTGATCCAACACTTTATGGTTAATCAGCAAGAACTAAAGAGAATGAGAAAGGAGGTCTCGGGATATCAAGGCAAACTGATGAAGGCGCAGCGTTCCAATGACAAAAAGGCCGTAAGGAAGCTACAACTTCAAAAGCCACATATTGATGAGATGAATCAACTCATGATGAAACAGAACTTCAAGCCACTTTATGTAACGATGATACCGGCCATCATCTTTTATTCGTGGCTAAGGCATACTTATGAGCCTATGGCTTTGGAAGCCATATTGCATTTGCCTTTTTCACTGTTTGATCTGCCTTTGTTGTCTTATCTTCATGATGGCACTATAGCGAACAATCAGTTAGGTGCGATTGGATGGTACATTATAGTTGTGTCGTTCTTTAGCAATATTGTTAGGAAGATACTTGATATGGCCTGAGACATAAGCGAGGTGTAAGCATGGTAAGAGGAATGTACAGATCAAGATCATTGAAGAGAAAGCAGGTACGTGTACCTGGCGGTAAGAGCGTGATGCACTACAAGAGGAAAAAGACCTCTAAGCACGTCTGTGCAGAATGTGGCGCTTTGCTATCTGGTGTGCCAAGGGGAAACCCTCATCAGATTGGAAAGCTCTCTAAAACGGATAAGACCGTTTCACGCCCTTATGGTGGATATCTTTGCCCTTCGTGTCTAAGAAAGATGCTTAGGGACAAGGTCAGGGCAGAGATGGATCAATGAGGTTGACAATTGGCGGCCCCCCCGGGAGCGGGACCACGACAATAGCTGGCATGATAGCCAAGGGATTTTGCCTTGAACACATATATGCCGGAATGATATTTCGTGAGATGGCTAAGGAAAGGGGCCTTTCCCTTGAGGAGTTCAGCTTGATAGCTGAGAGAGATGGATGCTTTGACAACACTGTCGATAAGAAATTGGCAGAAGGTGCTAAGGAGAACACTATTACCGAGGGAAGGATGGCTGCCTTTGTTGTTGAGGCCCCAGACATTAAGATTTGGCTGGATGCCCCATTGGAGACAAGGGTCTCTCGCATATCAGACCGCGAGGGACGATCAGTTGAGAAAATAAGGGAAATGACCGTAAAGAGACAAGATAGCGAGACACAGAGGTATGAAAGTTACTATGGTGTCGACATTTACGACCTTTCCCAATACGACATTGTCATAAACACCGAAAAATGGAATCAGGAAGGTGTTTGTGCAATAGTGGAATCCGCTATCACCCATCTTGTGAGGGCGACCCAAGAATAGGTAAATTAGGTGATGTAAAATGGTAGTTGAAAGAGGTAGAATAGCAACAAAGCTTCTTGGAAGGGAAGCTGGTAAAATTTGTGCCATAGTAGAGCGTATTGATAGGAACTTTGTAATGGTGATTGGTCCTGAAGTGAGGAAACGCCGTTGCAACATCAATCATCTCGATCTTCATAATAAGGTGCTGGATGTGCCTGCCGAGGCTTCGGATGATGATTATATCAATGAGCTTACAAAACTTTCACAGGATGCTTCTAATTAGAGGTTGTTCATTTGGATATGACCACGTCTGATTTTATAGTGCTAGACACTGCAAAGACCAACATGAAGTATGGCCTTGCACCTGATGAGAGATCCTTTGAGGATTTATTACACAACGGCATAGTTGTAATCGATAAAACTAGGGGACCTACATCTCATGAGGTGGTATCATGGCTCAAAAAGATACTGGGATTAGATAAGGCAGGGCACAGTGGCACCCTTGACCCCAGGGTAACAGGGTTGCTTCCCATAGCTTTGGACGATGGCACTAAGATTGTGAAGAATCTTCTCGATACCGGTAAGGAGTATGTATGTCTCATGCGCTTGCATGCCGATGTGGACATTGAGGCCCTAAAGAAGACCATCTTGCTCTTCGAAGGCCCAATACTGCAAAGGCCACCGGTAAAATCGGCTGTAAAGAGACAGATCAGGACGAGAAACGTATATTCCATTGAGATTCTGGACATAGAGGACAGATTTGTTCTAATGAGGGTCGATTGTGAATCAGGCACATATATCAGGAAATTGGTGTATGACATCGGAATGGTCCTTGGGTGCGGAGCCAACATGGCGGAGCTTAGAAGGACAAGGGTTGGTTCTTTCTATGAAGAGAACATGACAACACTTCAGGAACTGAGCGACGCGCTTCAATTATACAGGGAGAACAATGATGAAACTGCATTCAGGAAAATCGTCTTTCCCATAGAGAGGGCTGTTGAGCATCTGCCCAGGGTCGTGTTAAGGGACTCTGCTATCGATGCGGTCTGCCATGGGGCAAATGTAGCCATACCTGGCGTAATAGGCATCGATAGGACGGTCAAGAGAAAGAGAAAGGTTGCTTTGTTTTCACAGAAGGGCGAACTTGTGGCAATCGGCATATCTATGGCAAATTCGAACAAGTTCAAGAACATGAAGAGCGGTTTTGTGGTCAATATCCAGAGAGTAGTAATGAAGGAAGGCACTTATCCAAGATATTGGAAGACTTCCAGTTAATTTATATTATAGAAAGAATTAAAAAGGTAAATGAATCGTTGAGAGTTAAGTCGGCTGCCGAGGTTGCCGAGCCTGGAAAGGCGCAAGCCTGGAGAGCTTGTTCTGCTTAGCAGAACCAGGGTTCAAATCCCTGCCTCGGCGCCATAACTCAAATGTTTATCTCTCAATTAGAAATCATGGGGTGAAAATATGGCTGAATTTAGGCACATCGTCCGTGTGAGTGGAACTGACCTCAGGGGCGAATTACAGATACAGTTAGCATTAACTGGTATAAAGGGAGTTGGGCAGATGATGGCCCGCTCTATAGCGATTCTTGCAGGTTGCAACCCGATCGATAAGATGGGCGACATAACCGACGAGCAAGTCAAGAATTTGGAGAGAATACTTGAGTCCCCCCTAGATAACGGCATACCCACATGGATGTTGAATAGGAGAAAGGACATGGAGACAGGAACTGATCTTCATGTTACAGGTTCAAAACTTGCCATCTCCTTCCGTGAGGATATCAACAACATGAGAAAGATGCGCGCATACAGGGGAATCAGGCATGAGCTAGGGCTCCCTGCAAGGGGACAAAGGACAAAATCATCATTTAGAACAGGTTCATCTATAGGTGTAAGGCGTAAAAAGAGGAGTGAGAAGTAGGTGAGTTGATGGGAGATCCAGTTAAGAAGAGAAAGAATTACATGACTCCAACCCATCCTTGGCAAAAGGATAGGATAGATGAGGAGAAAGAGCTCAAGAGAAAGTATGGGCTCAAGAACAAAAAGGAGATTTGGAAGGCCCAGTCACTTCTGAGGAATATGAGGGGACAGGCTAGGAAACTTCTGGCTGCCACATCGACACAAGCCGAGAAGGAGACCAACGACTTCCTTAACAGATTGAAGAGACTTTCCATACTCAAGGATGACGCTGACCTTGACGCGGTTCTTGCACTGAACATACAGGATGTTCTCGATAGGAGACTACAGTCCATTGTTATTAGGAAAGGAATGGCAAAGACAGCGAATCAGGCAAGGCAGATGATAACCCACGGTCATGTAATGGTCAATGGAAAGAAAGTATCTGCACCTAGTTTCCTTGTAAGGAAAGAGGAGGAAGAGACAATTGCTTTCTTCCCCGGTTCATCTTTCCTTAATATAAAAACAGCGGCACCAGCGGCACCTCCAGCGCCTGAACCAAAGGAAAAGGCGGCTGAGGAAGAAACTGCCGAGGCTTCGGAAGCAAAGGAGGAGGCTGAACCAGATGGCAATTAAGGATCCGAAATGGGGTGTTGCCCATATTTATGCATCGTTCAATGACACGATAATACATATCACAGACCTATCCGGTGCTGAGACGATCACCAGATGGTCCGGTGGAATGATAGTCAAGGCAGATAGGGAGGAATCATCCCCATATGCAGCCATGAAGGCTGCGGCAAAGGCTGCAGACGAGGCCTTGGACAAAGGTGTAGTCGGTGTTCACATACTTGTGAGGGCACCTGGCGGAAGCAGGTCTAAGAACCCCGGTCCTGGGGCGCAGGCCGCCATTAGGGCGCTTTCCCGTGCCAAATTAAGGATAGGAAGGATAGAGGACGTTACACCAATACCACACGACGGCACCAGAGCAAAGGGTGGTAGAAGAGGTAGAAGGGTTTAGATATGAGGATTGATGTTGTATCTGAAGACAAGGATGGCAAGCTTGTTTTTGTAATCGATGGCATAGATGTCACCTTTGCAAACACGTTAAGGCGGACCATCATGATGGAAGTTCCGATATATGCTTGCGAAGATGTGATCTTCTATAGCAATTCGGGCCCATTATACGATGAGATGGTATCTCTCAGGATGGGGTTGATACCTCTTACTACACCATTTGATTCAGATGTAGATAGCAAGATGGTCACCATAAGCATGGAAGCAGAGGGTCCATCCACAGTATACTCATCCAGTCTTGTTTCAGACGATCCCAGTGTACAACCGATCAGTGACGATTTTCCATTGGTCAAATTGGCCCCTGGCCAAACCATATCCTTCAATGCCGAGTGCAAGGTTGGATTCGGAAAGGACCATGTCAAATGGCAGGCTGGGCTTGCCAGCTACAAGAACTTTCCAGATATATCAGTTGACAAGGAAAGATGCAATCTTTGCGGCGAGTGTGTAAAGGCGTGTCCTGTAGATATCCTGGAACTGGGTGAAGGGTGCGTCAAGGTCATTGAGGTCAAGAACTGCACCTTTTGCATGTCATGTGAAGAGGCTTGCAGAAAATTGAATGAGAATGAGATCATCAAGGTGCGACCGCTAGAAGGAAAGTTTATTTTCAAGCTTGAATCCTATGGTTGCATGGACGCAAAAGATTTATTAAAGACCGCCTTGAATGTCATTGAAAAAAAGGCTAAGGCACTTGATCAACAGCTTAGGAGTTAAAAGCGGGGGTTGCCGAGTCTGGTCAAAGGCGCAGGGCTTAGGACCCTGTCTTGTAGAAGTCCGTGGGTTCAAATCCCATCCCCCGCACTAACACGCTGGGCGAGCGGAAGAGTCCGCACACATAGTTCGGAAGTGTAGAGATGAAAAAGCTAAGAAAGACAAATCCCAATCTCATTTCCCTTATTAAGGATATGAGAACCAAGGGTTATGAAGACGAAGTTGCTATATGGATAGCCATTTCAAAAAAGCTATCTAAGCCTACCCGTCGTCAATGTGAAGTAAATTTATCGAAGATCAACAGGTTGACTAAGGATGGCGAGACCATCGTAGTTCCTGGAAAGGTCTTGGGTTCCGGCGAGATAGACCACAAGGTCACAGTAGCCGCATACAAGTTCTCTCAAACTGCTATTGAGAAAATAGGAAAGCTTGGAGAGACGCTTTCCATAGATGAACTTATGGAGAGGGACCCCAAGGGATCTAATGTGAGGATTTTTGGGGGTTGAATGTATGTATATAGATGGTGAAAATCTCATTTTGGGCAGAATGGCCAATGAAGTTGCCCAAATGCTAATGGCAGGCGAACCTATAGTGATTGTTAATGCCGAGAAGGTAATTATCTCTGGCAATAAGAATGACATTTTCAAAAGATTCAAGCACAGGACGGACCTCGCTGACAGGGGTAACCCAAGAAGAGGGCCATTTTTCCCCAAGACCTCAGCAAGGATAGTGAGAAGGTCCATTCGTGGAATGCTCCCATGGGGCAAACCTTCTGGTCGTGATGCTTTCAGAAGGCTCAAGGTCTTTGAGGGAGTTCCCCAAGATTATGTCGATGCTGACCTCAATAAGATTGAGAATGCTGACGGCAACAAGCTTGGGACCCACAAGATGGTCACTGTTGCTGAATTGTCCAAGTATTTGAGGGGTGATTGATTGAATATAGTACAATCAAGCGGAAAGAGAAAGACGGCCATAGCTCGTGCTATCCTAAAGGATGGTAAGGGTCGTGTCCGTATCAACAAGAAACCCATTGTACTTGTTGAGCCTGAGATGGCTAGAATAAAGATGATGGAACCATTGATCATAGCTGGTGATGAGGTATCTTCCACCTTTGATATCGATGTTATCGTAAAGGGCGGCGGCGTCATGGGCCAGGCAGACGCATGCAGAATGGCAATAGCCAAGAGCATAATAGCGTTCACTGGCGATATGGACCTGAGAGACAGGTACATTGCTTCGGACAGGTCAATGCTTAAGGGAGATACGAGAAGGACCGAGCAGCACAAACCAAACAATTCATCACAGGGTGCTAGGTCTAAGAAACAGAAATCATACAGGTAGATTGCATGATAATACCAATAAGATGTTTCACATGCGGTAAGCCAATAGGGCATCTTTACAAGGCATATATGGAACGAATTATCAGTGAAAATCCAAGTGACGTCCTTGATGACCTTGGAATTGAGCGATATTGTTGCAGAAGAATGTTCTTGACGCATGTCAATCTGATAGATGAGGTGTTAGACTTTAGCGTTTAAAAGAAAACGTGGGACCGTAGGGTAGCTTGGACCATCCTCTCACCTTGGGGTGGTGGACACCCGAGTTCGAATCTCGGCGGTCCCACCAATCTATTAAATGATATGGTGAATGAAATGAGCATTGTTGAGGATATTGTCTTAAGGAAACTGTATTTGGAATCCAGGAATCTATTGGAGATCGACCTATTCTCGGCCAATTCTTTTGGCAGGGTCCAAATTAAGGCCGATGTTGATATAGAGGACCTTTACGCTGTGGTGGTACCAGAGCTATTAGGGCTTAACATCCTGGAACAAGGGATCTTTGATGACATACTTTGCGATGTGATCGACGACGACAAGGTTAGATTTGGTTTTTCTTTGGCATGCGCCAAGACTGCCTCAACATTCCTTGGACTTCCCCTTTATCAGTATCTTGGAGGCATCTTCAATGTCAAGAGCCCTCAGATGGTGTTAGGTGGGATGATAGTCGATGAAGATTTCAGCGAGTCTGGGAAGGCTGGCAATCTCACATATCAAAGACTGGACACTCTTTCAAAACTATCTAAGATGGACAGGACATCTTGTATTAAATATGTGGAAGACGGGAGTTGGCATGTTGCATATGGCCTCTCCTTTGACTTTGTAGAGATTTATAAGAGAGAAGACATTAATGAATATTTAAGAATTAAAGAACATATGTCGGAGGTATAAGTTTGACAGATGATATGTTAGTTCCCCTTGATCAATACCTTGCTTCTGGTATTCATATAGGTACACAACAAAAAACAAAAGATATGGACAAGTATATTTACAGGGTCCGCCAGGATGGGCTTTATGTCCTTGACATCAAGACCACAGACCAGAGATTGAGGTCTGTTGCGAAGTTCTTGGCAAAGTACGACCCCACGAGGATACTTGTGGTTTCAACACGTGTCTATGGACACAAACCAGTAAGAACATTTGCCCATTACACTAATTGTAAGTCCGTTGCTGGCAGATTCATTCCTGGGATGTTGACTAATCCTAACAACCATGATTTCATTGAGCCTGACCTTTTGATAATTACCGACCCTAGGGCGGATTATCAGGCTCTTAAGGAAGCATCCAACATAGGGATCCCAATCATCGCTCTTTGCGATTCAGAGAACATGTTGTCCAATGTGGATATCTCAGTTCCTACCAACAACAAGGGTAGGAAGGCACTTTCCCTGATATACTATCTGTTGGCAAGGGAAATGCTAAGAAATAAGGGAACGATCCCTGAGGATGGGGACATTGATTTTGGTATAGAGGAATTCAAACAACCTTAGAATTCCTTTTCCATTATTCTTTGAATATATTTTTAAAGTAGTTTTGCTTCTGTTTATTTACCAAGCGGGGGTTGCCGAGCTTGGAAAAGGCGCTGGACTTAAGATCTTTGCCCATTAGGGTTAAATGTAATATGGGAATGGTGCCAAATGGATAGGAAATCCAGTTTCGCAGGAATACGCGGGTTCAAATCCCGCCCCCCGCACTATTGTTTAGTATAATAATATGTGTATAATATTCATTAAAAACGGGATAATCCTTATATATTATCAAATAATATAATGATGATGGACGGGATGTACCCTCCCTCTATATCAGATTCATTCCCGTCCCTCTTCTTTTTAATATTTTATATCAAAGGTTTGCTGCCTATTGGTATTACCTCTCTGCCAAACGTCTCATTAATAATCTCGGCTGCTGAAAGGTACATTGCGCTCAAACCACAGATTATTCCCTCATATCCTGCAAGTACGTGCACATCTGGATAGTATTCTCCTATGGCCAACAGGAAGAACAGTATGGTAAGCGAAGCGAACACAAAGAACAATGCCTTTGGTTTTTTGAGCGTTGGTATGGTCATGTAGAATGTGAAGATGCCCCAGCCCGCAAGGAATGCTGCCAACCCTGCTATTGGTACTGCCTCGATGACATTAAGATTCTGCAAAAGGACCATTGTGGCAAATGCCATCCAGAATCCACCAAAGGCCGTAAAGGCCGTGGACCCAAAGGTGTTGCCTACTGCGACCTCCCTGTTTCCAGCGAACAGCTGCCCCAATCCTCCGAAAAATAGTCCTAGCGGCAATACCATCCCCAATGAGGCATGTGGTATTATTTCAGCATTAATGAGATTTAGCAATACAGTAGTTAATCCAAAAGCTGCCAACCCCAATGGGGCTGGATTGATATATTTTGTTTCCATTTTTAAGATTTTATATAACCCATATATAAATTTTATTCCATATTTTTAGAATATTATTTAATTTTTGAAGTTATGTTTATAAGCATCTGTAGATAAGTAGCTGTTTTCAACGTAATCGAAATTCAATTCCCTAATCCACCCGGTCTTTTTGAATATATCCATATAACACGCGCCAATAACTGACGTTTTATCATGGGACAATATACCGATCATGTTTTTGGTTTGTGATATATCCCACTGTTCAGGCATTGCCAATCCCCCCATAATGACAACAATATCGACCTTACCATCCAGTTTGACATGTCTTGATTCAACCCTGTGCTTTCCAAGTTCAAGCTCATATACCGTGTCAGTGTTGGGTTCTGGTAAATAATATTTCTTTTCACACATATCCCTTATTACATATACGAAAAAATCCACCAGTGGGGTGCAAGTGAATGGTATTCCTATGAATGCGATACTTGATTTTTTTTCGCAGTCCTTTACAATTTTTGCAAATGAATGGAGCATCCCCTTTATTCCAGGGGCCTTTTGTATGTCTTCGATGTTATCACAACCTTTTTTTTAAGTTTTCTTAAGTTTTTTATTCTTTTCCCCTTAATATTCTAATATATTATTTTTATAACCCAAAACCTTAAATGAGTAGCCCTTAACTTTCCAAAAGGTTGATTAAATGTCCCATTTTACAGTAGGTGTCCTAGGGCAAATGGACAATGATTTTTTGAAAGGGCTTGGTAACAAAGGCACTATTAATGATATTGAGTTCAGAAATTACAGAACTGATAACGATGTTGTCACTTATTGTGCTCCGAAATCTGAAAAGGTTCTGTCCCTTATGCAGATCATGGGCATAATCGATTTTCCTGTAATAGTCTTCGACAAGCCAAACAGTGCGTTGGGCGAGGCGATATTGGCTGTTGAGACAATGGAATTTCAAGTGGGAATATTATGTGTCTCCGATCAATTTGGATCAGAGAGGGCAAAGAAGCTGATCGAAGGCACCTCAATGGAGTCCTTTGACTTATTACCAATGGACCAAGATTCATTCAAGGAGCACATATTAAGTCCAGAGTTTCAAGATAGGATACCCAGGCCAGATGGACCATCCAAGATACCCATAGATAATTATTTTCCTGTGAAAAGCGTAGGTACCGTAATACTTGGCATCATAAAGAGGGGCAATCTGGGCGTCTACACAAAACTCTCCTTGTATCCTGAAGAAAGGGAGGTGCTTGTGAAATCAATACAATGCCAGGACAAGGATGTTAGGAATGCATCTACATTGCAAAGAGTGGGTCTGTCATTGAAAGGCATCAAGCCCGATGAGCTCAAAAGAGGAAATATTGTGGCTGAAAAGGGGAGCCTGATCATTTCAAAGAATATCAAGTTCATGTTAATTAGAAACAACGTGCTAAAGGACAAGATATCTGTTGGAGATAGCTTTTTTGTGTCCGTAGGCCTTCAATCGCCCGTTGGAAAGGTCTCATCGATAGAGAATGGTATAGTTTCAATGGATCTTGAAAGGGACATAGCATTCGATGAGCATGACAGGGCTATAATGGCCTTGACAACACCAAAGCCGCCTAGGATCGTTGGTGGTGGAAGAATTATAGTATAAGAGGTCCCGACGGCCGGATTTGAACCGGCGATTCGCGGATCTACAGTCCGCTGCCCTGGCCAGACTAGACTACGTCGGGGCATTTTCTACTTACAAATTGCTTTTAAAAGGTTTTCGTTTTGGAACTTTATTTTTTTTATTTTCCAACGTATGGAACACCTTGTTCCCATAAGTGATGGAAGTTTCTTCTGCACCAGAATATGAATTCCTCGTCTTTTCCAACAATGTAATTGGAATAATCGAAGTCGCCGTTCTTGTCCCTGAAAGATATATGTGTCTCATTTATATCCAATAGCCTTCCCACTAGGTACATTTCATCTATGTCTACAAGGCGTATCTCCACCCCACCCTCTATTTGCCTTTGCATATGCTTTACTGACTCCTCCGAATCCAGGCTCTGTTTGGAGTATATGAACTTGATTGGTATCTTTCCAAGCTTTTCCTTGATCAAGGAAAGGTCAATTTTCGTTACATTTGGATTTATGGCCCTATATTGGACATTGCATGACATAATGGCCTCTTTTTCCTTGGCTAGAAAGTCAGTAGCATGTATTTTCATGAATTCCACTTGTTTCCAGATGCCGAAGTCCTTAAGGATCTCCGGAGGTATCCTATGTATCTGATGATTTTCAACATAGGACTCAAAACCCCATGAATCAAATGATGGCAATGATGATATCCTTGTTATCAGGAAGAAACCCTTTTCCGTCAGAACATAGCCTGTGCCTATCTTGTTGACCACTTTCAATTTCAAAAGATTGTTAAGCTCAGCTGAGGCAGTCTGCCATGAGAGACCAGTCTTTTTTGATATGTCCTTGCTTTTTAGAACATTATCAATAGACAACGTTTTCATGATTTTTATCCTGTTCCTGCTTGATACTAGATATCCATATAGCTTCATTGAAATCACTGTTTTTTCGCTAATTTTAAAAGTATACGTTCTTTTTAATAGTTGTGGTTATATGGATAGGCATGCTGTTACATCTTTTTTACACAATGATGAGCGTATTCTTTTGCTTAAAAGATCTGATGAGGTATCCTCCTATCAGGGAAAATGGGCAGGCATTTCAGGCTCCTTAGAAGGATCGGAATCCCCGTTAATGGCCGCATATAGGGAAATAAAGGAAGAAACAGGGATAGGTCCAGACGACCTGAAGTTTTTGGGAAGTGGAGAACTTATCAGGGTGCCTTACACTGATTTCACTTGGGTGGTGCATCCAATGATTTTTAAATGCAGTTCCAGAATGGTTCAGCTGAATTGGGAGAACACAGAATATAGGTGGGTAACCAAGGATGAAATTTCTGTTTTTGATGCAGTACCAGGACTTTTGGACGCTTTGTTAGGTTTATTGCATTTTTTATAACTTTTTGTTCATTTATTGTTTTTTATAAATATTATTCTGATAAATCAGAATAATATTCTTATTTGATATCAATTATTTTTTGTATTCTGTACATTATTTAAATAATATTTATTATTATTTAGGTATTATGAATTATATTCGGTATATAGCAATTATTATTTTAGTGTTATATATTAATAATATATTCTTAGATGATGATTTTTTCCCTACAATTACGAAAACTTTTTAAATAGAGAATCGAAGTTGTGAATTAACATTTGATTTCAAAGATGTAGGAAATCATTTTCTTTTTACGGGGGAGGGAAAGGTGAAAAAAAGTGGTAGCTTGCAGCAAAATGCTAGCATTAGTCAGGTACTTGGCGATTCATTCTTTTCTTCTCGTACGTTTAGCTATAGCTCTGTGGAGGTATACTATTTTTTACGGATTTAGTAAGGTGTTAATATGAGCAATGAAAAAGATACCAGTGTATTGGTTATAGGTGCTGGAATTACGGGCATACAATCCTCACTAGACCTCGCTGATAAGGGTTTCAAGGTTTATCTGGTTGAAAAATCTCCATCAATTGGTGGATCAATGGCGAAACTGGACAAGACCTTCCCAACGAACGACTGTTCTATGTGTATCTTGGCACCTAAGATGGTAGAAACATCTAGGCACCCCAACATTGAACTGTTGACGTATTCTGAGGTTGTAGGACTCGAAGGAACAGCAGGTAACTTCAAGGCAAAGATATTAAAAAAACCCAGGTATGTTAGTGAAGAGAAATGTACTGGCTGTGGAAATTGCATTGAGAAATGTCCAACAAAGAAGTTGAATATCCCCAATGAATTCGACCATGGCATGGGCAGCCGAAAGGCGATATACATACCCTTTGAACAGGCTTCTCCTCTCTGTGCGACCATAGATACCGAGAATTGTCTGCACTTTAAGACAGGCAAGTGTGGTATATGTCAAAAGGTCTGTCTTGCAGAAGCAATTGACTTTGAGCAAGAGGAAGAGACCGTCGAAATCGAGGTTGGCGCAGTTATTGTGGCCACAGGTTCTGATGTGCTTGTCCCTACCATGAGGACAGAATATGGATATGGCACGTACAAGAACGTGTTGACAGCAATCGAGTACGAGAGAATGATGTCGGCCTCTGGTCCAACTCGCGGACGCATAATAAGACCTTCCGATGGTGAGAAACCAAAGAAGATCGCTTGGATACAGTGTGTTGGTTCAAGAAGTGACAGGTTGGGCAACCCTTACTGTTCACGTGTGTGCTGCATGTATGCGACAAAGGAAGCCTTTGTCACCAAGGAGCATGATTCTGACATTGAGCCATACATCTTCTATATGGATATGAGAGCTTACGGAAAGGAGTTCGAGGAATACTATCATAAAGCGGAATCTACTGGTGTGAACTATATCAGATCCCGCCCTGCGCATGTCACAGAGATGGAGAATGGGGACCTTTTGATTAGGTATGAGGACACGTACACAGGCGAGATCAAGGAAGAGATTTTCGATTTGTTGGTTCTTTCTTCTGCTATTGTGCCTGCCAAATCAAACTCAGTGCTATCTTCTAATCTTGGGGTGGAGCTGGATGAGAACGGTTTCTTCAAGGAGAAAAATGTAGTTTCAAATCCTATGGAAAGCTCAAGACCGGGCGTATTCTTGGCTGGTTCTTCTCAATCACCAAAGGACATACCCGATTCTGTTGCACAGGGTTCTGCGGCAGCAGCCATGGCAATGGACATCTTGGATGTACCTGTGATAAAGCCGGTGGTGCAGGCACCAGAGAAGGAGATCTCTCCTGATGAGGAGCCACGTATCGGCGTTTTTGTATGCAAGTGCGGTAAGAACATAGCTGGATACCTGGATGTTGAGAAGTTGAGCGAATATGCGCGTGAGCAACCTAATGTAATCCATTCTGAGATACTAATGTTCGCATGTTCCCAGGATGCACAGGTCAGGATAAAACAGGCAGTAGAGAAATACAATCTCAATCGTGTAGTCGTTGGTGCATGTACTCCTAGGACCCATGAAGCTTTGTTCCAGGAGACCATAAGGGAAGTTGGATTGAACAAATATCTGTTCGATATGGCCAATATTAGGAATCAATGCTCTTGGGTACATTCCAAGGATCCCGAGGTTGCCTTGGAAAAGGCAAAAGACCTGGTGAACATGTCTATCGCTAAGGCAAGATTACTTGAACCACTTACCCAGGGACAAATTGATATCGAAGATAAGGCCCTAGTAATCGGTGGGGGAATTGCCGGTATGAGCGCTGCGCTCGTATTGTCAGAGGCAGGTATCAAGGTTTATTTGCTGGAGAAGAGGGATAAACTTGGGGGCATGCTCAATGAGCTTACAACACTATATCCCTACGACAACAATGCTCAAGACCTTGTCGATGACCTTGCTAAGCGGATAAAAAAAGAGAAGAACATCAACGTAATGCTTAACACCGAGCTAGAGGACATCTCAGGATATATTGGCAATTTTGAAGTGGAGGTCAAAGAACATGACCCACTTTATAAGACATTTGAGGAACCAATCAAGGTTGGCACTGTTATCATTGCAACAGGTTCTGAGCTCATAGATCCAACAGGCATCTATGCATATGGCGAGAGTGATAAAATCATTACACAAGCTACGCTTGAGAAGATGCTGAAGGAAGGGACATTCCCCAAAGATGCGAAAGAGGTCATATTCATATCATGTGCCGGCTCAAGGGAGGACACAGGTAGGACATTCTGTTGCAGGGTTGGCTGTGGGACGATGCTAAAGAATGCAAAGGCCCTCAAGAAGCTTGACAGTGACATCAATCTCTTTGTGCTATTCAGGGATATGAGGTCATTTGGAAAGACTGAGGAGGAATATTATGTGGATGTACAACAAAACCACGGCGTCAACTTCCTTAGATTCGAAAAGGACCAAAAACCTGTAGTAAAGGTAGATGATGGCGTAGTAACCCTTACCGTACATGACATGCTACTAGACGAGGACCTTGAGTTCAAGCCAGACCTTGTAGTGCTTACAACGCCTACAGAGGGACAAGCAGGCGATGTAGCGCAGATGCTTAAGGTGCCAATAATGAAAGTTGGCAACTTCTTCTTAGAAGCACACGCAAAGATCAAACCTCTTGACTTCGCAACCGACGGTATCTATGTATGCGGTAGTGCACACTTCCCCAAGAGCGTTGCTGACGCAATAACCCAGGCAGTGGGCGCGGCATCTAGAGCAGCTGTCCCATTGTTCCAGAAGACGGTCAAAGGCGAGGCTATCGTTAGCGATGTCGATCAGGAGAAATGCATTGGGTGTGGCATATGCGAAAGTGTCTGCCCATACGGTGCTATGGTCATAGAGGATGGTAAGTCACAATCGAACAAGGCATTATGTAAGGGATGCGGTACATGTGCATCAGCCTGTCCGAATTTTGCAATCACTATGCCAAACTTTACAGATGACCAATTGATTGAGCAAATCAAGGCAGCTATTTGTAAGCCAGGAGGTGCATAAGATGGCTGACGAGAAATTTGAACCCAAGATAGTTGCTTTCACATGCAATTGGTGTTCCTACGCAGGTGCAGATCTAGCTGGTACATCACGTATTCAGTATGCGCCCAATATGCGTCTGATACGTGTTATGTGCTCGGGCAGAATCGAGCTTACATATGTATTGGAAGCACTTCAAAATGGGGCAGACGGGGTCTGTGTCCTGGGATGCCACTTTGGTGATTGCCATTACATTAGCGGTAACTATGAGGCAGCAAGAAGAATGGAATTGTTAAAGAAGCTATTCAACGACGTAGGCTTGGACGAGAGACGCATAATGATTGATTGGGTCTCTGCAGCTGAAGGAGAGAAATTCTCACAGATAACGAACAGTTTTACAGACCAGATAAAGGAACTTGGCCCACTACCTGAAGACTATTCAGATAAGCTTGCCATCCTAAGGGGCGCCATTGAGGGTGAGAGGCTCAGGATCGTTTTAGGTTCTACCAAGAGGGCCTTTGAGAGCGGCAGTGTTGAGGAAGAGAAGTACAATAAAGCTCTTTACAGCATTGCATTGGACGAGATAGACAGGGTCAAGATGTACAGGGCGCTTGACCAAGAAGGCAAAGCACTCACTGTGCCAGAGTTTTCTGAGATCACCGGGATACCGAAGACGACTGTTTGGAAGCATGTCCTCTCGCTTACAATAAAGAATGTTTTGGAAGCGGCAGGAGAGAAGGACAACTATCTGCTATACCAGAGGAGGTCTTACTGATGGTCATTAAAGATGAAGAGATGGACATGGAGTTTGCTAAGAAGCTTGAGGCAGAGCTTAAGGACAACTTCAGTAAGTGTTTCCAGTGTGGTACGTGCACTGCAAGTTGCCCTGTGGGCGAAGTAACGCAGTACAGGGTCAGAAAGCTTATGAGGATGGCACAGCTAGGTCTCAAGGAAAGGATCCTGAATATGGATGATCTTTGGGATTGTACGACATGCGCCATCTGCAAGGCGCGCTGTCCATGGGATGTAGACCCGCTTTCAACTATCCTAAAGTTGCGTAGGGAGTCCATCAAAGATGGGCATGAGCAGGAAAAACACAAGAAGTTCTCCGATGCGATCAAAGCCACCGGTAATGCATTTGGTGAAAAAGAGCCAATGCCATCCGTGTCGAATCCAAAGGCAAAGTATGTTTACTTCCCAGGATGCGTTGCTAGCTATCGACAAAAAGATGTGTTCGATGCCACGATAAAGATCCTTGACATGATAGGTGTCGATTATGAGATACCAGAGGGTTTGGCTTGCTGTGGCTCCGTTCTAATGAGGACTGGACACGAGGAAGAGTTCGAGGCTATCAAGGAGAAGAATCTTAAGTTGCTGAAAGGCAAAAACATTATTACTTCTTGTGCAGGTTGTTACGCTACGCTCAAGGCCGATTACGGTCTTGATGTAAATCATATAACTGATATTATTAAGGAAAATATCGACAAACTTCCACTCAAGGAGATAAAGAAGAAGGTCATGTACCATGATCCTTGCCACTTAGGCAGGAAGTTCGACTACTATGACATCCCCAGGGAGATAATAGAGGCCATACCTGGCGTTGAACTGATACCATTCGATGAGGAAAAGGAGAATTCGCAATGCTGTGGGGCTGGCGGTGGAGTAAAATCCGCTAGACCCGAGATAGCGAACGACCTTGCCCAAAAAAGGATGGATGAGGCAAAAGAAAAGAATGCCGACGTTGTTTTATCTTCATGTCCGTTCTGTGAACTGAACCTTGCTGATAACAACAATGACATCCCGGTAATGGACATACTCAATCTTCTTATGGAGGCAATGGAGGTGAAGGCATGAATCTTCAATCAAATGTGGTTTGTGTCCAATGTGATACCTTGAGATTTATGGAGAATAATTCAAATCTAGAAATGAAAGATTTTGCAAAACTCTCAGCAGGGGGTGTATTTTGAATGATAGGAGTATTCATATGCTTCTGTGGTCAGAACATTGGTGGTTACATCAATGTGCCTGAGCTCACAGATTACTTCAACAACTGGAGGGACGACGTCGTTGCCTTCAATACAACTTTCCTTTGCTCTGAGATTGGCCAGGACCTTATCAAGGATAAGATCGAGGAGCTGGGACTTGATTCTGTTGTGGTAGCATCTTGCTCACCTAAACACCACGGTGGAATCTTCCAGAACTGTATTGGCCAGAAGATGAATCAGTATAAATGGGAGTTTGCCAACATCAGGGAACAGTGTGCATGGGTAACACCTAACAAGAAAGATGCAACTGAAAAAGCAAAGGCCATCATAGCCGGAGCTGTGGACAAAGCAATGCTTTTGGATGAAATCGGTTCAACCAGGGTCCCAGTCACCAAGGATGTCCTTGTGATCGGCGGCGGTATCGCCGGTATGCATGGTTCACTGGAGCTTACAGATAAAGGATTCCATGTCCATATGGTGGAAAAGAAGGAGACCATTGGTGGGCACATGGTCCAATTTGACAGGGTATTCCCTACCGATGACTGTGCCATGTGCACGAGCTCGCCTATCCTTGCGGATGTTGCAATGGATCCTTTGATAGACATCTACTCCCTCTCAGAGGTCATAGAGGTCAAGGGAAGGCCTGGCGAGTACAGGGTCACTATTAGGAGAAATCCAAGATATGTTGATGAGAGCAAATGCACCGCTTGCGGTGACTGTACCTCCCACTGCCCTGTCGAGGTCTTGAGCGAGTGGCACTATGGCATGGCCCCAAGGGCTGCCATATACAAACCGCTTGCGCAGGCTGTTCCACTGAAGAACAGGATAGAGTCAGAATCGTGTATCCATTGCGGTACATGCGCGAATGTGTGTAAGGCGGATGCGATCCTATATGACCAGGAACCTGAGGAGTTCGAGATAGTTGTCGGTGCAATCATGATAAGCACCGGGTATGACATATTGGACCTTTCCAAGACTGAATACCATCAGGAACATCCAAATGTTATCTCACATCTCCAGCTTGAAGCTATAAAAGTTCCATCTGGTCCAACTGCCGGTGAGATCCTGAGACCTTCAGATGGTAAGATGCCTAAACACCTGGTGTTCGTGCTCTGCGCGGGCTCAAGGGACAGGCGCCATAATGTGTACTGTTCCAAGGTATGCTGCATGTATACCACTAAGAATGCCAGATTGATAAAGGCCGAGAATCCAGACATGAAGATAACTATATGCTATATTGATGTTCGTGCGGCCGGTAGAGGATATGAGGAATACTTTGACAAGGCCCGTGAGATGGGCATCAACTATGTCAGGGGTAACGTGTCCGAGATCGTGCCGAATGGTGAGGATCTCATAGTAAGGCTCGAGGATACGTTCACCAACGAACCACTTGAGCTTGACGCTGACCTGGTGGTCCTTTCAACAGGTATGGTCCCATCACAAGGAACCAAGGACATGTCAGAAGTGATACACGTGGTATCCGGAGCAGACAAGTTCCTAGCCCCAGTTCACGTGAAGATCGCACCAGTTGATACAGCGAACACTGGTGTTTACATAGCCGGGACTGTAGAGGCACCAAAGCCTATCCAGGAGTGCATTACAGATGCAGGTCTTGTTGCATCAAGGATTGCAACATTCCTCAAGGACCCTGAAATAGAGATTGACCTAGTGACCTCGAAGATCGATAGTGATATCTGCATCAAATGCGGTACATGCGCAGACAACTGTGTCTATGACGCGATAGACACGACAGGTGAAGACTTCAAAGTGCTTGATGTGTCATGTCAGGCATGTGGTAAGTGTTCTGTCATCTGTCCCACAGGCGCAATAGACCTTCAACTGTTCACAGAGGACCAGCTGATAAAACAGGTAGACGGCATACTTGAAGAGGCTCCAGACTCGATCATTGGGTTCTGTTGTTACCAGTGCGGTTACAATGCTGCAGACCTTGCAGGGACCGCAAAGGCATTCATTGACCCAAGTGTCAAAGTCGTGCTAGTGCCATGTTCTGGCCGTGTGACGATACAGCACATGCTTTATCCCTTCTTCAAAGGGGCAAAGGGTGTTTTCCTCGCAGCATGCCTTGAAGGGCAGTGCCACTACATTGACGGTAACTTCCAGGCCAAGGAGAAGGTGAATCTTGCAAAGAAATCACTAGACCTTATGGGCATAGGCGGACGTAAGTTGAATCTGTTCAACATGTCCTCCGCAGAAGGTCCTAAATTTGTCGCTGCTGCGAAGAGGATGGTGGAAATATGTCAGTAGATGCCAAGAAAGAAGAGAAAGAGGAACAGCCGATAAAGGTGGCTGGCGAGTGCGAGATCGGTTCAGTACTTGATTGTGCAACATGTAAGAGATGCTCTTTGGTATGTCCTACGGAACTGGACCTGGAAAAGGTTGTCAGGATCTCAAGATATCTTAAGGACCCCAAGGGTTCACACAGGAACATCTTCAAGATCACATCCAAGTTTGCAGCAATGGCAGAGACCCAGAGCTGGCTGAAGGCCGGCGAGACCGGGACTGACATAGCATACTTCCCAGGATGTTCGGCATTGTTCGACATATTACTGCAAAGGGACACCAACTACGCAGGCGCAGCCGAAGCTGCTGTGCTCACACTGAACAAACTGGGTTTCAAGCCAGAGATAATATATGGCTGTTGCGGCCATGACCTTTACTACTCAGGCGCCCTTGATGAGTTCGAGCTGGTAAAGCAGGAACTCTTGAAGAAGCTTGAGGGAAAGAAGATCGTCGTTGGCTGTGGTGAATGTTTCCACATGCTAAAGAACATATATGAGGCCGATGTTGTGACGTTTGCAGAGTTCGTGCTTGAGCAAAAGCCAAAGTTCGAGAAGACGGACCTAAAGACGACATATCACGACCCATGCAGGCTTGGCAGGTACAATGACGTTTACGATGCGCCAAGGGAGCTACTCAAAGAGGCCTCTGACTTCAGGGAAATGGAGAACATCAGGGAAGAAGCGACCTGTTGCTCCGTTTCAGCCTGGTTAAACTGCAACAAGCATGCAAGAGAGGTAAGATTCAACAGGCTTAGGGAGGCAAAGGACACAGGTGCGGATTATATAGTAACGGCCTGCAATAAGTGTTCAATACACCTGGACTGTGTTCACTATGAGCTGAACAAGGACGAGGTCAAGGATCTTGAGGACATCAAGGTAATCGGATTTGAAGAGGTGATCGGATACGCTCTTGGCGTGTATGATCCATTCAAAGAGGAGAAGTCATACGATGTGCCTGAGATCAAAGGTAAGTTCCTTGAGCCGATCGAGATCGAGAAGGACCTTGAAAAGTACATAGATGAGGACCTGGTTGAGCAGGCTTTCCGTTGCACTTCATGTAAAAACTGCATGGTAGTATGTCCTGTCCATTATGACACTCCTGGTATGCTCATGGAGGTTTTCAGGCCCGAGCTTGTAAAGCGCGGATATGCTCCAGAGAAGCACACAAAGATTGCAAACGTCTTGGAAAAGACTGGAAATGCGTTTGGTGCTGAAGGTGCAAAGATAAAACTGAATCCAAAGGCAAAGTATGTTTACTTCCCCGGATGCGTCGCACAGTACAGGCGTGACGATGTGTTCGATGCCACAATTAAAATCATGGACCTGATAGGTGTTGACTATGAGATACCAGAGGGACTTGTATGTTGTGGTTCAGTGCTCAAGAGGACTGGCCACTCGATGGACTTCCTAATTGAACAGAACATGAAACTTCTCAAGGACAAGCCAATAATAACATCATGCGCAGGTTGCTACGCCACATTGAAAAAGGACTACAAAGGCCTTGAGGTGTATCATATCACGGACATCATCAAGGAGAACCTTGACAAGCTTCCACTGAAACCTGTCAATAAGAAGGTCATGTACCACGACCCATGCCATCTTGGAAGGAAGTTCGACTACTATGAGATCCCAAGGGAGATCATTGAGGCCATACCTGGTATAGAGCTTGTGCCATTTGAAAAGGAGAAGGAGAACGCTCAGTGCTGCGGCGCCGGTGGCGGTGTAAAGTCAGCAAAGCCGGAACTAGCAAATGAGCTTGCTCAGAAGAGGATGGACGAAGCAAAGGACAAGGCGGCAGACATGGTCGTTTCTTCATGCCCATTCTGTGAGCTGAATCTTGGAGACAACAACAACGACATACCTGTTGTGGACATCCTAAATCTTATCATGGAGTCACTGGGGGTGGAGGCATGAGCGAAGCTGAAGCTAAGAAGGTGGAACAGATGGAAGAAGATGAATACGAACTAGAAAACTTCCACAAGATACTGGATGATAGCAACATCCTGAGCTGTGTCCAATGTGGTAAGTGTACGGGTGGCTGCCCTGCCGGAAGGCAATCCAGGATAAGGATCAGGGAGCTTGTTCACCGGGCTCACGAGGGGCATGATGTCAAGGACTGCAAGGAGCTGTGGCTTTGTACAACATGCTACACCTGCCAGGAGAGGTGTCCAAAGGGTGTCAACACCACTGAGGCCATCATATCTCTCAGGAACAGGGCCATCAGAAAGGGTGACCATAACTTCCCAGATATCCATGTGACTGCCATCACTTCATTACGTGACCAGGCAGACGGATTCCCACTAAGCCCAGATGTCGAGTCGATAAGGAGCGTTATCGGGCTTCCAAAGCACCCACACGACCTTGCTCATGATCCGGAGGGATTAGAGAAGTTCCAGGTGCTAATGGACGCTTTGGACATTGTACCACTGATAGAGAATCAGCATGGTAAAAAGAAGCCTTGGAAGTACAAGGATATCAAATACAAACCACCTGTTGGTAGAGGAAAGAAGGAGGCTGAGTCAGATGAGTGAAGAAGAAAAGACACAGGCACAGGAGACATACTCCCTTTTCCCAGGATGCATAGCAAAGAACATGTACCCTTCCATTGAGAAGTCAACATACAACATCTTTGAAAAGATAGGTGTCAAGCTTTTGAATCATAGGTACTCATGCTGCCCAGCACCTGGTGTATTTAGAGGGTATGACAGGAAGACGCACATGACCCTTGGTGTCAGGAACATAGTAATGGCCGCCCAGGACAACGTTGATGTCATGACGATATGCAACGGTTGCTACGGATCGCTCTGGGAAGCCAATGAGATGTTCAAGAAGAGCAAGGAGAATCAGGACTTTGTCAATGAGAAACTGTCCAAGATAGGTCTGTCATATGACGGCAAGACCAATGTGCTCCACTTTGTTGACGTCTTGCACGATCATTTGGATGAGATAATAAAGGTAAAGGAACTGGATTTGGGCCTAAAGGTGGCTGTCCACTACGGTTGCCATTATCTAAGGCCATCCGAAAAGCACCCTGACATGAATCCGGAAAGCCCACACGTCATAGAGGATGTTGTCGAGGCATTGGGTTGTGAGAGTGTTGATTTCAAGAACAAGTTGTCATGTTGCGGAGCTGGCGGCGGTGTCTGGAGCGGAGCTGAGGAGCTTGGCTTGAGGATATTGGACGAGAAGCTCACAAATGTCCAGGAAGCTGGAGCAGACTGCATAGTGAACATATGCCCATTCTGCCACATGCACCTTGACCAGAGCCAAGGAAAGCTTGAGAAGAGATACAAGATCCCTATCATGCACCTTAGCGAGCTGACCGGCCTAGCATTTGGCATAAGGCCAAAACACCTTGCAATGCACACGCACTTGATATCTACACGTGATGTGGAAAAGAAGATCAAGAAAGCCAAGAAGGCAAAGGCTTAGGCCTTTCCTATCTTTTTTTATTTATTCATGATACTTTTCAGAGATTAATGTTTTAAGTTAAAGTAGCATATTCAATATAATGCCTTCTGGAAAGCATTCCAAGTTTTTTTTAGGTAAATACGATTTCCATAAGGTTGGCCTTGTGCTCGGTGCCGCCGTCTTTATCACAATGCTCGCAATTCCTGCCCCGTCGTCAATGGATGACAGCAGCTTCGATGTAATATACCCAAGGCTACCCTCGGATGTCAAGGATATGATCTCCCAGGAGTTCGGAGATGTCAATGATGATAACTTTGGCGAATTCATGGCTTATTCCAAAGGGATAATGGTCTCTGTCTCTCTTAAGAGCTCTTCAATAATATCTGAGGATTCATACAAAATTTCAAGTTCGGGGTATGATGTGCCTGTATCCCTTCATGATATCATTAGGAAACAAAGCAAGGCACAGATAAGCGTTCTTGCAATTGCCTTGCTGATGGCCGTATGGTGGATCACTGAGGCAATACCCGTTCCTGTTACGGCGCTTCTCCCCGCGGTCCTCCTTCCGTCCCTTGGGGTCTGCCATTACCGTTATAGCCTATTCCCTGGATTCTTCCCGTCCTTTGAGCAGTATGCGCATTACCTGATATTCCTGTTCCTCGGTGGTTTCGTCATAGCCGCCTCGATGAGGAAATGGGGGCTTGACAAGAGGATATCGCTGAATATATTGAGGATATTTGGCACAAAGCCATCCCGGATTATCCTGGGTTTCATGGTGGCTACAGCATTCCTCTCGATGTGGATATCAAACACAGCCACTACGGCCCTTATGATGCCTGTTGCACTAGCTGTGCTAACCCAGGCAGGGGTCAGGCCAGGAAAGAGCGTCTTTGGCCTTGGCCTTATGCTCTCGATAGCATACGCAGCATCCATTGGTGGCCTAGGGACGCTCATAGGGACACCGCCCAATGGCATAGCTGTTGGATTCATAGCGCAGTTCACAGGCAAGGAGATCACATTCGCAGACTGGCTCAAGATTGGCTTTCCCATGGTATTGATATTTCTTCCCGTGGCCTGGAGATATATACTTTGGAGGTGCCCCCCCGAGATCAGTGAGATATCTGGGGGCAAGGGTGTCATAATGGAGAATCTGCACCAACTGGGAAAGCTTTCCAGGGGTGAAAAGACGACTCTTTTCGTTTTCGTGTTCACGGCAGTTGCATGGGCCACAAGGTCATCGATACAGATCGGTGATTTTACGCTTTTCTATGGGTGGTCCACATGGCTTGGTGGATATTTGTCATTTGTGCATGACAGCACCATATCAGTTCTTGCGATAATAATGCTATTTTTGCTGCCTGTCGGGAAAGGCAAGTTCACAATGGACTGGGACACTGCCAACAAGTATGTCCCATGGGGAACGCTGATACTATTTGGAGGGGGATTGACGTTGGGCAAGGCAATAGCAAACACAGGACTCTCTTCATGGATAGCCTCATTTTTATCATTGTTCGGTTCTTTGGACATACTGTTCCTTATATTCATGATTGCCGCATTGAGCGCCATCCTATCTGAGGTGACCTCCAACACTGCAACGTCATCCATGCTGATGCCTGTCATGTTCGCAATGGGGATCGCGCTTAATAAGGACCCTATAACGTTCATGATCACTTCAGCAGTGGCGACATCAATGGTATTCGCACTGCCTGTTGCGACACCCCCAAATGCAATAGTCTTCGGGACGGGCTATGTTAAGATAGAAAAAATGGCAAGGATAGGCATTCTCTTGGACATCATTGGCATTATAGTATGGAGCCTGGTAGTGTACTTTATCATTGGCCTTTCTTTTGGCTTGGTAAACGTGTGACGATCATTTTTTCTTTATGCCTGTTATGATGTCTTTTTCAAAGTCGAAGAGGGTCACAGAATCATTTCCTTTGGTAATTATCATCTTCTTCTCCTCGATGACCTTTCCAATGGCGCGCGCCTCTACATTTTGTGAATTGAATATGCTGATTATCTCTTTTGTGTTCTCTTCCTTGCATGTGATGATAAAACCGAATCCTGGGTACATCTTTATCCATTCTATGAAGTCAATCCCTTCTGGGCAGGGTATCTTCTCTACATCGACATTCGCGCCGACACCTGATGTTTCCAGCATCATTCCAATAGTTCCCAACATGCCCGGATTGGAGATGTCCTTTGCTGCTGTGGCGAGGCCCCTTTCAGCAATAACGGCCATTTTCTCAAGCCTGCCGACGACCACATCTGGAGTTTTCATGCTTGTGGAGTCCCAGTTCAAGAAGTTAGAATGCCTTTCACCATTCAAGTCTATGGCAACTACTATGTCTTGCCCTGGAATTGCGTCGAAGGATGTTAGGACCTTTTTGGCCTCTCCGACTATGGATACGGATAGTGACATTGTCTTTGTGTCAGGATGAAGATGCCCTCCGACCATTGGGACCTTGAACTTTTGACAACCGAGCCTTATTCCCTTTATGACATCATTGCAACCGTTTGTCTCGGTAAGGGATAGGATATTTGTCATGGCCAATGGTCTCCCCCCCATTGCATAAATGTCATTCACGTTTGCCAGCACTGCACAGTATCCTGCCCACACGGGATCGCTTTCCATGAGCTGCTTCCATATGCCATCGGCTGCGAATAGGAGATAATGTCCGTCATGGTCCCTGATGACCGCACTGTCATCACCAAATGATATGATCGTTTTTCCAAAGTCATCAACGTCAGAGAAGCAATCAACAAGTTTGCTGATTGGTCTTTTTCTCGTTACTCCCTCATAGTTTCTCACAGCTTTTACTATCTCATCTAGCATTTTTTCACCCCGAGTCCATTTTTGATAAGATCTCTTTCCTGATCTTGGTGAATTCATTTGATGTCCTGTCCCTGGGCCTTGCCAACGTAATCTCAACCTCGGCCTTGACAGATGTGGGCCTTTCTGTAAGCACTAGCACCCTGTCAGCTAGAAAAACTGCCTCATCTACATTATGGGTTATGAATAGTATGGTGTTGTGCTTTTCCTTCCAGACCCTTATCAGTTCTCTCTGCAGTATGTTCCTTGTCTGGGCGTCAAGGGAAACAAAGGGTTCGTCCATGAGCAGCAGGTCAGGTTCTATGACCAGGGCCCTTGCTATTGCGACCCTTTTTTGCATTCCTCCGGATAATTCCTTTGGATATGAGCTTTCAAATCCTTTCAAATTCATAAAGTCTACTAGGTCCGCTACCTTTTTTCTTATCTTTTCCTTAGGCACATTTTGCAGTTCAAGGCCGAATGCGATGTTGTCATTTGTGCTTCTCCATGGAAGTAGTGCATCATCCTGGAATACGAAACCTATCCTGTGGTCCACCTCTTGAGCGTCCTCCCATTCTATTTTTCCCCCAGTGGGCATTTCGAGCCCAGCTATCATTCTCAGGAGCGTGGTCTTTCCACAACCGCTAGGTCCCAGGATACATAGAAATTCTTTGTCCTCTACGGAGAACGACATGTCCTTGACTGCCACTACACTTGCTTTCTTTTCTGAAGTGAACTTCTTTTCAAGATTATTAATTGTCAGCTTCTTCATTTTAGCACCTAGCTCTTTGTTTCCCTCCAGGAGAAGTACTTAACCTCTATGTATTTGAATGTCCTGTCTATTATGAGGCCTAAGGCCCCGATATAGACTATTCCAGCAATGATGATCGAGATCTGTCCAACCGTGTTTGCTTGCCATATCAGGTACCCCAGGCCTGATGGCGCTATCCCTGGCATCATCTCTGCTGCCACAAGGCACATCCATGCTGTGCCCATCCCGATCCTGAGACCTGTGACTATGTAGGGTGATGAATGGGGAAATACGATCTTTCTCAAAATGTCGGCTTGCCCCGCATTGAAGGTCCTAGCCACTTCAATATGGGAGCGCTTGACACTCTTTACGCCTTCAATGGTGTTTATGAGTATTGGGAAGAAGGCACCGATGAATATTATCATGACCGCCGACCGGAGTCCCAATCCCAACCAAGCCAGGATCAGTGGTATCCATGCGAGTGGGGGTATGGGCCTGAGAATCTCTATTATGTAGTCAAATAGATTTCCAAAGATCTTTGACCAGCCCATTCCCAACCCCATTGGTATCCCTATCAGGCATGCGAGTCCAAATCCAAGAGCCACTCTTTTAAGGGAAGAGTAAGTGCTCTCAATCAGTGACCCAGTGCCCAGCAAACCCTCGTTCGGGTGAATTATTATTGAGATTATGTTGCCTAGCTGGGGAAGCTTCCATGGATTGTCCAAGGTCATAGCGATAAGTTCCCAACCGATCAATATGATGATGGGAACTATAATTTTTATTAATCTTTTTTTCATGGAATTGCACCCTTTTTTATATTAATATATTATTTTTAATCTTGTTATAATATATATTTTATAATATATTTTAGGGTAGTTTCGTCACGATTACTATAGGATATTCGTTTAAAAAACTTTCTTTGGCATTATTCTTTTAATAGGATAATAATTTTACCCAAAAGTATAAATAATTACTAATAATATACTTTTGAGGTAATATAGATGACGTTTATAGATGTACTGAATTCAATAGCGATTAATCATGAGCGATTTATAGGGGCCCTCAAGGCCACAATATACGATGAACAACACATGTCCATATCAAGTTTTGCGGAATATTCCAATATACCTAAGAGCACTTTATACAAGATATTCGATGGACACAGGGAACCAACACTCAAGGCAATAAGGGACATCCTATTGGCACTTAAGAGATTGGAGAATGTTACAGACCAACCGTTCATTGCAGTTATAGCTGCTCGCTCGGTTCTTTCAATGTACTCCCCGAATAAGATCAAGCTTGACGATAGTGAATACGAGGTCAGGGAATTCTCAGCGATCACGATGGATGATGCAATCATATCTGCTGTCAATGCTGAACGTGCTGGAGCTTTGGCAATAGTATGCGCGCCCATAGTGTCCCCAACAATTGACAAGATGGTAAAGATACCTGTTGTAACCATGATGCCCAAGTTTGCGCTTGAGGACGCGATTAAGCGGGCAGCTCAAAAAATATCAGAATAAAAAAAGAAAATTATGTCTGGAATTGTATTCCAGACTCTTGCAGTGAATATTTTATCATCACATCTTGTATGGACCCCAGCATTGGCACGCCTATCTTGATGGTATCGCCGTTGTTATAGCTATCCTTGATCCACTGTGTGAACTCGTCCCAGTCATTTGCAGGAACATCATTGTCCACAACTACTCCTGAGCCTTCTGTCTGCACGGGCGAAATTATCTTTATGGGCGCACCTTGGTCTATGAACAGGATTGCGGGAGGCACTCCAACTATTGCATAGTCAATATTTCCCTGGCTTGCAGCAGTCATTGCAGCAGAACCTGCCGCGAACTCTATTACATCCACATTTGCAATGGCGTTGTCCCCTATCATCAGCTGGTAGTTCGTGCTGTTCCCTGGATTCTCAGAGTACAGGTATATGCCATAGTTATCCTTGAAGTATTCCCAATCATATGCTGCCACGAACAATGCCGCGTCATGGTCTGACGGGAGGTAGCCAAATCTAATGTTGGGCAGGTCTCCTGGCACGATCTCGGCATCAAGGTACGACTTGCTCTCGATGTCGCTTATTGCATCATAGTAGACGTCAAGGCTAAGGAGCTCGTCCAAAAGGTCATCGCCATTAAGGTCAATGAGCTCGTTGTTCACCATTTCAATGTCCTTCAGGGATTCAACGAAGATGTTTACCCCACCCAACCAGTCCTCAGAGGGTTCTGTTATGAATCGTATGGTCTCTATGGACTTTGCCTCAACATCCCTGGAATTAACGGTTATGTCACCAAATGTAAGGTCACCGCCACCAAATAACCAATCAGCGCAGTATGTAACTGTCTCATCAATATGGGTCTCGATATAATCATCTGCATAAATCATCAACATTGTGATGTACTTGGCAACATCGTAGTTCTCTTCAATAAAGCTGTCAGTGGCCACAAGGCAACAGCAGGGATGATTCTCCCATTGGCCTTCAGGGGGCAGTTCCTGAGAATAAGCGATTATTTTCCCAACTTCGCTTACCTCTGCCACCGATACTAGGGGCTGCCAAGCAATATACGCATCGACCTGATCGTTTGCAAGCGCCTGGGGCATCGTTCCGCATCCGGACATGTAGACAAGTTCTACGACAGGGGCAACGTTATTGTCGTCGTCGCTTATGCACCCGGATGACATGATGCCTGCCATCACTATGAATATTATTAGTATTTTTCTCATCATATTCCCAACACCAACAATACCCGTAGAACATTTATATATAAATATTTTCCCTATTATCTAATTAAATTCTCTAATTATATATTCTATTATATTATATTATACAATTAGGAACTATATGTAGTGTATATTCATTAATATTCTAAAAGAGATAGTATTTTTTTCCTTACAGAGTTGAATTTGGGGTCCGTCCTGTCACGCGGTCTTGGGAGAGGGACGTCTATGAAGTTCTTTATGGTGCCCGGCCTTTGTGTCATGATGGCCACACGGTCTGCCAGATACACTGCCTCATCAACATTGTGTGTTATGAAAACAACGGTGTTAAGCGTTTTTTCCCATATCCCTAGTGTTAGCTCCTGCAGGTGATTTCTTGTTTGGGCGTCCAATGACACGAATGGCTCGTCCATAAGCAGAACCTCTGGCTCGTATACCATGGCCCTTGCGATGCCGACCCTTTGCTTCATGCCACCTGATAAGGTATGCGGATATGCATTCTCAAAACCCTCAAGACCCACCTTCCCTACGCAGCTCCTTGCCTTTTTTAAGGATTCCTTCTTATCCTCTCCTTGTGCCTCAAGGCCGAAACTTATGTTCTGGAGGACGGTTCTCCAGGGATATAGGGCAAACTCCTGGAATACGAATCCCCTGTCTGGTCCTGGTCTTTCTATTTTTTTTCCATTTAGCAGCACTGTACCTGAGCTAGGTTTCTCAAACCCGGCAATCATGTTCAAGAGCGTGGACTTGCCGCAACCAGAAGGCCCGACGATGACAAGGAACTCCTTGTCCTTGACAGTAAGATCGATGTCTTTCAGGGCCTCTACGCTCTTTTTATCTGAAATAAACTTTTTACTGACATTTTCCAATATTATCTTATCCATCATATCCCCATTTTCTAATTGTCCTTTTTTCTATGATGCTCACAATCACCCTATCCATGAGAAGGCCAAGTATCGCGATCAGTGACAACCCCAAGAACATCACATCAACTGCAAAGAATGTTCTGGCCGCATATATCATGAATCCCAGTCCCCAGTCGTTCGTGGCAAGCATCTCTGACCCCACAAGGGTCGCCCAGGAATATCCTATAGCAAGCCTAAGGCCGGGTATAAGGGACATTAGGCTGCCAGGTATGAGTATGTTCTTGAATATCTTGGAACGATTGGCGCCTGCCATCATGGCAGCCTGTATGTATCTCTTATCAATGCCCCTGACACCTGCTATGGTGCCATAGGTTACCGGAAAGAACGATGCCAAGAATATAGAGATGATGACAGTTGAATTCCCGATCCCTAAGGTTATCAGGAGTATTGGGACAAGAGCTATGGTCGGGATCGTTATCAATATGCTGAAAAGAGGGGACAAAAGTTGCCTCACGAACAGATTGCTGCCGATCATGATCCCCATAATGATCCCCATCACCATGCCCAAGCTCAACCCTATTGAAAGCCTATAAAAACTGTAGCCAATATGCCTGAGTATTAGATTGTTTTCCGTCAGCCTTGTGAATGTCTTTATCAGTTCAATGGGCGAGGGCAATAAGGTGGTGTCAACAAGCTCCAGGATCACTGTTGCCTGCCAGATGAACAACAAAACGCCAAATGGGGCGATGATGTAGAAGATATCCCTTGGGCCTGTCATAAGGAACCCTCCCGTGTCATCCCCCACCTAACTATCGTCCTGTTCTCGATCTGCTTTAGAATGAGATTTTCTATGATGAGGTACATTACAA
>Ga0272442_10000670_pt1 | contig 53964 bp, 55 predicted proteins | sample SSMForm2O_FD_200262 | JGI IMG/M metagenome (GOLD analysis project Ga0272442, IMG submission 200262) | Marine sediment archaeal communities from Little Sippewissett salt marsh, Falmouth, MA, United States - SSM-Form-2O | ecosystem: Environmental > Aquatic > Marine > Wetlands > Sediment ... | reverse complement strand
GGTTCAAATCCCGACCAGTCCATTAATTACTCTCTAATTATTTTTTCTTAAAAACTTTTTTATATAGCAATATTTATAAAATAAAAAAATATATAATAAAACATAATGGCATTATTCATGTCGTTTTAAAGTATTTATGATAAAATTTGTATCTTAATGCTTTTATGATCAGAAAAACAAATACATAATAGTAGAGAGGTAAAAAAATGGATAAAAAAAGATATATCGCAATAATAATCATCATATTTTTACTAACGATAAATATTCCATCAATATCCTCCTCTAATTTATTATCTGTTAAAAAAGAAATAGATAACAATGAATCTGAAGAAAAAACAATTGATGATTATAAAGAAGCTGAAGATATTAAGGAAAATATTTTATTAAATAATAAAGAAACCAAAAAATATGTACCTGGGGAGTTAATAATAAAATTTAAGGAAAACAATGTGTTTTTAAAATCAAAAACTATCAAAGAAGACGATATCTTAGGAATACAATCAATTGACACGTTAAATGATAAATATAAAGTTAAATCTTGTAATAAATTTTACAATTCAAACTTAGAAAATATTTTTTCAAATCTTTATCTATTTGAGTTAAATAAAAAATCAGATATAATGGCTATAGCAGAAGAATATAAAAAAGACCCTAATGTAGAATTTGCAGAACCAAACTATATTTATACATTAGATGAAACTACAAATGACCCATTATTTGAACAACAATGGGGTTTAAATCAAATCAATGATTTTGATATTGATGCACCCGAAGCATGGAATATTAACAAAGGAAGTTCAAATGTAACTATAGCTATTCTTGATACAGGAGTAGATTACAACCATCCTGATCTCGCTGATAACATATGGAATAATGAAAATGAGATACCTGATAATAAAAAGGATGATGATAATAATGGTTACGTTGATGATATCCGTGGATGGGATTTTGTTCATACGACCATAAGTGTTTCACCTGGTGAAGATGGTTGGATAAGAGATAATGACCCTATGGATTTCAATGGACATGGTACCCATTGTTCAGGAATTGCTTCTGCAGTAACAAATAATAGTATCGGAATAGCAGGTGTTTGTTGGAATGCAAAGATAATGCCAGTTCGTGTTGGATATACATCAGAAGAAGAAGTTGGACAAATTGATTCTGCAGCTGCATCTCTTGGAATTCATTACGCAGCAGATAATGGTGCAGATGTTCTTAGTATGAGTTTTGGAGGGCCTATTCCTTCTTATCTTATGCATAATTCATTGGAATACGCATATGAAAAAGGAGTTGTTTTAGTCTCATCTGCAGGAAATGATAACACAGATAAAAAGAAATATCCTGCAGGATACGAAGAAGTAATCTCTGTTGCAGCAACAAATCAATACGATTATAGAGCATATTTTTCAAATTATGGAAATTGGGTTGACATCGCAGCACCAGGCGTAGACATAAACAGCACATATCCTAATGATACTTACAGATTAGCATCAGGTACCTCAATGGCATGTCCACATGTGGCAGGACTTGCAGGACTTATTTTATCTAAAAACAATAGTATAAACCCTGAAAGGGTAAAAACAATATTAGAATACTCAGTTGACAGATTAGATATAAACAATTTACCAATTAGACGAGGACGAATAAATGCATATAAAGCACTACAAAGAGGAATAGGGGATATAAAATCAATTATAAATAAACCAAATCACTGTTCAGAAGTCAAAGAAATAATAGAAATAAAAGGAACAGCCATCGGAACAGGCTTTCAGAATTATACAATTCAATACTGTAAAGGAAAAGAAACAAATAAAACAGAATGGAATAAAATATTCGAGTCAAACAAAACAAAAGAAAATGAAAAACTATTTTCATTAAACACAGAAACATTAAAAGATGGGTTATACACAATCCTTCTAAGAGTAAATAGTAAAGACGGAATTTATGATGATGCGATATGGCTAATTGTAAACAATAAAGTCAACACATTCAAAGTAGACGATGACCCCGGTGATGATATTGATTACAATTTAATTCAACAAGCAATCAATAATGCAGGTACAGGGGACTCAATTTATGTATACAATGGAACATACAATGAAAACCTAAAAATATATAAAACAATAAACTTAGAAGGATGCAGCAAAGAAAATACAACTATCAATGGACAAGATGATGACGCAGTATATATTTCAGCAGATAATGTAAATATTAGTGGATTTAGAATAAATGGAAGCAGCATTTACAGAGGTGTTTTTTTCTACAGAGCAAACAATAATAATCTTTATAACAATAATGTTACAGACTGTTGGGTTGGAATAAAACTATCTTATTCTAAAAATAATACAATAAAAAACAACGTTATATTTGGCAACCTATGGACAGGATTATTACTAACAAGATTTAGTAATAGAAATAGGATAATACAAAACAACTTCATCACAATTATGCCAATAATCTACATACATGCTTATTTCAGAAACTCATGGTTTAACAAATGGCAAAACAATTATTGGGATGACTGGGTTGGACACCATATAAATCTATTAAAACTTAAACCTAAGCGCATACCAGGTAAAATATTTGATTTATGGCCTGATACAAATCCACCATTGCTTGAGGATTTTTTCCATTTCAAAATAACCTTAAGATCTAACCGCGACTGGAATCCAGCAAAAGAACCATTTAAGCTATGATGATAGTGGAAAAACAATAAATTAAAAGCTTTATTTTTCCCTTTTTTTATATTATAATTGTTATTATTCTAATATATATGCTGATTCAAAGTTTTAAAGGTTTTACAGATTTAAATAACGACGGCTAGGTTACAGTAGAAGAGAACTTACATTACTCTAGATGGAAGACGTTTTATTTCTCGCTTTGGAGATGATTTCCATATACAGAGCATCTGCCATATTTCATTGTAATTCAAATAACTTATATGTATGATCAATATAGAGGGCAATTAAGAATATTTCAACAATAATGGCTTCTTTTCTCCTTTTGGGGAAAATTATAAAAGATATTAATATATTTATGTTTTTATCTAAATATATTACTTTTTGAGAAAAAGAGGGAATTGAAAAATATGAAAAAAAAGACATTTGCAGTATTTTTTGGAGCAATTATGCTAATATCTATTTTTAATATAGGTATTATAACAGGACAAAAAACAAAACCAGTAACGATCAATAACTATTTAACAAATAAGTTAGAGGATTTTGAAAATCATTATGCCGTAGTTGTTGGAATAAGTGATTATAAAGGAGATTTAAATGATCTTGGATGCCCAGCAAGTGAAGCAGAAAAAATGGCTACATTATTAGTTAATAAAGGATGGAATGAAAACAATGTACAACTATTAAAGAACAAAGAAGCTTCCAGAGATAATATAACTGGAAAACTAAACTGGCTAAGTGAAAAAGAAGGAACCGTCTTATTTTATTATGCAGGACATGGAACTCAAGTTAAAGATGAAGATGGAGATGAAAATGAAAATATAATTCCAAGGGATGAAGCAATAGTTCCATGGGAAGCAACTAGAGAATCATTGATAACAGATGATGAATTAAAAACAATAATGGATGGTTTTAATGCAGATAAGTCTGTATGTATATTTGTTACATGTTTTGCGGGAGGTCTTATAGAAGATGATACTTCCAAAAATGTTCCAAAAACAATAAATTTGTTTAGGAAAATGATTAATTATTTTTCAATTATTGGAAATATTTTAGCAAGGCCATTAATCAGGAAGACATTAATGAAATCTTTCAGTTATAATGAAAAAGATTTTGATTTATATCAACCTTTAGATGAACTACAAGCACCAAATAGGTTAATAATGACATCTTGCCAAGAAAATCGTCAAACATATGAATTTCCAATTATTAATCAGCCTTTCTCTGTTATGGTTCGTAATGGACTAAAAGGCGGAATATTAGATGGAGTAAAAGTAGATAAAAACAATGATGGTTATATATCAGCAGAAGAAACATTCAATTATGTTCAACCCAGAGCAACACTAGAAGCAGCAACAGCATTAGGTGCACCATTTGCAATAGTATCAGTCATAAAACAATGGATAAAAGGAGATGCAAGTTTAATTGAGGTTTTATATATATGTGGAATTTATGGATTAATTATTCCAGTGCCACAAATATATGACTCTGATACAAATCAAGAAATATTACTAACATAAAAAAAATCTTAATTTTTTTTTCTTATTATTTTTTTATTTATTTAAAGTTTTTATTATTATAATTTTAGAGTCAATAAATTTATATATTAAACCTTCTTATAGTATAAAAAGAGTATGATATAATGATGCGTACAAAAGTTGTAAACGATTCAACAGACCTAGTCCCTTTACTTAGGGCATTTGACAATAAAACAAAAAAGGAAGTATTCAATGAACTTTTAGGTGAATGGAAAACCCTGAGTGTTATAAAAGATAAATATGGTGATGATGGAGAAGCAGCTCTTGAATATTTTGATAAAATGAAATTAGTGGAAACAAAGTGGACAACACCTGATGAAGGAATAAATAATAGACCACAAAAAAAATACAGATCATATTATTCTGCTTTTAATATTAACATATCATGTCCTGTTAATGAAATAAGTGAAATTTTTACAGTAGCCTCTTTGAATGAAAACGAGTTTGCAAACCTGGAAGATAAAATATATGATTATGTAGGAAATGATGGCAAGTTTGGAAATATGGTAGCTGAAAACTTCCGTTTATCAAATCTTGCTCTTAAAGGACTAGTAAAACGCTCAAACAAGTTTTGTTACAAAGGCTTAAAACTAAGCAGGCGAGAATAAAATTTTTTTTTTAATTATTTTTTATTTACTTTTTTACATTGTTTTTTTAAGTAAAACCTGCATTCATGTTCTTAATTTATGGATTATTTAATAATTATTCAAGCTTTATGGATTGTAATACCTGCATATATTGCCAATGCAAGTGCTCTATTAGTTGGCGGTGGTACACCTATTGATTTTGGTAAAAAATGGAAAGATGGCCGTCGAATTTTAGGTGATGGAAAAACATGGTATGGACTTATCGCAGGGGCTTTTTTAGGAATAGTTGGTGGTTTTGGTATATCGATTGTTGCAATTTATGCAAATAACAGTGAAGAATTTAATTTCTTAGGATTAAGTGATTTTGGCCGTTTTCCAATAATGATACCAATAATCGCATCAATTTGTTTTGGTGCTTTATTTGGTGATATTATTGCAAGTTTTTTTAAAAGGAGAGTTGGAAAAGAGAGAGGCCAGGATTGGATTCCTTTTGATCAATTAGATTTCATTCTTGGGGTTTTGTTTTTTTGTTTTATTGTATCTAGTTTTATTAACTTAGTTGGTTTGTCAGATTATAATTGGTTTTTAAAAAGCCTTACGATATGGCATGTTTTAACACTAGTTGTTTTAACACCTTTTTTTCATATATTTGCTAATTTTGTTCATAGTAAAACTAAGTCATAAATTTTTTTTTTGAAAATAAACTATTTAAAAGATGATTTCTTTTTAATATTTGGGGTTATTTGATTTTGTCAGATAAAAAGGATATATCAATGAATAAAGAACTTCAAAAATGGCTTAAAGAAAGTAAAGATGGGGTTAAAAGTTCAAAAGATACTAAAAAATTTAAAGACAAGAAACCAAAAGGTATCTGTCAATTATGTGGTGCAAAAAAAGCAGAAGCTGTTTGTATTAAATGTGGTAAAAATGTTTGTAAGTCTTGTCATTTTAAGATAATTGGTGTATGTAAAAAATGTGTCCCTCAGGATATTGCAGGTAAATGGGATGGTTCTCGGACTGATTGGGAAAAAAAACTTGGTGTTGAATGGGTAGATTAAATATTCATAGGTTTTTAGTATTATTTTTCATTTTTATTGTTTTTATCTCGTTTTCTAATTCAGTTAGTGGTTTTTTTATAGATAAGAGTTTTAGTTATGAAGAAAAAAAAGATGATATTGATTTTTTTAAACTTGGAAATAGTAATGATCAATGGTATTTCATAGATCCCAATAATCAATCTTTTTTTTCAACTGGGATCTCTGGTGTTAGTGCTAATGCAGGTTATGCTCCTGATCTTGGTTATAGTGTTTATCATCAAAGTATAATTGATAAATATGGCGATAATGAAACCTGGGCTAATGCTACATTTGATCGTTTAAGAGCTTGGGGTTTTAATACAATTGCTAGTGGAGACAAATATATTAAGGCTAAGGGTTTGCCTTATTGTATTAATCTTGGTTTGGCTTTTGATGATTGGCAAACCGGTAAGATCCCTGATTTTTTTTCTAGTGAATGGATTGATAAAGTAGAAGATAAATGTAGAAGTGTTTGTATTAATTATAGGAATGATTCTGATCTTCTTGGATATTTTTTGGATAATGAGATTCATTGGGGTTCAGATTGGAGGTCACTATTGGATTTATTTGATACGTATATGCTTTTTCCCGCGGATAACCCTGGTAAAAATAGACTTGTTGATTTTTTAAAACAACGTTATAATGATATTAATGATTTTAATCTTGCCTGGAGGACAAGTTTGGATAGTTTTGATGAAATTCTTAATAAAAAATATTTAGGTTTGTGGCCTTATACGGTTGACGCCAGGCTTGATCATAATGATTTTGCATTTGTTGTAGCTGAGCATTTTTTTAAAACATGTCACAAATATATCCGTCTTTATGATTCTAATCATTTAATTCTTGGTTGCCGTTTTCAATCTTTTTTGACACCTAGAAGAGTTGTACAAGCTTGTGGCCCATATGTTGATGTTGTATCTGTTAATCATTATCTTTCCAGGCCACTTGTTTTTCCTTTTGCACTTGTTTTTCAGGATATCATGGGTTTTGTAAGACCAACTGGTTTTCTTGAGGAGTTTTATGATTTGTCAGATAAACCTGTTCTTATATCTGAGTTTTATTTTAGAGCTCGTGATTCTGGGCTTCCAAATACTAAACCTAGTAAACTGTTTATGCCTGTTGTTTTTAATCAGAGACAGAGGGCGTTATGTTTTGAGGTTATGGCTAGAGGTTTTGTAAACAAGCCATATAGTGTTGGTTATCATTGGTTTTCATATGTTGATCAACCGTATTCTGGTCGTTTTGATGGTGAAAACTCAAATATTGGTGTCGTAAATAAAAAAGATGAACCATATGCTGTTCTTGTTGATAGGATGGCTGTTGTAAATAGATATGCTCATAATAGTATAATAAATTAATTTTTTTCTTTTTTTATTCTTTTTCCTTCAAGATATAATCCCATCATTGTTCTTGCTGTACGCCATGAGCTTGGATAAACTGGTACACCTTCTTGTTTAAGATCTAGGACCAAATCCTGGTATTCTCTTCCTCCCACCCAGGTTGCGATTATTGGTTTTTTGTATTCTTCGTGAAGTTTTCTTTCCCTTATCATCTGCATGATAGCCCCTGTGAACTCTTCAGGTCTTGCGTATCCACCGTGAACTGATGCTACTATTATTCCATCTATATTTGGGTCCTCTATTACTGCACTGGTGGCAGCTTCATATCTATAAAAACCTGCATCTGCACTTAGGTCAACAGGGTTGTTAGCTTTTATTAGGTCTGGTAGTATTTTATCAAGTTTCTTATAGGTTTTAGATGAAAGTTTTGGTATTACAAGACCATTTTCTTCACATGCATCTGTTAAAAGGATACCTAAGCCTCCACCATTAGTTATTATTCCTACTCTGTTTCCACGTGCTGAAGGTTGACTAGATAAAGCTTTTGCCATATCAAAAAGCTCGACTATATCACGGCAACGTATACCTCCTGCTTGTTTTATAGCAGCGCTATATATCTTATCAGATCCTGCCATGCTACCTGTATGAGATGCAGTCGCTCTTGCACCTGCCTGTGATCTCCCTGCTTTTACAACAAGAACTGGTTTATCACAGGCTTTAATACTGTTCATAAATGATCTACCTTCTTTTACTGCTTCAATGTATAAACCTATAACCTTGGTTTCAGAGTCATGAGCGAAATAATCAATTAAATCATCATCATCGATATCTATCTTGTTTCCTACACCAATTATTTTTGAAACACCCATATACTCATTGTTTGCAAGATAAATCATACCAATACCGAGAGCACCACTTTGAGAAATTAAAGCCACATGACCTTTACGTGGATTACCATATACAAAAGAAGCATCAAGACCTATAGTCGCATTTTTATAACCCATAACGTTTGGACCGAGAACTCTCATATCTGATTTTTTAACAATATTTTTAATTTCTTCCTCAAGACTGTCGTTTCCAACTTCACTAAAACCAGATGAAATAATAATAACATTTTTTACATTTTTTTCAACACAATCCTTCAAAATCGTGGGAACAATCTTTGCAGGAACCGCAATAATTACAAGGTCTACAGATCCTTTAATACTAGATAGATTCTTATAGCATTTCAGCCCAAGTATCTCTTTTTCATGAGGATTAATAGGATAAATTTTACATTCATAATCAGAGATAAGAATATTTTTCAAAGTTGTATTACCAATTTTCCTTGAATCCTTAGATGCACCTACTACAGCGATTTTCTCAGGGATAAAAAAGCTTTCCAATTCATGAGTCATAAATAATACTCCAATTTTATTTTTTATATTTAGAGCATATTATTTTATTACTTAAAACTAGTGCGTATATCCACAGTTTTTAGTTAACAAAAAACTATATTTTTTTATATTTACTTAAGCAATATTTCCAAGCTATAAATATTATTACAAAAAAAGATACAAAAAAAAGTATTAATCCAATTACATAGGATAATTTTAAAATCAATATTGAAAAAAACCAGATAAGAGCAGGTATTACGATTATACAAAATATTACTAAGTTTGCTACTAAAGATTTTTTATGATTTCTTTTTTTATCATTCATATATCAATCATATAAAAAATTCAAGTATTTAATTTATTACTTTTTAAGGGTTAAAAAGGAAAGTTTTTTAATTTTAGTAAATTTTTTTGTAAAATCAATAATGACATAACAAAAAATCACTGCAATCAAAAAACTTCCACCCCATGATAAAAACCCAATAGGGGAGATTATCATTTTTGATGTTTCCTCACCGAAGGATAAATACTGTTGGAGTAATGCAAATAATAGCATTATAGATGCTATTGATATCGCATATAATCGTGTTTTCCATTTATCCTTCATATAAATCCAAAAATCACTTTTATATTTTATAAGAATTATTGGAAGATTTTGAAACAAAAGGTTATTTTTATTTCACTTCTGACAGATACTGATTCATAGACTTAATTACTTCAGAGCTATTCTTGGCTTTTCTATAATCCTCAAGAGGATTCTTGTTTAATTTAAGGAAATGTGGGCCCCATTTATAGAGTTTTAAGATTTCTTCTGCTTTATCAACGAAATCAAAGATGTAAAGTGTACAAGCATAAGCCTCAATTGTGGAAAGCTTCAAAGGTTTACCATAATTCACTGGGTTCGCTGCTACAACAAAAGGAAGTGCTCTGGAATGATTTTTTTTATCAAGAAAACCAAAAGCAGATTCAGCATTCTTCCAGGAACAATCAACAGCGAGTAGACCATTTTTTTCAGCAAACTTTTTATCTTCTTTTGATAAACTTTTCTTAGAAAAAGGATTTAATAGTAAAGCATCTTTGGGCATCTTTCTAATTTTTGTTTCAATTCTAGCATAGCCAAATTTTGCAAGTTTTTTCGCACTGCATTTCTTAGGATCGTCCTCATTTGCATGATATATTATAAGATCCATATTATTCACTTAATCCTTATATCAAAAACATAATGACCAATACCTGGTGCATATGATTTTACACGCCTAAATTTCAATAGTTCAGATTCTTTATTATACTCGTTTACTACAGCATTTATGTGATGTAATGCTTCTTCTGGAACTGATTTATCGGGAAAAACATCGTGATAATGTATTATTCCTTCATTGTTTTTTAAACATTGAACTGCTGTTTTTAAAAATTTTTTCGTTTCTTTAAAAAAACCTAGAAGCACTCTATCTGCAACATTTGTTGGTGCAACCTGTCTGTTATCTCCTTTTATGGGTTCAACTTTACCGCTTACATTGTTTAAAACAATATTCTGACAAAGATAATTATAAGCTAATGGGTTTTTTTCACATGCAAATATTTTTTTTGCTTTTCCATGAACCGCAATTGGTAGAGTGAAATAACCAATCCCTGCAAACAAATCTACTACGATTTCATCTTTTTTAGTAATTTCTCCCATTCTTTTTCTCTCATCTATGTTTCCTGATGAGAACATAAGTTTACAAGGATTTAGCTTGTATCTTATACCATTCTCATTATGAACTGTTTCACATTCAGGTGAACCATAAATAATCTTAATATTTGGTTCCCTTAAATCACCTGTTATTCCACCTGTATCTAATAGAGTTGTTTTACAGTTTAAAACGTTTGAAAAAGCCTTACCTATTTCTTTTTGATATGGTTGTGTTTTTTCATCTAGCTTAATTGTTACAACATCACCAATTTTTTCCCATTTGTTTGGAATAAAATCCAAAGTTACAGATGGAATCTTACATTTTAGCTTTTGTTTTATTTTTTCATAAGGAGTTAAAACCATATATAATTGTGAGTAATGTTTTGTCAGCTATTAAATTTCATCTAAAAAGACTCTTATTTTATGTTCGAAAGATTACTTTTTTTCAGATTAATAACAAGTAATGAGCCTACAAATAAACCCATAAAACCCAGTATTGTAAAAGGAATCCATATGCCATAAATATCAGATAGTACACCGCCTGCAAATACCAAAATAGTTTGACCACCGAGCTGAAGAGTTAAAAGATAACTAAAAGTTTTACTCTCCACAGAATTATGTGTTATCTCAGATACATAAGAAAACATAGCAGGAAACGTTAAAAAAGTAGACACACCCAAAAGAAACATTATAAGGACTATAACTGAAATATTTGTAAAAAAAGACAAGGCAAAACCCATAAATCCCATGATAAAATAAGAGAAAATAAGTGTGTTTCTCCTACCTAACAAATCCTTTATTCGGCCATACAAGAGACATACAATTACACCAACACCCATCCAAATAGAGACTACAATACCAATTGATGACAATGTAAGATTAGTTCTTTCATCAAGAAGAAGAGGAAGATAATTAATTATAAGGCTCCAAGCAACACCACTAACTACAAAACCTGGAAGAAGAACCTTATTAAGTTTTAAAAGAAGCCACGCCTCAGAAAAAGCCTCCCTAAAAGGCTGTCTACCCTTACTAATATCATGAATCTCTAAATATTTATAATCAATTTTTTTAGTAAGAAACAAACCTGAAAACAAAATAATAAAACCAGCAGCTGACCAGAAATAAAAAGGATAACTCCAACCCAATCTTTCAGCGATAAAAAGAGTAGTTAAAATCGCAATAAAAGAACCGAAATCACCAAAAGCACTCTGAACACCCATACCCCAATCCAATCGATCTTTTTTAAAAGTACGAGAAACCCAACCAATACCAATCGGATGATAAAAACTACAAGCAAAACGAAGAACAAAAATCAAAATCAAAAGAGTTAAAAAACCCTGAATCTGCGTCATCAAAAGAAGAGTAATACCAATAAGAAAAATACCAACCGATAACATATTTCTAAAGTTTTTACGATCAGAAACTCTACCAATCGAAACCTGAGAAACAAGAGTTATAAAAAAACCACCACCAGTGATAATACCTATCTGAGTATAAGACAAATCAAATAAAACACGAAGAATAGGAAACAGAAGAGGTATAACATCAAGTGCTCCATCATTGAAAGCATGAAAAATACCAACAGTAGTCAAAATCTTATGTTTATCCTTCATAATACAAAAACCTTTAGAATACAAAGAATAAAAAGATTTTATTTAAAATATTAACAAAAAAAACAATCAACAAAAAATAAAAAAACTTTTAACGACCTCCCCAGTAACTCTTTTTAACACATCCACTATACTCGATACAACTCATGAACCTTTTTCCATACAAACCACGAAAAAATCAAACAGCTATAATGCAAACAATCAAAAAAAACCTAAAATCAGAAGACAACATGGTATTTGAATCAGGAACAGGATCAGGAAAAACCATATGCACGATATCATCAACACTAGAATACGCAATAGAAAACAACAAAAAAATAATATACACAACAAGAACCAATGCACAACAAAGACAAGTAATACTAGAACTAAGAGAAATAAGAAAAAAAAACCCAGATATTAAAAATAATATATTTGGGGTCGGAATACAAGGCAGATCAAACATGTGCCTACTAGCAAGAAACGACCCAGAATTTGAAATAGGCACATCAGAAGAACTCTCAAAATTCTGCTCAAACAAAAAAAAGAACACCAAATCAAACAATAACAAAGGATGCAGCTTTTACAAAAACACACTTGACAATGAGAAAGTAAAAAAAATAATAAAATGGACAAAGAAAAACCTTCCAACAGCAGAAGAATTCATACAATACTGTGAAGAAAAAAACCATTGTCCTTATGAGATAAATAAAATATTAATGAAAGAATCTCAACTAGTTGTAGTTCCTTATGTATATGTTTTTGATCCAATGATTAGAAACATGTTATTTGACAGTTTAAGCCTCCCAGAAGAAGACATGATACTAATAGTCGATGAAGCACACAACCTACCAGATTATCTAAGAGACCAATACTCAGCTCAATTAACACTATACATGTTAAGTAACTGCGTCTTAGAATCAGAAAAATATGGTGATCCATCTATTGCCGATGGTAAAATTACAATTTCTGAGTTCTGTAAAATGCTAAATGAAATAATACTAGATTTAAGAGATACATATGTCTATAAAATAATGGAAAATGGCATTAGAACAGGTTCTGCGAAAAACAATGACGCTTTCATACCTTCAAATGAATTTCAAACAGAAATATTATCAAGACTAAAAATTACCAGTAAAAAACTACATGAAATCATAGGAGATCTAATAGCTTATGGGGAAAAAATACAAGAATACTGTCAGAAAGACGGTAAACTACCTCGATCTTATCTTCATAAACTAGGACTTTTTTTAGATTTCTGGATAAGCCTTGAGATGAACCAATATATCAAACTAATAGTAGATGCTAAATCAGGTAAAAACCCAAGAATAGAAGCGTATTGTCTGGACCCATCAGTTGGAACAGATGTAATCAGGAGTTTCCATTCATCGATACATATGTCAGGTACCCTTGAACCGCTTGAAGAATACCGTGATTCACTTGGATTAAATGAAAACACAGAACTTGTATCATATCCTTCGCCTTTCCCGAGAGAAAATAGAAAATTACTCTATGTTAGAGATGTTACAACTAAATATAGTGAAATGGTAAAAGACGATAAAATACTTGATAAAATGAAAAACCATGTTACAAACATATGTAATACTTTTCCAAAAAATACAATGGTTTTCTTCCCAAGTTATAATATCATGTCAATGTTCAAAGAGAACGGAAATTTCAATGGAATTAAACGATGCTTATTTGTTGAAGAACAAAGAATGTCTCAAGCAGCACTTATGGGACTTGTCTCTGATTTCAAAGAATATGGCAATCAAGATGGAGATGGCGCAACTATGTTTTCAGTAATGGGTGGTAGAATAAGTGAAGGAATGGATTTTCCAGCAGAACAATTAGAAATAGCAATAATAGTTGGAATACCCTACCCAAAACCTACAGCAAGACAGAGAGGACTTCAACGTTACTATGATCTAAAATTTAGAAAAGGATGGGAATACACTGTAGAAGCACCAACAGCAAGGAAAATACTACAATCAGTTGGTAGACTTATTCGAGATGAAAACGACCGTGGAATAGCAATAATACTAGATCGTCGTGCATCTCGTTTTAAAAAATATATAAGAGAGTTACAGGAATCAAAAAATCTAATGGCTGATATGAAAAGTTTTATTGAAAAATAATTTTTTTAAATATTTATACAAATGTAGTGAATTTATAAGTATCTTCAATTTTTTTGCCATTACGGTCTATGATTCTTACATTCCAAATAATTTCTTCTCTGGAGGGTAGCCCCTCTGTTGTTGGATAATTAAAAATGGCGTTAAAAGTATTATTTGTAACATCATTGTATGTTATGTTATTAATGTAATCACCTGAGATTGTAACATTAAATATATCGCCTTCTTTATCAGTTACATTTATTGAAACAAAAGGGCACAATCGAGGTATATTAATATCATCAACACCGGGGAATTGATCTTTTATCTGTGGTCTATTATTATCAAGACCAATTTGTTCTTCGATAATTTGTAATATATCCGATTCTTTTTCTTTACCATTTTTTATTAAAATCATTTCCATATTATCAAATAATTTTTTTGTAACAGGTTTTAAAAACTCATATTTATCTAGAAACTGGCCACATACATCCAACATTGTCTCATTTCCATATTCTTCTGGTGGTAATTTAAGGCTTGATAGAATAGCCATGAAAATAAGCTTTATCAATGGAAAAGAGGTTTTTTCACTGATTATATTCCTATATAATATAAATCCTATTAAACCTGCAACAGTTTTTTTAATAGCAGGAATTTCACTAAATTGTTTTAACCACTGTTCCTTATAATAGCCTAACATCCCATAAGTTTGTGATTCAAGTGAATTTTCTTCAACTTTAAATGAAATTGTTTCAACATCGATATTACCTGCTGCATCTTCAACTGTTAAAACTAAATCATATTTTCCAATTTGATAAATATCAAGTAAATCAAAAGTAACATTTTTTCCTGTGTAAACATGATTTGGATAATATTGCCTCATCCCAAATAATGTTATTACTGGTGGTCTCAATTCCCATTTATAAGATACAATTTCATCTTTTTCAGGGTCTTCAACTAAAGCTGAGACATCTATATTGCTTTTTTCCGAAGAAAGCGGAGCTATACTTAAATTTTTCATATAATGAAGATTTCTCCCACCCATTTTTTTAGTTCCCCAACGTAGAATTAAATAAGAAGGTCTGAATTTAAAATCCCTTTGAGGTGTTGTAGAAGATATCAAAATAGATACCCTTGGTGCCTGATTATAAAGGCTTATAATATTCATTGAATCAGTTGCTTCAACTCCATCATCAGATTTAACTAATAATTTACAAGTACAAGATGCGTTAATATGATACGTATGTCTGGGGTTTTTATTATTTGAAGTAGTTCCATCGCCGAAATCCCAAAAATATTTCATTTTTTTATAACTATTCACAAGAATAGATGAAAAATTAACTGTAAAAGGAGTATAACCTGATTTTTTATCGGCAAATATTTTTACAGACATATTTTTTCCTTTGTTATCTATTTTTTCAGTTAAAGCACTTATTTTGCTAAATGTTATAACAGTAAATATTGAAAAAATTATTACCAAAGTTGCAAAAACACTAAAAAATACTTTTTGTTTTTTATTTTTAAACATTTTCTCTCTAATCATTATTATCTGTTTTAGTTGTTTTAAGATAAAAAGTTTATAGCTCAAATTTGCTCATATTATTAATTCTAAAAAAAAGGCGCATTAAACATGATATGGATGAGGAAAAATATCATATATTTTTTCAAGCGTGTCATCAATTCTATCTGGGATGTCCTCATTATCAGACCAAGTTAATAAATCATTGATATACTTATCATCAATTTCTTTGTTATATCTTATTAAAAAATCTAAGATTTTATTGAAATCTCTTAATTTATAACCTGTTTTTTTCCCTACTTTAAATGTTTCTAAAATTCCTACATCTACTAATTTTTTTAAGTAATATACAATAGTTGTTCTATGTTTAAAAATAATAAAATTCCAGGTATCATACCAACCTAATTTAGATATTGGGTCAGGAAGTTTTTGTAAATCTTCTTTAAATAATATCTGTTTATTTTCACATGAGATAAATACTATTAAGATTTTGATTAATTGTTTATCTCTTATTATTTTAAAAATCTCTTTATCTCCATTTCCAATTTTATAAGATACAAAATATCTATAATGTCCTTTTTCTTTTTTTATTATTATAAGATCTCTTTTTTTTAGAAAATTTATATGATACCTAAGTGTAGTATAGGGCATATTTATTTTTCGTTGAATTTCTCTCAGATGAAAACCAGGGTTTTCTAAAATAAAATTATAAATGATTTTTCTTTTATTTAGAAAAATTAGTTTCTCTTTTTCCATTTAGTCAGCCTTATTTATATATGTACTGTTAATAATATAAAATTATTTTGTAAGTATAATAAAAATTTTTATGAAAATGTTATATCATAAAATGAATTGTTGTACATTAATACAAATAAGGTTTTTATTGTAATTTTGATAATTTTTTATTATCTTGGAAGTAAATCAGGTACCCCATCTTTTATTGGGTATTTAACATTGCATTTTTTACAGATAAAAAACCCTTCAATGATATTGTTTTTTTCTTCCTTTTTTATATCTAATTCTAGATCTCCTTTACAGCTTGGACAACATAATATATCAATCGTTTCTTTTTTCATATTATTATTCCTCTGATAGATACATCGGTCTTTTCATTCCTGCATCCGAATCCCAAATAAAACCCCATTCATCATCAGAGTTTTTTCTCCCTTCCTCAATTTTTTGAATAAAATTTTTTACCTGAGAGTCCATAAGATCAGCTTGGTGTACAACTATTGCTTCAATTAATTTTGGCATCCGGGGTGAGCCAAATTCATAACGTCCATGGTGACTAAGTAATATATGACATAATTTGTTTTCAAGGTCTTTGTCAAATTCTTCTCCTTTATCTTTTAAAATAGTTATTTTTTCTCTAACCCATCTATCACCCATAACTATATGGCCAATAAAATTACCTTCAGATGTTTTATCAATTGCTGCTGTTGTAGCATATTCTTTTAATTTACCAACATCATGTAATATTGCACCTGTAATTACTAGATCTCTGTTAATACCAGGGTACATTTCAAAAATATTGTTGCATAATCTAATAACTCCGACTGTATGTTCTAGGTTTCCACCGATGTAATTATGGTGATGAGTCATTGCAGATGGCGAATGAGAAAATTTTTCAACAAATTCTTTGTCATTAAAAAATAAGTCTAATAGTTTTTTAAGCTGGGGATTTTCTATACCTTTTATTTCTTCTTTTATTACGTCGATTAATTCATTTATACGTTCCTCTTCTAAAGATGGAATAAAATCAGATACATCATATTCCTGGGGGCTACATCGTCTAAGTCCGCCTGTGTTTTCGTTTATTGATATTTGAGGTTTTTCCTCATATATTTCGACACTTCCTTTTCTTATCTGGATTACTTCTCCTATTTGAAAACTATCATATAAACGTTTAACTCGGTCTTTGTTTTCCCCGCCCCAGAATCTTACATCGATTTCACCTGTTTTATCATTTACAATTAAACTAAACCATGTTCCTCTTTTGTAAGCTCTTGGGGGTTTTTTTATTTTTACAGCAAAAAAATCACTAACTATATCGCCTTCTCTGAGATTTTCTATGTATTGTTCTTTTTTTCTTTTTCCAGAGTCAGTTTTAATTAGGGTTTGTTTTTCTTTTTTATTTTCAAAATTATAAATATCTGACATTAGACTTTACCTCCCCAGGTTTTTTGTCTGAGGCATATTATAACCTTATTGTTTATACATTTTTCCTTATAATTTAAAACAAAAAACATTATAATTGTTATATTTTTATATTATTTCTTATATTCTGTATGTTTTTCCTTCTTTTACCATTTTTGTATTTGTATTAATTTTTCTAAAGATTCCAGGATGTTCCGTATGTATTGGAAATAATTTTTTTGGGTTTATTGTTTCTATCAGATTTCTCAAATCTACTCCATTTATATGACCTGAACAATGTGCTTGTTTTAGTTTCAACTCAAAATAATCTAACCAGTTTTTCATTCTCTCGTAAGATATCTCCATTTCTTCATTAAATGGTTCTGAAAGAGAATGGATGTATATTCCTTTTTTTGGTTTTAAATCTATCATCTGGTTAAAGTAATAAAAATTTAATACAATCATGTATTTTTCTGGTTTTTTCTTTATTTTTTCAGCATTGATTATATTTGGATAATCCAGTCTTTTTTTTATGTATTTGTCTGTATAATCTGCATCTATATATGTACCAGTTAGTCTTTTTGGTTTTAATATTTGTATATTGTTATCTTTGCTGTCTGGTGATTTTATTTTTTTATCCTGATGATATCTTTCTAAGAAGCATGCATGTTTAAAACTTATTATCATTTTTTTGTCAAGTTCTTTTGCTATTTTATAAAAAGTTGTGAATCTATCAACGTCTTTGAAGTTGAAATCTACGATAGTCATTTTTTTGTTTTTTATTATATCTTTTTTTGATTTTTCGTATACTTTTTTTTCTGATTCACCTGTTTTTGCAGTATCAATTCTTGTCCCCTCAGTAATCATAGCAATCGGTTTTGTCTCTTTTGAGGTTTTTATGAAGTCATCTGTCATATGTGAATGTGATCCATGCATTCTAAGGTCTCCTGTGTAGATTATTGCCCCTTCTGATGTATGTATTACAAATCCATATGCTCCAGGTACTGAGTGATCAACATGTATCGGTTCGATTTCAAGGTCATCGATTTTTATTTTTTTCCCCGTTCGAAATGTATTAATTTTTCTTTTTATAGGTGGATATTTTCTATAATCTCCTCTATGTATTGGTCTTTTCCTATAGTCTAATACCTCATTTTCTATGCTTCTAGGACTTTGTTCGTCTACCGCTTCTAAAATATATTTACATGTTTCTCCGCAGTATACTGGTATGTCTTTATGTAAAAAAGAGATATAGTTTGCATGGTCTGCATGTGCATGCGATAACAATACTGCTTGTATTTCAGGTTTTTCTGGTTTTTTCCCTTGATGTATGAGTAGGTCATCTCTATAAACGCCTGTAATATTTGGAATAAGTTTCATCTCAAGGAAATCACCTATTCCATTTGCTGATCTAGGGTTTAAGAATTCTTCAAAATATTTTTGTCTTCTTCCAAAACTCATACCAAAATCAAGAAATATTTTTGTACCATTATCTTCTAATAATGTTTTGTTCCCACCTATTTCCTTTATGCCTCCGTAAAAAGATAGTTTTACCAATTATTTTCACCAGGAATTTTTAGAATGAGATATTGATAAATAAGTTTTACCAAGATGAAAAATTAAAAACTTTTTTTATATTAACTAAAAAAAAGTATAAGAATTATTTATTTTTTTCTTTACAATCCGAAGCTAGATCACGTGCTCTTTGACCTACAACAAATAATTTTGCGATAAAAGTTATTTCTTTTGCTTCTTCTTTGCTTGAGATTTGGCCAACGATTAACATTATATTCAATAGTAAGTTTTGTTTTAATGTTTAAAAGGACTTGTTGTACAATTAGCTCCATGTTTATAAGTCAAATAGTACCCAATTTATAAAATCTTAATAAATAATAGCTCTTTTTTCTAATCGAAACTATTAAAACAGGGTGATTTATTTAAGGGGTGTAAGGGTGTCATCTTTATGGCGAAAATAGATATTAAAGACATGCTTACAAATTATGATAAAAAAGACCTTACAATAGCTACAGTTTGTTCTCATTCTTCTCTGCAGATTTTTAATGGTGCTAAAAAAGAAGGATTTAACACGTTGGGTATCGCAGTTGGTGAAAAAAGAAAATTTTATGATGCTTTTCCACTTGGTAAGCCTGATGAATTTTTAATTGTAAAAAATTACAAAGATATTTTAAAACATACTAAAGAATTACAGGAGAAAAATGTTATTGTAATTCCTCATGGTTCCTTTGTTGAGTATCTTGGTGCAGAGAAATTTATGTCCCTTAATCTTCCCACTTTTGGTAACCGTAATGTTTTGATGTGGGAGTCTGATCGAGATAAAGAAAGAACTTGGTTAGAAGGCGCTGGACTTATTATGCCTAAAGAAATCCAAGACCCTCATTATATTGAAAAACCAGTTATTGTTAAATATCATGGTGCCAAAGGCGGTAAAGGTTTTTTCATTGCAAAAACCTATGAGGAATTCAAAAAAAGAGTAAATAATAGGAAAAAATATTCAATTCAAGAGTTTGTAATGGGGACACGTTATTATCTTCATTATTTTTTTAGTCCTATTCAAAAAAATGGTTACAAATTAAAGAAAGGTAGCATCCAACTTCTATCAATGGATAGACGAGATGAAACAACAATTGATGAGGTACAACGTCTTGGTAGTATTGCAGAGTTAGAAGAACTTGGAATTCATCCGACATTTGTTGTAACAGGTAATATTCCTATTGTTATGAGAGAGTCCCTTCTACCTAAGGTTTTTGATATGGGTGAAGCTGTTGTCAAAAAAAGTATTGATTTATTTGGAGGTATAATCGGCTCTTTTTGTTTAGAAACAGTTGTTACTGAGGAACTTGAGTTTAAAGTATTTGAAATATCTGCACGTATTGTAGCTGGAACAAATCCTTATATTGCTGGTTCACCATATTCTGAGCTTATTCAACCTGATCTTTCAACCGGTCGTCGAATTGCACAAGAAATTAAATATGCTTCTGAGAAGAATCTACTTGAGGAAATTGTAACATAGTTGATTTTTTTTATGCTATTAGTTTTTCAAGTGCTTTATATCCTTTCATAGCGTCTACTTTATCAATTATAAAAGTTACTTCCATATCTACTGAGATTATTTCAATTATGTTTATGTTTTCCCATGCCATAGCTCTGGTTATTTTGAATAAAACACCAGGTTTTTCTATTCTTTTTTTACCTACAGTAAAGGTCAATGCTACAAGGTTTTCTTCTGTTTTTTTGATTTTCTGATTTTGTAATAGTTTAAGCATTTGGTCTTTATATCTCTCGTTTGTAATAATTGCTACATGTGTTCTACCATAAATTATGTGAAGTATATCTCCTTTTTCAAAATTTATTAGATCATAGAATCTTTTAAGTTTGTCAAATAGCTCTTGTGTTTTTAAAACGTTTATATCTATTATATGTGTTTTTAGGTTTACTTCTGAATGTTTGGTGTCGAAAGTCATTCCTACTGATCTTTTATTTATTTTATTTGAATATCGTCTAAGAGCTGTTACTATTGCAGTGTGTTTTACTTCTTTTCCTAGTTCTTTTTCTATTTCTGGTTTTAGTTGTTTTGCAACTGACCCGTATGATGCAATTTTTTTGCATAATGCTTCATATAGGTAGATTCTTTCATTTACTAGCTTTGTTACTACATGACTTACGGTTACCATACCAATTAATATGTTATTGGTATATAAAAAACTTAGTGATATATTTTTTATCAAAAAAAATAAAAAATGATATTTTTATTACCATTTTAATTTTATTTCTTTATATTTAAACAAAATGGTATTATATATTTCATATTGAATATTTGCCTCTTCTTAAAAAATATTTTAATTTATTAAAATTGACAAAGTAACAAATAATAAAAATTTTTTTTAATAACTTATTTACAAAGTGTTACCATAATAGCATTTTGAGCCCACATACGATTTTCTGCTTCATCAAAAATTACGCTTTGCGACCCATGTGCAACTTCTTTTGTAACCTCATAATCATAATAAGCAGGTAAACAATGCATAAAAATAGCATCAGGTTTTGCCTTTTTCATAAGTTTATCATTTACAGTATAACCTTTAAAATCTTTGAGTCTTTGTTGTTTTTGTTTTTCATCTCCCATTGAAACCCAAGTATCAGTTGCAATTACATCAGCATCTTTTGTTGAATCTTCAACCTGATCTGTTATCTCAATTTTTACATTAAATTTTTTAGCTTGGTTAACATAATAATTATCTGGTAAGTACTTTTTTGGTGTAACAATTTTACAATTCATACCAGAAATTGCACATCCAAGAAGATAAGAATGAGACATATTATTTGCTCCATCACCAAGATATACAAAGTTTAGTCCTTTGAGTTTTCCCTTGTGTTCTTTAATGGTCATCAAGTCAGTTATTACTTGACAAGGATGCTCTTTATCATCTAATCCACTTATAACTGGTATAGTTGCATGTTTTGCAAGTTCATTCATATCTTCATTTTTCATAGCTCTAAACATTATAATATCTACATATCTTGATAAAACCAAGGCAGTATCCTCAATTGTCTCACCTCTACCTAATTGAATATCGTTTTTACCAAGAAATATTGCATGACCACCAAGTTTTGTCATACCTGTTTCAAATGATACACGGGTACGTGTGCTACTTTTTTCAAAAATCATACCAAGAGTTTTTCCCTTGAGTTTTTCAATTGATTCACCATTTTTAGATTGTTTTTTTAGTTTAATTCCTAAATCAATTATATCTTCAAGGTCCTCTTTTACATCTAACATTGATACAAGATCTCGTTTCATTAAAAACGGGGAATAAGTTTCACATCTTTAAAATTATCGACTATTTATTTTTCTTCAAATAATAGAGCCCAATTTCTTTTTTAAGATATTCAAAACCCTCATATTTAGCCCATTTACCCTTTAATTCACCATTTTTATCTTTGTTAAAACGAATAGAATTATTTCTAGGTATTCTTTTTATAGGAATTGTAAAAAAACGATTTTTATCTTTATCTAAAATGTAAATAATTACATAATTAGCATTTCTGAATTGTTTATCTGTTATTTTTCCAGCTGTTGGATGTTCAGAATCTCCATTGATTGATTTCAACTCTATTCTAATAAACCTACCTTTAATTGATACAACAAAATCATATCCATCTTCTTCTGGGCATTGATATGCTTTGATTCCTTCTTTTCTTAGATATAGAGGTAAAAGCGCTGTACCTGCCTGATCAATTAATCTACTCGTGGCTTTCATAGTTTATAACCATATCATTTAATATCTTAAATGTTTAATACTGTTTTTATTTCTAAGAAATTTTTTTGTTTATAGAAAAGATTTAATCTTATTATGTTATTTGTAAAAAAAGGATGTTTTTAGATGCCCAAACATGTTGTAAAAAAAGATGGTAGAAAAGAACCTTTTATAAAAGAAAAAATTGTAGTAAGTGTTGTAAAATCTGGTGTACCCCCGGATATTGCAAGAGATATTGCTGATAAAATTGAAAAACACCCTAAAGAATCAATAAGAACTAAATGGGTTCGTAAAAAAGTCTCAGAGGAATTAAGTTTTCATAACCCTGATTGGCCTAAACGTTTTTTAAGTTATGATAAAAACATAAAAAGAATATATAAATATAAGAAAAAATAAAAAAAATTTTTATTATTGAATTAATTGATCTGTATCTAATGGTTTTATTTTTCTGATTTTTTTAATAATTTCAAAAACAAAAAGATATACTACTGCAGCTAACAATACATAACTCCAGTCAATAAGTTTTAAACCACCAAAAACAAAGAAATCACTAACATATGGCGCGTATATTGCAAAGATAACAATTGCTGCAGAACCAATAATTGATCCTATTAAGATTTTATTTGAAAACAAGTTTTTGTTAAAAAACGTGGTTCTCTCATGCCTCCATTGTAAAATATTTACATATTGGCAGAAAACAATTGTTGCATAAGCAAGTGCTCCAACCTGCAAGTATTCAATTGGTAGAGTATTAATATTCTCAGTAATATCTGAAGTTAGATTTGTTACATTGTATCTATCAATAAATAGAAGAAAATTAATAAAAGCAAGACCACCAATTATTATACCAAGTGATATAAATTCTGTAGATACTCTTCTATTTACTATATGTTTTTTTGGATCACGAGGTGGCCTATTCATTATTTCTTTTGATGGAGGATCAAAAGTTAAAAAAGTTAGAGGCATTATCTCTCCTATTAAATCAATTGCAAGAACCTGAACTGCGAGAATAGGAATTGGATAATCCCATAATGCAACACCTAATAATCCAAATAAAACAAGAGCTAGTTCAGCGATATTTGTTGTAAGACTGGAATAAATTGTTTTTTTAAGATTTCCAAATATTGTTCTACCTTCCTCAATGGCATGAACAAGAGTGGGGAAACTATCATCAAGTAAAACAAGCCGTGAAGCTTCTTTGGCAACATCAGTGCCTGTAAGGCCCATTGCAACACCTATATGTGCTTTTCTTAGTGCCGGTGCATCATTTACACCATCACCTGTAACAGCGACGATTTCTCCTTGTTCTTCTAATACACTTACAATTCTGAGTTTATCAGCAGGATCTACCCTTGAAAAAATAATGCTTTGTTTACCTTTTAATACAGATATCAGTTTTTCGTCATCCATTTCTTTTAGCTCGCGGCCTGTGAAAATATCTTTCTCCCATTCAACAGAAAGCCCTATATCTTTTCCGATAGCCCTGGCGGTAATCGCATGATCACCTGTTATCATAATAATTCGAATACCAGCAGTAACAGCCTCTGCTACAGCTTCTCTCACTCCTTCTTTTGCAGGATCTATCATTGCTACAAGACCAAGAAACATCGCATCTTTTTCTACATCTTCTTGAACATATGGGTCTTTTCGCGGTTCTAGATCACGTCGAGCTATTGCAAGTACTCTTAAACCATTCTTTGAATAATCCTCATTTATTTTTTTAATCTGCTCAATTTTTTCTTTTGTCAAATTTTTTTGTTTTCCATCTTTATAAAAAAATTTACAAATAGATAAAACACCACTAGTTGACCCTTTAATTGTTAAGGCTACATCGTTATCGAATTTTCTAACAGAACTCATTCTTTTTCTCTTTGAGTCAAAAGGAAACTCTTGAAGCTCAGGGTTTTCTTCATCCTCAATTGGTGATCTAGTACCAATTTTAGTTGACATAGTAACTAATGCAGCTTCTGTAGGATCACCAATAGGATACCATATGTCATGTTGATCATCAGGTTTATGAATTTCTGCGTTAGAAGCCATTGTTGCTGTATCCATTAATATCTCAATTTCATCAATTTGAGACTGAGAAAGTGTTTTACCATTTTCATCCTGTATTTCGCCTTTTGGCTCATAACCCAGGCCAGTAATTATATATTTTTTATCATTAAACCATACTGATTTAACTGTCATCTCATTTTTTGTAAGAGTACCAGTTTTATCGGTACATATAACAGTAGTTGAACCAAGTGTTTCTACAGATGGGAGATTTTTTACAACAGCTTTTCTATCTGCAAGACGAGCACTACCTGTGGAAAGAGCAACTGTTACTTGTGCAGGTAGAGCCTGAGGCACTATAGCCATTGCAATACCCAGGGCATATACAAGGCTTAGATAAATCGAAAAATCCTGATAAATACCGATAATAAACAAGGCGGCACCTATTATCACCACAGCAATAGTAAGTTGCTTTGCCAAGAGCCTCATCTCATTTTGAAGAGGTGTACTTATTTCACCAGTTTCTTCTGTCATTTTCGCAATTTTTCCTGTTTCACTATTCATACCTGTTGCAATCACAACACCTGTTGCATTACCAGATGCAACTGTTGTACCGGCATAAGCAATATTATCTCTATCTGCAATGGTTGCATCTTCTTTTATTGCATCACTTGTTTTCTCTTGAGGAACAGACTCGCCTGTTAAAGCAAAATCATTTGTTTTAAAACCATTAGACTCAATAATTCTTATATCTGCTGGTAATTTATCTCCTTCTTCAACTTTTACAATATCACCAGGTACAAGGCTTATCTGATTGGTTTCAATAAGTTCACCCTCTCTGATGATTTTTGCAGGGGAAGATATCAAACCCTTTAGTTTATCAACTATTTTACCTGCCCGGTATTCCTGTATAAAACCAATTATTGCATTTACTATTACAATTATAAAAATAATAGTCCCATCACGAAATGCACCTATAAGAATAGCAATTAAACCACCTATAATAAGAATAATAACTAATAGCTCCTTAAACTGGGTAAGAAAAACAAGCCAAAGAGGCATCTTGATCTCTGCTTTAAGAGAATTCTCACCATATCTTTTAAGACGCCTCTGAGCCTCCTCTTTTGAAAGACCTTTCTCTGAAGTCTTAAGTGATTCTAAGTTTTCTTTTACATCCATCTGATAATATGCTTTTTCATCTGACATTTACTTTAAAACCAAGAAAATGAAACTAATATAATACTAATTTATTTTTCTAAGAAAAATCTCATTCCAATAATTTATAAACAAAACATTATTACATTCAAGCCTAATGGGAGTAGATATTGGATCTCTTTTCAAATGGGAAAAAATAGAATATAGTGACCTACAAAACAAAGCAGTAGCAATAGATGCACACAACATACTATATCAATTTCTATCAAGTATACGGCAAAGAGATGGAACACCACTTAAAGACTCAAAAGGTAGAATAACATCACATCTATCAGGCCTACTACAAAGAACAGGCAATATGGTAGAAGCAAAAATAAAACCAATATATGTATTTGATGGAGAACCACACCCATTAAAAGCAAAAACCCTCGAAGAAAGAAGACAAAGAAAAGAAAAAGCAGAAAAAGAATGGAAACAAGCAATAAAAGACGGAGACTTAAAAAAAGCAAAAACAAAAGCACAACAAACATCAAGACTCACCGATGAGATGATTAAACAAAGTCAAAACCTACTAAATGCGCTAGGAATTCCATATATAAAAGCACCAGGAGAAGGAGAAGCACAAGCAACTCACATGGTAAAAAAAGGAGAAGTATACGCCGTAGGATCACAAGATTTTGATTGTTTATTATTAGGAACACCAATACTTATTAGAAATCTAACTTCACAAACAAAAAGGAAACTACCAGGAAAAAACGCCTACACAAACATATACCCAAAACAAATAAGACTAAAAATAAACCTCAAAACACTGGAAATAACTCAAGAACAACTAGTAGATATGGCAATACTCATAGGAACAGATTTTAACGACGGAATCAAAGGTATAGGCCCAAAAAAAAGCCTAAAACTAATCAAAGAAGAAGGCAGCATAGAAAACGCATTAGAAAAAATAAAAGACCAAAATAAACCATCAAAAAAAGAAATAAAAGAAATCCGAAGTATCTTCTTACAGCCAAATATTACAGATAAATATAATATTAAATGGGAAAAACCTGACAATGACAAAGTAATAAAAATTCTATGTGACGAACACCATTTCTCACAAAAAAGAATAGAACAAACACTAAAAAAATATCAAAATGTTGATAACATAGTAAAACAAAAAACATTGTTTTAAAAATAAAATTCAATAGATGATTTTTTAAACAAAAAAATATTACAAAATACTAAAAAAAGAATTATTTTTTAAAAAGGTGAGGTAAAAATGTTAGGAGACATATGCACAGTAGTTTGGATACCTGTAATAATACTTGTAATCTTAATTTTATGGCTATTTTTTGCAGGTATGAGAATAGTAAGACCCAGACAAAAAGGTCTAATAGAAAGATTTGGTAAATATAAAAAGACAGCGGATCAAGGATTCCATTGGATTATACCCTTAGTAGACAAAATGATAAAAGTAGATATTACAGAAAACATGGTAGATGTACAACCACAAAAAATAATCACAAAAGACGATCTAAACGCAACTGTTGATGCAGTAGTATATTTCAAAGTACTAGATCCCATGAAAGCAATATATAAAGCACAAAATTACAAAGCACAAATAACAAGCCTTGCAAGAACCACTCTTAGAGATATAATAGGTAAAATGACACTTACTGAAGCAAATAGTAAAAGAGACACATTAAACGGTATACTAGAAAAAGAACTTGATAAACAAACTGATGCATGGGGAATAGATGTAATACGTGTCGAACTTCAAAGAATTGAACCACCACCAGATGTACAACAAGCAATGAACAAAGTAGTAATAGCTGAAAGAGAAAAAAAAGCAGCAATAGATTTTGCAACAGCAACAGAGACAGAAGCAGATGGTCTAAGAAGATCAGAAATAAAAAAAGCAGAAGGAAAAAAACAAGGATTAATCTTAGAAGCAGAGGGACAGGCACAAGCAATAATACAAGTAGCAAAAGCAGATGCAGAAAGAATACAAAGAGTAAATACTGCAATACAACAATATTTCAAAGGTGAAGCACAAATCTATAAAAAACTAGAAACAGTGGAAAGATCATTAAAAGATGGAACAAAATATGTTATAGATCCAAACACAGAAATTACAAATGTAATAGCAGAAAAAATGACTGGAATAATTCCAATAAATCAAAAAACATCAACTCAAACAAAACAAAAAGAATAATAAAAAATAAAATAGCTGAAATGATAGAAAAAAACTTTCAATTATTGTATTAAATGTAATTTTTCTATTATTTCTTTACAACTTTGTATTTATCTATTCCCATTAAAAGAGCAAGTCTTTCTCCATTGTCCCAGTCAACCCAGATTAGTTCTTCGTCTTCATCTATATTTGATACTGTTCCTTGGTCGCCTTTTTGAAGACTAGTCAATGTATCTTCCATTTCTAATAACTCTACTCTATCTCCTACTTTTACATCTATATTGACGATATTTTTCAACTCCAGATTATAGATTGATATATACAATACATAATTAAATTTTATTCATAAATTAGTTTTTTCTATCTTATTAAAAAAGATAAATCTTCCCCTGGTTTGTATTCCTCCGGTTCTTTATTATTTTTAAATATTCTTGCACCTGTGCTTCCTTTCAAAATTATTTCGTTATCAGTTACATGAAGTATAGCTCCTTCACGTAGACCCACTACATATTCATCGTTGTAAAAATGGAATTCATTTATCCTTGTTTCTCTTGTTTCGCCTTTATGAGTTGAATTCGGATCAGGATCCAGATAATGAGGATTAATGTTAAAAGGAACAAGATTTAATCCTTCAAAACTAGGTGGATACATGATCGGCATATCATTTGTTGTTTTAATGCTTTTACAAGCAATATTTGAACCAGCACTTGTACCAATATATGGCATACCTTCAGATACTTTTTTTCTAATGTCATCAATTATATTCTGTTTATAAAGCTGAGATGTAAGTACAAATGTGTTTCCTCCTCCTATAAATATTGCTTCTGCATTTTTTACAGCATTCTTTGCATCAGAGTATTCATGTATACCTGTTAATCTTATATTCATCTTTTCAAAACGTTCTCTTGCAGTATCTGTATATTCATCATGTGTCATTCCACTTGGACGAGCGTATGGTATAAATAAAATGCTTTTTTTATCTTTTAAAAATTTTTTAATTTCATCTGCACAATGATCAAGATATCCACTTCCATGCAACGTCGAATTACTTATCAATAATAGATTTTTTTTCATATTTTTCATCATCCTTTTTTTTCATGCGGATATCGGGATTTGAACCCGAGCAAGTGGCTTGGGAAGCCACTATCATAACCACTAGATCATATCCGCAATAAATAAGATAAAATATTAATCGGTGTTTTAGTAATTTGCTGTTAAATAAAGAATTACTATCTATTCATTGTATGGTTTTTTGAAATAACAAATTATCTAATGCTAAATAACTCTTTTTTTCAATATTTGTTTTAAATCCTCTATAGCTATTTGCAAAATAAATTATCGCATTGTTATCTGATTCACGAATTTTTAACATTGCTAGGTTACCAGGTGCTCCTCCACTATAACCCTCATAAATCTCACCATAATCATCTGTCCATTTGGCCCATCCTAATCCAAACCTGTAACCACTCCACTCACTATCTGGATACTGTTGTGTATGCATAAGATCAACTGTAGATTCATTAAGAATGCGAACATCATCATAAACACCACCATTTAAATGAGCAATCAAAAAGTGTGAAAGATCCTCTACTGTCGTTTTTATGCCTCCAGCAGGAAAAAGAAAATTAAAATAATAATGAGGCATTGGAATATAAAAACCTAAAAGTCTAGCATAAGGTTTTGCTAGACTATTTTTTTTAAACTCTTCAGCAGTAAAACCTGTATTTTTCATGTTTAATGGAATAAAAATATTTGCCATGCAATATTCTTCATAGGATTCATTTGTCATTATCTCTATTAGATATCCCAATATGATAAATCCAAAGTTTGAATATTTAACATCTTGTCCAGGAGGATAATTCATCCAAAATTCTTTATTGTATCCTTTACCACCTGGAATTATTACTTCCTTTATCCATGAGTAATTATGTTTACTAAAAAGTGTAAATAAATAACTACATTCAGATCCTTCGAATAGGCTTGATTGATGTGAAAGTAACATTCGGAAAGTAATTGGTTCTTCTGGAAAGTTAGGGTTTCTAACATTGAAATCAAGATAATCATTTATATCATCATCAAGATCAAACAAATCTTTTTCCCAGAGTTGCATAATAGCAGTTGCAGTAAAGATCTTTGTAATTGAACCGATTCCATAAATTGTATCTAATTCGGCCTTTTTACGTAGATATAAATTTTTATAACCATACGGTTTTGACCAAACTATAGTATTGTTTTTAAGTACACAGGCAGTTAAAGAAGGCATATGAGCAAGCTTCATTAATGATTTTACTTTCAAATCAAAAAACAGAATGCCTTTATTATTTCGTAATCCACTTGAATTTTCAGCTGCGGAAAACGTAACCGCCCCGATTAAAAGCAGGATCATTGATAAAGTTAAAATTATTTTTTTAAACATAGAGTATCAATTAATAATATATTTATAGATTATCATATATAAAAATATTTTTAAAAATACAGACTGAAAATTTGGTTAAAAATTGCATTTTTCCACTAGAAGATTAACCACTAGATCATATCCGCAACATTTTTTTAAAATAAGATTATAATTTTTAATTTTTTCATTTAAAATCTAATTAAGAAATATTTCTAAAAATTCATCCCATAGATGATCATCCTTAAACTCCAAAGTTGCGTTTACATATGATTTGTGATCATATTTGGCAAGGGGGCCAGGGTTTTCAGAAATATTCCCCTCTGATAAAAACAAATTTAAGCCATTTGCATTAGGGTGATTTTTTTGATGCCATTCAGAAATAATAGTATTTTTTAAACAATTTTTCACTTCTTCAGATGCGTTATATAAAATGTAGTCATTGTTAATTTGCGCTTCTTCACTTAAGATATCAGTGAAATTATAAATATCAACAAGAAATCCATTAATATGCTTTGATGATAATAATTGGCTTGGGAAATCTTCAGTTTTCGCTCTTGCATTAGTAAAATATGGCTCATATTTACTTTGATTTTTAATATATATTTCTGATAATTTATCTATTGCTAAACTTAAATTGTTAATATTTTTTGTTTTAATTGCAGACATTGTAAAAACCTTAGGCCTGCTAGAAGATAAGATAGTATTTTCTTTAATTGTTGGACAAGGGTTTCTATATATTTTTTTAAAGTTTTTTATGATTTCATCTGCGGTATCGTATGTTGATAAATAAGGATTTTTTTTCAAAACATTTATACAATTATACCAGGATGTTAGAGGTAATAGAGGCTGTATTGTTATTTCTTGACTACCTATATATACATCAGTACAATTTCTCAGCTCATAAGCTGATTCTATACAACCCATAATACAATTGCCAAAAATGATTATATCCATGCCTCCACTAGCCTCGATTGCATATCTAATTTCCTGCATTTCCATTAAATCATATGGTTTTTCAGGATCATTTGTATATTCATCAGAAAAAGCTCCTGACCAACCACCGCCATGTCCAAACCCATAAAATAAATATCTTTTTGCCGGGAAATCATTTTTACATTTAATCAAAAAATCTCTTAATTTTGTATAATTTGCAAAGTTATCCTCATTATATTCTTCTATAAGATTAAATTTATTTATAAACGGTAATTTTGAAGGAGAATAATAACCATGTATTACAGATGCACCATCTATTAAAACAACAATATTGATTTTTAGTTTTGAAAATATTGGCATTTTCATGTATATGTTTTGAAGTAATAGAAGAGTCTCATTATTTAAGATACAGTCCTCACAGTCACCAAACATTTCTTTATCATCCCCGCTGCAATAAAAAATTAATGTCCACTCTTTCAGTTGTTCGTTTTCTTGATTTTTTGAATAATTTAACTTCGAAGTAGATGTTGGATATATTGATGGTGTTAAAAAGAAAAATAAACAAATACCAAAAACAAATAATTTTTTCATATTTTTGCCATATAATTATATATTTATTTACATTATAAAATTTATGCTACACATATTTACATATTTTTAAATAAATGTTATTATTTGAGTCAATTTATATTACAATAGTATGATTTTTAGTATTGCTTTATTTTATTATTTATTATTATATTATATTATATTATATTATATTATATTATATTATATTATATTACATTATATTATATTATATTATATTATATTATATTATATTATATTTTTTTTATATTCTGTTTTTATAAAATTTGATTAAAAAATAATTAATATATTCATATTTGTAATTTTGATAATTTTTTATATTTTTGATTGTATTTTCTTATAAGATATAATCATAATGTTTTATAATGATAAATCCAATACATAATAGGGGTGAAATGAAACTAGCTAGTAAAACAATTACTGTTTTTATTGTTTTCTTTCTACTATCAAGTTACGGTTATAGCTTGAATATTAGTAATGAATCTATTGATAATTATTCTAACAAGTCCTTGATTATTAATAAAGCTAAACTTATTGAAAAAGATGGTTTAAAATTATTATACTTAAATGGGTCATATTATGAGATGGGATATCAACATGGTTTTCTATTAAAGAAAGAAATTAATGAAAACATGCGTGCTTTTATGGAGTATGCAAATAAGATAACATCTTATGAGAATCTATTAGAAATATGGAATATGACAAAGAAGTATGTTCCTTCTTGTTATTTGGTGGAAATGCAAGGTATTGCTGATGGATCAGGTATATCTTTTGAAAAGGCTGCTGCTCTGTATATGATAGTTCTTTTTATTGATATGAAATGTTTTACTTTTTCAGCTTGGTCCAATGCTACAAAGGATGGTAAACTATACCATGTGCGTAGTCTTGATTTTCCTTTGACAATTAAAGACCCTATCTCAGGTAAATATATACAAGAAAATTCTGTGTTAATTATTCGGAAACCTGATAATGGTTTAAAGTCATTGTCTCCCAGTATTGCAGGTAGTTTTAATTTTTATCAGGGGGTAAATGAAAAACAGGTTTCCATTGGTGTACAAGTATGTCCTAGTGAGGATCAAACCTTGTATGGTCTGCCTGTAAAATTTAAAATTCAAAAGATATTAGATACAGCTGAGAGTGCTCAGGAAGCAATAGATATTCTTACTGAGAATAGGACTCTTGGTTGGAATTTTATTATATCTGATGGAGAAATTGGTAAAGGTTATGTAATTGAGATGACCAATAATCATGTATATGTTGGTGATTGGAATAACCCTATAGAAGATATTTCTCCTTTTTGGATGATAGAAAATGTTGTTAGACGAACTAATTTTTTCAAAGATCCAACAATGGCATCTACACAAAGGGTTAGATATAACCCTAGCGGGGTATTAAGTTTAATATCTTTATTAAAAGGTGATATTTTTTTCCCTCTTTGGAGAAAATATAGATCAATGAGTATAGAAATTGAAAAAAACTGGGGTAATATTGATTTGAATTCTAGTATTTCTATTTTGAGAAAGGTATATTCTGGTAAAACAGATTTTTTTATGTTTATTTTCTTGCTTTTAATGAAGGACACTATTTTAGCTGATTTTCATCAGTGGTCAGTTTGTACTCAGACAGGTGAATTCGTGTTTTCTTATGCAGATGATAAAAGAAATGCTCATGAGAACAATTTGTATTATTTTAACTTAAATGATTTTTTTGAATAACTTTTTTTTTTTAAAAAAAATAAAGAGAAGTAATTTTTTTTTTTAATTTACTTCTTCTAATATTTTAAGTACGTATTTATAGAATTTATCAACAGTGCTTACATGTACTTGTTCTTCAGGGCTATGAGGATATTTTATCGTTGGTCCGATACTTATCATATCCATACCTGGATATTTTTCACCGATAATTCCACATTCAAGACCTGCATGTATTGCTTCTACTACTGGTTCTTTGTTGTACATATCTTTAAATATTTTTTTAGATAGTTCAAGTACTTTTGAGTCAAGGTTTGGTTTCCAACCTGGATATGGATCATCTTCTTCTACTTTTGCACCTGATAATTCTGCTGTTGCACGTATTCTATCTCGGAAATCTTGTAGTTCAGTCATAAGTGAACTTCTTGTGCTCATGCCTATTTGAACTTTGTTTTCATTGAAGTTTACTGTTGCAAGATTTGTGGATGTTTCAACTAATGTTGGAATGTCATAGTTCATTTTGTCAACTCCATGAGGAAGTCCGTGTAATAAATTTAGTAATTTTGCTTGGGAATCATTTGTTAGAGTTGTATGTAGTTTATTTATGTTATCTATATCTGCTTTAAATTTGGGATCTATTGGTTTGATTTCTTCTAATATCTTTTTTTCTTCGTTTTTTAATGTTGATATTAATTTTTCTTTGTCGTTTTTATCAATAGATATTTTTGCATAGGCTTCACGAGGTATTGCATTATGTTTATCACCGCCTTTTATCTCAGATATGTAAAATTTGCAATCATCTTTTGCTTTCCAAAGCATACGTGTTAAAATTTTTACTGCGTTTCCTCTCTGTTCATGAATATCAACACCTGAGTGTCCTCCACGAAGTCCACTGATTTTAATATTAAAACTTTCAAGGTTACCATTTATTGGTTGTGTTTTAAAAGGTAGTTTAATTTGTGAGTCTCCTCCACCTGCACAACCGACTGTTATAACTCCAAAATCTTCACTATCAAGATTTAGTAGTATATCACCTGTTAGCATATCTGATTCCATAGCAAATGCACCTGTAAGACCTGTTTCTTCATCAACTGTGAAAAGAGCCTCAATTGCCCCATGTTTTATATCTTTGTCCTCTAGTATTGCCATACTAATTGCAAGTCCTATTCCATTATCTGCCCCAAGAGTAGTACCATCAGCTGTTAGTATATCGCCATCTAGCTTAAGTTGAATAGGGTCTTTTGAGAAATCAAAATCAATGTCACTGTTTTTTTCACATACCATATCCATATGTCCTTGAAGGACAACTGTTTTTTTGTTTTCCATTCCTGATGTAGCAGGTTTTTTTATTACAACATTACCTACTTTATCAGTTTTATATTCTAAATTTTGTTTTTTTGCAAAATCAATAATATGATCTCTTATTTTTTCTTCATGTTTTGAGCATCGAGGAATTTTCCTAATTTCATCAAAATGCTTCCATACAAGTTTTGGTTCAAGATTTTCTATTATAGACATAATTTACTTTTCGCCTCCCTAAATTGCAGAAATGGTATTACAACCTAAGATAAAAAGATTTACCAAGAAAAAACGGGAATAAATTAATATAATATCTCTTTATTATTCCACAAAAAACTGGAGAATTTGATTTTTATGGACTGGGGAATGAAAAACCGAATGTCAAGAATAATTCAAAAAGATGGACATACTGTAATGTTAGCAGTTGATCATGGTTATTTTATGGGGCCTACAACAGGTCTTGAAAGAATAGATGAAATGATAAAGCCATTACTTCCATATGCAGATGTATTAATGCCTACTCGTGGTGGGCTTAGAAATTATGTATCACCGGAGAGTGATATTCCTATATGTCTACGTGTATCTAGTGGAACAAGTATTCTTAATAAAACAAATCTCCTTCATGAAGGAATTGCAGTAGATATTGAAGATGCTATAAGACTTAATGTTGCAGCTGTTGCATTCTCGATACTTGTTGGTCAACCTTTTGAAAGAGATACAATTCTTGGAATGTCAGAGTATATTAACGAAGCAAACCGATACGGAATCCCTGTTTTAGCTGTTACAGCAGTTGGAAAAGGACTTGGAAAAGATGCAAGATATCTTTCACTTGCTTCTAGGATGGCAGCTGAACTTGGAGCAAGCATTGTAAAGACTTATTACTGTAAAGATTTTGAAAAAGTAGTTGAGACTTGTCCTGTGCCAATTGTTATAGCAGGTGGTAAAAAAGTTCCAGAAAAAGATGCATTACAAATGGCTTATGATGCTTTGCAAGCAGGAGCAATCGGAGTTGATATGGGTAGAAACGTTTTCCAAAGCTCTAACCCTGTGGGAATGATAAAAGCAGTCAATGCAATAATTCATAAGAAACATAACCCTAAAGAAGCATATGATGTTTTTAAGTCAACAAAGAAAAAATAATAGAATTGAATAAAAACCGTTATTCAATCTTATAATATTTTTTACCTTGGTAGTTGAAAATAGTTTTTCCCTGTGAAAAGTTATATTCAGAAACCATTGAACCAATTTTTATAAAACTTGGACTATCGAGAGTAAAATCATATATGAAAGAATGCCAAGTATTAGATCCAGATGAGCACCAGTTGTATTCACCTCGTACTGTAAAATTTTCATAAAATGTATAATTATCATATTCAATCCAATCACCGCAAGATCCATAGTTAATATGAAGGGTTTGATTTGACCATTTTCCAATAAAATCTTTTATCTTCTGATAAAACTCTCCTCTATAACCTTCTTTATACAAAATCACCTTATCATTTTCAAAAAGGGTATTTGTCAATGTTAAATTTTGTTTATTTTCAGTAAAACTATATTTGTAAGTATCAGTCATATAATCATTTTCAAAACCAATAAAAGGAGTATTAATTTCGATTTTATCTCCCTTTAGTTTATAAGAGCCCCATTCAGTTTTAAATAAATCATTAATTTTTAGTGAATTATTATCATAAAAAACCCATGTTATATAAAAACTTGGATAATGCTCCCATCCATACCAAGTTCCAATAAAACTATCTGAACTAATATCTGAAGAGTTATCGCTTTCTTTATTGTCACCTAGACATCCACAAAAACTTGCAATTAAAAATAACATAATTATTAGTGTAGATATTTGTTTTTTCATCCCAATCCTCTCAATAATAAAAATGTTTACTCTATTTATAAATCCATCCATAATTACTGATATTTAGATAATTAGAAGGGATAGTTTTATATAAAAGGTATTATTAACCAACAAAAAAAGAGTTGGAGGCAAAAAAAATTATGGACCCGTTAATATTAGCTTTAATTATAATATTAATAATAGTAGTGTTAGTTTTCATTCTTGTATTCGTTGGCTACCATAATAAGATTATACGAATGGAAAACCGAATAGATAACTCATGGGCTCAAATAGACGTACAACTGAGAAGAAGATCTGAACTAATACCAAACCTAATGGAAACAGTAAAAGGCTACATGAAACATGAAAAAGAAGTACTAGAAAATGTAACAAAAGCAAGATCTGCACTTATGTCAGCAAAGACACCACAAGAAAATATAAACGCAGATAACATGCTAACAGGAGCACTAAAATCATTATTTGCAGTAGCAGAAAACTATCCTGATCTAAAAGCAAATCAGAATTTTTTAAACCTACAAGACGAACTAACAAACACTGAAAACAAAATAGCATACTCAAGACAACATTTCAATGATAGCGTTTTAGCTTTTAACAACACAATTGAAACATTCCCTGGAATGTGGTTTGCAAAACGAATGGGCAGAAAAACAAGAGACATGCTACAAATACCAGATGCAGCAAGGGAAGTTCCAAAAGTAAAATTCTAAAAAAATATTTTTTCCAATTTTGATGATTATGGAAAAAAAACTATTAGTTGAAGACCATATAAAAAGAAATAAACGATCAACAGTAATAGTCTGCACCATGATGGCTGCTTTATTTGCAGCAGTAGTTTTAGCATTTGGATATATCTTTTTTGGAAATATTATAATTGCATCAATATTTGCAATACCAATAGGTATAGGATATGTACTTGTTACATATTCAATATCAGTAGGTAGCGTATTAGCAGCAGCAAAAGCAAGACCTGCTAACCCAAGAATTAGAGAAGAAAAACTACTAATATACAGAGTAGAAGAAATGGCAATAGCAGCAGGTATACCAAAACCCAAAGTATATGTTCAAGACTCGGAATACATCAATGCTTTTGCAACAGGTAAAAACCCAGATGAAGGAGTAATATGTGTAACAACAGGGGCACTAAAAAAACTCAACCAAGAGGAGCTAGAAGGCGTCATCGCTCATGAAATGAGCCATATAAAAAACTATGATATTAGAATCGCAACAGTTACCATTGGAGTAGTCGGAGCAATCTCCTTACTAGCTGAAATATTATTCTGGTCAATGTTATGGGGAGGCGGCAGAAGCAGAGGACGAGGCGAAGGAAATGCTATCCTCATTGTTTTAGCAATTCTACTTGTAATTCTTGCACCAATATTTGCAAGATTAACTTATCTTGCAATATCAAGAAGAAGAGAATATCTTGCAGACTCAACAGGCGCATATCTATCAAGAAACCCAGAAGGTCTTGCAAAAGCACTTGAAAAAATAAAACAAGATCACCCCAAGAGCAAACCAAAAGGCTCTAAAACAGTAGCACCACTTTATATCTCTAATCCTTTTAGAAGAGTAGATGTAAGCTCAGTATGGTCAACTCATCCACCAATAGATGAGAGAATAAAAAAACTCAGATCAATGTAACTATTTATTTTATTATTCTTCTGATAATATTATTTTTTGAGATTTTCTTACATCTATTTTCATTGGTACATCTAATTTTGCATATACTAACCATTCAATAGGATAATATCTTTGACCTGATAAAGCAGCTCCGATTGCAACAGCTTTACCCAGTTTACCATTTAGAGCTCCCTCGTGCATAGATTTTGTCTGTTGAATTATATCGCTTGGTATTTTTATTTCAAAATTAAAACTATCATTTTGATATTCTTTTTCCAAAGCTAAAGGCATCTTAAAATTAAATACATCAGTAGTGTTAGTATGTGATCCATCACTATCTCTATATCTTTCTTTTCTTCGACCAATAAAAGAAACTTCCATCTTACGTCCCTTTATAGGTTTTTTCAAATTTAATTTTATATTTCCTTTAATTGTCTCCCCTGGCTTAAAATTATATTTATCTAAAACTAGATTTATTTTATCTTTTCCAAATAGTCCCATATTTTTTCCCTCTAAATTTTTTTTACTGATATATTATTAGGCCAATTCTTATTTTTTTAAAAATTTTTATTTTTTCATAAAAGTCTCAACAAAACTATCAATATTTTGTTTGCCATCCCTTATTTTTTCTTTTTTCATTTGAAAACCAATGGTTTTATTAACTGGTTCTAAACCTATTTCAGATAAGTATTTTCTTAAATCATCACCCGTATTTGCTTTTTCAGGTTTGCCACTTGCCGTATAAAAAACACCTGCTTTTTTTCCTTTGATGTTTTCTGCTTTGTTAAAAAAAGTTCGGATATGCGGTGATGGTTTTCCAGCCCACGTTGGTGAACCAACTAGTATTTTATCATATTTCTTTAAATCAAAATCAGTGTTATTTATTGGTTGTTCTTTTTGAGTCATAGCTGATCGACCTGCTTTAAAAAAACCAGGTCTTTTATCATGTTTAATTTCTAAAGTTTCAACATCAACTTTATCATTTTCGATTTTATCTTTTAAAACTTCAGCTACTTTTTTTGTGTTACCACTTCTTGAATAATATATAATACCAATTCTCATAATTAATAATCCCCATTAAATTAATAGTAAATCATAAACTCTATTAAATAACTATTTATAACCAATTTTCGTGCTAATATGGTAAAAATGAAGGTTGCAATGTATTACAACAATAAAGATGTACGAATTGAGGAACAAGAAATACCCGAAATATCAGATGATGAACTTTTAGTAAAAGTAATTTCAAGCGGAATATGTGGATCAGATGTGATGGAATGGTACCGTATAAAAAAAGCACCACTAGTTCTAGGTCATGAAATTTCAGGTGTAGTTGAAAAAACAGGTAAAAAAGTTAAAACTTTTAAAAAAGGAGACCGAGTTTTTGTAACACATCACGTCCCTTGCAACGAATGCCATTTCTGTAAAAACGATCAACAAACGTTATGTAATACAATCCATAACACAAAATTTTACCCAGGTGGTTTTGCTCAATATCTAAGAGTACCAGAAATAAATATAAGATATGGGACAAAAAAACTGCCAGATAATATTAGTTTTGATGAAGCAACTTTTATCGAACCATTGGCTTGTGTAGTACGCGGTTTTAGAAAAATGAAATATAAAAAAGGTAAAACCATCCTAGTTCTGGGTAGTGGAATGGCAGGTCTTCTTAATATTAAACTAGCAAGAGCATATGGTGCTAAAAAAATATTTGCAACAGATATAGATGATTACAGACTTAAATTAGCTAAAAAAATGGGAGCAGATGTTGTAATAAATGCAAAAGATAAAATCCCTGAAAAAATTATAAAACAAAACAACAGTAAATTAGCTGATTATGTTATATTATGTGCTGGGGTTTCATCAGCTGTAAGGCAAGCAATTGAATCTGTTGAATGTGGTGGAACAATATTGTGGTTTGCAATGACAAAACCAGGCGAAAAAGTATGCATCCCATTTTTTGATTTATGGAACAAACAAGTTACAACAGTTTCAACCTATGCGGGAGCTGGAAAGGATATTACAGATGCGATAGATTTACTTTCATCAAAAAAAATTGATGTAAATGATATGATTTCTCATAAACTCCCTCTTAAAGAAATTCAAAAAGGTTTTAAGCTTGCAGCTGAAGCAAAAAAATCAATGAAAGTAATAATCGATCCACAAAAATAAAATATTTTTAGATTCTCCCTTTATATTTAAGCCAAACCATCCACATAATTATAAGAATTATTACAGGTGTCATAATCGTATAGCCTGCTCTTCCAACAAAGATTAAATCAGGGCGAGTTATAAAAAAAAATAATTGTGCAATTATGCCAAAAATACAAATAGAGAAAATAATGATTAATTGTTTGAATGTAATTTTCTTAGATGATTTATTTATCATAAATGAGAAAATATTGTATATTTTAATATTTTTTAACATTTTAGTAGATATTATAAAAACTTTATAATAAAGCATATCATTCTTCTAGTTGTGAAAAAATTAAAGGCAATCTGGGAACTAATGCGACTTGAACATGGAGTAATGATATTTCTAGGAATACTAATAGGCTCATTAATTGCCCTTGAAGGAGAACTTCCAACAGTAAAAAATCTGGTTCTAACATTTTTCACAGCTTTATTTCTAGAGGCAAGCACGTTTGCTTTGAATGATTATTATGATTTAGATATTGACAAAAAAAACAAAAGAACCGATCGTCCTCTGGTTAGAGGAGATTTAACACCAAAAACTGCCTTGTTATTATTTTTTATTTTCTTTCCATTAGGAATAATCTGTTCTTTTTTTGTTAACTTGACCTGTTTTATTATTGCTTTGATAACTGCTATTTTTGCAATTTTATATGATGTAAAAATGAAGAAAATAAAATTGATTGGTAATTTTTATATTGCCTATGTTATGGCAATTCCTTTTATTTTTGGAGGAGCAGCATCAATAGAAGGAAATACATTAAATATAAAAATTGAACCCGCAACTTATGTTATTGCATTAATTGCTTTTCTTGCTGGTTCAGGGCGAGAAATAATGAAGGATGTCCAGGATTTTGAAGGTGATAAAAAAAGCGGTGTAAAATCATTTCCAAAATATATTGGAATTCGCAAATCAAATATCATAGCTGGCTTGTTTTTTGTTGTTGCAATAGTATTTAGTTTTCTACCTTTTACATTATCAAGATTTGGTGTTTATTATCAAAATATAAATTATCTATCAATAGTAATGGTTACTGATATTATGCTCTTGACAACAGCTTTTCATTTAATTTTTAAGAAGAAAACCCATCTTAAACTGTATAGGAGTTTTACATTACTTGCAATTTTTATTGGTCTTTTAGCTTTTTTAGTTGGTGCTTTTATTTAAATCTATTAAAAAATCAGAAATATTTTTATTACAAAGTTTTATATTTAGATATTATTTTATTATTGATATATAAAATTTAGATTTGATATAAATGATTCAAAATGATATAGCTGGGGTTTTACTAGTTTATTTGTATGTTGCGATTCTTCTTATTATATCTGAGAAACTTCTTGATAAATACCCTGAGATTAGCAGAAAATTTCTTCATATTATGGTTGGAAATATTGCTTTTTTATTACCAGTATTTCAGACAAAGGAAGTAATGGCTCTTGTTGCAGCTGGTCCTTTTATTTTTTTAACATACCTTATGAGCCCTCATACTCCTATTAAATCTTTAAGAGGAAAGACCTCTGCTGCAGGGCATGGAATGGGATTGGTTTATTATACAATAACTTGGACTGTTTTAGCTTATGTTTTTTTTGATCATAAAGAAATAATATCAATAGGTATTATAGCTATGTCTTATGGTGATGGATTTGCGTCTGTTATAGGGAGTAACTTTGCAAAAAAGAGATATGAGATATATGGTGTTTTAAAAAGTTATATTGGTTCTTTTTCCATGGTTTTTTTCACTTTTATAATGTCTTTTGTGGTTTTATTATATTATAATATTGAAATTAATCTATTTGTATTGGGGGTTCTGTTATTTATCTCTGTTTGTGCGATGATAGCTGAAATTATAACTCCTCTTGGTCTTGATAATTTATCTGTACCTTTTATAGCATCTTTTTATTATTGGCTTGCTATGGTAATGTGAAAAAAATATGCGTCTAATAATAGTTGATGGTCTTGATGGTGTTGGAAAGGATACTCATGCTGAGTTAATTAAGAAGAGATATTTAGAAAAAAATGAGAAAGTTATTTTAAGATCACATCCTGAAGATGATAATTTTTTTGGTATAAAAGCAAAGAAAGCACTTTTAGGGAGAGGTAAAATAAACAAATTTAAAGCCTCTCTTTTTTATATGATGGATGTTCTTCGTTCTGTAAGAAAATATTACAATAAGGGTGATGTTGATACTCTTATTATGGTAAGATATCTTATTGGTACTGCGTATCTACCTGAAAAACTTGTAAAATTTGGTTATAAGTTTTTTTATAATTTTGTTCCAACTTCAGATTATTTGTTATTTATTGATGCACCTCCTGATATTATTTTGAAGAGGATTCAGAGCCGTGATAAACATGAGATTTTTGAGACTTATGATAATCTTGTAAAGGTTAGAAAGAAAGCTATGTTGTTGGTTAATAATTGGTTTATTATTGATTCCTCTTCTTCTGTTGATAATACTTTTTTGAAAATTGAGAGAATTTTAGATAATCTAGATTAAAAATATTATTTTTTATTTTTATAAAAAAATTTATATAGTTACAAAACTATTATATTATATAGGATGGGGGAGTTAACCTAGTTTTTTTTCCTATCTCTCCTCACCACCTCCACGGCTTCCCCATCCAATACTACTCATTTAAAACACATTATAATAATATCTTTGAAATGGGGAACTGTCTGTATGTTCTCGATTTCGGAAGGCTTTATCCACCTGTATTCAGTATGCTCCCAGTCTATATTTATTTTGTCTTTTTTTTCTGTCAAAAAAACAAATGGATATAATTCCCAATTGTATTTCTCGTTTCTATAGATATCTGTGAATTTTATTACTTTTAATTTTTTTATTAATTTTATATCTTTTTTCTTTAGGCCTGTTTCTTCCTTTATTTCTTTTATTGCTGTTTCGTATGGTTTTTCATTTTCTTCAACATATCCTGAGACTCCGCTCCATAGTTCTCTGTATGTTCTAACTTTTTTACTTCTTTTTAAGATTAATACTTCATTTTTTTTATTTGTTAAAACAGCTGTTGATACTTTTGTCATTTTTTTTCAAAACCTGTTACTTATATGATTTACAACTGATTCAAAAATTGCTTTTCCGTCTCCAAGATTTTGATTTAATCCCTTTTGTGTCCAATCAGGGTGTTGATGTTTAAAAAATGTTCTTTCAGGATGTGGCATCATTCCAAATACGTTTCCTATATTATTGCATATTCCTGCTATGTTTAATATTGAGCCATTTGGATTCCATGGATATCCAGCATAGTTACCTTCTGGATCTACATATTTGAAAACAATTTGATCGTTATTTTCTAATTTTTTTATATATTTTTTTTGTTTTTCTTTTGGAAACATTAATTTTCCTTCTGCATGAGCACTTGGTATTAGTCTTATTTCATTTTTTTGTATGTTTTTTGTAAAGACACATTTTCCTTTGTTTTCATGTTTAAGAAGTGTTGGTCTACATTCAAATCTATCTGAGTCATTTATATTTAAACATGCTTTTGGTATAGGGCTTATAGTTTCTTCGATTCCAGGTAGTAAACCTAGTTCTGTTAAGACTTGAAAACCATTGCATATTCCAAGTATTGGGTACTCTTGTTCGACAAATTCTTTCAGGTCTTTGTTTAGTTTACTTTTTATTCTTGCTGCGAAAATTGCGCCTGCTCTTATGTAGTCTCCAGCTGAAAATCCTCCAGGTATCATTAAACATTGGAAATCTGATAGTTTTCTTTTTTCTTCTTTATTACAATCGATTTGTAGAAGTTGTTTTAAGTGTACAAATTCTGGTTTTGTCCCTAGTCTTTTGAATGCATCATATGATTCTTGTTCACAGTTTGTCCCCTCTATTCTTAGAATTGCGATTTTTATATTGTTTTTTTTCACCTATTTTCACCTGGTATTATTTGGTAATAGTAACTCTCTTATTTCTTTTTTTATTGGTATTATTTTCTAATTATTCTATTTTATTTTTTTTCAAAACTTTTATATAGATTATAATTATATGTCATTAAATGTAATTAGATATAATTATATATAATTAAAGGTGAAAAAATATGGTAGAAGAAAAAAATGATAAAAAATACACAACAATATCAATACCAACAGCACTAGCAGAAAAAATAAAAAAAAGAACAAAAGGAACAGGATTCCACTCACTATCATCTTATGTAACCTATGTTTTAAGAGAAGTAATATCAGGAATGGATGAAGAAGAGGAAGAAGCATTTTCAAAAGAAGACGAAGAAAAAGTCAAAGAAAGACTACGAGCACTAGGATACCTAGACTAAGGAGAGATATTAATTATGCAAAACCCACACGGAGGAAAACTAATAAATAGAAAAATCAAAAAAGACCAAAACTACACAAAAGATATGCCAACATTTGAAATAGACAACAATCTAACAGAAGACGTAATAAACATCGCAACAGGAATATTCTCACCACTAAAAGGCTTCCTAGGATACAACGATCTAGAAAACGTAGTAAAAGAAAAAAGACTAGAAAACGACACACCATGGACAATACCAATACTCTTAGACTTCAACGGAGAACAACTCAAAGAAGGAGACACAGTTCTTCTAAAAAACAATGACCTTGGAGTAAAAGCAACACTTGACATAGAAGAAATCTACAATTATGATAAAAAAACAATAGCAGAAAAAGTATTCAGAACAACAGATAACGCCCACCCTGGAGTAGCACACATCACACAAATGAAACCAAAATTCGTAGGAGGAAAAATAAAACTAATAGAAAATAAACCACGAGAATTCCACAACTACACACTACAACCAAGAGAAACAAGAATACTATTCAAAGAAAAAGGATGGAGAGAAATAGTAGCATTCCAAACAAGAAACCCACCACATCTAGGACATGAATACGTACAAAAAACAGCACTCACTTTTGTAGATGGAATATTTATAAACCCAATACTTGGAAAGAAAAAAACAGGAGACTTCAAAGACGAAGTAATCCTTAAAAGCTACGAAACACTAATGCAACACTACTACCTAAAAGAAAGGTCAGTAATGAGCATACTAAGAACAAGTATGAAATACGCAGGACCAAGAGAAGCAATACATCACGCAATCATGAGAAAAAACTTTGGATGCACACACTTCATAGTAGGACGAGACCACGCAGGAGTAGGAAATTACTACGGGCCATACGATGCACATGACATATTCAAAGAATTCCCCGACCTAGGAATAATACCAATCTTTTTCAGAAGTTTTTCAAGATGCACAAAATGCGACAGCGTAGTAAACGACAAAATATGCCCACATGACCAAAAATTCCACATCAACTTCAGCGGCAAAAAAATAAGAGCAATACTCAGAGAAGGAAAAGTACCACCAGAAGACATGATGAGAAAAGAAGTCGCAGAAACAATACTTCAATACAATCAACCTTTCGTTGAATAAAAAAGGACGGATCATAAAAATGTTTGAAAAACTAAAAGGCAAAGGATTATTAATTCATCACTGGGACACAGATGGAATATGCTCAGCAAAACTTCTTTTAGAAAAACTAAAAGACAAAAATCTTGACAATGTAACACCACAACTGGGTAACTATTTTTTAACAGATGAAGAACTAGAAAAATACGCAAAATATGATTTTATAATAGTAGCAGACATGTCATTACCAGAAGAAAACATATTAAAATTAGCAGAAAACGCAGAAATCATTATATTTGATCATCATCTAGGAAAAGAAATCAAACAAGTATTTCATCACAACCCAGTAATCAAAGGTGAAAACCCAGATAAATATCCATCAGCAAGTTGGATAGTAAACGACTACTTAAAAAACCCAATAAATCTATTTGCAATACTAGGAATAATAGGAGATCATGAACAAAAAATTAAAAACAACCAAGAATTCAACCAAATTATACAGGAATTCTGCCAAAAAAACAATCTAACTTTTGAAGAGCTACATAAAATGGCATATCTAATAGATACAAACTACAAAATAGGGGACAAAAAAGCAGTAGAAGAAGCACCTCACACACTATTAAAAATCCAAAAACCAAATGAAATATTAAACAATAAAACATGGAATCAAAATCAAAAAAACTTAGACAACGAAATGAACAAAATACTAAATTCACCAGGAGAAGAAATAAATGATTTAATATTCAAAAAAATCGAAACACAATACAATATAATATCAACTATTACAAGAAAAGTAGCATGGAACACAGGAAAAAACACACTAGTAATAAACACAGGTTTTTTCAAAGACAAAGACCAAATATATATGAGAAGCAAAAAAAATGCAGAACCAATAATTAAAAAAGGTAAACAACTAGGTTTCAAATGCGGAGGAAAAAAAGAAGTACTCGGAGCAATAGTTCCAAAAAATAAAACAAACATGTTCATCGAAGAAATAATGCTTTTTTTAAATAATAAAATGGAGGAATAATTAAAAATGAAAGAACAAAAAGCCACAAACGTAGTATGGCATGAACATAAAGTAACAAGAAAAAATCGAGAAGAAATACTTAAACAAAAAGGAGTAGTATTATGGTTTACAGGCCTGTCTGGAAGCGGAAAATCAACAATAGCAAACGAAGTAGCTCATAAACTACATCAAATGCAAAGATTAACATATGTACTTGATGGAGACAACATCAGACATGGGCTTAACAAAGACTTAGGTTTTTCACCAGAAGAAAGAAATGAAAACATCAGAAGAATATCAGAAGTAGCAAACTTATTTGCAGACGCAGGAGTAATAACATGTACAGCATTTATATCTCCATACAAGAAATATAGAAACTTTTGTAGAGAACTAGCAGGAAAAAACAGATTCCTAGAAGTATATGTTAAAGCATCACTTGGCACATGTGAAAAGAGAGATCCTAAAGGAATGTATAAAAAAGCAAGACAGGGAGTAATTAAGAATTTTACAGGTATAGATGCTCCATATGAAGAACCTGAAAACCCAGAAATCATAATTGATACTGATAAAGAAACAATAGATCAAAGTGCTGAAAAAGTCATACAAAAAATAAAAGAAATGGATATAATATAATCTATTGGTGAGGGAGAAAATGAAGCTAAATGAAAACACTAACTACATTGTATCAGGTTTAGAACGATCAGGTACATCAATGTTAATGCAAATGTTAAATGCTGGAGAGATACCTGTTGCATTTGATGATAAATCCAGGCCATCAGATAAAAGCAATCCAAAAGGATATTTTGAACTAGAAGGCGGTAAAATTATCAACAAACTAATTGATGGAACATTTCCATTCGAAGATTACAAAGGAAAATTCATAAAAATAACTGCTTATGGTCTAAAATTTTTACCACAAGGTAATTATAACATCATATACTCAGAAAGAGAAATGGAAGAAATCCTGGATTCTATGGAAAAAATGGCTGAAATAAAAGACAGTGAAAGAGAAGAAACCAAAACTACATTTAATAAACTAAATAATATGATAAAAAAAGTAATTGAAAGCAGAGAAGACATAAACGTTCTTTTTGTAAACTATAACAAAATAATTTCAGACCCAGAAACAAACATTAAACAAATACAAAACTTCATTCAAATCCCAGATGAAAATTATAAAAAAATGATAAGAATAGTAGATAAAAGATTATACAGACAAAGAAGAATAAAAAAAATATAAAGCCTTACTAATTATGAATAATAAAAATGAAAAAAACAAAATAAATATTTCTTTTTCTAAAAAAAAATTATTATTCATAACTCTTTCATTTTTTGTAATAGCAATTTTTACAATAACAGCATATTATGATTATACACCATCTGGTCTATCAATAAAAGGACAAGTAATGATTGGAATCCTTTTAATGGCAGGTATACTTTGGGTCACTGAAGCTATACCCTTAGCAGTAACAGGCCTACTAATCATGATAATGCAACCATTATTAGGTATAATGCCAGCAGAAGAAGTATTTTCATCATTTGGAAATGAAGCAGTATTTTTTCTAATAGGGGCTTTTATATTAGCAAGCGCAATCGAAAAACATGGTATTCATAAAAGAATTGCCTTAAAATTCTTAAGCTTCTTTGAAAAAACACCTAAATTATTTACATTTGGAATTATGATTGCATGTGCATGTCTATCTTTTGTAATGCCAGAACACGGTGTAGCTGCATTATTTCTACCTATTATAACATCTATTCTAATTGCAATGAAAATTATTCCTAAACAAAGTAATTTCGGCAAGGTAAGCATGTTAAGCGTTGCATATGGCTGTTCCATAGGTAGTCTTGGAACACTAATTGGCGGGGCAAGAAATCCTTTAACAATAGGTTTTTTATCTAATTTAGATCCACCTATAGTTGTCTCATTTTTCGAATGGATGATTATTGCAATGCCAGTAGTATTAATATCACTACCATTAGTATGGATAGTATTACAATTTTCATTTCCAATAAAAATCAAAGATATATCTTTAGCTAAAAAAGAAATAAGCAATCAAGTAAAAAAACAAGGGAGAATAGGTCAAAAACAAATAACAGTCTCAATAATTTTTGTTTTAACACTTTTTCTATGGGTTTTCTTCTCAAACTATACATATTTTGGCCTAGCCGGAATCGCTTTACTTGGAGGCATATTGTTATTTATCACAGGTAGTCTAAATTGGAAAGATGTAGAACAAAGACTACCTTGGGGAATCATATTATTATACGGAGGAGCAGTAACATTAGGTATCGGTATCTTAGAAACAGGTGCCGCAGATTGGATAGCAAAAGCAATTTTCACATCAATTGGAGCTAATATCTATCTAAGTATATTAGCACTAATAATATTTACAATTCTATTAACAAATATCATGTCAAACACAGGAGCAGTAGCATTATTGCTACCAATCGGCCTTGCAATATCAACTGAGATAGCTGGTATAACACCATTATTAGCATCAATGATTATAGCATTAAGCGGAGGCCTTGCATTTATGCTAGTTATTGCAACACCTGGAAATGCAATAACTTACTCTTCAGGTTATTATTCAACTAGAGACCTATTTAAAGCAGGATTCATCGCAAACATAATTTGCATCGCAATAGTATTCTCAGTAGCGATAATTTACTGGATAGGAATATTAAACCTATGAAAAATATAAATAACAGTTGTTTTATTTATTAGAGAGAAAAAATAGTCAATATGTTCAAAAAAATCCTAATACCCGTATCCTCTGAATTTTATACAAAAGAAATATTACAAAGAGGCGTTTTTTTAGCAGAGAAATTCAAAAGTAAAACAGATATAGTATACATAATCGAAGAAAAAACACTAGATCAGACAGATAAACAATCAGATGCATTTAGAACACACTACGAAATAGAAGATACTAAAAAAGAAATAGTAGGAACTCAAAAACAAAAAGCTGACAACATAATATTTGAAGATGCAAGAACAATATACAAAGAAAAAGGATTAACAGTAGAAGATAAAACCGCAGAAGGACAATTCAGCACTGTAATTAAAAAAGAAATCAAAAATAACAACTATGATCTAATCTTAATGGGTTACAACAAACAATGTAACCTAAACTATCGTCTTTTAGATGACATGGATATACCAATATGGCTTGAATCAGAAAAACAAGGAGATTCAATATTAGCTGTATGTTCAAACCTTGCACCAAATCAAAAAGTCCCAGATCTTAGTATGAAACTTGCCAAATTACTAAACTGGAATCTTAACATGTTATATGTTATAGACATGCAAGATAATGTAGAAGTCGACAGACAAGGTAATAGATCAGGAAAAAAATCAGAAAACGACTTAAAAGATAATGGAATAAACTTCCAAAAAGAAATGAAACAAAAAAATATAAACGTAGAAATAGTAAAAGGAAACCTTGAAAAACAAACATTTAAAAAAGCAAAAGACCTAGGAGCAAACCTTGTAATAATAGGCCGAGAAAAAAAACAAAAAGGAACACTAGGACTACCAGTCAAAAACATAAAAAGAAAAATCGCAGGCAAATGTAAATACTCAATTCTTTTTATAAACTAAAAAAAAAACGTTATTTTTTTTTAATTATTTTCAATGAATATTACAAAAGTGTTTCTTAGTAAATGTAAAATAATACCTTAAGTTTACCTTTAAGATAGGTGAAAAATAAAAATGAAAGCCGTAATACTTGCAGCAGGCGAAGGAAACAGACTAAGACCATTCACAGAAACCATGCCAAAAGTAATGCTACCCGTTGCAAAAAAACCAGTTCTTGAATATGTAATAGACTCATTAAAAAACACAAAAATAAATGAAATAATACTAGTAGTAGGATACAAAAAAGAAGTAATAATGGAACACTTCAAAGACTACGAAGACATACAGATAAGATATGTAACACAAGATAAACAACTAGGAACCGCACACGCTTTAAAAAAAGCAAAAAAACATATCAAAAAAACAGAAACATTTTTAGTACTATCAGGAGCAAACATAATAGACCCAAAAAGTGTAAAAAAATTAATTGAAAACAAATCAAAATATTGCGTTCTCATAAAAGAAACACCTCATATCTCAAGATATGGAACAGTATTATTAGAAAAAAATCTCCTAAAAAAAATAATTGAAAAACCAAAACAAAAAACAGAAAACTATATCTCAGCAGGATTATACAAATTCCCAGGTACAATATTTAATGAAATAGAAAACTTCACATCAAAAGGAATATACTCATTATTTTCCGTAATACAATCAATAATTAACCAAGGAGAAAAAATAAACACAATCAAAACAGACCTATTCCTAGACATCATATACCCATGGGATCTAATACATGTAAATGAAATAATGATAAAAAAAATACCAAACACAAAAAGCGGAACAATAGAAAAAGGAGTCACAATAAAAGGAGAAGTATCAATTGGAGTAGACACCACAATATACTCAGGATGCTACATAGTAGGACCAGTAATAATAGGAGAAGGATGCGAAATAGGACCAAACACATGTATATTCCCATCCACAGTAATAGGAGACAACTCAGTAATAAAACCATTCAGTGAAATAAGAAACAGCGTGATAATGAACGATACACATATCGGATCAAACTCACATATCAGCCAATCAATAATAGGAAGAGGAACTATACTAAGAAACAGCTGCTCAACTATAACTGGAGAAGCAACAATAGAAAAAAGCAGAGAACATATAAAAATAGAAAACATAGGCGCTATGATAGGAGAAAACTGTACAATAGAAAGCAACGTAATAATAGAACCAGGAATAACCATTGGAAGAAAATGCAACATAGCACCATTGAAAAAAATATCAAAAAACATTCCAAGTGAAAATAAAGTGATGTAAAAGTGTGTGGAATAATAGGATATAACGGATTCAGAGATGCAAACAAAGTAATAATAGACAGTCTAAAAAAACTTGAATACAGAGGATACGACTCAGCAGGAATCGCAGTATTAAACAAAAAACAACAAATATACAAAGAAATAGGAGAAATCAAACAACTAGAAAAAAAACTACCACAAATCAAAGGAACCAATGGAATAGGACATACCAGATGGGCAACACATGGCGCAGTAACAAAAAACAATGCACACCCACACCTCAGCCAAAACAAAAAAATAGCAATAGTACACAACGGAATAATAGAAAACTTCCAAGAACTAAAAGAAAAACTAACAAAAAAAGGATACAAATTTTTATCAAACACAGACTCAGAAATAATCGCACACCTAATACAAGACAACTACAAAGACAACCTTGAAAAAGCAGTACAACAAGCACTAAAAAAAATAAAAGGATACTACGCAATAGTAGCCACAAGCACAGACGAACCAGAAAAAATAATAGGCGCAAGAAAAGAAAGCCCACTCGTAATAGGAGCAGGTGACAACGAAAACTTCCTCGCATCAGACATAACAGCCTTCCTAAAATACACAAACAGAGTAATCTACCTAGAAGATGGAGAACTAGGCGTACTAACAAAAAAACAAATAAAAATATACAACAAACACAACAAAACAGTAAACAAAAAACAAAACCTGATAAAATGGAACGTAAAAGACGCAGAGAAATCAGGATTCCCACATTTCATGCTAAAAGAAATATACGACCAACCAGAAACGCTACACCATGTAATAAGAGGCAGAGTATCAGAAATAAACAGAACCATAGAATTCAACGAAAAAGTAGAAAACACAATAAACCACAACACAGAATCAATAAAAATAATCGCATGCGGAACATCATACTACGCAGGCCTCACAGGAAAATACATAATAGAAAAACTAACAGACATACCAGTAACAGTAGAACTAGCATCAGAATACAGATACTTCGGAACCAAAGACAACAAATCACTAGTAATAGCAATAACCCAATCAGGAGAAACACTAGATACACTAGCCGCATTAAAAACAGCAAAAAACTCATCATGTAAAACACTAGTAATCACAAACGTTATAGGAAGCAGTGCAACACGCATAGCAGACTCATATATACTAACACAATCAGGACCAGAAATAGGAGTAGCAGCAACAAAAACCTTCACATCACAAATAATAACACTATTCCTAATAGCACTAAAAATCGCAATAACAAAAAACCAGATAGGATCAGAAAAAATATATGAATACATACAAAACCTAAAGCAACTACCAAAAACAGTAAGAGAAATACTAGACAACACACAAAACATACAAAAAATAGCAAAACAAATCAAAAACTCAAAATCAATATTTTTCATAGGAAGAGGAATAAACTTCCCACTATCACTAGAAGGAGCACTCAAACTAAAAGAAATATCATACATACACGCAGAAGGATTTGCAGCAGGAGAACTAAAACACGGACCATTCGCACTACTAACAAAAAACACACCAGTAATAGCAATAGCAACAAAAGACGAAACATACCAAAAAATAATAGCGAACATAGGAGAAGTCAAAGCCAGAGGACCAAAAGTAATAGCAATAGCCGAAAAAAACGACACAGAAATAGAAAAACACGCAGACCACGTAATAAAAACAACCACAAACCATGACATACTATCATGCATACCAATAACAGTAACACTACAACTACTAGCATACCACATAGCAAACCTAAACCAATGCTCAATAGACAAACCCAGGAACCTAGCAAAATCAGTAACAGTAGAATAAAAAAAA
>Ga0272442_10000669_pt1 | contig 53980 bp, 49 predicted proteins | sample SSMForm2O_FD_200262 | JGI IMG/M metagenome (GOLD analysis project Ga0272442, IMG submission 200262) | Marine sediment archaeal communities from Little Sippewissett salt marsh, Falmouth, MA, United States - SSM-Form-2O | ecosystem: Environmental > Aquatic > Marine > Wetlands > Sediment ... | reverse complement strand
TGGTTCAAAACTAGTTTTTATTTTGAATTTTTCTATGCAATCATCTCCTTTTTACGAAGAAGTCTATTGTATTTTATAGCAAATCTATGTGCTTCATTTCTCATCTCTTGTATATAATGGAGTGCTTGATCTTTTTTAGAAAGCCGTAATGGATTTACTCTTCCAGGAATATATATTTCTTCAAATTTTTTAGCAATAGAAATAATAGGTATTTTCATATCTATCTTTTCAAGTTCTTTTATTGAAAAATTAAGTTGTCCTCTTCCTCCATCAACGATTATTAGATCAGGGTATTCTCTGTTTTCTTTTTTTAATCTAGTGTATCTTCTTCTAACAACTTCAGAAATTGCCTCGAAATCATCTATGCCATCAACTGTTCTAATCTTAAATCTTCTATAGTTATTTTTATCTGGTTTACCGTTTCTAAATTGAACCATAGAACCAACTGTTGAAGTACCTGATAAATGTGATATATCAAAGCATTCAATTACTTTAGGTGCTTCTTCTAGTTTTAATTTATTTTGAAGTGTTTCAATTTTTTTAGTATCAGAAAAAAATGTTAATTCAATGTTTTTTAAAACTAAGTCTATTAATTGTTTTTTATCTCCTCTTTTTGGATTTGTAATTTTTATTTTTGATTTACGTTTTTGTTCTAAAAATAATTTAACAGATTCATCTATTTTTTCTGGTAAAATTATTTCTTTTGGGATTTGGTTATCTGAATAATATTGGACAATAAATTCCTCTAAAAAATTGTTAGTAATATCAAATATGAATTCGTTTTTATTATAAAGTGTTCCTTTGTATATATTAAAAAGCATCAAATAAATTTTATCATCTTTTATTTCATAATTTATTACATCTTCATTGTATTTTTTTTCTCTTCTCATATTTTGTCTTTCGTTTAGTTTTTCTAACGCTCTTATTTCATCTCTAATTTTTAGTGCTAATTCAAATTTTTTTTCACGTGAAAGTTTTTTCATTTCTCTTTTTAAATCATTCATCAATTCCCTTGTTTTACCAGATAAAACTTTTTTTATTTTTTCAATTTTTTTATTATACTCTTTTCTTCCAATTAAATCTGCACATGGTGCATCACACAAATCTATATGATGTCTTAGACAGGGTTTTTTTCTTAGTTTTTTACATGTTCTAAGTTTAAATGTTTTTTTAATAAAATGAAGAATGTAATCTCTTTCTTGAGCTGATACAAATGGGCCATAAAAATTTCCTTTTCCCACTTTTCTTCTTGCAATTACTGCTCTTGGATATCTTTCATCTGTGATTTTTATATAAGCATGGCTTTTCGCGTCTTTAAGTCGTATATTATATTTTGGTTGATATCTTTTAATCAAGGTGTTTTCTAAAATTAGTGCTTCTATTTCTGTATCAGTTATTATAAAATCAAGATCTATTGCTTTTTTTAGCATATGTTTTGTTTTCGGGTCTAGATCCTTTCCTTTATCATATGTTTTTATTCTTTTTTTAAGATTTTTTGCTTTTCCAATATAAAGTATTTTTTCTTTTTCATCTTTGAATAAGTAACATCCTGGGTTATTTGGTAAATCTATTGACTGGAACATGTTATTTTTTCTCTTATAGGTAATATTTCTTTTAAAATCTGGCCTGTGTAACTTTTACTGTCCATTGATATCTCTTCAGGTGTTCCTTGTGAGATAATTTGTCCACCCATATCTCCTCCTTCTGGTCCTAGATCTGTTATGTAATCTGCGTTTTTTATCACTTCAAGGTTGTGTTCTATTACAATTACTGTATTTCCTTTGTCAACAAGACTGTTTAATACATTAATTAGTTTTTTTACATCATGAAAATGTAAGCCTGTTGTTGGTTCATCTAAGAGATATATTGTTTTTCCAGTGCTCTTTTTTGATAGTTCTCTTGTTAGTTTTATTCTTTGCGATTCCCCTCCAGATAGAGTCGTTGAACTCTGTCCTAGTTTTATATAATCAAGTCCTACATCTGATAAGGTTTTTAGTTTTCTTTTTATGGCTATATGGTTTTTAAAAAGGTCTAGTGCTTCTTCTACTGTCATATCAAGTACATCTGCGATAGTTTTTCCTTTGTAGGTTACTTCTAAGGTTTCTTTGTTGTATCTTTTTCCTTTGCATTCTTCGCATTGTATGTATATGTCTGGCAAGAAGTTCATCTCAATTTTTATTAATCCATCTCCTTTGCATGCCTCGCATCGCCCTCCTTTTACATTAAATGAGAACCTTCCTGGTTTGTAACCTCTTTTTTTTGCTTCTTTTGTTTTTGCAAACAGTTGTCTTATATAATCAAATACTTTAGTATAAGTCGCAGGGTTACTTCGTGGTGTTTTTCCTATTGGATTTTGGTCTATTACTACTATTTTATCAATTTTGTTATCTGTTTCTATATTATCGTGATCGCCCGGATTTAGTCTTGAATCATGCAGTTTTCTCATGAGGCTCTTGTATAAAATATCATGTATAAGGGTACTTTTTCCGCTACCTGAAACTCCTGTTACAAGATTTAGTACACCAATTGGTATTTTTACATCAATATTTTTTAGATTGTGCTCCCTACATCCATATATATTTATATATCTATTTGAATATCTTCTAGTTTCTGGTGTTTCAATTTCAAGTTTTTTAGATAAGTATTTACCAGTAAGCGAAGCAGGATTTTTTTCGATTTCATCAGGTGATCCCTCTGCAACAATTTTTCCTCCATGAACTCCGGCTCCTGGTCCCATATCAATTATATGATCAGCATTTCTAATAGTTTCTTCATCGTGCTCAACAACAATAAGCGTGTTACCAATGTTTCTAAGGCTATGAAGCGTATCAATTAGTTTTTTGTTATCAACCTGATGAAGACCAATAGATGGTTCATCAAGGATATATAAAACACCCATCAAATTAGAACCAATCTGAGTTGCAAGACGTATCCGTTGTGACTCACCACCAGATAGAGTGCCTGAATTTCTTGAAAGCGTAAGATAATTAAGTCCTACTTTATCAAGAAAATTAAGCCGGGATTTGATTTCTTTTAAAATTTGCCAGGCAATTTTTTCTTGTTTTTTAGAAAGAATAAGTGTTTTAAAAAATACAAGACTTTTTTTAATTGACATATCAGTTATATCTGAAATTGATTTATCAAAAATTTTAACTGAGAGTACTTTTTCTTTTAATCTTTTACCATTACATCCTGGACAAGGTGAAAACCTCATAAATTTTTCAAGAGATCTACGTCTATATTCAGATTCAGTCTGTTTATGAAGCCTTTCAGATTGAGGTATAAGTCCCTCCCATTTTTTTGTACCAGACCATCTGCTTTTTCCTCTTCTCATAGAAAAATCAAAGTTAATTCTTTCAATTGAACCATACATCAAAGCATTATATTGCTTTTCAGTTAGATTTTGTATAGGTGTAAAAATATCAAAACCAAAATGTCTTGCCACAGCACCAAGATACTTGATTCTCCAACGGTCATGAATACCTTTATACAACCTAATCGCTCCATCCGTTATAGATTTAGTTTTGTCAGGTATTATAAGATCAGGGTCAAATTCCATTTTAACCCCTAGACCATGACAATCAGGGCATGCTCCAAAAGGACTATTAAAACTAAACATCCGAGGTTGAAGTTCTTCAAAAACCATGCCACATACAGGACATGCCATCTTTGAAGAATACAAACGTTCTTTTCCATTTTTATCAAGAACTATTAAAAGACCATTTGATTTTTTAAGAGCATTTTCACATGCTTCGGCGAGTCTTGATTTATCACCTGGATCAAGTCTATCAATTACAATTTCAATATTATGTTTTTTGTAACGATCTAAAGTAATTTTCTCTTCTGTTCTATAAGTTCCCTTGTCAACTCTAACTCTAGTGTATCCCTCTTTATTTAAATCAGATATCAACTGCTCATAGGTACCTTTTTTCTGACGAACAATCGGCGAAAGAATAGTGATCCTGTCTTTGTATTCTTTTGAAATATTATCAGCTATTTTTTGAGGTGATTGCTCTTCAATTTTTACATTATGTTCCGGACAATAAGGCGTTCCTATCCTTGCATATAACAAACGAAGATAATCATATATCTCAGTTACTGTTCCAACTGTACTACGAGGGTTTTTACTAGTTGTTTTTTGTTCTATTGAAATAGCAGGTGAAAGACCATCGATGCTATCAATATCTGGTTTACTCATTAGACCAAGAAACTGTCTAGCGTAAGATGATAAGGATTCAACGTAACGGCGTTGTCCTTCCGCATAAATAGTGTCAAAAGCAAGAGTAGATTTTCCAGAGCCAGACAAACCTGTGATCACAATAAATTTGTCACGTGGTATTTTTACATCTAAATTTTTTAGATTATGCTCTCTAGCACCCTTGATGTGAATATCTTTCAATTACTTATTTTCCCCCTATGAATTTATGTGTTTTCTTATCATATATTTTTCGTATTAATCTTTAATGTTAAAAACCTAAATTGTAGTCAACTGAAACTATTAACAAATATTAGATGTTATTTATATCTTTTCTCCATCAAGCAAACTATCAGTTTCAACTTTATACTTTTTAAAATTCAGACAAATATCCTCTCCTTCTAAATATCCATCATAAAATCGTTTGATAATTCTAAAAGCGTCAAAGCAATCTTTTGAAATAAAAATCATACTAATATCTTTTTTATCTAAAAAATTTTTATTCAAAGGAAAACTCTCAACCCATTTCATAAATTCTTTCCACATGTCCCCTAGTAAAATAATAGGTATGTTACAAATATGTTTAACCTGGATTAACTGCCATGTATATACAAATTCCAAAAGTGTTCCCACGCCCCCAGGTGCAACAACAACCGCATTTGAAAGAACCATAAACGTGTCAAGTCTTTTAGAGAATCTATCAAACTCTCTTTTTATATCTAAATGCATGTTAGGTTCTTGTTTTTTAGGTATATCAATATTTAATCCTATAGAATGAGACTCTTCACTTTTTCGTCCGTCCCTGTGACCCATGCAGGCTGCTTTCATAGTACCTGGGCCACCTCCTGTAACAATATCAATATTTTCAGAGGCCATCATGTGAGCAAGTTTGTATATTTCGTTCCAAGAGTCATCTTTCTCTGTGATTCTAGCAGAGCCAAATATTGCTACACGAAAGCATTTTTTATAAAGTTCATCATCAACAGCGTTTTTACTCATTTAAATCCCAAGAAATTTTTATTAACGGCTGCAAAACATGCGCCATATAAACTAACATCATAGTTCATAATTATATACACAGGTGTAATTTTTAATATTTTTGAACGACGGTATGCATTTTCGAATTCTTTTATAAAATTATTTTTTGTAAAAAAATTCTTATTTTTTGATACAATTCCTCCGGCTAAATATAATCCTTCGGTTGAAAGAGTTTCTAACACAAAATTTTTAGCACAGCGAGCATAAAATTTAACAAAAAGTTCAAAAGTTTCTTTACAATTTTTATCTTTTTCTTTGTATTTTGATATAAGTGGTGCTTTGTCTTTTGATTTATCTATTTCTTCAGAAAATTTTGTAGATCTGTATTTTTTTATCTCTCTCAAATGTTGATATATCCCTTCTATCCCCCTCCCAGAAATTAATTCTTCATAAGTTAAAGGCTCTTTTATTTTTCTTTTTTCCTTGATATATTCAACTAATTTTTTTTCAAAATCATTTTGAATCGGAAAGTCGCAATGTCCTCCTTCGCTTGGTATAGGAATATATGCATCAAATTTTTCATTATACACGCAAGTAGTTTTTCCAAGTCCTGTTCCTGAACCTACTATTGATTTTGTTAGATTAGCATTTTTATCTTTTTTGTTTTTTCCTCTGACTGTAAATATTTCATTTTCATTTTTATGATCAAGTACATTGATAGCATATCCGATTGCTTGAAAATCATTGATAATAAAAACATCGTCAAGATCAGTATTTACTTTGATTTTATTTGCATTTAAATCCCATTCAGCGTTTGTCAGTTTGACAATTTTATTGTCTTCGACAAAACCGGCTGCGGCAATAATTGCAGTATGTGTTCTAATACTATAATTTTCCTGTGCGTATTCCAAAGTTTTTTTTATTGCTGGTTCTATTGATTTAAGATCCTTAGTTGTAAAATGTAAAGAAAAAATTAATTTAACTTTCTTATCTTTAACAGCTGCGATACAAGTATTGGTATGGGTGCCTCCTACATCTAAGCCCAGAACAAATTTATCAAATTTTTCTTTATTTGTTTTTTTTAAATAGACTTTACTTTTAATTTTCCTGCACATTTTTTCCTCATTGGAATTGTATTATATGTAATTAAATTTGATTGATTTTTAAATAAAGTCAAAAAATATTACTATTTTTTATTGTAATTAGAATCTTCAAGCCATATGATAAGTTTTTTTCGGCAGTCTAAACACAAATGATAGCGGCCAGGCTTTCCTCTCCCAGTTTCTGCGTAATCATAATCGACTACGGTGTCATGTAAATCGTTATATTCTTTTTTACATCTGTCACATTTTATTTGCATTTTATTATTACCAGTTAATTATAAGTTAACAGCAAGTTATTAAATTTTATATTTTTTTTATGGTAACTTATAAATCCTTTTAATTTATTCAGTGTTTCATAAGGATGGGCAAATTATGACAAATATAGTTGAGAAATATGGTAAAAACGCTGGTAAGATATGGAAAACACTAAATGAACACGGAACTCTTACTGAAAATTCTTTGGTAAGAAGGACAGGTCTTAAAAAAGAAGATTTTTATGTTGCAGTTGGTTGGCTTGCAAAAGAAAATAAAATATATTTTGATGAAAATACATATACTCTTGGTCAGAATAATTGGGAAGAAACCATTGGTGAAAACGCGGGAAAGGTATGGAATATAGTAGATACTTGTGATGAGATAGATATTACTTATCTTCCAAAACTTGCAGGGATAACTGAGGAAAACACATATTGTGCTCTTGGTTGGCTTGCAAGAGAAGGAAAAATCAATACAAAAAAAGTAAAACCTAGAAAAACACTAACTAAAGTTACTAAAAATTAATCATTTTTTCTTTTTCTTAATATAATAAACATATAATTTTTTACTTTTATCAGTAAAAGTAAGTTAATTGTTAAAAACACACAATACCAATTTACGACTATTGACTATGTATTTTTAGGCAAAATTTTTATATTCACATTTTATACCATATCTTCCGAGCGGTTAAGCAATATGACTTTTCTGAAGCCCAATCCTCACCGGACTTCTTAAATTGCTTACCCACTCTTAAAATTTTTACTCACTTACTATGTTTTTTCTGTTATAGTTTTTATGTATGAGGGAAGACCTTCTACAGTTTTTGCCATAGTATTTTTTGCAAAAACCTCTCTATATTTTGTATTACATTTCACCCGACCCTCAAGATTTTTCTGTATTTTATGACTTAAAAAACCGCCTTTTCTATCCCAATCTGTAAAAATAATGATCTCTTTGTAGTCCTTTGCTATTTTATCACAAAAATCAGTTAAAGAAATACCTTTGTTTAAAATGATTATTTTTCTTTTAATATCTAATTTTCTTAAAGCTTTTTTATCTTTATCTCCCTCAACTATTATTGGAACATTTTTATCTTCTTTTTTTAAATTCTCGATTACTTTTTTGATTTCTTCAATGGATTTTTTATAATCCATCCACGTAGTCCCTCAATCTCCCAGTTATGTAATTAGTCGTTGCACCCTTTATTAAAATTGTTTTATTTTTCTTTTTTGTACCTGAGATCATATAAACATTATCAACCGGTTTATCAAAAAAGTTAGCAATAGTCACAAGAACATCTTTATTTGCCTTGTTATCCTTTGCAGGAGAACTTACTTTCATTTCAATACTATTGCGCCATTTATTTAAACCAGCTGGAAAAACAATAGATTCACTGTTGGGTTTTACAGAAAGATTAAAGATTGCTCCATCCTGATGTTTTCTCACAATTTTTTCTAAATCTGCCATGTGAACTGATATCTTTATATATGTTATTTATTTAAATAAATTATTATTATTACGAAAAAAATAGAGAAAAAAAAGATTTTTTTGTTTATTTTTGGTATTTATTCCATTTTTCTACTAGTTTTGGATCTTTTACTGTCTCCATAATATATTTAGCGTATTCTTCACCTGTCGCACCGTTGTCTCTACCTGTTAACTTAACTTTTTTCTCATATTGCGAACAAACGTCGAGAGCCATTTCTAGTTTATTTGATTTATCAGAATATCCAATATGATTCAGTAACAATGCTGCTGCTTTTATAGCACTACTTGGATCAGCATATTTTGCTCTTCCTTCTTTTACCATCCGCGGTGCAGATCCATGAATAGGTTCAAACATTGCATATTTTTTTCCAATATTTGCACTTCCTGCGGTTCCTACCCCTCCCTGAATTTGAGCTGCCTCATCGGTACAAATATCACCATACAGATTTGGAAGAACAATTACTTTAAACTGTGATCTTCTAGAAGGATCCACTAGTTTAGCTGTCATAATATCAATAAACCAATCATCCCACTCTACTTCAGGATAATTTTTTGCTACTCTTTCTGCTACATTCAAAAATCTTCCATCTGTTGATTTCACAACATTTGCTTTTGTTACAACAGTAACCTTGTTTATATTATTCTTTTTTGCGTAATCAAAAGCCATTTGTATTATTCTTTCTGAACCCTGCTCTGTTATAGATTTGAAATCAATACTCAAATCATCATTAACGTTTATACCTCTACTTCCTAGTATGTATGCTCCTTCTGTGTTTTCCCTAAAAAAAGTCCAATCTATTTTTTGTTCTGGAACTTTTACTGGCCGAACATTTGCAAACAAATCAAGTTCTCTACGCATAGTTACATTTGCACTTTCTATATTAGGCCAAGGATCACCTTTCTTTGGTGTAGTAGTAGGTCCCTTTAGTATAACATGACATTTTTTAATCTCCTTTAAGACATCATCAGGTATTGCTTTCATTACTTTAGCACGGTTTTCAATTGTAAGGCCCTCTATTATCCTAAATTCAATTTTTCCTTTTTTTACTTCATCGTTTAGTAAGAACCGTAGGATATTTTCTGCGTGTTTACATATGAATGGTCCTATTCCATCTCCACCAACTATCCCAATAATAATTGGTTTAAGTTCATCATAGTTTACCCAATCTTTTTGTGCTTTCATCATTTTTATTCTTTCAAGTTCTCCCTCAACTATTTTTCCAAAATGTTCTTTTGCTTTTTTTACATCTTTATTCATAGTTACAGACTCCATTTTTATTTCACCTTTTCAGGTTTATCTGGGACATCATAAAGTATATCATCCCAGGGATGTCGATAAAGACCTGTCTTCAAACGTTTTTGATCAAAGTAGTGCCCCATAAATCCCATGGTTCTACCAATTATAAAAAACGCATTGAAAAATCCCATATCTACCATTTCTTTTATTTCATCTCTAGAGTAACCTAGATTAGTTAGCATATCTACAAATAAAACACCGATACAACCATCAACATTTAAAATCAATGTATTCTTTTTCATTGTAGTTACATTCTGGACTTTTAGTGCATAGTCAAGTAGAGGATGCTTTGGAAAATGTTTTTTCGCGTAATTAATCATTATTTCAACTCTAACGTCAGGGTTATCAACGCTGTGAATTCTATGTCCTATACCTTGTACACGGGTATTTTTAGCTTTCATTTCGTCAACAAATTCACGAGGATCCAAATTATTTTCAAGCCCCCATGTAAAATGTTTTGCAGCTCCGTTTACAGCACCACCAAAGCGTGGTCCTATGGTGACTATCCCGCTGATAATTGATTCTATCAAACTTTTTCCTGCCCGAGCTGTAACAATTGTATTATGGGCACCAGAAACTGCAGGACCATGATCAGCAACGATCTTAATTACCAGCTCAATAAATTCTTGAGCATATTTAGGTAAATCTTTTTTAAACCATAAAAGACCAAGTACTCCACCAATTCCATATCCTTTATTGATTACTTCGTCAATTGGAAGTCCGCAGTAGTTGTGGACTTCTCCAGTTTCATCACAAATAGTTGATATGAAATTTGTTGAACGTCTAACCAATCCTTCTGATACTGCTTGTTTATAGTCCATTGGAATATTTGGTGGTGTTGGTTCTTCAAATTCTTTTATTTTGCCTTGTTTTTTAAGTTTTTCAAAGGTTCGTTTTATTTTTTCACCATAATCATCAAATGACTCAGGGACAATCACTCCGGCTTTCCTTAAAGCTTCGTTTTTTGCGGGAGCTGTATCAGCTTTTGAATCTGCTTTTGCACCGGCGTGGCCAAATTGCACTCCGCCAGGTAGCATCTCTGCGCATGTTCCCGTTACCCACATAACTAAAGGTTTTGTAAGTTTACCTTTCTTTAATGCTTCTGCGATTTCATATTCATCTTTTCCACCCACTTCACCTAGACATACCATCATTTTGATATTTGGGTTTTTTTCGTATCTAAGCAGATGATCAATTAGGGTTGATGCGGGATATACATCACCACCTACGGCATATCCTTCGTATATTCCATCAGTATTTTGGGCAACAATATTGTATCCCTCATTTGAAAGTCCACCTGATACTGAAACAAAACCAACTGATCCTGGTCTGTAGAGTCTTGTATCTTTAATATTTTGAATTGTTCCTGCAGCGTTTCCTATTTTAAAACATCCTGGTTTTATGCCACCAACTGTTGCCGGGCCAATTACCCATTTATTTTTTTCTTTTGCAATTTTTGCAATTTTTCTAACGTCACGTTGTGGTACGCCTTCTGCAATCATTATAATAGTTCTAATGGTATCAGTTTTAAGTGCTTCCATTGTAGTTTCAGCAGCGGATCTTTCTGATGCAAAATTTACCATAACATCAGCTTCAGGATGTGATTTTACTGCTTCATCAATTGCTGTGTATCTTGGTAGTCTTATTTCTTTAGTACCCCAAAATAGTTTATAATATCCCCCTCCAGTAGGTGTTATAAATCCTGCCACACTTGGTTCTTCTCTCCCACTCATATAATCAAAATCAAGCATTCTCTGTGCTGCCCTCTGCTGTGAGCCGTGAACAAATGCTTTTGTGTGTTTGTCAAAAAGCTCGTAATCTTTCATTTTTTGTTTGAGTTTATATTCTGCCATTTTATTTCCCTCCTTTTAAAGCCATTGAGACAATCCGCGTCATATGAGTTTCAGGTCCGTAAACCTCAACAGGAAGTCCAAGTCTTTTACCCATTTTACGCATGTTGTTTAAACCTTCCTTATAGTTTGGTCCTCCTCTGCGTACATAAATTTTTACATTAGTTTTTTTCAGTTTATCTTTATAGCCTTCAATAGCCTGAATAATGCCTGTAAAAGTTTTTGCAACATCTGTAAAATTAGCTATTCCTCCTCCAACTATCAGAAATTTAGGTCTACCTTTCGGATCCTTTTTACGTGTCATTAGATCAAGAATAGTTTTTGTATACTCATAAGTAAGTTCTGTTGAAGGATTACCACTATATTCTCCATAATTTGCTAGCTCTTTTGTAAAACCTAGGTCAGCTACTGTATCTGCATAAATAACACTTGCTCCACCGCCTGCAACTAGATTCCAAATCCTTCCTTCTGAATTTAAAACTGTAAGTTTTAATGATGCACCCGTTCTTTCATCTAATTCGCTGACTCTTTCTTCCTCGGGAGTTTTTTGTAAACCAAATGGACTTGGAAATTTTAGTCCGTTCCATTTCTCAGCACATTGATAAGATGCATAATCATCAACTTTTGCAACTGTATCTAAGGGTACAACCGATTCACCTACAAATGTGAAAGGATTTAATTCCAAATATACGAAATGGTAATCTACAAGCATTTTGTAAAGTGAAACAATAAAATCAGCTATTTTTTTCTTTTTATCCCCTAGCTCCTTTGGTAAAAAACCTTCGACATTTACATCATCTATATTAGATAAGATTGGAATATCAAGTGTTTTTACTGTATCCCACACTTCTTCAATGTCTACACCACCTTTTGTTGAAAAATGAATTGTATCTTTATCTCTATGAGTTGTGATGGCAAGATAGTATTCTTCTTTATGAGGTACAAATTTTTCAACTAGAAAATGAGTGAGAACACCTGTTGTTTTACCAGTTGTTTGAGTAATCGTTACTTTTTTATTCATCCTTTCTTTAATCCATTTTTTTACTTCATTCCAGTTTTTATTAACATATAAAAGATTGTTTTTTCCTCTTTTACCAAAAAGTTGATCGGGTTTTGCTACGAGTTTCTCTTTTAATAACCAAGGATTCTTCTTTTCAACTTTTGAAAAATCTGTTTCTTGTCCAATTAATACTTGTTTTGGCTTAAATTCAAAAGTTCCACCTGAAAACTCAGATAAAGCTTTTCCCATCAATCTTTTCGCATCATATTCTCTAATACCTTTTTGAGCCATTTATTATCGTCCTCCTTTTTTTTGTGCAATAACATTCAGGGTACCACCTGCAAGTATCTTTTCTTTTTCTCTTTCTGAAAGATTGAAAGATGCTTCTAACTCTATACCCTTTGTCTTATTTACTACCCTTAATTTATCATTACTTCCAGATAAAGCATCTCTGATATTTGGAATTTCTAACTCATCACCTTGTTCAATTTTTTCATAATCTTTTTCATTAACAAATTCCAGTGGTACAATTCCAAAGTTTACAAGATTTGCTTTATGTATTCTTTCCATACCTTTTGTGATAACTGCTTTTACACCCATATACATTGGACACAATGCAGCATGTTCTCTTGATGATCCTTGTCCATAGCTAATTCCTCCCACAATGATGTTATGTTTACCTTTTTCTTTTATTTCTTTTGCCCTATGATAAAAAGAGTCATCTACTACTTCGAACAAAAACTCTGAATATTTTGGAACATTTGATCTATATTTCATTTTACTTCCAGCAGGAATTATATGATCTGTAGTTATCTCATCCCCCACTTTTATAGTTACCAAACCCTCAACTTTAGCAGGTAGTGGTTCGTTTTTTGGTGGATCTCCAATATTTGGTCCTCTGTATATATCTATATCATTATCTTCAGACGGTGGAATTATCATATCATCATTTATGATGAATCTATCTGGCATCTCGACTTTAGGATATTTTATTTCCTGGTTTTCTAGATCTCTTGGGTCAATAAATTTTCCTGTGATTGCTGCTGCAGCAGCAGTTTCGGGACTTACAAGATATGCATTTGCACTTTTTGTTCCTGAACGACCTAAAAAGTTCCGGTTACTTGTCCGAAGTGTAACTGCTTCAGTCTGTGGTGACTGACTGTTTCCTATACAAAAACCACATGCGTTTTCTGCTAATCTAACACCAGAAGCTATCATGTCTTTTAATCTACCATTACTTGCAAGCATCTCAAGAACCTGTTTTGAACCAGGACTTACAACAACACTTACGTTGGGATGTATTGGATGTCCTCTAATTAACTCTGCAAAGATCATCATATCCCTATAAGATGAATTAGTACAACTACCCATACAAACCTGATTTACTTCCATTCCTTTCATATCTTTTACTTTTGAAATATTTCCAGGACTATGAGGTGTAGCAGTCAAAGGTTCAATAGTGTTTAAATCAATATCCACTACTTTATCGTATTTCGCGTCAGAATCTGCTTCCAGTTCTTTCCATTGGTCTCCTCGTTCTTGTGCTTCTAAGAATTTTTTTGTTTCTGCATCACTTGGAAATACAGAAGTTGTGACTCCGCATTCTGCACCCATGTTAGTTATAGTTGCCCTCTCAGGTACGGTAAGTGTTTTTATACCTTCACCACCATATTCAAAAACAGTGCCTACATTGCCATGTGTTTTAAAAATTTCTAGTACTTTTAGTACAACATCTTTAGCACTTACCCATGGTTTCAATTTACCTTTTAGATTTATTTTAACAACTTTTGGACATGTCATACGGAAGGGTTCACCGGCCATAGCTGCTGCAACGTCTAAGCCTCCTGCACCAATCGCTATCATTCCTATTCCTCCACCTGTAGGGGTATGAGAGTCAGAGCCAAGTAAAGTTTTACCTGGTCTACCAAAACGTTCAAGATGCAATTGATGACAGATACCGTTACCAGCACGAGAATAATATATACCATATTTTTTTGCAACAGTCTGTAAATACTTGTGATCATCAGCATTTTCATAACCAATCTGAACTGTATTATGATCTACATAGCTTACAGATAATTCTGTCTGAACTTTTGGGATGCCCATAGCTTCAAACTGAAGGTAAGCCATAGTCCCTGTAGCATCTTGCGTTAGGCTTTGATCGATTTTAACAGCTATTTCTTTTCCAGGATTCCACTTGCCTTCTATAATGTGTTTTTCTAAAATCTTTTGAACAATATTTTTGCCCATTTCGAATTAACCTCCCCATTCTCGAATCTTTAATTATTGGTTCTAATTTTGTAATAAGGAAATACTACTTAAAATATTTCGTATATTTTATCCAGTTTATAGGAAAAATATTGTAAAAAAATTATTATACTATAAACATATTTCAGGCACGCCCTCATAAGATAAAAGGGGAGGTAAATAATATGTTAATGATTGTAAGATTATACCCAAAAACAGATCTAAGTAAAGTATGGAACCATATAGAAACTAAAATTAAGGACGATCCATCAAAATCATTTACACCTTTATATGCAACGCAAACTGAAGGAATGATGGATATCGGTGTTATTGTTGATGTTGAAAAACCAGATGATCTTTCTGATTTTATAACAGAGGATCTAGTCCAGTGTGATGAAATCCATCATACAAAAACGATTTCTTTGATGAACCCGGTTTTTTTCCCAATACCAAAAAAAAGACCAGAGCCAGTTCAGAGATATCTAGTGAGAATATATGCTCATCCCAAATATTACAAGAAAGTATATGATCACTTGATTAACTTTAATTATCCATTCAATCTATTTCCAATTTACATTTCATACTCTTTAGGTGGCGAAGATATAATCATGAGTATAGGGGCAGATCACAGTGAAACTGTTAATAGATTTTTAAAGGCAAATATTAAAACTCTTGATGGTGTCGATCAATCATCTTTTTACCCTGTTTTTAAAGCTAAAAGATTTGCTCCGCTTGAAAAATTAATAGCTGAGCGTAAAAAATATACAACAAAAGAAGTACCCGGTAAAGAGACTGATGAAACTTTTGACTGGGTTGAAAGCTTTGAGGAGTATGCAAGGTTAACAGGGGCTTTTCCTGGAGATTATTAAAATTTAGGTGAAAAAATATGGCAGAAGAAGATATTTCGGTATTGTTGGATGAAAAACGTGTTTTTAAACCAAATGAAGAATTTGTGAGTCAGACAAATGTGAAGCAGTGGATGAAAAAACATAACATAAAGAACCATGAAGATCTTTACAAAAAATCTGAAGATTGGAAGTGGTTCTGGGAAGAGATATCAAAGGATCTTGTTGAATGGTACAAGCCTTATGATTCCGTTGCTGAATGGAAACCACCTAATGTAAAATGGTTTGTTGGTGCAAAGTACAATATTGTTCATGATGCACTTGATAAACATGTTAAAAGTTGGAGGAAAAACAAGATTGCTTATATTTTTGAAGGCGAACCAGGAGATGTCGAAAAGATAAGTTATAATGATCTTTATATTAGAGTAAATAAGTTTGCAAATGCTTTAAAGAAACTTGGTGTCGGTAAAGGTGACCGTGTTGGTATTTATTTACCTATGATACCTGAGCTTCCAATTGCTATGCTTGCATGTGCAAAAATTGGGGCAGTTCACTCTGTTGTTTTCTCTGGTTTTAGTGCACTTGCTTTTCGTGATAGAGTCAATGACTGTGAAGCAAAAGTTGTAATTACCTGTGATGGTTTCTGGAGACGCGGGAAAAAAGTTTTTCTTAAACAACAAGCTGACGAGGCCCTTGAAGATGCGCCTAGTGTTAAGAATTGTATTGTTGTGAAACGTACTGGTGATGGAGTACCATGGAACGCTGGTCGTGATGTTTGGTGGAACGATCTTGTTTTTGATTCACCAAAAGAATGTGAAACAGAAAAACTTGATGCAAATGATCCATTGTTTTTCTTGTATACTTCTGGTACAACTGGCAAACCTAAGGGTATCATCCATGCTCATGGTGGTTATGCTGTAGGAACTGCTTATACTCTTAATTGGGTTTTTGATATGAAAGATACTGATATCTGGTGGTGTGCTGCTGATATTGGTTGGATTACAGGGCATTCATATATTGTGTATGCTCCTTTGATTCTTGGTGCTACTTCTGTTTTATATGAAGGTGCTCCTAACTTTCCGCAGCCTGATCGTTGGTGGGAAATCATAGAAAAATATAATGTAACCTTGCTTTATACTTCCCCAACAAGTATTCGCCTATTTATGAAATATGGTGAAGAGTGGGTTAAAAAACATGATCTTAGTACTCTTCGTCTTCTTGGGTCTGTTGGTGAACCGATTAATCCTGAAGCTTGGATTTGGTATTACAAAAATATCGGTAATGAAAATTGTCCTATTATGGATACCTGGTGGCAAACAGAGACAGGTCATTTTATAATCTCTCCGCTTCCAATCACTCCTCTTAAACCAGGTAGTGCAACTCGGCCGCTTCCAGGTCTTTCAGCTGATGTCTTAAATGAGAAAGGGGAATCAGTGCAGAATGCTGGTGGAAATCTTGTTCTTACTCATCCATGGCCTGGTATGCTACGTGGAATTTACAAAAATCCTGAGCGTTATAAAAATACATACTGGAATAGATTTGAGGATATGTATCTAGCTGGAGATGTAACCCGTAAGGACAATGATGGTTATTTCTGGATACAGGGACGTGCGGATGATGTATTAAATGTATCTGGTCATCGTATAGGTAATAGTGAGGTTGAGTCCGCACTAGTTAGCCATCCAATGGTTGCAGAAGCTGCGGTTGTTGGTAAACCTCATGATTTAAAAGGAGAATCTATAACATCGTATGTTGTTTTAAAGAAAAACGCAAATCCAAGTGATCATCTCAGAAATGAACTACGTGAGCATGTAGGAAAAGAAATGGGTAAGATAGCTCGACCTGATGAGATATGGTTTGTAAATGATGTTCCTAAAACACGTAGTGGTAAAATTATGAGACGGGTAATTCGTTCGAAAGCTTTGGGCAAAGAGGTTGGTGATACATCAACTCTAGCAAATCCTGAGGCTGTAGAGGAAATCGGAAAAGCAAAATAAACAATTTTTTTTTTCTTTTTTTTCTTAATAACTGTTAAATAACTCTTAGTTGTTTTACCCGCAGAGTTTTAAGGAGAAAAAACCTCGGTTTTTTGCGGGGGAAGAGTGAAAAATATGAATCTTCAGTCAGTTGAAAAAGGTGTTGTTAAACTCATTCAAAAAGCTGAAACTGAGCTACCTAAAGATGTTGTTGATTCTCTAAAAAAAGCTTATGAAATTGAAGAAGGTGTAGCAAAAACACAGATTGGTGCTATACTTGAAAATATTGAGTTAGCAGATAAATCAAAGCGTCCTATGTGTCAAGATACGGGCATTCAGACTTTTTTTGTTGAAGTTGGTATTGATTTTCCGTATATTAGCAAACTTAGAAATTTAATAGTTGACTCTGTAAAAAAAGCTACAAAAGAAGTACCCTTGCGTCCTAATACTGTTGATCCTTTTACAGGTAAAAATAGTGGTGATAATACAGGAGAGTACATCCCATATGTAACCTGGGATTTCAAAGAAGGTGAAGATGTTTTTATTACTGTTTTACCTAAGGGGGGTGGTAGTGAGAATATGAGTAAACTTGGTATGCTAAAGCCCGGTGTTGGTATTGAAGGAGTTAAAGATTTTGTTGTAGATGAAATGGTTAAAGCAGCTGGTAATCCTTGTCCTCCTACTGTTGTAGGTGTTGGTATTGGTGGCGGTGCGGATCTTGCTTTAAAACTTGGGAAAAAATCTCTTTTAAGACCAGTTGGTAATAGAAATGAAGATAAAAATATAGCTAAAATTGAAGAGGAATTGATCGAGCGTATCAATAAGAGTGGAATTGGTCCTATGGGCCTTGGGGGTAAGACTACTGTTTTGGATGTTCATATTCAAAAAGCTCATCGTCATCCTGCGAGTTTACCTGTTGGAATAGCTGTTCAGTGTTGGGCAGATCGAAGGGCCAGAATGATAATTCATAAGGATGGTTCTTGGGAGGTGGAATAATTTATGGCTGAGTATCATTTTCATCTTCCTGTTGATACTGATGAAATAAAAAAACTAAAAGTTGGTGACATAATTTTTGTTACTGGTAAGATTTTTACTGCCCGTGATGAAGCTCATCATATGATGCTTGAAGAAAAAAATATTCCTTTTGATCCGTCTGAGATGGCTTTATTTCACTGTGGTCCTTTAATGAGGAAAACAGATAGAGGGTGGAATGTTGTTTCTGCTGGTCCTACTACAAGTAGTAGGATGGAGATTTTTGAGGATAAATTTTTGAAGAAGTTTAATACAAAAATTATAATTGGCAAAGGTGGAATGGGCAATAAGACTAAAAAAGCATTACAAAAATATATATCTATATATACATCTTACACTGGCGGTGCCGGGGCACTTGCAGCAGATAAAGTAGAAGAAGTACAAGATGTTTATTGGTTAGACACATTAGGTATGCCTGAAGCTGTTTGGATATTAAAAGTAAACGAATTTGGTCCGTTGGTTGTAGCTATTGATAGCAACGGTAATAGTATTTATGATAAGTTAAAAAAAGTATGACAAACTGAGGTGATATAATCTCCATTAACTATAATGAAATATCAACAGTTATAAAAGATTTCACTAAAACTTATGTCAAAAACTCAGGCTGTAACGGTGTTGTGATTGGTTTGTCAGGAGGAGTTGATTCTGCTGTTACTGCTGTTTTATGTAAAGACATTTTTGAAAAAAAAAATACCAGATGTGTTTTTTTGCCAGACAAAGCTACTCCCAAATTGGATATAAAACATAAGGAATTGCTAGTAAGAAAATTTGATTTAAATTGTAAAACAAGAGATATAACTAAACTAGTTGAAAACTATAAAAAGTACTGTGTTAAAAAACCAGATGAAAAATCTATTGCAAACCTAAAGGCAAGAATAAGAATGGCGATCATCTATGAACATGCAAATACAACAAATAGTATTGTCTGTGGAACCTCAAATAAGTCAGAGATACTTATAGGTTATTTTACAAAATATGGTGATGGAGGAGTCGATATAATGCCTATAGGTGATATGTATAAAACACAGATTTACTGTTTAGCAAAATTTCTTAAAATCCCTCGAGAAATTATAAATAAGCCACCTACAGCTGGTTTGATAAAAGGCCAGACTGATAAAGATGAGTTAAAACTTGATTATAAAACTATAGATATAATATTAAATGGTCTTGAGGATAAATTAGCTTATAAAATAATTGCAAAAAATGCAGGTGTAAAAATATCTGAGGTAGAGAGAATAAAAAATATGAGAATAAAAAATCAACATAAACGTAGAGCACCTATGATTCCAAAAATTGGTACCAGGACTTCAGGTTTAGATTGGCGTTCACCAGTTTTAGAAGGATAGATATAACTGAGTTTGGAATTGAAAATCCTTCAACTAATTTTGCAATAATTGAAAAATTATATTCTTTATTTTTGGGTTTTGCTTTCGTTTTTATTTCTTCTGTTTTTTCAATAAAAAGATCGCCATAAATAAATGAAATATTCCTAAAATGAACCCCCTGTTTACAATCATCGGTTTGGACAAATAAGGTTGGATAATCATTACAATTTAAAGGAAAATTTTTATAATTATTGTCCTCAGATGAATCATAAATAACAGAGTTATGGGTATGACCTGCTAAAACACAATCAATGTTATATTCTACACATAAATCTACAAATCTTTGTCTATTTCTTGCTATTACATTTGTCATTTCTCCAAATTTATTTCTAGAATTAACAGCTGGATGATGCATTAACACAATATTGTATTTAGTAGTCAAACTATTAAATTGATTTTCAAGCCAAACAATATCATCATCATATAAACCAGCGCCTTTCACATCAGCCCAATCCCATGGTTCAAGTATATAATTTGGACCAGAATCCATAAAAAAAAGTGAGATTTCTCCAACGCTCAGTTTATATCTATCCTCAACTAATTCATGTTTTTTATCAACATAATCATGATAGTTTACAAGATTAGTTTCCCAGATATAATCATGATTACCCGGGGTTGTATAAACAGGGATTGTAAAGCCAGAGTCAGCATAAAGCTGTTCATCTTTTTCATATAAACAACTTAAAAACGTTTCATAGTTTTTAGCACCTAACGGATCGCTTCCACCAAACTCTACTAAATCACCAGTAATGACAATGAATTCGGGTTTATTTTCAAAAGAAGTAACATGATCAAGTACAGCATTAAACCTTCTCTTAGAACAACCGTCATCATTTTTTTCATATAATAAATGTGTATCTGTAATCTGGATAAAATAAAAATCGTCGGAATTATTCTTAAAATTACTTTCAATTACTAATTCCTTTGAGTTAACACAAACTGTCAAACAACTTGAAGTTATAAAAAGGCCAATCAAAAATAAAGATATATAATATTTCGATTCTCTCATAAAAATATATATCATTATTTAAAATTTAAATTTTTCTCCGGTAATTTTTTCATAGGCTTCAATATACTTCTCCTTTGTTTCAGTTACAACTTTATTTGGTAAATGGGGGGGCGCACTGTTCTTGTCCCAACCAGTACTACTCAAATAATCACGAACATATTGTTTATCAAAACTTGATTGAGACCTACCAGGTTCATATAAATCAGCAGGCCAAAAACGTGAACTGTCTGGAGTGAGAACTTCATCAACAACTATTATTTCATCGTTTATCTTCCCAAATTCAAACTTAGTATCAGCAATTATAATACCTTTTTTCCTAGCATATTCTGAACCCTTTTTGTAAATTTTAAGACTGAGTTCCTTTAGTTTTTCAGCATTTGCTTCTCCTATTATTTTTTTCATTTTTTCAAAACTAATGTTGATATCGTGCCCCTCATCTGCTTTTGTTGAAGGAGTAAATAAAGGCTCTTCAAATTGCTCTGATTCTATCATTCCTTCTGGGAGTTTTATTCCACATACTGTTTTATCTTTTTTATAAGATTTCCATGCTGAACCCGAAATATAACCTCTCACAATACACTCAATTGGAAAAACTTCCGCTTTTTTAACAAGCATACTTCGACCATTTAGTATATCTTTATATTTTTTAAGTTCCTCTGGAAAATCTTCTATATCTGCTGATATCATATGACTAATAACAACATCTTTGAAATAATCAAACCAAAAAGCAGAAAGTTGGGTTAGACAAACTCCTTTATATGGAATAGGTTCATGAAGCACAAAATCAAAAGCACTTATTCTATCAGTTACAGTCAACAAAAGTTTATCGTTTAATTCAAAGATATCTCTTACTTTTCCTTTTTTAAAAACCTTCAATGGCATATCTAAATCTGTTACAACATTCATATCTATATTTCCCTCCATTTTTAGTATTACATAATTTTTGCGCCTTTTTCAACAGGTTTATCTGTTACAACCTCACCTTTTTCAGATCGTAACACTTTATTTTTATAAGTAGCTTTCCTTCCGTCTTTTACAATCATTTTTACTTTTTTAAAATCATCAAAATCAAGGATTTCAGAAGGTTTTTTTCTAAAGCTGTCTATAGTTACTTCTGAACCAGGATTAGAATCACCTGGATTTAGTAAAGAAACAGTCCCTTTATTATCCTCTGCTGCAAGAAGCATGCCTTTTGATTTAATACCACGTATATTAGCTGGTTTTAAATTTGATATTATAACAATTTTTTTATTTTTCATTTCTTCTGGTTTATAAAATGGTTTCATGCCAGCTACAATTACTCGTTTTCCCATTTTTCCAAGATCAAGATGAATCAAATATAATTTATCTGCATTTGGATGGTTTTTTACATCTAGAATTTTTGCAACACGTAAATCCAGCTTTGAAAACATGTCTTCAGTTTCTTTAGGCATAAATTCTTCCAATTCAAGTTTCTTAAATAATGGTTTTGGTTTTTCCAGTTTGAAGCCTATTTTGAGATCAGATAAAGCCTCATCCCAGTTTATTTTATGAACTGAATCTTTATTTCCAAGCATGCGCCAAATTTTATCTGATGAAAAAGGTATAAAAGGGGCTGTAAAAACTGATAACGCTTTTACTATTTTTAGGCATATATATAAAACTGTTGCACATTTTTCTTTATTGTCTTTAACTAGTTTCCATGGTTCTTTTTCATTGAAATAGATATTTCCAAACTGGGCAAGATTCATAGCTAATCTTAGCCCTTTTTTAAATTCACAACTTTTAATGGATGTAGTTATTTTTTCTGATGTTTCTTTTATTTTTTCTAATGCTTTTTTATCCTTTTTATCAAGCTTATCAAAGTTTGGTATTTCACCAAAGTTTTTGTATGTAAAAGTAACTACTCTGTGCACAAAATTTCCATATGTTCCAACTAATTCATCATTATTTTTATTTACAAAATCTTCCCAGGTCCAGTTACTATCTTTTTTCTCTGGCATATTAATAGAAAGATAGTAACGTAAAGGATCAACGTCTAATTTTTTTAGTATATCTGGTACCCATATAGCAAGTCCTCTGCTTTTTGAAAATTGTTCTCCTTCTAAACGCAGATATTCATTTGCTGGAATTTCATATGGGAGTTGAAGATTCTTATCATATCCCATTAGAATAGAGGGCCAAATAATCGAGTGAAAGGGGATATTGTCTTTTGCAAGAAAATAGTAATGTTTAGAATCAGAATTGTACCACCATTCTTTCCACTTTTCTTCTTCACCTTTATTTTTGCTCCATTCTTTACTTGCTGCAAGATAACCTATTACTGCATCAAACCAAACATATATTCTCTTTTTTTCAAAACCTTCAAGAGGAACATTAATTCCCCAGCTCATATCTCTAGTTATAGCTCTTTCATGTAGCCCATTTTTTAACCAGTTTCTAGTAAATTTTAATACATTTTTTTTCCAATATTCTTTTTCTTTTAGCCAGTAAAGTAATTTATCTTCAAATTTATTTAGAGCTAAAAAGAGATGTCTACTAGTTTTTATTTCAGGTTTAGTCCCACATATTTTGCATTTCACATTGATTAATTCTTCTGGGTCTAAAATTTTCCCACATTCATCACATTGGTCTCCTCTGCATTCTTCATAACCACAATGTGGACAGCATCCTTCGATATATCTATCAGGCAGAAATCGATCGCAGTTGGGACAATAAAATGATTCAATTTCTTTTTCATAGATATACCCGTTTTTATAAAGTTTTAAAAAGACATCTTTCACAACTTTTTCATGGTTCTTTGTAGTTGTCCTTGTAAAAAGATCAAATGAAATCCCAAGTTGTTTCATGTTTTTTTTATGTTCTTCGTTGTATCTGTTTACTATTTCCTGTGGTGTTTTTTTTTCATTTTCAGCTGTTATAGTTATTGGTGTTCCATGTTCATCGCTACCTGAAACCATTAAAACATCATTTTTTTTTAGACGATTAAATCTTGCAAATATATCTGCCGGAAGATAACATCCTGCAATGTGTCCTAAGTGAAGTGACCCATTTGCATAAGGCCATGCAACCCCGATATATATCTTTTCTTTCATAAGAATTTCTTAATGCTGAATGCAGGCACAACATTTAAATATGGCGCAAGACTAACTAATATTTATAGAACATATTTAAAAAATATGTATTTGGAAAATAGCACCTATAGGGTGCGATTAACAATTTAAGATTTAACTAATAATTCAAAAGGATTAACATAAAATTACAGTTCAAAAGCAGTTCATGTAGGCTTTCCACTTATTATTTGCTAAAAACATAGAAAGCGAATAAAGGTGCTATTTTTCAAGAAAAATAATTTAAGGTGATATTAAATGGTAATAGATCCAGCAACAACTAAATATTTAATTAAGGCTCATATTAAGGCAGATGGTATAATCGAAAAATCCGATGTAGTGGGAGCAATTTTTGGACAAACTGAAGGCCTTTTAGGTGATGAATTAGATCTTAGAGAATTACAAAGATCAGCAAGGGTTGGAAGAATTGAGGTTGAACTCAGTTCGAAAAATGGTAAAAGTGAAGGAGAAATAACTCTTCCAACTTCTCTAGATAAAGTTGAAACAGTAATTCTTGCTGCCGCTTTTGAAAGCATCGATCGTGTTGGACCTTGTAAGGCAACTATCAAGGCTGAACATGTTGAAGATGTAAGGGTAGTTAGAAGAAAAAAAGTGATAGAAAGAGCAAAGGAACTTTTGAACAAGGTTATGGAAGAAGGAAAAGTAGAGGGAGCAAGTATTGCAGATAATGTCAGACAGGCAGTGCAAGTAGAGGAGATCACAAATTATGGTCCTGATCATTCTCCTGCTGGCCCTAATATAGAAAAAAGTGATGCAATTATAATTGTTGAAGGTAGAAGAGATGTTTTGAATTTACTAAAATACGGAATAAAAAACGTCATTGCGGTTGGTGGAACAAATATACCAAAATCAATAGTAAATTTGACTAAGGAACGGATAACAACTGCTTTTGTTGATGGTGATAGAGGCGGAGAACTAATTTTAAAGGAATTACTTCAAACAGCAGATGTAGATTTTGTTGCACGTGCTCCGCAAACCAGAGAAGTTGAAGAAATTCCACAGAAACTAATTATGAAATCACTTAAAAACAAGATCCCTGCTGAGCAATATGCCGAGATGTTTGATATAAAAATTGAGAAAAATGGAAAAGAAGAACAATTATCAAGAAACGAAGAGATCCCAAAAAAGGATAAGTCTTCACAAAAATCAAAACCAATTGAAAGTAAAAAAAAGGAACAGAAACAAAAAAAGAAGATTACAACGGATAAACAAAAACAATATAATAAAACACTAACTGACATCTCGGGTTCTTTAAAAGCAGTACTATTCGATAAAGAAAATAAGAAAATTGATAAAATACCAGTTAGGCAATTAACAGATACTTTAAAGAAAAGTAAAAAAATAAACGCAGTTGTATTTGATGGTATCATAACTCAACGTTTGCTTGATATTGCACGAAGCAAAAACGTTAAAGAAATTGTAGGAATGAAAATGGGAAATGTTGTTAAAATGCCATCTTCAGTAATTGTTCTTACAAAAAAAGATCTTGAATAATAAATTTTTTTATTTTTATTTCTATTTTAATATTTTACATTTGCAATTCCGTATCAAAAACCTATATATAAGTTTGTAGCAGAAAATCATAAAAACCCTTATTATCATTATAATTCTGAGTATCTTGGGACTGAGGGAATTATTATGCAAAAAGATGAACTAATACAACTCCATACGTTTTTACTTCAATTGAAAACTCATCTTGAAGGAATCATTGAAAATAATGGTGGTATAGAGTTTCAACCATATGAAAAATTAGATATAACCCCATACCAAGTATACAAGTCAAAGAGAGAACATAAACTTGCAGTTTTTATGCTTAGTAGAGGCATTGCTACTCTTCTTTCCAATAATAATTGCCCTGGACTTGAAAAAGTTTCAGGTAGACTTAATCAGATGTCAGAACGCTTTATGACCGAAAAAGAAAAACAGTTAATGCGTGAGGCCTGCATCTAAATTTTTTTTCTCATTATATACGCGTTTTCTCCGTTTTGATAATAGTTTCCCATCTTATTTTTTATTTTGTAACCATTTTTTTGATAAAATTTTATTGCTGTATTATTTTTAGTTCTTACTTCTAATTCTATGTCATTTATTCCTTTCTTTAAAATTATTTTTTCAAGTTCTTTTAGAATTGTATTGCCGACTTTTTTTCTTCTGTATTTCTTTGATACAGATAACATTAGAATTTTTATTTTTGATGAGTTTATTTCTGCACCGATTATAAAACTGATTATTTTGTGGGCTGATTCTGCTACCAGAAAATATTCTCTAAAGGTTTCATAAAAATAATTAAAAATTGTTGGATTGTATTTTTCTGTAAGTGTTTCTGATGCTAGTTTTATTACTGAAAACATGTCATTTGGTTCAAATTTTCGTACTGAAAACATATTTTGTTATAAGTTTGTACATTTAAAATTATTAGGTTAGATTCAACATTTTTTAAAAAGTTTTATAAACTGTTAATACTTTTATATAAATGACTAATATGGTGGAGGAAGTTTTCTTAGTAAAATCAGAAAATAAATCGATACTTAAGATAGCCATTGCAAAAAATCTCTACCAAAAAAATATAGATCAAACAAAGATAGCAAATGTTTTAGAAATATCTCAACCTATGGTCAGTATATATTGTAAAAAAGAAGAAAAAATTCCGGAAAATATTTTAAATATGGCAAACAAAATTTCAAAAAAAATTCTAGAAAATCATAATAAATGTTTTTTTCAAACCTGTTTGTTGTTTTCAAATAACTTAATTGAAAATAAATACTATGTAGCAAAAGAAAATGAAATATTGATAGATGAAAACAAAGAAATAATTGATGGTTTATCAAATGCTTTTTTAGAATTAAAAGGTAAAAATATAAGTAATTTAATACCGGAAGTTAAAATTAATCTTGCTATTGCAAAAGAAAATGCAAAAAAACCTGAAGATGTTGGGTCCTTTCTCAATGGGTTAATAATTGCAGATGATAAAATAACAGGTTACAGTGGAATAAGATTTGGAAAAAGTAAACATCTATCTCAATTACTAATATATCTAAAAGAAAAAATTCATATAAGGGCAATAATGAATATTGCTTATTTAAAAAATCCACATAAAACAGGTTTAAAATATAGTTTTTTAACAAAGGAATACAAACTTAATACACATATAAAAAAAGTTGATATGCTTTTACATAAGGGAGATTTTGGAATTGAACCATGCACCTATGTCATAGGTGTAAATGCAATGGATGTAGCAAAAAAAATTTTAAAAATAAAGGAGGAAATAAAATGATATTAAAAGAAGAAATAATTACAAAAGCGATTGTGGAAAGATTTACAAAAAAATTCACTGATAACTTAAATCAGGATGTAATAATAGCTGGAGCAGGTCCTGCTGGCCTTACTTGTGCATATTATCTTGCAAAAAAAGGCGTGAATGTATCTGTTTTTGAAAGAAAATTAAGTATCGGAGGAGGAATGTGGGGCGGTGGAATGCTTTTTAACGAAATAGTAGTCAGTGATTCTGGAAAAATGTTACTAGATGAATTCGATATTAAAACAAGTAAATATCAGGAGGGATATTATACTGCTGATTCAGTTGAATCTGTATCTACGATTTGCTCACAAGCTATGAAAAAAGGTGTAAAGATATTTAACTGCATGTATGTAGAAGATGTTATGATAGATGAAAGTGGAGTATGTGGTGTGGTAGTTAACTGGAGTCCTGTTGAGATATCTCACTTACATGTCGATCCACTTTCGGTTCGTTCTAAAATAATAGTAGAAGCAACTGGTCATCCACTTGAAGTTTTAAAAATACTAGAGAACAAAATCGATGGAAAACTTTTTACAAAAACAGGTAAAATAATGGGAGAAAAGTCGATGAATGCTAATATGGGAGAAAAAACCGTTGTTGAAAATACAAAAGAGGTATACGACAATGTATATGTTGTTGGTATGGCCGCTAATGCTGCTTTTGGTGCAAATCGTATGGGTCCTATTTTTGGAGGTATGCTTCTCTCAGGAAAAAAACTTGCTGATATTATAATTGATCGACTAAATCACTCAAAATACGAAAAAGAAGGTATTGTTAATGTTGAATAAATTAGAAGATATTGATTTTTATCTGGTAACATGGTCATCAGTTAGTAAAAGAGGTAATTTCTCTGATGTTGAAAATGCTGTTGATGCAGGCTGTAGGTTAATACAATATCGAGAAAAAAACAAAGATACAAAAGAACTAATCGAAGAAGCAAAAAAATTAAAAGAGATATGTAAAAACAAAGCAATTTTTATTATAAACGATAATCTAGAAGTTGCTTTGGAAGTAGATGCAGATGGAGTTCATTTAGGCCAAGATGATGTAGAGATTGATATTGCTAGAAAAAAACTTGGTAAAAATAAAATCATCGGTCAAACAGTACATAGTCTAGAAGAAGCAGTAAATGCAGAGAAAAATGGTGTTAATTATATAGGTGTTGCACCAATTTTTGAAACTGATACAAAAAAAGATACTATAAATCCTATTGGTAAAGAAATAATCAAGGAAATTAGAGATAAGATAAACATACCTATTGTTGCTGTTGGTGGAATTACAAAAGAAAATGTAAAACAAGTAATATCTTATGGTGCAGATGCAGCAGTTTCAGTTTTTCAAGTAATATCTTCAGATGATGTTTTTAGAGAAGTAAGAAGTTTTATTGGGTTGATTAGGGGGGCAAAAACAGAATGACACAGTTATTAAAAGCTAAAAATCACGAGATTACCTCTGAAATGGAATATGTATCAGAAAAAGAGAATATTGACATAAAAAAATTAGTTGATAAAATAGCTAAGGGACGAGTAGTTATCCCTGCTTCAACTCTTCATAAAAATTTAAATCCTATTGGTATAGGCGAGGATTTACAGGTTAAAGTAAATGCGAATATCGGTTCGTCTCCAGATAAAGCAGATGTAAATTATGAACTTGAAAAATTAAAGGTTTGTATTGATTCAAAAGCTGATACAGTAATGGATCTTAGCACTGGTGGAGATATTGACAATATACGTAGGGAAATAATAAAGAACAGTGTTATCCCTGTTGGAACTGTCCCTATTTACCAGGCTGCATGTAACGTAGATGATGTTGTTGAATTAGGTGAAAGAGATTTTATTGAAGGAATCAGAAAACATGTTGAAGATGGAGTGGATTTTATTACGATTCATGTAGGTTTATTAAAAAATACTGTTCCTTTAATCAAAAAAAGACTTATGGGTTCAGTTAGTCGTGGTGGGGCATTAACTCTCAAATGGATGATTCACCATGGTAGAGAAAATCCTTTGTATGAACATTTTGATGAAATACTTACTCTTGCTAGGAAATATGATGTTACTCTAAGTCTGGGTGATGGTTTACGTCCTGGATGTTTGAAAGATTCAACTGATGAAGCACAAATTGCAGAACTAAAGATTTTAGGAAAACTTTGCTTAAAAGCAAGGGAAGAAGATGTCCAAGTTATGATTGAAGGTCCAGGTCATATACCTATACATGAAATAGAAAAAAATGTTCGAATGCAAAAAGAAATCTGTGATGGTGCACCTTTTTATGTTTTAGGTCCAATAGTTACAGATATCGCTCCTGGTTATGATCATATTACAAGTGCTATCGGTGGATCTATTGCTGCTTTTTACGGAGCTGATTTCTTGTGTTATGTTACACCCTCTGAACATTTGGGGCTTCCGAATGTTGAAGAGGTTCGTGAGGGAGTTATGGCATCACGTATAGCGGCTCATGCTGCAGATATTGCAAAGGGTTATCCTGGTGCTATTGATTGGGACAATAATATGAGTAAAGCTAGATCTAATCTAGATTGGAGGAGGATGCTAGAATTATCTATTGATCCTGATATTGCAAAAAGAATTAGGGATCGTTGTACTGATGCCGATGAAGATGTATGTTCTATGTGTGGAAGATTTTGTTCAGTAAAAACAAGCAAGGTTGTTCATGAAAATTAAAGATATTGGTGAATTTGAATTAATCAATAGAATAACTAAAAAATTCAAAAAAAACAACATTTTTGTTGGTATCGGTGATGATGCGGCAGTAATTAAAACAAAAGGCTTACAAGTTTTAACGACTGATTGTCTTATTGAAGGAGATCATTTCAGAAAAGGCTGGTTTACACCTAAGCAAATTGGAATGAAATCTATTGAAATCAATGTTTCTGATGTTGCATCAATGGGAGGTATTCCAAAATATGCATTGATATCTCTTTGTCTCCCAGATAGTCTTGATGTCAGTTTTGTAGAATCTCTTTATGCCGGTTTTTGGAAGTCATGTAATAGCTATGATGTTGATATAATAGGTGGTAATATGGCTCATTCCAATCAAATTATGATATCGGTTTTTCTTCTAGGAGAAGTTGATAAAAAAAATTTAAGTCTTAGATCCGATGCAAAACCTGGTGATTATTTGATGGTGTCAGGATATCTTGGAAATGGTAGAGCAGGTTTACGACTTTTCCAAGAAAATATAAATGCTTACAAAAAAGTTAAAAACAGCTATCTTGAACCAAAATCAAAACTTGTTTTTTCAAAAAAAATCGCCTCTTATGTAAACTCTATGATTGACATATCAGACGGTCTTGCACCTGAGACTGGACATATATGTGATGAAAGTAACTGTGGGGCGTTAATTTATAAGGAAAAAATTCCAATAAATGATGAAGTTAGAGCAGTAGCAAAAACTCTATCTGAATCTGAATATGATTATGCTTTGTATGGTGGAGAGGATTTTGAACTTTTGTATTCTGTTTCTAAAGAAAATATTGATAAGGTTGGGGGTTTCATTGTTGGTGAAATAACAAAAAATGAGGGGATATTTTTTTTATCAAACAACAAAAAAGAGAGAATTAAGAAAGGTGGCTATGATCATTTCTCTCAAAATATATTATAGATTTTAAGGTATATAGATATTAAAAATGAATATTAAAAAAACGATTATTGGTACGCATATCAATGTAGTCCAAGTTACAGAATGAGCTGTTGATCTTTTATCTATACCATATGGTATAAGAAACATATTAGTGCTTGTTATAGGTAAAATTGAGTTTATTGTTATTACTGCAAACCATGAATTAGAGATAAGATTCATTGCAAATAGTGGTCCAAAAAAAGCGAGTGTTAGAATTGGTGTTATTATAACTGTTAAACTAACTATATTTCTTACCCATGACCAGTGCTCACCGTCTTTTTCTTTTTTATCAAATCCAAATAGTTTTTTTAGTTCTGATTTTTTTAAATCTTTAGGATGGATACTTGCGCCGACATAGTATAAAGCTGCAGGAATTGTTATTGCCGTATAGAATTTGACTATTGTTTCAATTTCTGGTCCAAAATCTTTTGTTGTAATTCCATTTATTGCATGTAAGCTAACAGCTGCTATAACAAATAAAATAAGGTACCACGGGTACAATTTTAAATACCAAGGTAAAACATGTAATTTTTCTTTTTTTTCTGATTTTTTCTTTTCCTTTTTGTGCATATATGATAAAATTGCAGGTATAATTGCAAAAAGCGCTATTCCCACAAGTGCAATATATATTGCTGCTTCTACTCTCCATGTGAATGCTAAAAGTGCTCCACCTATAAATGCTGAACTTCTACCTTGGTTTGTTAGGGTGGTTTTTATAAAATGTTGTTTGTCTGATTCTTTTAATTTCCATTTCTCTGCTTTGTATCTTGCATAATAGTATGCCAGTATATACATGAAAAATATTATTGCAGATACAACTATTGCAAATTCTATTTGGCTTTTACCAAAGTCTATGTTTAGAAATATTCTAAAGATTAATAGTGGAATAAAAAAATATAGTAAAATAAGTCCAATTTTTTTCATTATTTTATCTATTTTTTGTCTTCCTATTATTCTTGCTAAAATTATTGTAAATATTAATCCAACTATTATCCATGGTAATGTATACAATCCAGATATATATGTAAGTATATCTTTTAATATGTCTATCATTGTTTGCTCCCTATCTTTCGATTACCCTTTTTGCCTTACCTGTACTTCTTGGAATACTTTTAGGCTCAATTGCCCTTACAGGAACATGTAAGTTAAGAATACTATAAATCTCCTCTTCAGCTTTTTTTTCTAAATCATCAAGATGGCCTTCTTTCCATCTGGCATCTGTAGGTTCAACTTCAACAGATAATTCAGTGATATCTCCTTTCTTTGTTTTTACAATCTGGTAAAACTCACTTACACCATCAACTTGCATCAATCCTGCTTCAATTTGGCTTGGAAATACGATTACTCCTTTAACTTTCATCATATCATCAGACCTGCCTTTGATACGTGACTGTATTGGTAAAGTACGGCCGCATTCACAAATATCGTCATACATAGTTGCAAGATCTTTTGTTCTAAATCTAATTGCCGGAAACGCTTCCTTTGTTAGAGTTGTAAAAACAAGTTCTCCTTCTTCACCTGGTTCTAAAGTTTCACCTGTAACCGGATCTATAATTTCAGCAAGAAAATGATCTGCATTAATGTGTAGTTTTTTGTTTTCACATTCAGAAACAACTCCAGGACCAATAATTTCAGTGAGACCATAATGCTCGGCAGTTCTTATGCCCCATCTCTTCTCAATGTTATTTCTCATTTCTTCAGTCCATGACTCAGCACCAAAAGTTCCAAGTTTAAGATTAAAATCTTTTTTTGGATCGAATCCCATATCTTCTGCTACTTCTGCCATATATAAAGAATAAGACGGAGTGCAAGCAACAACTGTACTTCCAAAATCCTTCATAACTCTAATTTGACGTTGAGTATTACCACTACTTATTGTAATTACCATAGCACCAATTTTTTGAGCTCCCTTTTCAAAGCCATGGGCGCCTGTAAATAAACCATACCCATAACTATTTTGCATACGATCTGATTTACGCATTCCGTTAGCCCACAGAGCGCGAGCCATCACTTCTCCCCATAGATCTACGTCTTTTTTTGTATACGGGCCGACTACAGGTTTACCGGTTGTACCAGAACTAGCATGAACTTCAACTATATCATCCATTTCAGTACAAACAAGTCCAAAAGGATAGTATTCTCTAAGATCATGTTTAGTGAGAAAAGGTATTTTTTCAATATCTTTTAGATTTTTAATATCATCAGGTTTAACACCTGCTTCGATAAACTTTTTTTTATAATATTCATTTTTGTTATAAACTCTTTTAATAAGTTGTTTCAAACGTTTTAGTTGAAGATTTTTCAACTCTTTTGTGGGCATTGCTTCTACTTTTTTGTCCCATAAATCTGATGTCATTAAAATTAGCCTCCCTCGTTTTTTGAAGCGATACAATAGATATATAATTTATAATTGTTTTGAAAATTATCAGATGTTTTTTTAGATTATATCCTTTCTGAATTATAATTTTGGTTTTCGGTAAGTTTTTATAAAAGATTTATTTATATCAAAAACCAACTTTTCGGGGGAAACATAGTGAAAATCTTAATTTTAGGCGCTGGAATGATGGGTCGAGCTCTTGCTTTTGATCTATTTAATTTCTCAAAATTTGACACAATTACAATATCTGATAGAGATAAAAAAATGCTAAACGAAGCTAAGAAATTTTTAAAAAATAAATCAATCAGATATGAAATACTTGATGCATCTAATAAAGTTAGAATTGAGAAGTTTTTTGGAGAATATGATATTATAATTTCTGCAATTCCTTATTTTTTTAACTATTTTTTAACAAAAACAGCTATTAAAAATAAAACGCATTTTTTGGATTTAGGAGGTAATAATAAAGTTGTTGAAAAACAAATTAAATTATCTAGTCTTGCAGAAAAAAATGAGGTTATTGTAATTCCAGATTGTGGTCTTGCACCTGGATTGGTTTCTATTATAACTAGAGATATTGTAGAATATTTAGATGAAGTTGAATATGTAAAAATACGTGTCGGCGGTCTTCCCTTAAAACCTATTCCACCTTTTAATTATCAAATTGTTTTTTCATTAAATGGTCTGATAAATGAATATGTTGAAGACGCGATTGTTTTAGATAATAAAAAAATTATTTCTAAAAAATCAATGACCGATATTGAAGAAATTTCTTTTAAACCACCTTTTTCAAAAATGGAAGCGTTTGTTACTTCTGGAGGAGTATCAACTTTACCATATACATTTAGATATATAATTAAATATATCGATTATAAAACTATAAGATATCCAGGTCACTGTAAAACGTTTAGACCCTTTTTTGAATTAGATCTTGGATCTGAAAAACCAGTTAAAATAAATAATAAGGATGTAATCCCAAGAAATTTATTAGTCAAACTATTAGAAGAAAAAATTCCAAAAAAAGGAAAAGATGTTGTTCTTCTAAAGGTTATAAGTAAGGGTAGAAAAGACAAAAAAGAAATAGAACTTGAATATGAGATGATTGATTATATTGATGAAAAAAATAATATTACTGCTATGATGCGAACTACAACTTATCCAGTTTCAATTATTGCTCAGATGATTAACAACAAAGAAATAACTAAGACAGGTGTCAATACTTGTGAGAATATTGTGCCAACCGATATTTTTTTCAAAGAACTGGAAAAAAGAAATATAAAAATAATAAAGAAAATCGTGTAAAATATGAGAGAAAAAGATTTTATTGAAAATAAAAAACTAGCAATAGAAAAGTTAAATGAGGCTAAAAAACAAGATAAAGTAGATAAAGATATCATACCAATTCTTGATATTATAAACTCTTTTGATGAATATTACACATCAAGTAGTTGCTATGGTCGAATTGTTTTATTGGAATTGCCTGCTATTGGAGATAAAAAAAACGCAAAGTTTCTTGGTAAGTGGCATAGGAAAATAACAAAAAAAGATTTTTTAGATGCTTTAAAAAGATCATCTAAAGGGCAAATCTGGTTTTTAGCCCAGGCCCCTATAATTCATCTTTTTTCAAAGGATCTTGATTCTGGAGACAAAATAGTTAAAAAAGCTGTTTCTTGTGGTTTTAAAAATTCGGGTTTTAGATCTATTAAAAAAAATATTGTAATAGAGATTACCAGTACAGAACGATTAGATTGCCCAATTGGACTTGATGGTCGATTTTATGTTGATGATAGACATATATCAGTTTTGTTAGACTCTGCAAATGAGGTTATCAATCGTTCCTCTAAAAAACTAAAAAAATTACTAAAAGAATTAAATAAAATATAATTTTTTATATTATTATATTATTAAAAATATTTATATACTTGTAAAATAACTATTTAATTAGGAAATAAAAAATGAAAAAAATTAATCTAATACAAACTGTATTTTTATTCTGGATATTACTTATAATAATGTCTGTTTTGTGGTTTATTTTTATATTCTTTAACAATCTTAATTTAATATTTACAAATACACTAATATTATTTGCTTTAGTTATTGCAGGAATTAGTTTTATTTCATCAATATCTTTTATCTTTTTGATTCTAGTTGATATTAGAAATGAAATGATAAAAGAAAAAGAAAAAGAAAATAATATTAGAGATGTATATAGTTACAATCAGGTTGTTGAACCACCATCAATCTATAACTAAAAAATTATTTTTTTTATGTACAATATTCTCTATTTACCCATGCTTTTGTCGGTATCTTATCATAAATTTGATATGGATCAATTTTTTGCTTTTCGTAAGCCGCTTTTTTGATTTCTTTTTCGTTATAAGACCAATAGTATTTTCTTATAATTTTTCCTTTTTCTCTGATTTCTTCTCTTCTTTGTTTTAATATTCTTTCCCTTTGAAGTTCATAAAAAAGAGCTCGAACGTATTTATCTATTGGCATATCCTCGATTTCTTTTTTTCCTTTAAAAATATTTTCAACAGTTTTTGCCAGTGCCTTTGCATCCTCTTTTTCCATTTTAAAACGATTTTCTAAAGCTTTTACTAGTAAACGCTTCATAATTATATTCTCCGCTGATAATATTTTTTGTTTTTATCTTTTAAACTACTTATTGTACAAATGTTGTCCACTGTCTTTACAATTCTTACCTGGTTTTTTCTCCGAATGTTTTAAATTATAATTCAATATACCATGGTCTGCAGAAAAAGATATTATTCAAATTAAGTTTAGGCGGAGGTAAATAAAATGGAACATAAAAGATTGTATATTCCAGGACCAACAGAAGTTAGAAAAGAAGTAATAGAAGCTATGAACGAATGGATGTTTGGTCATAGATCAGGCGCAATGACAGATTTATTTACAAAAATAACTGAGGATACCAAGAAGTTTCTTGATACAAAAAATCATTTGATAATCAGTTCTTGCTCGGGCACAGCATTTATGGAAAGCTCGATTATGGAATGTGTTGATAAAAATGTTTTATGTGCAACTTGTGGAAGTTTTAGTGAGAGACAGGCAGATATAGCTGAGAGGCTTGGAAAAAACGTTGATAAGCTTGAATATGAATGGGGAACTGCCGTAAAACCAGATGATATAAGAGATGCTCTTGAAAAAAAGGATTACGATGCATTTACTTGTGTTATGAATGAAACTTCAACTGGTGTAAGAAATCCAATCGAAAAGATCGGATCAATTATGAAAGATTTTCCAAATACTCTACTTATTGTTGATGCAATATCTTGCTTGGGTGGAGATTATATTGACATAGAAAAAAATAATATTGATGTGATTTTTACTTCTGTTCAGAAATGTTTTGCTATGCCTCCCGGCCTTGCAGTATGTATTGCAAATGAAAAAGCATATCAAAGAAGTTGTAACACAAAATCTGGTGCATGGTATGCTGGAATAAAGAAAAATATTGATTACTATAAAAAGAAGGGTCAGACTCATTCGACGCCAGCAATTTCATTGATGCTTGCGTATAAAAAACAGATGAAGCATATGTTAAACGAGGGTTATAAACAAAGATCAGATAGGCATAAAAAAATGGCAGAATACACTCAAAATTGGGCTAAAAAACATATGGAAATGTTTCCTGAAGAGGGCTTTTGGTCTCAAACAGTGAGTACAATTAAAAATACTAGAGGGTTAAATATTGCAGATATAAAAAAAGAGATTGATGAAAAATATAATATGGTATTTGCAAATGGTTACGGTAAAAAATTAAAAGAAAAAACATTTAGAATAGGTCATATGGGAGATCATACTGTTGAATCTATAAAAGAATTGACAGATGCAATCGAAGAAGTAGCAGGTTTATAAAAAACTATTTTTTCTCTTTTTTTTTTAAAGATATTTTAAATTTCATTTTTTACAATATGACATTTTTTCAGATTAATTTTAAATAGTGTTATTGACAAACAATGACATGATAACGGGAAGGTGAAATAAAAAATGATGAAAAGAATAATGGTTGTGGATGATGAACCTGATGTTTTACTATCTATTAAAACAGTTCTACAAAACCAAAATTATGATGTTATAACTGTTACAAACGGACGAGAATGCTTAAAGGAATTAAAGAAAGGGTTCAAAGGCATTATTCTTATGGATTTGATGATGCCTGTTATGGATGGATGGCAGACAATTAATGAGATTGTTAAAAGAGGATATATAGAGGATGTTGCAATCTCAATTATCACTGGTAAAGGAACTAGAGATTATCAAAAAATGAGTCTTTTGGGATCGTATGTGTTTGATTATCTAGCTAAACCTTTGGACGTAAAAAAATTGATTACTAGTGTAGAAGAATGTAGAAAATATTTATATTCAAAAAATAACTAATTTTTTCTCTTTTTTTTGTAAATATCTCTTTTTGACAAAATGTCAAAATGTCATTTTACCAGATTAGTCTTAAATATTACAAAAGATGTGCTTAGGTAACATCCCATCCTGAAAAATGAATGGGTCTGGAAAAATAATTATATTAAAAACATCATCCTAAAAAATAACGTGCCAATCAACCTGCTTTTAAAATCCAGGCCCAACTTTTACCTCAACGTAGCTAAAAATCATCCAGTGTTTTTGTTTTTTTATTTTTTTCAAATCTTTTAATTGTGTTCCATGAGTGTCTTACTTCTGATGGAAACTTGTTATATTTTCTATACCATGATCTAAGAAATCTAACTGTTATTGGATCGGCAGGGTATCCACTACCAATTGGTATGCCAATTTTTTTTTCAAGTCTAAACCCAATATCTTGAATTTCTTTGTCCCTTCTTATTTTAGCTAGAATAGATGCTGCACCTACAACTGGATATGTGTCATCTGCTTTATGTTTTGAAATGATGGTTGGTTTGAAAGATAGATTATTTAAAATATTTATTTTAAATCTTTCTTCGTCGGTATCTGCAGAATCAACATAACAAACTCCAGGTTTTATTTTTTTTATAACTTTAGTAAAAGCGTTTACTTCAATTTCATTTAGATTCATTACCTTTCTCATGTCATCAATGTCTTTTGCAGGAATTACAAGTATTTCATATTCTACAGCTAGTTTTTTAATTTTTTTTGCAAGGTACTCTCTTCTTCTAGGAGTTAATTTTTTAGAATCTCTTATTTTATTTTTCACAAGTTTTGAATTATCGTCAACTTTTACAGCAGCAACAACTAAAGGGCCGATTACTGGTCCTATGGGCAAATAAAAGATACTCTATTTTCTCTTCTATTTTCTACCCGCTTCATCGACCCCGGTAATTAAATCTTTCACAATCAAATCACTCCAATTTATTTTGCAATATATTTTATCATAATATAAAATAACTAAAAAGATGTTGCGGAAAATAAAGATAGACAAAACTTTAAAACATTATTTTATTCAAACTTATTATTTCTATGCCGATGTAGCTTAGTTGGCTGGAGCGGCTGATTCGTAATCAGCAGGCCGGGGGTTCAAATCCCTCCATCGGCTTATTTTATTGTATACTCCGGTTATTTTTTATTTAGTATTTTCTTTATTCTTTGTTTTAAATCTTCTACATCAAAAGGTTTTACAATGTAATCTTCTGCGGAAAGGTTGCCCATACCAATACTCATAGTATCTCCCTTGGCAGTCAGAAAAATGATAGGAATTTTACACCAATCTTGACACTCTTTTATTTTTGCTGCAACGTCCCATCCAGAATCCTCAGGCATCATAATATCAAGAAGGACTAAATCAGGGAGTTTACTGCAATTGTCAAGTTTTTTTATGCATTCTTTTCCGTTTTGAGCTTTGACTACTTCATATCCACTCATTTCCAGCATTTGTCCTACTGTGAAAAGAATATCTGGCTCGTCATCTACTATCATTATTTTTTTAGCCATTGTTCTTCCTTTTCTTCTAGAATTTTATCTACTCTATCTAGCAGAGTATCTTTATCAAATGGCTTCATAATATAATCTGCAAGACCTTCATCTAAAAGAACTTGTTTTCTTTTTTCAGATATTTCTAGTACACTCATAAATGCAACTTTTGTATCTAGAGATTTTTTGTTTATTCTATTAAAAACATCCCAGCCACTCATACCCGGCATCATAATATCAAGTAAAACCAGATCTACTTTTTCTTTTTCAAGGAGTCTTAGACATTCTTCACCACTGTGGGCTGTTACTACATTGTATCCACCAAGTTCTAATACAGTTCTAGTTAGATCTACAATATCTGGTTCGTTATCGACCACCATAATCTTTTTCATTTTATCTCAACTCACTACGTTTTTTATACTATCTTATATGTAATATAGTATCTTGTATATTAATCAACACGGTTTAAGATAAATATTGTAGTATGAATAAATATTTTTTAATTTCTTTTATTTAACAAAAGATTTATATCTTTATCCATTTTTTATAGATTTGAATTAGTAGTATATTAATTCGAAGGTGTATACATGATTGATTTCAAAGATAAAGTAGTTTTAATCACTGGTGCTAGTGCCGGTATGGGTAGAGAAATTGCTCGGAATATAGCAAAAGAAGGATGTAAAGTAGCTGTCTTTGCAAGAAGTGAAACTAAATTGGAGAAGCTATGTAATGAAATAAACAGTGGAAGTTCCCAATGTATTTATAAGAAATGTGATGTTAGTAATAAGCAAAATGTTTCAGAAGCAGTTGATTACACTATTAAAAATTTTGGCCGTGTCGATATCGCTTTTTTAAATGCAGGTATTTTAGTTCCTAATCCAATAGAGACATTTGATTCAGAGATAATTACTAAAACAGTTAAAATAAATTTTTTTGGTATGGTCTATTTTATTGAAAAATTACTGCCGGTAATGAAGAAACAAAAGCATTCAGTTATTGCAGTTACATCTACTCTGCCTGATAAAAGAGGTGTACCTGGTTGGGGTGCATATGGTTCTAGTAAAGCAGCTATTAGTTGGCTAGCAGAAAGTCTTAGATCAGAAGCGTATCAGAAATATAACATTGAATTTATTACAATAAAACCTGGCTCAGTCCTTACTCCTATGATTGAAAATTTATATCGTCCCGGATCTGTTCGTCCTGAAAAAGCAGCAGAGATAATTGTTAATGGAGTTAAAAAAGGTAAAAAAGTTATTCAATTTCCTTTTCTTCAGAAAATAAGTATACAGGTTAGAGATATATTACCTCCTTTTGCTTATGATGCTCTTCCTCTAGATCTAATGAAAGGTGATGGATTTCCAGAACCTGAAGAAGAAAAAAATGAGAGTTAAAATAAAGATAGAAGAGTTATTTCTAATCTTTGTCTTCTTCTATTTTTTTAGTACAGAATGGGTCTTCTGATACTATTGCATCGAGTCTGCTCAACCCTTTTTGTCTTCCATAGATATATGCGCTACCTCTGCATCCAATACATTCATTTGTTTTATATTCACATTTTGCGCATCTACCTGTTAGATACTTCTCTGCATTTCTGGCCCTGTCCACAAAAGGATGTTTTAATACTTCTTTTAGCGTCATTCCATTTGGATGATTTGGTCTTACGTTTATATCATTTATAATTATTGCAGCGCAAGGTCTAACATAGCCCTTCGAAGTTACATTGAGACTGTATTCAAGCTGTCTGCATCCAGCGCCAACAAGTGGGGTGTAAGGATTCCAGGTGTATCCATATTCAGTTTCATCGATTTTTAACAAACGATCTTTTATTTCTTGGAATTTTTTTGGAGGCATTAATAAATATCTGTGTTTTTTTGCTCTACCATTTGGAGATAATGTTTCCATGTTTGGAAAAATATTTCTATCTCGACAAAATCTCCAAAGATCAGGTACTTCTATGGAATTAAGCCTACTTGTTACAAATGAACCACCTAAGCGGCATTCTTTTTCTTGAAAATCTAAATTTAGCAGATTTTTTAAGCTTCTTTGAATATTTTTGTAGGCGCCTTTTTTACCTGCCAGAAAATCTTGCACCTCCTCATTTAATGAATCTAATTTCACTTCAACAGATGCATTTTTATCATACAAGAACTGAGCAAGTTTTTTATCTATAATCTGACCATTTGTAATAATCACAGGTATCATATTTAGAGAATCTATATAATCAACTAGTTCTCTGAATTTAGGGTATACTGTTGGTTCTCCGCCACCTATTATCACAATTGATTTTGCCCCTAGCTCTTTTGCTTGTTTTACAATATTTTTTATTTCTTCGTAACTCATCTCATTTTTTAGTGGCTCACCGCTTTCGTTATAACAATATAAACATCTTAGATTACATATAGTGCTTGTTTCTATTCTTAAACTTAGAAGTTTTCCTTCGTCTCTTGCTTTTCTTGCTTCTTGGTCTGGGTAAAGATAACCTTTTAAAACCGGGGGTTTTTTTAGTTTTCGTTTATCTTTTTTATTTAAATTTGTAGTCATGATATCCAATGTATTATGTATTAGTTGTTTATCTGATATAAAGTTTTCCACAAATTTAATATTCTGAATTTTATATTATTTATAAAATTTTGTACTTTTGTCGATTTTTTCCGGTCATTTAGCTAAAAAAAGAGAAGATTAACTAGCATGTCGACAAAAATAAAACTATACGTCAATAAAAGAAAATCAAATCCTTTTTGTCCGACTTTTTGTCCTATTTCAATTTTATTTTCCCCTTTAGCTTTGACTAATTTATAAGAATGATAAAGGATGTAAAACCATATTAAAAGAAATAAAATTAAGAAAATAGGTGAGAGTAAAGAATTAAAAAATAAAACTAGAATAAAAACACCTGATAGTAAATACATCGTAAAAGAAATTTTTGATGCCTTTTCAATTCCAAAAGATGTCGAATAAGTTTTAATCTTGAATTTTTTATCTCCAACTACATCATGTATACCTTCTCCTATATCATGTGCATCATCTGCAAAGTATGTAAATAAGACAAGTAGAATCATATTTTGAAAATCTGGATTGTAAATTGAGATATAATCAATAAATGGGATTATTTGATTTTGAGAACCAATTGATAAATAAGACCATACTGCAACAAAACCAAATATTGGTACCACTATCCACTGTACAGGTGTAAAAATTTCAGAAAAAGCAGGTATATTTACATGTCTTTTTAAAAATTTATCATGAATAGCAACGAAAAGAGCAGCGAAACCAACTACGAGAAAACACCATACGTTAATCATCATAGAAAATAAAAATACGAAAAATGAAAAAATTAAGGCGATTCCGAAAAATTTTTTTTTACTAATTTTTTTTCTAGGTAATAATCTATCTGGATGCACTACTTTATCAATTTCTGAATCATTGATATCGTTCCATATTAGGGCTGCAAAATAACCAGAGTATAGAGTTAATACAGATAATATTATTATTCTAATAATCCCAAAATTGTAATCTCTATATCCATACGCAAATATTGGCACTGTGGCATGCATTATGGCAAAGCATATCAGCTCGTAATAGTAAATCGATCTAAACTCGAACGGTTGTTGATTCAATTTTGATATGATTTTATCAGCAAGCTCTTTAATTTTCATGTTTTTGTACGGAAAGGTTATAAGTATTTGTTAATAAAAAGTTTTATCAATAAATAATTTTTAGAAAATTCTAAAAAAAGTATAATCAGCTATTAACAGAACTATTTTTTATTTATCTTATTTATAAAAATAGATTCTTGTGTTAATAACATTTTCTTCCTTTTAGTTATGTATTTATCAAGAATTGACTCTATGTTATCTGTATTTCCGAAAGTAGTTTTTCTCAAAAGAATTTTTGCGTCTTTTTTACTATTTGATATAACATTTTTTAAAACTTTGTCTGTATTCTTTGCACCATATGATATCAATATGAGATCATAATTAGTAAAAATATATTTTGTTCCGTCGCCTTTCACTACTTTAATTTTGTCTAGTAGATCAAATTTTTTAAGATAATATTCTGCTTTTTTTACTGCTTTTTGTTTAATATCTATGCCTACTAAAGGTATTTTTAGTTTTTTATAAATCGTAATTAAACTATATGGTATAGCACCACATCCAACTTGTATTATTCTATCAGATGGAGATATATCACACATTTCTATTTCTTTTATAACTGATGGACGATGAATTTTTATATATATTTTGGCAAAAAGTGGTATTAATTGAGCTAGTAGTTCGTATTGATAATATAGATAATCAAGAATTTTTTTGAACATATTTTTATCATCATGTATTTTTAGATAGGTTATCTTTTTTTGATACTTAACTTTTTAAACTCTTATACAGAAACTGTTTAAAGCTTTTATTTTAAAATCATAAAACTTTTAATATAAAAAGTTTTATCTCTTATTCATGAAAAAAAATATACTTTCGATTCTAGATACGCAAGATGAAACTAGAGAGATTATCGACCTAGCAATTAAATTAAAAAATGATTTTAAGAATGATAAACTTGAGCCTCTTTTAAAAAATAAAAGATTAACTGTTATTTTTGAGAGAGCATCAGTACGAACTCATGTTAGTTGTGAATTTGCTATAAAAATGATAGGAGGGCATACCTGTTTTTTGGGTAAAGATGATGTAAAAGTTGGTAAAAGAGAGACAATTCAAGATATTGCCTTAGCTTTAGCAAGATACTGTGATATAATTGTCTACCGTGCTCTTGATAAGGAAAACCTTCATCAATTAGCAAAATATGCAACTGTTCCAGTTATTAATGGATTAGATATTGATGAGCATCCATGCCAAATTTTAGCTGATTTAATGACTATTAAAGAAAAAAAAGGTAGAACAGATGGGTTAAACTTTGTTTTTATTGGTGATGGAGATGATAATTTAACTCATTCTTTTATGCTTGGTTGCCCCCTTGTAGGTATGAATGTAACTGTTATCTCTCCAAAAAGTCACTGGCCGAGTGAATATTTTATAGAAAAAGCAAAAGAATTTTCTAAGAAAATGGGAACAACTTTTAAATTAACAGATAACCTGGAGGCGGTTAAAGACCATGATATAGTGGCTACAGATACATGGGTTTCAATGTGGTTTGAGAATCAGAGAGGACAGTATTTAAAGGATCTCAGTGGTTATACTGTTACAACGGAAGTTATGTCTAAGGCAAAAAAAGACGCCATTTTTATGCATTGTATGCCAATAACCTATGGGGAAGAAGTTACAAAAGAAGTAGCACATGGTCCTCAATCAGTTATTATTGATGAAGCCGAAAATAGAATGTGGACAGAGATGGCTTTGATGATAAAATTGCTTAACTAAAAATCTATTTTATTTTTCTATTATCGATTATTTTATCATTTTCAATTTTTATAAAATTTATTTTACATTTAGGCTTTGGTAGCAGATGTAATTTTAAATTAATTTTTTTTCTTAAAAAATGGGATATAAAATTTAGATTTATTCCAAATCCTTTTTTTGGTTTTATTATCTTTATTTTTAGGGAATTATGGCCCAATATAGAGATTTGTCTTTGAGGTTCAATTTTACATATACCTGACAAAGGAGTTTTTTTGTTTTTCTTATAATGATATCCCTCTACTATACCTGGGGATTCACATATGACCAATGCTTTCCAGAATTTACTGTATGGAAATTTAGAAACATATTCTCGTGCTGTATTTGTCATTTTGAAACGTAGATGAATTTGTTCTTCATCATCTTCTATTGTCAATTCAAGATCAGTTGGATAATAAAAATCATAATTTTTGGAATATTCTTTTTTGTTATATTTAAATTTGGCATTACAAAATTCTTTATATTTTTCTCCGTCTTTTGTTAAAATTATTGTTCCAAATACAGGGCCTTCAGAAAGCCAAAGCATGACATTTCCATAGAATATAGACCATCCATTGTCAAAGAGGGCCCATGCCCAGTCATATCCAAATGGACTATTCTCCGATGTTATTGTAAGAGACGATGGAATTTTTGGGTTGTTATTTTTTAACCACCATCCAGCAAGTTTTGAATATATTGATAAAGTTTTACCAAGACCTGAGATTGATGAAAGAGGATTGTCAAACCAGATATCTCCCCATATATGTTCATAATATCCCTGCCCTTTTATGCTACATTCTTCTTCTGATTTTCTCATTTTTCCTGATATTTTGCATTTTGGTATAAATCCATATCTGTAAAATCCTAATCCTATAGGCAGCCATCCATCTGATATATCCTGGGCTATCCATCTTGGTTTTGATTCAGCTTCTAATATTAACTTAATTTCAATTTTATTTTTTATATCTTTCAAGAATATTTCATATCGAGGATATGAACCTTTTAATCTGTTTCCATAAAATCTTATATCGTGCTTATTTTCTTTAATTTCTAGCTTTTCCCCTGCTTTTTTTATATCATAATTGTAAAACTTATTTTCGTCTTGATCAAAAAGGGTTAAAATAAACGAAGAACCGTTGTCTTTTTCACTTTCAAACCATTCTATAAATACTGTTTTTATGCTCCAGTTCTTTTTATTTTCTTTAGTTTTAAAGAATCCTTCAATTGCCCACCATTCCATTACACTTGAATCGTGTTTTTTTTCATCTTCGGGTTTCCAAATTTTTTTGTTTATATCTGCCATATATTAAAAAATTGTATTTTGTGAGTACTTTAAAACATTTTGTGATTTTTTAATATATTTTTATAATAAACCGTTTAGAATATTTTCAAAAGTTGAAATCTTGTTTATAGTATTTTCTAAAAGAAAAATTAGTGAATGCGGGTATTAGTGATCCAATATTTCTAACGGTGCTGATTATTCTTGCATCTCTTACTAATATATCTGGTATCGAATAAAACTCTTTTGCAACCTTTCTAGCTCCGTTGTAAAGCTCTTTTGGTGTCATATTTTTTGGTTCAAAAACAACCTCTACTTGGTTATAATGAGACCAGTCTTTTGTAAGTATTCTACCTTGTTTGTCAAGTTTTTCGTAAAGTTTGGTTCCAGGATAAGGAGTCAGAATATTTACCTCTAAAACATCAAGATACCACTTGTTAATAGTTTCCAAGGTTATATCAAATACATCAGGTTTATCATGATCAAAACCAAATATGATCCCACCTTGGACAGTCATACCATATTTATGACATCTATTGATAAGTTTGTTAAAGTTTTCAACTTTGTTATGGGTTTTTTTCGTCTCAAGAAGAGCTTCTTGGTTTACAGATTCGAAACCAACAAACCATTCTACACATCCTGCTTTTGATGCAAGATTTAAAAATTTTTCATCAGCTTCTGCTAAAACATTAGTAGTACCATTTGCTATCCACTGTTTTTTAACTTTTTGACGTATTAGTTCTTTGAAAAGTTCTATTGCATATTTTCTGTTGAGTGTTAGATGTGGGTCATGTATGATATAAATCTTATTCGACATATTTTTTATTTCATTTACAACATCTTTAATTGGACGTTGCTTTACCATGCTTCCACAGAAACTACTTATCGCACAAAATTCACATTTATGAGGACAACCTTTTGTGGTTTGTAATGCACCAAGAAATGGATTATGCTTGATTAGCTCTCTTTTTAATGGAGGAATCTTAGAGATATCAAAATCATGATCGCGTTCATATATAGATTTAAGTTTACCATTTTCAAAATCTTTTAATGCCCTAGGCCAGTTTACCTCAGCTAAACCCTTTATAACACAATCACAATGTTGAAGCGCTTCATCGGGGAGAGCAGTTACATGATATCCTCCCATTATAACAGTTTTTCCTCTTTTTCTAAATTCATCCGCTATTCTATAAGCCCTAGGTGCGGTCATAGTGTAACAGGTTATTCCTACCACATCTGCATCTTCGTCAAAATCCAATTCTGAATAATTTTCATTGACAATTTTTACATTATATTTATCTGGAGTAATAGCAGCTATATGAGGCAAAGTGATAATCGGATAACCAAATACAATTTTCCAAACACCTGTATCGCTATACGTACTAGCCCCATGTTCAATTCTTGGAAAAACAAGTAAAATTTTCATTGAATTTTATCCCTCACGATTATTAGTTTTTTCTTTTTTTTTCTTGGGTAATTTTTCATTTAGATAAAAATTCCTTATACTCAAACAGATAATAAATCTTTGAGCTATCTTAATAATGTTAGAATTACTGTACTTTATACTTCTTTTAAAACAGTTCTTTATTGAGAAGAATTTTAGAGCAATGTGGCGTATACCATTAACTAATTCTTCTTCTGTCATTTTTTTGGGTTTATAATTTACTTTCCCTTCTTCGTATCTTGACCAATCATAACATGTTATTCTACCATCTTTTTCTAAACGATCAAATAAACGTGTACCTGGATAAGGTGTAAGAATACTGAAGGAGGATTCATCTAATTCCCATTCAAACATTGCTTCTAATGTCTTTTCAAAAACGTTGGGTGTGTCATCGTCTAATCCAAAGATGAAAAAACCAGTGACGTCCATTCCATAACTTTTTATTTTTTGAATAGCTTTTTTATAATCCTTTACCTTGTTTGTTGATTTTCCGGCTTGATCAATATTTTTTTGGGATATTGATTCAATTCCTAGATACCATTTATTTACACCGGCTTCTTTTGCTACTCTTAATAATTCATCATCTCTAGCAAGTACATTTATATTACCAAAGCAGTCAAATGTTTTACCTAATTTTTTTGCAGCTCTAAAAAGTTCTTTTGTATATTTTGGATTGATAGTTAGTGATGCATCAGCAAAAAATATTCTTTTTTGCGGTATAGATTCCATTTCTTTAATTACTTCTTCTACTGGTCTTGCTCTAAATATTTTACCTTCGACTACATTCATCGCGCACCATTCGCATCCAACAGGACAGCCTCTGCTTACTTGTATGGCTTGGGCGAATGGAGTAAATACCCCTATATCATGACGGGCGGGTGGAATGTCTTCGGGTTTAACTACTTCCTTGTTTTTATAAAAATCTTTAAGTTCTCCATTTTTTAAGTCTTCTAATAATCTTGGCCAACTGTATTCTGCTTCACCTATTATCACACTATCTGCATGTTTTTTTGCTTCTTCAGGCATTAGTGAAGCATGATAACCACCCATAACTACAGGTATATTTTTTTTTCTAAAAATTTCCGCTATTTCGTATCCTCTTAATGAATTATATGTAAGAGAAGAAATTCCAACTAAATCGTATTTTTTGTCAAAATCTATCTTTACATATCTTTCATCGGCAATTTCGACCTCATGTTCTTTAGGGGTTATTGCTGCAACTTGTTGAAGAGTAAGACATGGATATTGAAATTTGGATAAAATGTTTCTTTTTGAATTAGGATGAGGCATTAATAATAGTATTTTCATATTTTGCAACTCTTTATGGCTATTTTATATCATAATTTATATATAAACCTTCTTATGGTCTGCTTCTGCATGGTTTTCTTTTACAAGAAAATAACGTTGTATGTCACTTTTTGAGTTATTTTCCCATCTAAGTTTTTTTTATAGAAAAGGAAAAGAAATATTTAAAATTTGTTGGTTTTTTATCCTTACATATATTTTTCAAATTGATAAATATGGAAATCATTAAATAAAGAATACTACTCAAGAATAATCTAAAAAATGGATAAAAAAGAAAGAATTGAGAGTGATAATACTCTTAAAAAAGTTGCTTCTGGAACAAGCATTGTTTTTATCGGTTTACTAATCGGTATGCTATTCAATTTTTTATTCCAAGTTCTAATTGCAAGAAACTGGACAGAAACAGAATTTGGGATATTTTCTATTAGTTTTTCAGTTTTAAGTATAGCTACGGTAATTAGTACCTTAGGTTTTCAACAAGGTCTTACAGTTAACATAGCATTTAGAAGAGGTAAAAAAGATTATGCTAAAATCCGAAATTTTATTTCTTCTTCGATTTTTATTGGTTTGTTAGTAAGCATAATCGTTGGAGTATTTGTTTTTTTCCTATCTGAATTAATTGCCGTTGAAATCTTCCGTGAAACTGCTCTTATTAGACCCCTGAAAATTATTTCTATTGGAATACCTTTTTTTTCTTTATTTCAAATTCTAATTTCTATATATAGAGGATTCGATCAGGTAAAACAAATTGTTTTATATAAGGATATTATTTCGAATGGGTTTATATTCATATTTATACTATCAATAGTTATTTTTGAAAAATCTTTTCTATATGTTTATTATGGTTTAGTTGCCTCTTTTGCAATTACAGTTATTATTATTTCATATCGGTCTATAAAAAAACTTAAATCAATAAATTTCTTGAAAATGAACTCTGTTATTTCTCCCGCAGCAAAGGAACTTGTTTTTTTTTCTCTTCCACTTTTGGGCACAGCTATGCTCAACTTGCTTATCACATGGACCGATATTTTAATGCTGGGTATCATAAAAACTCCGGCTGAGGCAGGTCTCTATAAAGTAGCCTACTTAATTGCAGGATTTATTTCTTTTCCTTTGAGTGCATTACTGACTATCCATGTACCAGTTTTTTCTGGACTATTTGCAAGAAAAAAATTTGAAGAAATGAAAAAGAATTTTCTAATTATAACAAAATGGGTATGTTCCTTTTCTCTACCTTTGTTCATATTTATTTTTTTATTTCCAGAAGACGCCCTTAGATTGCTTTTCGGTGCTGAATATGCCTTTGCATCTACCGCGTTGAGAATATTATCGTTTGGTTATATATTTAGTTGTTTTGTTGGACCCTGTGGGGCAACAATTATGTCTATGGGGCGGCCTAAATTTATAATGTTAACAACTTTTGCAACGGCAGTAACAAACATTATACTTAATATAATCCTAATTCCTGATTATGGATTTATCGGAGCAGCATATGCATCTACTATTTCCTTAGTCACAATGAATATCATCAAAATTTTAAAACTTTATAAAATAAGTGGTATTAAACCAATTGGAAAGAATATAATTAAACCAACATTAATATTTATATCAATAACTACGATCTTGTATTACTATTTCTTTAAATCATTAGATTTTACTTTTCCAATTTTTGTTTTACTTTTTTTTGTTTTTAACTTTATATATTTTGTAGGATTTATCCTAACAAAAAGTTTAGAATTTGAAGATTTGAATTTAATTAAAATTTTCGAGAGGAAAAAAGGTGGATTTATAACGAAAATAAGATATTTTTTGTCTAAATTTATATAGATTCTGTATTCTTTTCTAAATAAAAATAAGTAAATATTAAATAGAACAGCAATTATAATAATATCTTAAATTGGTATCAAAATGAAAAATAGGAATACTAATAACAAACCATTGATCGGTTTCTTTCCACTTTTTTACAATTTAGCTGAAACCGGTCATGGTGTACTGATAGCAAAAAGATATATGGAGATGGGCGGGCAAGCCATTTTTTTCAGTCATGGCGGGGAATATGAATACCTAGCAAAAGAAATTGGTTGCGAAGTAATTAGAGTCAAACCAATTTATGATAAGGAATACATTGATCTTCTATGGAAATCATCAAGATTGGAAACCTATAAAAATCCTTTTTCAACAAATATACTTAATGAACATGTTAAAGAAGAAGTGAAAGCATTTAAAAAAACCAAAATTAAGATGATAGTGAGTGATAATAATTGGCCCTGTCGAATATCTGCTAGAGTTGCTAATATACCATTAATTTCTGTGGCAGCAAATTTCGTTCATAGCTATACTAAATATCCTGAGGATGCTGAATTCATATTTACAAGATTTTTGCCAAACTGGTTAAAACTCATAGTTATAAACTGGCTTTCACCAAGATCAAAATTTTATGTTGGATCCTTTCGAAAAATTTCAAAAAAATATGGTTTAGAACCGCCAAGATATTCTATTGATATCAATAAGGGAGACTACACCTTTTATACGAATTATCCCGAGTTTTTGGGCATAAATACAAAAGATATAGCTGAAGATGAATATTATATAGGTCCTCTTTCACTGGAAGAACTATTTACAGATAAGGTTGACATTAAAGATATTGAGAAAACAGAAAGAAAAATTGAAAATCATTTAAACAAAAAGGGGAAATCAATTTTATTTTCACTTGGCAGCTCTGGTACAAAAGAACTTTTTTTAAAAATTTTAAATGTTCTAGATAAAACAGATTATAATGTTATAGCAGTATATACATCAATTTTAAAAGAAGAAGAAATACCAGATCTCAGCGAGAATATAATACTTGAAAAGTATGTTCCCTCAATAGAAAAGATAAATAAAATGGTTGATCTTGCAATAATACACGGTGGTTGGAGCACGGTTATTACCGCGGCTATTAGTGGAAAACCGGTTATCGGTTTTCCAATGCAGTTTGAACAACATTTAAATTTAGAAGTATTGGTTAGACACAATGTTGGTACAATAGCTTTGAAGAATAAGATTAAAAATGGAGAATTAAAAAATTTGATAGATGAAATATTTGATAATTATGATTATTACTATAATAATGCCCAGAAATTGGCAAAGAAACTACCTCCTCCAAAGGGGGATATAAGAGCAGCAAAAAAAATAATAGAGATACAAAAAAAAGAGGGAATCATATAAAAATGAATAACTATGAGAATAAAAAAAAATTTGATTTTCCTGTAGGTTTTTTCCCATTATCTTTTAATCTTGCTGAAACAGGAAGAGCAATATTAGTTGCTAAAGAATTTAAAAAAATGGGTGGAAAGCCAATAATTTTTACACACGGTGGACAATACGATTATTTGCCAAGAGAAATGGGATTTAAGACAATAAAAATAAAACCTTTCTTTAATGAAAAAATCAGTAAAGAAATTGTAAGTATAAACCGAAAAGAAAAAAAAGGAATACCCTACACTGAAGATTTTTTAAGAAAAGCGGTCAAAGAAGAAGTTAAAGCGTTCAGAGATACTAAAATAAAAGCATTAGTTTCTTTTGTTAATCTTCCATCCTCAATTAGCACCAAAGTATTAGACATCATTCATATCAATATATGCCCGGGATCAGGTAATTTTTATCTTTCAACACCTGATTATTTTGAAAATACTTTTACAAGATTTATCCCTCAAAAAATTAAAATTACAATATTAAATCTAATATTTAGTAAAACTAAACCCAAAGTTATGAAACCTTTCAATAAAATTGCGAAAGAATACAATCTAAAATCTTTCAGAAATTCATATGATTTGATTAGAGGAGATATAACCCTTGCTACTAATTTTGATGAGTTTTTAGATATTTTTCCTAATCAAAAGGAATTTCCTAATAAAAATTATGTAGGAATAATATTACTTGAGAATCTGTTTCAGAATATTTTTCCTATGAAGGAAAAAAATGAAATTGAAAAAGAGATAGATACACATATTTCAAAAAAGGGAAAATCAATATTTTTAACCATGGGGAGTAGTGGGGATAAAGATTTGTTTACTAAACTATTAAGAGAGTTAAATAAAACAAAATACAGAGTTGTGGCACTAAGAGGTAATATTTTAAAAGAAAGTGAGCTTCCAAACTTAAATGAGAATATTCTCGTAAAAAAATTTGTACCATCAACGGCCAAAATACACAACAATGTAGATTTATCAATAATTCATGGGGGTCAAGGCACAGTATACACAGCAGTTTATGCAGCAAAACCTATAATAGGTATTCCTATGCAATTCGAACAACATTTACACCTTGAAAAGACGGTAGGACACGGTATGGGTTTGATGTTATCAAAGAAATTCTATAAGAAAAATGATCTTATTAATGCTATACAAAAAATTTTTGATAATTATGATTATTACTATAACAATTGTCAGAAATTAGCCAAAAAATTGCCTCCTCCTAATGGGGAAAAAAATGCTGCTATGAGAATTACTCAGATTCTAAGTGATATCTGCTAACTTTTTTTAAATCGGTAATAATAAATAGGTATAACTTTTAAATTATATTCGATATTATACATATTTGGAGTAAAATGCATGACATATACCAAATTAGATAAATCAAATTTAAAAAAAGAAATTGGTATATTAGAAATTGAAAGACACCCCCCAGTATTAGTTACATTTTGTAAAATATTTAAAACAAAAGAAACTAATGTTACCGTTTTTACTACAAAGAAAATATTTGATAGAATTAAAATTCAACTAAAAAATTTAGATGAATACAAATTTGTCATAAAACCTGAAAGGCAAAAACCATCTTCATTTTTAAAAAAGGTAAAAAAATACTGTAACAAAAATATAGATCTTTTATTTGTCAATACTATACACGAAACAATATTTGACCTAGCACGTTACTTAAATTTCAATCCAAAATGTAGAAAAGTTTTAACTATTCATCATGTAAATGCATGGTTAAAACCAAATTTAATATTCAAACCAAAAAAAATTATTGGTACAGTGAATACAAATCTTAGTTTACCTCTTATTAAGTTTATATTACCAAGATATGATGGAATTAATGTTATTTATTCACCACTTAAAGACTATATTAAAAAAAATCTTGATATTAAAAAAAAGATATTTACGTTTCCTTCTTCAATATTTGAATTAGAACATATAACAAAAAAAGATTTGGATATGGTAACCATAGTTGTTCCTGGTCTAATACAAAAACATAGAAAAAACTTTGAGATAATTATACCTGTTTTTAAAAATTTATTTAATTTACACAGTAATAAAATAAAAGTCTTTATTTTAGGTAGAGCCGTTGATAGTTATGGACAAAATATTCAAAAAGAATTTGAGAATTTAAAAAAGAGAGGATATAATATTGTAACATACGATCATTTTGTAAAAGAAAAAACATTTCAGAAGGTTATAAGAGAAAGTGATATAATTTTAGCTCCAATAAGAATAGAATCTAAGGCAGATAATGAAATAAAAGAATATTATGGAAAAACTGTAGGGAGCGGAATAATTTATAATGCAATAAAGTTTACTAAACCAATAATAGTTCCATCTGAGTTTA
>Ga0272442_10000668_pt1 | contig 54050 bp, 46 predicted proteins | sample SSMForm2O_FD_200262 | JGI IMG/M metagenome (GOLD analysis project Ga0272442, IMG submission 200262) | Marine sediment archaeal communities from Little Sippewissett salt marsh, Falmouth, MA, United States - SSM-Form-2O | ecosystem: Environmental > Aquatic > Marine > Wetlands > Sediment ... | reverse complement strand
CCGAGTAACCTGTTAGGCTAATCTGTGGTGTTTGTATCGAGCGATTTGTATAATTCGGGGTGTCATACACAATAATCGCAGCATTGCTTCCATAAGGAGTATTTGATGGACTGGTAAAGTTTCCCTGCTCCCAATCATTCGGTGATACATTATTGGGCCATGCCCATTTGCTCCAACCAGTAGGAAGAAAGGCTCCCTCGAAACTCTCTGGTCCAAAGACATCTTCCTCGGCACCGGACGCAAGTTCGACTGCATCACTAACTACAATTACATCGCTCAAAGTATTAGTATTCCATTGGTCTTCGGTAGTTTGGAACCAATCCCAATCCGTTAGTCCGGTATTAACTGTGAAACTTCTTTTCTCCGACCAAACGCCGTAATTCGAGCCATCTCGTGCAGCGACACGCCACCAAAAGATTCCATTGGCAAGATTTCCTTCACCTTGAGAATCAATCGTATATTCGCAGGTGCCTGTTCCTTCGAGTAAAGGTGGAGCAGGATTGAATCCAATTGTGCTCGTCATACTCTCGATAGTATTTATCGGTGTAGTGAAATCTTCATCGTCATCCCATTGTACTTTGAAATGTAAATTTTCACCGCCCGGGTCGTTATCCTGCGGGACATTCCATGATAGTGTAGGTGTTCTCGATGCAGGATTGCCATCGCCGATGCGAGCATTGTCGAACGGTTGAATGAGTGTGGGTGCATCGGGTGTTCCGCCGAGTATCACAGCAAATCCCTCATAGGGAATATAATTCTGTTTTGTTACAGTAACCCACATTGTATCGACAGGAAGGGATGGAGAAACATTCAAATTCGCATTCCCCGAGCCATCGGTCAACTGCGTTACATACATATTGTCGTCATATTTGCACCAGCATGTTACGAGTGCATTCGGAAGATTAGTAAATCCATCGTCATCTTTAACATTGACACTGAAAACACTGGCGCCCATCGGAACGGTAGCAGCGTGAGTAACGAGCATTTGGTCGGGACCGGCTGCTGCTGTCCACATCGGCAGTTCCGGGTCGCCGAAAGCATTGTATTCCTTCAAACACCAGTTCCAACTGTTATCGGTCAAATCACTTTTGAAATAATCCTTATCTTCCGCAATCGCTTCGCCAAGATGATAAAACGACTGGTTGAATGTTTGTACAAAGAACTGCCAGCATATACCATCACTGAGCTCCTGTAAATAAGATTCCGTTTCCGAGTCGTAACCCAATCCATTTCTACCATTCAAAGCGCCGCCTATTATACCTTTATCGTAAAAGTGTTCGGCAACACAGTCAGCACCGCCAAAATTATCAAAAGCTCCAGCAACACAGGAATTTGCTGTGATTATTCCGCATCTATATCCTGGGGCAAGATAGTCATCGACATCTGCATTATAAATCTCGGGACCCCAATCATAGTAATCACCCATAACCAAGTTCCAATTTCCGTGTCCGCATTCGCCATAGAATTGATAACCATCGCTTAAATTATTTGAGAGGAAATTTGCAGGACCGGGATAATTATTAATACCTTGTTCATAGTGATAGCCCGGATGAGTTGCATTTCCGGGAAAACTCCACGCGCCCGGCATATAGCTCGACCAGTAATCGGTTCTACTATACCCCCGTGCACTCGGGAAAAGTTGGGTGGATGAAAAAATTGCACTTGTGCAAAAATCTTGGTCGGGATTTTTCTCGAACCATAATATACGTCTTACATGTTTACCGGCATCGGTTGCATTATCTGCGAACATCCGACCGATATATACATCTGCATACCAGTCGAGTTCCCCACCTCCGGGACCATCACTATGCTCACCGATAGTGCCATCGCCGTCATTATTCCAGTCATTATTCAAGTCCTCATAATAGCGGTCGCACGGCATATCGGTGATAGTTTCATTGTCGGGGAATGACATTCCATTATTTGCCCATACACCCATGCAAGGAATGGAATTAGTCGCGTTCGAGCCATCGTCGGCAGCGAGAAAAACCCAGATTGTGCCCCAGTTTGTTACAGCATCATCGATAAACTGCTTAATTTTCCATTGATTACTGCCGGAATAGACATCATAGATGTCGTCTTGTAGATTAAAAACTTTAGCAGGTAATCCTTTTTTTGTTTTCCAATATGCAAGCACCTCGAGCGAATCTATCCATGCTGTATTGTCTGGAGCAATAATCACATATTCATAGTCCGTGGGACCGAATGTTCCAATATTCGGGGCGGAACTTTTTATTGGCGGTGAAAAATCGTTTATAAGGTCGGAATTATCAATCAGATTGCTGACAGCGCTGCTCCAAAACTCCCGCTGATGTTCGGTAATGCTGATAATCGGCGAAGTTTCTTCCTCAAAATGAAGATTGATTACAATTTTTGTGTTTAGTAAAAGTTTCTTTTGCGCAGGTATATATTGAAGGGGATAAAATTGGAAACTCGCAATCCGGTAGCCGCATTTTGTACCGTTATGAATAGAACTAAAAAGCTCACCGGGATAAGTATTATTGGAATGATAAACTTCATTGACCGGTTGAATAAATGATATAGCTGGAGATTTATGACTAATCTTTTGTGGTGGTTGCGCGGGATAGATATTATACTCACCGGAAATTTTCTCTTTCTCGACAGATACGATTTCGATATCGGTAGCGGTCGCACCGGGTGGAATGAGAAGTTTAATACTTATTCGTGGCAGCGCGGGTTTGCCAAAATCCATCAGCATAGTGGCGCCGGGTAAATATACAAGGTCGTAACCTCTCTCTTGTTCAAAGATAAGGTCCTTGCGGCTGAAAGTGATTTCTTCTGTTATTGTGCCCGCCAGAGAAATCGCAAAAAATAAAAGAAGAAAGGCAATTGTGGAAAAAAATGGACAGAACAAGCTATTCCATTTCCACCTATTTATCATATTTATAAAAAAAAATGCTCTCATTCGTATTATTATATTTATATGGAAGTGAATTTCAAGCAAAATCTGGTTTTTTCTTAAATTCTTTACAAACATAGTATCCATTCCGCGTATATTATTGAGTTGGTTTGGAAACTAGGTTGCTTGCCAAAAAAAAAGAGCGAATACAAAATTCGCCCTTACAATCCTTGTCTCCCAATCAAGTCTATTTGATATTAGTTATTTTGTTGTTGCCATCGACAGATACAGTAATCGGTTTATATTCAAATAATTCATCAGGATTTTCCATAAAATATGAAATAACTATTATTCTATCGTCCACCATTGCCGATCTTGCGGCGGGACCTTTGAGAGAAACTATTCCGCTTCCTCGTTCTGCTGGGATAACATAAGTCCAAAGTCTATTGCCGTTCTCAAGATTAACGACCTGAACCTGTTCCCATGGGTCGATTTTGGCGGCATCGATAAGGTCTAAATCAAGTTCTATCGAGCCGTCATATTCAAGCTGAACCTTTGTTACTTTGATTCTATCCAGTTTTGATTTGCAATATGTTCTTAACATTTTTCCTCCGAAATTTGTGAAGATATAAAATATCCATATCAAATTATATGTCAACAAAAAATTAGTATTTTCATACAGGAAGAAATTATTTCTACGATGTAAATTTGATTTTCTGTGTGGGATTGTTTTTTAAATGTAATGTAGCTTTCACAAGATTATAAAAAAGCGGTTCTGGATGCTCGAGTTTAGAAATCAGTTCGGGATGATACTGCACAGCGATAAAATATGGATGCTCTGGTAATTCCATAATTTGCATAATCTTCTCGACAGGTTCATAACCCGAAAAGATCATGCCGTGTTCCTCGAATTTTTCTACATACTCGGGATTGACTTCATACCTGTGCCGGAATCTTTCTCTTATCATTTCCTTGCCATATATACTATGCGCGATTGTATCGGGTTTAATAGAGACATCTTGACCGCCGAGTCTCATTGTGCCACCCTTTCTTTTCAAGCTCTTTTGTGAGGGCAGCAGACAAATCACAGGATGCTCGATTTCGATTCCATCTTCTTCAGCCTCTGTGGTATTAGCGCCTTCGAGATTACAAACATTGCGTGCAAACTCGATAACTGCAAGCTGCATCCCATAGCATATTCCAAGAAATGGAATTTGCTCGATTCTACAGTATTTCACGACTTCGATTTTGCCCTCGATTCCCCTGAGACCGAAACCTCCGGGGACAATCACACCGTGAACCCCTTCCATTGCTTTTCTCAATGAGATTTTTCCCTGCTCGATTTGGGTTGTCTCAATCCATTTTGTTTTTATTCTTGTTTTCAGATGAGAACCGGAATGAATCAGAGCTTCTAGGATAGATGCGTATGAATCACGCAGAGCCGTATATTTGCCGCATATTGCGATTGTAACTTCATCCTTGGGTTCTTTAATGCGATTAACTAGCTTCTTCCATGCCGCTAACCGCGGCGGTGAGTAAATCTCCAGTTTTTTGTGCAGTCGTGCAGTCAAACCTTGCTCATCGTATAGGATTGGGATTTCATAAACTGTATTTACATCGATGCCGGAAATAACAGCATCGGGTGGGATATTGCAGAATAGAGCGATTTTACCTTTAACCTTTTGTGGAAGAGATTTTGGTGACCTTGCGATTATAATATCCGGTCGAATGCCGCGTTCATTCAGAAGTTTTATACTTTGTTGTGTGGGCTTTGTTTTGTGCTCGCCAACATTTGCAGGAATAGGCACATAGGTCAGATGTATGTATGCGATACTATTGGGACCGACCTCCTGCCCGAGTTGTCTTACCGCTTCGATAAACAATTCGTTCTCGATATCACCGACAGTGCCACCTATTTCAATAAAAACGATTTCAGCCTTTTCCTCTCCAGCAATTATACGAAAATGAGCCTTTATCTCCTCGGTTACATGCGGTATAAGCTGGACGGTTTTTCCAAGAAAATCGCCTTTACGCTCCCGTTCGAGTATTCGCGAATAGACCTTGCCCATCGTGAGATTCCAATCGCTTTTGCATTCGACCCCTAAAAATCGTTCATAATGCCCGAAATCCATATCGACTTCACCGCCGTCATCGAGAACGAAAACCTCACCATGCTCGATTGGATTCATCGTACCGGGGTCGGTGTTCAAGTAACCGTCGCATTTTATTGGAACGATACTAAGCTTCGAGGATAAAAGATGCCCGACACTTGCAGTAGCGATTCCTTTGCCGAGACCGGAAAGAACTCCACCTGTTATCACAATATATTTCAAATTCTGCGGCATTTTCTCTCCAATAGCGTTGTTGCTGTTTTTTTAATAAACAATATGATTTCAGCGGAGGCAAGAATTTTATCGGTTTTGTGTTATTATGAATAATCTATCTTTAAAACGCTAAAAAACTTGCTTTCAAATGCACATTGCATATTTTCCAATTATATTAAGAATATTCCTTAATAAATATTATACTCGATACAAATCGAGTTTCAGGAAAGGAGAGAAATGGAACTCAAAGAATATACATTACTACCTCGCGATGAACTTTTGAAAAGAATCGATACCGCTCGGAAAGAGCGAAATGCAGTAATTCTTGCTCACAATTATCAGAGAATCGAGGTGCAGCAAATCGCGGATTTCCGTGGCGATTCGCTTGAATTAGCGCGGCGAGCCACACAATTGGATGCTACCGTGATTGTATTCTGCGGTGTGATGTTTATGGCTGAGGTGGCAAAAATCCTAAATCCTGCACGAACTGTTTTAATTCCCGAAATTCAAGCTGGATGTCCGCTTGCGGCGTATGCAGCCGTCGAGGATTTAATTACACTCAAGCGCGAATATCCCGAACATGCGGTTGTTACCTATGTCAACTCGACCGCAGAAATCAAAGCTGAATCCGATGTAGTTTGTACTAGCGCTAATTCAGTGAAAATTGTCGAATCATTCCCACATGAACGTGGCATTATCTTTGCCCCGGACAAGAACCTTTGTTATCATACAAGGAAAATCACCGGTCGGCAGAACATCGTCTGCTGGGATGGCAATTGCTATGTACACGATAGGTTCACAATAGCTGATTTGCGGAAATCAAAAATCGAGTATCCCGAAGCGACAATAATTGTGCATCCAGAATGTCCGCCAAAAGTTCAGGATTCCGCCGATATGGTTGCATCTACGGGAGGGATGTATCGCTATGTCAAGGAGCATCCCGGTGAGCCGGTTGTTCTTGGAACCGAGGTCGGGATGTTCGAGCGCCTTTGCGATGAATTCCCCGAAACGCCGGTCTATCCGATGACTCCATACGCAATTTGCTCAAACATGAAGCTTATAACACTTGAAAAAATCGCTCGTGCATTAGAGCAAAATCATTATCCTGTCGCTGTTCCCGATGAAATTGCAGATAGAGCGAGAACGGCAATCGAGAGGATGCTGGAAGTGAAATGATTATGAATTACAAAACAGGGAAATGAAGTAAAATAATTGCGAAATTAGAGGTTAGATGTGAATCAAGAAATTCAAGAGAAGCAATTTTGTCCGTATTGCGGTTCATCAACGGAATCATTTGATGATTTTGAGGGGAAAAAGCGGCAGCGATGTATAAAATGCGGTGCGGTGCTATATGAGAATCCTATTCCTGCAACAGCGTTGATAATCCCCCAACATGACGACCCGTATAAAATCATTCTTGTCAAGCGTGCAGTAGAACCATGCAAGGGGCAATATTCGCTTCCCGGTGGATTCATGGAAATCGATGAATCACCCGAAGAATGCGCGCTCCGTGAAATGCTCGAGGAAACAAGTCTCGAGGGTCGAATTAAAAGGCTTCTCGGTGTGAAAAATCAACCATCACAGCTATATAAAATGGTTATACTCGTTGGATATGAGATGGAAATAATCGGCGGGAAACTCGATGCCTCCGACGATGCTGAAGAAGCAGAGTTCTTCCCGTTCGACAATCACCCGCCAATCGCATTCGAAACACATCAATGGCTTGTCGATAATTACGAATTACAAATTACGAATCAAGAAAATGAAGAGTTATATGGATAATATTGTAGGAAGAAAAAAATCAACCGCCTTTTTCATCCAAGAATCAGGATTAAATTAGAATTTTATGTCGATTCTTGCTGCAGAACAAATAACCTTCGGCTATGGCGAAAGCGAACTTATTAGTGAAATCTCCTTTTCGCTGGGGAATGGTGAGAGTATCGCTCTAATGGGCGCCAACGGCTCGGGGAAAACGACACTCTCCCAAATCCTGGCCGGGGCGCTCAAACCCTGGAGCGGCACAGTGTACTGTGATGATGCATCGCCATGGGATAAGCAAACTTATATCGATTTTAGGCGAAGAATAGGCTATGTATTCCAGAATCCCGAGGATGGCTTTGTGGCAAGCGATGTGCTGAGGGAAATCGCATTCGCAGCAGAAAATTTCGGGATACCTACCGATGAACTAAAACAAAATGTTGAATCGCTTCTCGAGCAATTTGGACTCGAGTATTTTGTATCGATACCGCCTCTCGAACTATCGGGTGGTATGAAAGCAAGACTTGCAATAGCTTCGGCATTGGTAACCGGAGCGGATTTTTTAATTCTGGACGAGCCGGAAAGTTTTCTGGACTGGAAAGGCCGGAACATTTTTTGTGAAACGCTCGATGAAATAAAATCCAGCACCGGTGTTCTCCATGTTACACAATCGGTTGAAATTGCAGAAAAATGCAATAAGGTTTTTGCTATCGAGGATGGTAAAATCCTTGAACTCACCGACCCAAAGCCTTTCGGATTCAGTCTGCGGGAAATCCCGGATTTGAATGGTATCACCAATCATACGGATAACAATGTTCTCGAGTTTTGTAATGTGGAGTTTGCTTATGATGGTGCATCGGTTTTAGATGAGACAGATTTCTCAATTAAACATGGAGAATTCATTGGGCTTGTTGGCGCAAGTGGTGCGGGCAAGACAACTCTTGCACTTCTTGCCGCAGGATTACTTAAGCCGACACGGGGAAAGGTTTTGCGCAAAGTTAAAACAGCAATTGCTTTCCAGTTCCCCGAACGACAGCTTTTTGCCGAAACTGTTTTCGATGATGTGCGATACGGACCAAACAACCTTGGTTTAAAGAACTGTGATGAAATAACCCGACAAACTCTTGAACTCGTCGGAATCGAAGAGAAACTATGGCGACAATCTCCATTCGAGCTTTCCGATGGACAGCAAAGACGGGTCGGGCTTGCAGGCGTGATTGCGACAAAACCGGAGTTGCTTATCGTGGATGAACCGTTTGCATCACTCGACCCCGAAGGTGTTCGACTGTTCTTTATCCTTATGCGGGAGCTTGCTCGAATCGGAACATCGGTTATCGTCATTTCACATCAAACAGAGCTTTTACAAAGGCTGGTTCCACGCATTATTGCACTTGCGAAAGGGAATATTGTTTTCGATGGTGAAATTTCCGACCTTTTAGGCAATACAAATCTTTGTCAGGAAATCGGAATTAAATCCTGTTCGCATGAAAACAATGTTTAGCACAAATTCATCACAAATTATTGACCAATGTCATACAAAAAAAGCCACAGTGAACACAGAGAAAAAACCAATGCAAAATTAGCAATTTAAAGTGACACCGCATCTCAAATTGGGAACTCAACGCAAAGCACGCGAAGAACGCAAAAACCTAACAGTCCGACCGTCTCGGTCGGGAATAACCGCAAAGTAAGATGCTTTGCCAATAATTATTTCTCTGTGGTCTCAGCGCTCTTTGCGTTAAAATGTTTTTCTCTGTGAACTCTGTGACTAAAGTCTTTTTGGGCAAATGCCTTTTATCATATCGAGGAGTATATGTCATTTTATAGTGAACAAACTCATGAATCGAGATTCCCTGCCAAGCGCTGGGGACACCGAAAGCGATTTAGCGATGCCATTAAATTGCTCTCGCTGACTGAAAATGATACATTTCTCGATTTTGGCTGTGGAGATGGTTTTTTACTCGAGCTTGCATCGAAGAAAATATCTCCGGATAAAATTTTCGGTTATGAGCCATCGGAAATGATGCGCGGCTTGGTTAAGGAAAGATTGATAAATGCACCGCATATTTTTTCAAATCCAACCGACCCGGGAAATATGAAATTCACAAAGATATCGAGCCTCGAAGTTTTTGAGCATCTACCCGGGAAAGAGCTTTATAAATCGCTCGATGCAATCTCGAAAATGCTAAAACCTGACGGATTCTTTCTCGTGAGTGTCCCTATCGAAATTGGTATTTCCGCCATCATAAAGAATAAATATCGCTTATTAACGGGCAAAACAAAGAACCTATCGGTAGGGAATTTCTGTCGCACAGCATTGGGTATATATTGCAAGCGCGCCGAACCGGAGAGATTCGACGGGCTATCGTATATCTTTTCGCACATTGGATTCGATTACAGAAATTTCAAGAAAATCCTGGAAACGCAATTCACGATACTAAAAACTCATTATTCGCCATTTCCGATATTGCGCGGGTTAGCTAATAATGCCGTTTATTATTTATGCGTGAAAAGAACGGTAAATTGATTGAAGATGGATAATTAGTTTGCCGGGCAAAATTGCATTAAAGATATTTTAAAACATAGTCATATACTCGCGGTAAAAAAAACTTGATATTTTGATTTAGAGATTTAGTTTAAAAATCTAAAATAATAAAAAAAAGGAGGAGAGTCATGAAAGCCAAATCGATGGGATGTCTGGTTCTGGTAGTTGTCGCTGTGCTGTTTATCTTTATTTTTCTTAATCCGCTTGTAATTATTCCACCCGGACATGTGGGGGTCAAGGTCCTGTTCGGAAATGTTCGAGATGGAATTCTGAACGAAGGTCTGCATCTTATCAACCCACTGATGAATATTGTCAAAATGGATACCCGACTTCAATCATATACAATGTCAATAGCTCCCCAGGAGGGCGAACGCCGCGGTGACGATGCAATAGACGCACTAACATCCGAGGGATTGACTGTCAAACTCGATTTGACCGCATGGTATCGGCTTGTTCCGGAAGAAGCTCCCAATGTATATCGTTCAATAGGTATCGATTATGTGTCCAAAGTTGTCCGACCGCTTCTGCGAACAGCTATAAGGGATAGGGCTGTCGAATATACCGCCGAGAATATTTACTCGGGGAAAAGAAATGAATTTGTCAATTCAATAATGGAACATGCGATAGACCTTTCCGAGGGTAAAGGTGTCGAGATTGACCGAATCCTGCTTCGCAATGTGAAACTTCCCAAAGAAATCGAGAATGCAATCAATGCAAAAATCACCGCTGACCAGGATGCTCAAAAGATGGAGTTCGTGCTCGTGAAGGAAAAACTTGAAAAGGATAGAAAAATAATCGAGGCTGAGGGTATCCGTGAGGCGAACAGAATTATCGCGCAGGGACTCACCCGCAATTATCTGACATGGTATCGTATCGAGATGCTTAAATCGCTTATAGCATCGCAAAACAAATCGATTATCGTTATCCCCGAGGATTTGAAATCCATGCCGATGCTTATGCCCGGACAGTAATTCGATTGACTATTGTGCAATTTACGGGGCGCATCTATGTATGCGCCCTTTTGCTCCCGCAGCAGCGCAATGTATATTTGTTTTCGCTCGGGATGAAGCGAAAGACGCAAAAGAATATGAAGTCTGGAGCGCGAAGAAACCCGAATCGATTAATATCCCGCTCGATTACCAGTTGCTTGCAACGGTCGAGTTCAAATTCTATGTTGACCACACGCCGAAACAAACCGATGAATGGTTTATAAAGTTCGAGGGAAGAACCATTAGCACGATGGGAAATTTTCCGAAGAGTTCAAGTATCCGGGATGAATGGAACATCAGCGGATTGGATTCGGTGAGTGTCCTGATGGTTTTGTTCAGTCCGCGGATCGTTTTGGTGAGTCATAGAATCGTTTATATCAGTGTCCGGATGAAGTTGTCGGGAGTGCAAACATATTGAAATAGAGTGAGTTACGAGGAAAAAGATTGTTTATTTGAGATAGCCTTGCGTGAATAGTATCCGAATGAATTCGGGTGTTATCTCAAACCTACGCATCTTGAGACGACATCATATTTAATATAGTGTTGAATGCAAACCGATTACCGCTCACCGATTCATTACCTATTACTTTTACATTTTGGCTTTGACATTTATACTTCTCATTGCTATCTTTGAAATCAAACATTTAATTAGGAGAGTCATGCAGGTCGATGAAAATACTGAGAAATCGCTTGTCTTTGCCGCTATCGATGTTTTACAGAACAGCTATTCGCCATATTCGCGATTCAAGGTCGGCGCGGCGGTACTAGGCGAAAGCGGGAAAATTTATAGCGGTTCAAATATCGAGAATGCATCATTCGGACTGACAATTTGCGCCGAGCGTAGCGCTATTTTCAATGGCGTATCCGCAGGTGAACGGAAATTCGTTGCGCTTGCAGTTGTCGCTGATGGTGAAGCGTATCCGTGTGGAGCTTGCAGACAAGTCTTTGCAGAATTCGCCGATGACGATGCGATAATTATTATCGCCGACCCGCAGGGCAGTATTATTGATACAACAACTCTTGGCAAATTTTTGCCAAAAGCATTCAGACTAAAAAAATAATGAGCGGAATAATCACATTCGATGCCCGTATGCTTGGCGCATCGGGTATTGGAACATATATCGAAAATCTTCTTGCCGAACTTCGAAAGCTCGACCACAGACTCCTGTTCAATTTTATCGGCGATTATGATAAACTGCACCGCATTATCGGTTCATCCCCGCGATTTGAAATCAAAGACGCGGATTTTCCCGTTTTCTCTATCGCCGAGCAATTGAGACTTCCCGGACTGGCAAAAGGCTCCGGGCTTTTTCATGCACCATTCCATAATGTCCCGTTCCGCTGGAAAGGCAAACTTCTGGTTACATTATTCGATGTTTTCCACTGGGACTATCCCGAACTAATTCCCAACTGGAAAGGGAAATATTATCTAAGAACCGTAACAAAAAGAATCAAAAAAGCCGACTTTATCATCACATCCTCGGAATTTACCAGGCAGCGGATTATCGAACATTTTGGATTCCCCGATGAAAACATAGCGGTTATCCCTCTTGGAGTGAACCTGAATCATTTTTCCCGCCGTGGCACCGAGACTGTTTGCGCAATTCTCGAGAAATACAAACTTCGACCGGGGAATTATATGATATATGTCGGCAATATGAAACCACACAAGAATATCGAGCGATTGGTCGAGGCATACAAAATCGCAAGGTCAGAGGGAATTCGCGACTATCTGGTTCTCGCGGGTAAAATATCGGGATTGCGCGCAACTGTGGATGTCGATAGTCTTATCTCGAATGAAGGCGTGAAATATATCGGCGAGGTTCCAAATTCGGATTTGCCGTATCTTTATTCCGGCGCAAGAGCATGCACATTTATATCGTTATACGAGGGCTTTGGACTACCCCCGCTCGAGGCTATGGCATGTGGATGTCCGGTTCTATGCTCGAACACAACTTCACTACCTGAAGTCGTTGGAAATGCTGCTTTTACAGTGAACCCGAACGACATCGAGAAAATTTCTGAAAAAATTAAAAAAATCTGCCTTGACTTAAAACTCAGAAAAATTTTAATTAGAAAAGGATTAAAACAGGCGAGGTTTTTTTCGTGGGAAAAAACAACCCTGGCAACAATAGAAATTTATAAAAAACTTATGGAGGGATGAAAGATGAAGAAGGTCGCATTTGCTTTGTTATTTATTATGCTCGGACTGGTCATTGCCGGCACGATAACAATTACGACAAGCACGGGTGGCACTCCCCATGCAGCGACTGTTGACGAAGATGATTGTGGTGAAAATCCGTATGATATATGTTTATCCCTGTGCGGGTCCGGCGCACGCGATTTCGATATTAGTACCGACCCAGCTTGTTTTAATCCGGATTCAGAGTATTTTGTTGGAACTTCGGTGCCGACAAATCCCGGTGGTCTGGAATATGTTCATTACCCGGGCGACCCTATCGCTCTCGCGGGTCCTTTTCATACGGATGATGATGGCAATGCCAGTCTTGGCACTGTTGATGAAATAACATCGGGAGGTTTCGAGGGAACAGTTTTTAACGATGTTATAGGTACTGTTTCTATGGATAAGGTTAAATTACAAATCGAGCACCATTATCTTGGGATGGATCTTGCAACTATGGACTTGATTGATTACTTTGGCGCTCTGGAAGTATTGAGTCCCAGCTATACCGATAACGGCGATGATACATATTCATACGCTATTACAGGATATCCTTCCGGCGCAAAGAGAGTTACTTTTTTCATCGATGAAAATAGCAACAACACCTTAGATGGTGGCGAGCTGTTCTATATAGTCATTGGCGATGATAGCGAACAAAGAGATATTGGAATTGTCGGCGAGCAATATGATGATTCGGTCGATTGCAGTATCCCGGCGATGCTCGATATTGAGGAGAAACTTGTCGTCAAGCCAGAAGCTCCCATGATTCGGGTTTCTCCAAATCCATTCAACAGCGCGCTTAATATTTCATTATCGAATTTTAAACACAATGACCGTATAGTAATTAGAGATTTTTCCGGTAAAACCGTGCAAAGAATAGATCCTGCAACGATTGTTACATGGGACGGCAAAGATGTTTCGGGCATGGATGTTCCATCGGGAATTTATTTTGTCGGTTTCGAGAACAAACCCCAAATTCAGGTTAAGGCATGGCTCATAAGATAATAATAACATCACTGCTTCTCGCATTTGCAATGCTTTATCTCGGGTGCGCTGCCGGGGCTCGAACCGGTGAATCACCCGCTGCAGGATATATCCGTCAGGGAAATGTGCTTATCGGCAAAGGCGATTATAAAGGTGCATCAAAGCTGTTTCGCAAAGCTGTCGGATTTGAACCTCAAAATGCCAAGGCTTATCGCGGACTGGGACTTGCATATTATGGTATTGAGGATTTCTATCGAGCGGAAGTCTTTATGCGAAAGGCTCTTCAATTAGACCCGCAAATGTCCGAACTGTGGGGCTATCTTGGAGATATTTATATGCGAAAGGGCGATGAGGAAGCCGCAATGAGCTTTTTCGAGCGCTGTCCACCGGACGATCCTCATTATGCAGAACTCCATTTTGTGCTTGGCAAAATGAGAATTATCTCGAACAAACTCCGCGATGCCGATGACGAATTCACAAAAGCACTCTCACACACAGATTTCTGGGGTGGTTACTGGGGTAAAGGCAGGCTAGCGGAAATCGCAAGAGATTGGAACACAGCTCTCGACTGGTATCGACAGGCTTATTCCAAAGCGCAGAACGAAGATATATACTTCGGTTTAGCTAATACATATTATGCACTGGGACATTATGACCCCGCATTTCTTTTCTATGTTCTTTATTGCGGAAGTGAAGAAAAACCCGACCTGAAAATTATGGCGAGAATCGCCGAGTTGGAGAGAATTGTCGATATCGAAATCGACGACGACAAACATGAACTTGAATTTGCGCTTAACAAAAATGAGATTGTGAGAGCGGGAGTATATGATAAAGGAGGGAGAATGGTGCAAGTTCTTTATGAGGGCATGCTTACTCGTGGAACATATAATCTTACCTGGGATGGCTGCGACCAGATGGGAATCGAGGTCGATGACGGCGAATATATCGGTGTCGTTACTTCGGGCGATGAGCTTTATTTGAGAAAATTCCTTGTTCGTTGAGAAAGAACAAAGTATTCCACAATTGCACTTCATTCGATTTTATTCATTTTATAAACCACAACGCACCGACCAACAATAAGCTATGAAAACAGAATTCCTTGTTTCCTCTCAAATAGTTTAACATAAGACTATAAATTGTCAATAGACAATTCTCTAGTTTCTACCATAATTTCATTTTTATGCAAAAAATACTTGCTTTTATTACTCCAAAAATCTTCTTTCAAAAAATTTAACAAAATCCCGGAGGTAAGTTGTGAACCAGTTGTTGTGCATTCCAATTATCGGCGTTTTTGGCATAATTCTGGCATTTATACTCTATTTCTACATTAGAGCTCGTCCTATCGGAACAGATAATATGCGGAAAATATCGGGACTTATTCGCAAGGGTGCTATGACATTCCTGCGACGTGAATATTCCGTCCTGTCGGTATTTGTGGTTATTGTCTTCCTTTTGCTTCTATTCTTTCTCGATGAATACCGCTGGCAAACCGCTCTTGCGTTTCTTTCCGGCGCGATATGCTCGGTTATTGCTGGCTTTTTTGGGATGGTCGCCGCAACCACCGCAAATGTCCGCACAAGTTGGGGCGCAAAAACCGGCGGACAGCCGGTCGCACTGCGTATCGCATTCTTCGGCGGCTCGGTTATGGGGCTTGCAGTAGCTTCTCTTGGACTTATCGGACTCGGCATTTTCTTTATCTTTTTCGGCGATACTGCCTCAGCGAGAGTGCTTTCGGGATTTGCAATGGGCGCCAGCTCGATTGCTCTTTTTGCAAGACTCGGCGGCGGCATTTTCACAAAAAGCGCTGATGTCGGCGCAGACCTCGCAGGCAAAGTTATCGAGGGAATACCCGAGGATGACCCGCGCAATCCGGGAGTTATCGCGGATAATGTCGGCGACAATGTCGGTGATGTCGCGGGAATGGGCGCGGACATATTCGAGAGTTACATCGGAGCAATGGTCGCAACTGTGTCGATTGCTGCTACATCCGCAGCGATGTATGGAGCTATGGTCGGAGAGCGAATGGCATTCCCGCTTATTGTCGCGGCAATCGGTCTGCTGGCTTCGGTTATAGGAATTCTTTGCATGAAATTATTTGAACGGATTAGCCCGGCGGTTGCATTAAATTCATCCACTTATGTCGCAAGTATTTTACTGTTTGTCGGGTCATTTTTCGCGGTGCGAATCTTGGGACTGCCGATAAATATATTTTGGGTGCTGCTTATCGGCAATGTAATCGGTATCCTGATTGGTTTGCTAGCGGAGTATTACACATCGGCTTCACCGATACGAAAAATCGCTAAAGCATCTGAATCCGGTGCGGCAACGAATATAATCACAGGGCTGGCTGTCGGTCTCGAAAGCGTTGCGGCGCCGGTGCTTGTGCTCGCTATCGGAACATGGCTGGCGCATTATCTTGCAGGAATGTATGGAATCGGTATCGCGGCGGTCGGTATGCTCGCAACTGTCGGTGTTACAATGAGTGTCGATGCTTATGGACCTATCGCGGACAATGCCGGCGGTATCTCCGAGATGGCAGGTCTCGGAGAGAATACCCGCAAAATTACGGATAAGCTCGATGCTCTCGGGAACACGACCGCTGCAATCGGCAAGGGTTTTGCAATCGGTTCGGCGGCGCTTACTGCATTGGCGCTGTTCTCGGCATACTCACAGGCGGCAAAACTCACCGTAATCGATATTACAAATCCGCTTGTTGTTGTCGGGCTGTTGATAGGCGGTGCGGTGCCGTATCTTGTCGCCTCGCTTGCAATGAAAGCCGTGGGCAGAGCTGCAGATAAAATGGTGAAGGAAATCAAACGGCAGTTTGAACAGATTGTTGGATTACTCAAGGGCGAAGCTGAACCCGATGTCGAGCGATGTGTAGATATCGCTACTTCCGCAGCGTTGAAAGAGATGATTATACCGGGACTGGTCGCTGTCATTATGCCCGTTTTGATTGGATTCATACTGGGCAGGGAAGCTCTTGGTGGAATGCTTGCGGGTGTAACTCTATCCGGTGTGATGATTGCGCTGTTTATGGCGAACGGCGGTGGTGCATGGGATAATGCAAAAAAGTATATCGAGGAGGGCAATCTTGGCGGGAAAGGCACCGATACTCATAAAGCCGCCGTGGTCGGCGATACTGTCGGCGACCCGTTCAAGGATACGGCAGGTCCATCGATGAATATTCTTATTAAACTAATGTCGGTCGTTGCGCTAGTGCTGGCACCAATTCTTGTAGCGGTTATGAAATGATAATCCAAGTCACAGAGAGCACAGGATTTTACACCGAGAACACAGAGCTTGAAATTGATAACCGAAACATCCTACTTCGGAAAAGGCACACAAATTAAGATACTTTGACTACCATCTTTTTTTCTCTGTGAACTATATGGCAAGATTTGTTTTTTTAATTCTTATAAAGAAATGGCCCAGGATAGATTTGAACTATCGGCCTCGCGCTTATCAGGCGCGCGCTCTAACCAACTGAGCTACTGGGCCATCGAGACTGTATAAATATATGGAGGATAGCGGGTTCGAACCGCTGACCCCAAGCTTGCAAAGCTTGTGCTCTCCCAACTGAGCTAATCCCCCTTTTCACGCTATATAACACTAATTGCAATGACTCATTTGTCAAGGAGATTCTCTAATTTTACATATTTCGCAATCTATGATTTTAAACAAAGACCTTGATTTACATAACTAAAATTATATTTTATAGTTTATTGAATACAAAATCATTATCTGGGGGGTTTATAAAAGGATGACTTCAGTCAAGAAAGTAAAATTCTCTGGGCATCCATTAAGGATTTCCACACTCGGTATCGACAAGCGTCAACTTTTCGGTCAAGGTGGCGCATATCTCAAAGAAATCGAGCTCGAGTTCCCTGTTAAAATTGTAGCTCGCGGCGATGAAATACAGATTTACGGTGAATCTAATGCGGTAAATCAGGTTAAGGAGCTATTCGACGATATTATGCAGCATCTTGCCACAGGGGGCTCGGTCTCGGAACAAGCATTGCAGTATGCTGTAAGAATGGTTAAGGGCGAGGACAAAGATTTGCCCAACCTCGATGACGACCGTGTGATATTAAACAACCGGCGAATTGCTATTCGTCCACGAAGTGACGGGCAAAAGATTTATATCGATTCTATATACTCAAACGACCTTGTTTTTTCTATCGGTCCAGCGGGAACAGGAAAGACATATCTTGCTGTGGCATGTGCGGTAAGGTTTTTGCGCGAGAGAAGAATAGACCGAATTGTGCTTGTGCGTCCCGCTGTGGAGACCGACGAGAATCTCGGTTTTCTTCCCGGTGATATGAAAGAAAAAGTTGACCCATATCTTCGCCCGCTTTATGATGCACTGTTCGATATGCTTCCTCGCAAGCAAGTAGAAAAACACATCGAGACCGGTGTGATTGAAATCGCTCCACTGGCTTTTATGCGTGGTAGAACATTGAACAACTCGTTTATTATTCTCGATGAGGCGCAAAATACAACTGTTCGTCAGATGAAAATGTTCCTGACACGACTTGGAATGAACTCGAAAACGGTTGTTACGGGGGACATCACGCAGATAGACCTTGCTGAAAAAAGTAAATCGGGACTTATTAGTGCGCGGAAAATACTCGATAATATTCCCGGAATTGCATTTTCATACATGACCGAGAAAGATGTTGTCCGACACCCGCTTGTGCAGGATATTATACTCGCTTATGATAAGTGGGAAAGAAAACTTGAAAAGAAAATTGAAACCGACAAAACCGGTAGCAATGTCGAGAACAAGGGGAAAAGATATGAACTGTGAATCTCATGAAAATAATCTTGCGAAATGCAATTGCACATATCCATGTTCAAAGAAAGGCAAATGTTGCGAATGTATTGCGTATCATCGTTCGCTTGGCGAACTGCCAGCATGTTATTTCACCGCCGAGGAGGAAAAAACATACAACCGTTCGATAAGTTACTTTGTTTCGAGGAGAAAATAGTAATGTAACGAAACATGACATGAAAACCGGATAACAATGCGAGACTGAGATGACTCATTTTTTCTTAAAAACTAAATCATTAGTATTATCGAATTTGCTCAATTTTATTATAATTCTGCTTTGCTCACAAACATTGGCAATTTCGAGCGAAGGACATGATATCGAGCTTGCGAGGCGATTTCTTGCGATAGAAAAATTTGAAAATGCTGTCGAGGTTTTGGAAAGACTTTACACCGGGAATCCTGACGATGTGAAAATACAAGCGATGCTTCGCGAGGCATACGCCGGCGCAAAGATGTATGACAAGCTTTGCATACTCTTGCAAAATATGCTTCTTCGCGAACCCGATAACCCAACTCTCTGGGTCGAGCTTGGGGGAATTCACCTCTCCCAAAACAAACCCGATGAGGCATGGAACGCATTCGATAGAGCCGTTTCAATAGCCCCACACAATCAATCGCTCGTTATGCAAATTCACTGGAGACTTCAACAGTGGAGCTTTATAGATGAAGATATAAAATTCCTGAAGAAATCGCGCAAGCGTCTCGGGAATGAACAACTCTTCTCTCTTGAATTGGCTAGACTTTATGAAATAAAAGGTAAATACGATAAGGCTGTTGGCGAATATTCCAATTATTTAAAGCTGCATCCCGATAGATTTAACGATGTCGAGCGAAGAATCGATATCTCCGACCGTACCCCCGAGGAACTCGAGCAACTTCTTGAATCTTTCGACGAGCTTTTCGATGCGCAGGTGCCGCGATGGCAACCCTGGAAACTTATCTCTCTTGTTCAGCAAAGACTTGATAATTATCAGCAAGCGTACGAGTCTCTGCTCAATGCCGAGTATGAGCGCGAGGAAACAAAACGAGGTATCCTGATGGCATATTTTGTCGAGGAGATGCTGCGTATAAAGCAATATGAAATCGCTCGCGCTGGCGCTGAATTTATGCTCGAGAATACCGGCGCAAATTTCATGCGAACCGGCAGGTTTAATCTTGCGTTAGCTCTTCGAGGATTGGGACAATATGAAAAGGCTCTCGCTCATCTCGATACACTGGTTAGGTCAGGGAAACCGCGCATTTCGCAGGATGCCGCAGTATTGCTTGCCGAAATATTACTCGAAAATATGCATCAACCGGACAGCGCTCTCAGCGTAATCGACAATTTTGTGGAAACCGCTGAACAAAGAAAGACTCTTGGTGAAGATGGACTTTGCCTTAAGGGTAAAATACTGCTTCACAAGCGCAAATTCAGCGAAGCGAAAGAATTCCTTTCACAATCGTTCACACTTTATCAAAGCAACGAACGACTCGGCTATCTTCTCGCGATGACTTATTTTTTCTCAGGCTCTTTCGACACTGCGGCAAATGTCATGCACAATGTTGTTGCAAAATACCCGAAAAATGAAATGGGGAACGAAACTGTGGAACTTCTCTTGCTAATGCAAACCGCTCCAGAGCAGATGGAAATGATTCGTGAACCGTCATTTATGGTGTTTATTCACGATACTTCAGCCGCCGCAGAACTGTGGCTCGAACTTGCCGATGATGCAATCCCGGAAATCGGTGATTATGTGTTATGGAAACTTGGGAACTGCCAGATAAGTCTCGTGAATCCAGAGGGCTTTGAAACAATGAAAGCACTGGTCGCTGATTATTCCGAAAGTTTTTACGCTCCGCTTGCAATCGAGATACTTGCGGACAGGCAAATGGAACTTGGTGATAATCCATCAGCGGTCGAGCTATACACTGAAATCATCAACAAGTATCCAGATGCGGTTAATATTGAATCCGTGAGGCAAAAACTGCGCAATCCAGGAAACCTTTGATTAATTATACACAATCCCATGAATTTCAAACAAACATATCTCGATAACCTTGCATATGCTCCCGTACCACTGGAAGTTATTAAGGTTATTGGTGAATACTACAGCGAGCATATCGGGCTTGCGGGAAGTTTTCACCAATGGGGACGATGGAATAAATCGGCGATGGAGCATTTCATTGAGAGTATCGAGGAACCGCTGGGATGCGCTGGAATAGACTGCGCTTTCACGCTGGGTATTAAGTTGCCGAAAATCAGAAAGGGTAAAACTCTTGTTTCGCCATTTGAACAGCCTGATATAATGCGTGCAATCGTGGAATATGAACGGGATTTTATAAATATCCCCCTGTCGGACTGGATAGTCGATGTAAAATGGATTAAAAAGCAATTGGAAAAAAAAGATGTAGGACTTGTAGTTATATCGGCAGCGGATAGAGTTACCGGGGCTATTCAACCGATTGAAAGAATAGCGGCTATCTGTAATAAATTCGATGTTCCATTCTTCGTCGATTTCTCCACGCTAATTGGCAGGCGCAGATTCTCTGTGAAAGAATACGGCATAAGATATGGTTATATTTGCGGTAGGTCATTCGGGGCGCCATGCGACTTGATTATCGGGAATGAACCCGATTTAACCTTTCCCTTACCGCTTGCAGCGGGTTTCTCGAAAGCGATAATGCTTTTATATGACACTATTGATGAAACGATATCTTATCTTGAAGAGCTTACAAAATATTTCCAGGATACAATACAGCTTCATCTACCTCATTTAATTTTTCATGGCGGTGACAATAAAATATCCGGAGTTCTTGCAATTGCATTCGAGGATGTTCCCCGTGAATCGATGATACTGGCTCTCGATATGCAAGGTGTAGCTATCCGGTCGGGTGACTCTCTCGCTAAACCTATCGAATCGCTTATCGCAGCGGAAGTGCCGGAAAGAATTGCGGAATCGACACTGATTTTTGCCTTCTGGCACACCAACAACCGGGAAGAAATCGATTATGTGCTTCGTGTTCTTCCGCCAATAGTAGATAGGATAAGATTCGAGACCGATTCTCCAAAATTCAATGCTTAATCCGACTTGAAATCGGGATTGGCAAAAAAAAACAGCGAACGGTTTCAACTCCCGATTTTGGAATCCAGGTTATTCAGTAATTTAACTATTGTAAATTTTTCGCGGTTGGGCATTTTTTCTTACTTTCGAAAACTAACCACAGAGCACTCAAAGATTTTAGCCACAGAGAACACAGAGAAAAACCGGTAATCGGTTATCGGCGCCCGCCGCACCCCGAAGAAATCTACCGCAGAGACCGCAAAGCTCGCAAAGAAAAATTATAATGAAAACTCCGCGTTCTCTGCGTGCTTTGTGGTGAATTCTTTTCTCCGTGTTCTCTGTGTTTTCTGTGGCTTTTCTTTGTTTTTCATATTCAGTAAAGAATGCTACATTCGTCTATCTCATTTAAAATTGCAATAGTTTTGTCAGTAATCAAACTAATCCAGATTCAGATATTTATTCATTTTCGGGTTGATACGCAGCGAATACTTTGAGATATGTCATGTGTTCGAGTGCGAACTGTGGACCTTCGCGACCGAGACCGCTGTCCTTGACACCACCATAAGGCATTAAATCCGCACGAAATGTTGGGACATCGTTCACGATGACGCCGCCGACATCGATTTCATCGAAAGCCTTGCGAGCGGCGATAATATCTCTGGTGAATATCCCGGCTTGAAGACCATATACGCTGTCATTAACAAACTCGATTGCTTCTCCGAGGTCGCCCACTTTGTTGATAACCAACACCGGTGCAAAAGCTTCTTTTTGAATAAGAGCCGCATCCTGTGGCACATTGATAATAACCGTAGGCTCGAGGATAGTTCCCTGTCGCTTTCCACCGCAGAGAATCTTAGCGCCCGACATAACAGCATCGGCGAGCCAGCTCTCGATTCTTTCTATATCGTATTCTGAAATCATCGGTCCGACATCGGTATATTCATCAGCGGGGTCGCCAAGCTTGAGTTTTGTCATAGCACTCACAATATGCTCGCAAAGCGTATCGAATATCGGTTCCTCGACATAAGCGCTCTGTGTTGATATACAAACCTGTCCTGCAACCGCGACAGCGCCTTTTGTTATCCTGTCGGCAGCGCGGAATATATCGGCATCGGAAAGAACGATTGCAGCGGAATTCGAGCCGAGTTCCATAGCGATATATTTCATCCCGACTGCATGAGCGAGTTTCTTGCCGATAGGTGCGCTGCCGGTGAATGTAACTACCTTTATTCTCTTGTCGAGAGCGAGTTTTTCGCCGATAATGGCGCCGCTTCCCGGAAGAACCGAAACGCCATCCGCGGGGTAGCCGGCATCTACGATAAGCTTGCCGAGCATCAGTCCCGTTATCGGAGTTTGTGAAGCGGGTTTTAAAATAAATGGATTCCCCACAGCGACCGCTGGAGCGATTTTGTGAAGCGCAAGATTTAGCGGGAAATTAAACGGTGTTATCGCCAGCACCGGTCCCGATGGGAATCTTTGGTAAAATCCCCATCGCTGTGCGCCGTTTGGTGCGGTATCAAAAGGCAGAACCTCTCCCAAAGGTTCCCTGGTGAGTGCGGCGGAAAGTGTCAATGTCTCTCCCGCCCGTCCGACCTCGCCTCGAGCCTCGCGGATTGTCTTGCCGGATTCCGCAACTATCATTCGTGCAAAATCATCGGCGCGCTCATCGAGTAATCTCTTTGCCCGCAGAAGAATATCCTCTCGATGAGCCGCGCGTAACGATTTGGTCTCATCGAATGCGGAATGCGCAATTTCTGCGGAGCGCTCCACAATATCTTCCGTTGCAGCGCTCAAACGACCGACTAACTTGCCATCATAAGGCGATTTGACCTCGAACACAGAATCCGTAAAAAGCTCTTTTCCTCCAAGCAAAAGCGGATAATCCATTTTGTCCTCCGGTTATTTTATATTCAGCACCATAATAAACTATGTTGCTATCTCAATGAACACCATATTTAAATATGGTGTTGTCTCAAGGGTGCGGGGTTTGAGATAACACCCGAATTCATTCGGGTGCTATTCACGCAAAGCTACCGCACCAACACAATCTTTCTCTCCGCCGTTCCGCCATCTTCCGTTCTCGCCTTCACGATATATATCCCCGATGCGATTGTTTGAGCGGGGCGCCAGATTATTGCCCTCACCCGGCTCGTCGCAGACGAGCCACCCTCTCCCAATGGGAGAGGGTTATTGCCTTCTCCCTCCGGGAGAAGGTGGCTTCCCGACTTTGTCGGGAAGACGGATGAGGGCATTACAACATTCCCCCTTATATCATAAATCTCAATTTCCGCTCCCGAAGGCGCGGTGATGGCGACAGAGGAATTGAATGGATTAGGATAGGCAGATAGCTTTATTCTATTTGCAGGCACCTGTTTATCAGCAACCCCGACTATTGATATAGTATCCATTGCGGAAAGACTATCACCTTCGCTGTTCCATATAGTTAGCCGAATAATATACATCGCTTCATATGGAAGATGTTCTACACATGTACCGAGTATATCGTTAAAGACTTCTTCGGAAGATTCAGTGATAATAAACAATTCATCCCCGTCAACAAATTTCCAATAGAGACAGTAATGGTCGAATGTTAAGGTGCTATATGGTCCCGCATGTAACCAAGCCGAACCATAGATAGGTATCTCTGGATGCGCTATGAGGATGCTATCGATATCAACCCACATCACCAGTGCAGTGTCCATTGCAAACGGCAATGAATCGAAATCGCAGTTCACGCAAAGCATATTCGAGTTGTTGTGAGCAATGTTCGTTGTCTGATACGGTCGCAATGGCACAACTCGGCTGTTGGATATGAGCATCGTCGAGCGGTCGAATGTGCTGACATAAGCCTCGCTCGAACCCGCATCGAACCACATGAAGGCATCGTCTATCGTTGAGAGCGTAATTGTCCAACCGTCGTGCAGGCAATTCGTGGCGTATATCGTCGAGCTGTCCTTGGATATCATCTCGCCGAACCAACAGGAATCTATGTAAAAGACCGTGTGCTCCAGAGAATACCAGTTCCACCAATATATAGTCGTGTTGATAAATTCGAGATGTCTATCGGACAGCGGCACAAGTAGGTCGGGATAATAGCCGAAGTTCTCGATACCGCTGACGGAAAAAGTATCCGAACTTGGAATCCTTATCGCTGTGCCGCGGAAATCGCTGTCTCGGATGATAACGGTACAGCCCGGGAAATTCTCCATCGACCACCAGCATTGCCCGCAGCTATCAGCGATGAATGTATATCCGATGCCATCGACATTCGGTGTGCTTTCACTCATCTCGAAATGCTCGACAAAGTCGATAGGTGGGAACACAATATCAATATTCGAGCCCGTCGGCGTATAGAACCACGGCATTAGTGTATCGCAACGCAGAAAAGACACATACACCGAATCGTTTATCAAGAAGTCGCCGACATGGTGGACATCTTCGAGCATCATCACCGCATTGTCGTATAGTTTACGGAAAGTCCAATCCGGGAAATAGCACCGCTGTGCGATATAGACCGAATTGTTGTGCAGTTCGGCGAAGTGCAGGACCCCGTTTGCATCTATCGTGGCGTCATAAGCTTCGAAACTGCCACCGAGCATATAGACATAGTATTGCCCGACAAAGAACTGGTCGAAATGGAGGTGCGCTCCTTCGCGGAAAATTACTGTGCCGTTGTCGTCAATGCCGATACTCCCACGCATTGTCAGCATTGCACCATCAACGATGAATACACCGTCACCGATTACATAAATGGTCATGTCAACGGTCGTGTCTGCTGTGATTGTAACCGTGTCATACCCGGGACCGATGAGCCAATAATCGTCTATAGAGGTGAAATCCGGCGCCGGAATCGTTTCGGCTATGGTGTACCCGCAGATAAGCGGTTGTGTATCGTGGAGAATTCTATCACATAATTCATCTTTGGATGATATATCACGCTTGCATGTCATTGTACATGCCCGGTCGACAAGCGCTTGCGGGAACTCGCCAAAAATGGTCCCGGCAAGAGTTAGTATTATGCCAAAAAATAACCTGTTATACATAATCCCTTCCTATGTTGGTTTGTTTATTTACACTGTCAGTCAAAGCAGATGGACAACCGACTACAACGGACAATCATGAATCTTAAATCATCGATTCTACTCGATTCCCTTATTTCTTTCCCATGTCTCGATATAATTTCGTATCATCGGCGCAATTTCCTCGATTTTGCTGCGCACCTGCACCAGTGTGTCTCTCTCGCGGATTGTAACCGTTTTGTCATCGAGTGTTTGTCCATCGACAGTAACACAGAACGGCGTTCCTGCTTCATCCTGCCTGCGATAGCGCCTGCCTATCGAGTCCTTTTCATCATAGAAAACCATGAATTCTCTCCGAAGTTCCTGTGCGATTTCCCGGGCCACTTCCGGCATGCCTTCCTTTTTGACAAGCGGGAATACACCGACCTTTATCGGTGAGAGCCTTGGGTGCATCTTCAGCACTGTGCGCATTTTAGATGGATTCGAGACCTCGGGTTCGACTGTGTATGCATCGGTGAGGACTGCCAGCATACATCTGTCTATTCCGCCGGATGTCTCTATGATGAATGGAATCTTTTCGATAAATCCGCCCTCTGCATTATCATCCGTGAATCGCGCTGTAATTTTCTTTCCGGAGAATTCCTGATGTCTCGATAGGTCGAAATTGCCACGGTTATGTACACCTTCGAGTTCCTTGCGCCCAAATGGAAAATCGAACTCGATATCATAAGCGGCGAGGGCGTAGTGAGCTAGTTCGTTTTTGCCATGCTCATGCCAGTGGATTTTATCCTGGTCGATACCTAGCGATAGATACCATTGCGAACGCTGCTCGCGCCAGTAATCGAACCATTTGTCACCATCGTCGGGATTAACGAAAAACTGGAGTTCCATCTGCTCGAACTCGCGGGACCGAAAGATAAAATTGCCGGGGGAAATCTCATTGCGGAAAGCCTTGCCGATTTGCGCAATTCCGAACGGGAATTTCTGCCGTGTCGCAACCATTACATTCTGATAGTTGACATAAATTCCCTGTGCGGTTTCAGGACGAAGGAAAATAGTATTATCCTCGCTTTCGACCGGACCGATAAATGTCTTGAACATAAGATTGAACATTCGCGGTTCTGTTAGTTCCTGCGCGCCGCATGAGGGGCATCTGTCCTTCGTGATTTCATCGTCACGGAAACGCTTATGACAGTTTCGGCATTCTATAAGCGGGTCGGTGAAATTCTCGATATGCCCGGAGGCTTCCCACACACGCGGATGCATCAAGATAGCGCTGTCCAATCCCTCGACATCGGGGCGGAGCTGAACCATATTGTATAGCCACCATCGCTTGATGTTATTCTTCAACTCGACACCCAGCGGTCCCGAATCCCATATTGCATTCAATCCGCCATATATCTCGCTCGATTGAAAGATATATCCCCGTCTTTTGCACAGCGAAACGATTTCGTTCATTACTTTATTCTTTTTCATATTCCCTCCAATTTGAGTGCATGATTAGAAAATATTATTCATTCTATCTCGACAGCTACGGGTTCATATCTCGATGCCACCAGAAGCTCGATATAAGACGGAAGTATAGGACGAATTTGATTGAATGCCACTTCGGGTTGGTTGTTATTCTCCGAGAGATGTCCGAGCATCACCTTTTTAAGCTTATTATGCGGTAGTTTCTGCAGGAATTCTATACATTGCCGGTTCGACAGATGTCCATCATCCCCGGCAACCCTCTTCTTGAGGTATTCAGGATAATTGCTATCACGAAGCATTTTCGGTTCATAATTCGCCTCCACAATTAGAACATCAGGAGTTTCAATTTCATCCAGAACCTTCTGTGCGGGATGTCCAATATCTGTTACTATTGCTATCTTATGACCTGATTTATGTTCGATCATAAAAAAAACAGGTTCAGCCGCATCGTGAGGTTTTGGAATAAGCCGAACTCCGAATGAACCGGAGTCTGTTTCGGAAAATGGTTCAGTAGTATTTATTTTAGCGTCTCTAATGTCGTAATGTAGTGCTTTCAGAGTTCCCTTGGTCGCATATATCTGCGGTGAGAAAGCACGATTGATAATGCCAAGTGTTTTTACATGGTCGGAGTGTTCATGTGATATGAAAAGCTTATCGGGAGCGGGTATTTCATATTCATCCATTGCCCACCAGACAAGTTTTCTGGGAATACCGGCATCGAACAATAGAGTTGTTTTGCTGTCGGAAATAATATAACCGTTCCCGTAGCTTCCACTACGAAGTGATATTACAAAAATTCTGTCCATTATTATCATGTAAGTTTGATATTTGATTGTTTTTTTCAGTTTTCAGTCTCTCTTGATGATTTGAAATAATCGATAGTTCTTGTGGAAAACAATAACTCTATCAAGGGTATTTAACTCCCAGATGCAGCCTGTTGTATAGTGTCGCAAATACAATAGCTGTAAATACCGGCACAATGAATGCTTGAAGGTAAAAGCATGTAAGAATCGCCAGTGTTAGCACAGCAATTTTGTTCGCTCGAACAATAAGCCGTGGAGTAATTTCCTTTTTTGCTATTGCAGCTAAATAAAACGGCAAAGATACGATTGCTGTCAGAAATAGATTATTCTCATGAATTACCAGCCCGAATACGCCTGTGAGGAAAACTCCGATAATCGCTATTGCCATTGTTTTTCGTTCACCGAATTTGACCGCAAATGTGTTTTTCCCGACACGGCTGTCTCCTCGAGTATCGGGAACGGTGGTGAAAAGATAAACGGCGCCATAAGCGAGAGCATACGATGCCGCCCGTAAAATCACCATCCAATCCCATATTGTATTTTTCCCGAGCGAAAAAGCGATAGCATATCCAAGGAAATAGATTATGAATCCGTGCCCGAAAGCGTTCGATACAAGTCCGGGAATAGCTCTATCTTTAAATCGCCAGGGTGGAGCGGAATATGCGATTCCCAAGAGCAAGGCGACCATAGTTATCGCGGTTATTGCCAAATTGATTGATAGAGCTTCGAGAAGTGCGCCGAGAAATGCCGTAAAAATAATAAATTTCCCCATTTTTCTGGAGACATATCCAAGAGCTATGGGTAAATTCTTCTTATTCAATCTATCGCCTTCCTCATCGAAAAGTTGGTTAAGACCATAGATACTAATTCCGAGCAATGTTGTGAGAAGCAGAACTTCCCATTGTCCTCTGATACCATCTTTGCCACCACCCGACCAAAATCCAAGAAGAGCCGGTGTCCATATCGGAATAAGAAGCAACGGGCGAAGAAAAGATATATGGGCGGCAAATGTTGAAATAATCTGTTTCATTTTATTTTACATAAAATCGTATCACTAATAGCAACTGTCAAGAACCAAGTTCCAAATATGGATTGTATATTATAACAAAAATTTTGATAATTTAATGAGATAAACAAAGATAGCATCGTTTATGAATATGAAAAACAAGGAAAAGCCACAGAGGACACAGAATAAGAAAAACAGAGAATATAAAATTTAAATTGGCAACCGAAAAATATAGTTTTGGGACACGGCATAAAGCGAGATGGTTTGCCTTTCAATTATCACTTCCATTTCCGTACTAATGCGCATCGAGACCGAGGAGAATGAATTCATTCATCACTTATGGTAATTTGTGCTTATACTCGATTACACAACTGTGGAATCTCTGGTGCAAGTAGCTATATGACATATCCAGCCACATGTAATACATGTAATTCTGATTGTCCACGATGCTCCTTCCGGATTCGGGAGTCGAATCGGTTTCGGATTGAATCACAGAATCGCCGGAGGGGCAATCGAAGAGGAAAATTGATTCATAACCGGAAAGTGAATCTATATCGATTCGAGCGATACCCGCATCGTATGATAAACTCGGGATGAAGTAATAATAGATTGTCGCGCTCACGAAAACCGAGCCGTGCGGGATATGTATGGGTGCATAAAATCTGTTCGAGAACGGTCCTGTACCCTCGAATGCAAGGTAAGATGGATACCTTTCGAAATCCTCGTCGGGCCATTCGTTATCGCAATTCATGTCGATTGGTCCTATTGTGTAGAACTGATTGTCGCCATATTGCCCGACTACATGGACATCTCCGCCTACGGTAATATCTTGCGAAACGACCACGTTTCTGCTGAAGCCTCCTTTGCCATCGACATAGAGACTGTCGCAAATCTTAACATTGCCCGATGCGAAATATGCCGCCCAATTGGTTGTTGCACCGTATGCGTCGCCATAGACACCACAGTTGATTTGAGCGTTTCCATGAGCTACACCGGACACGCCGTAGCAACTCAGCATATCTCCAGTGGCGTTAACCGCACCGACAACGCCGGTATTGCCACCGACAAAATATCCACCGTATCCGATGCCGTCGTTTTCGGCGCATTCGGCATAAATCCCCGACGGATGCGCAGTCATGCTATCGTAGGTATTCACAAAATACCCGACCGCGTTGCCTTCAAAAGCCCATCCGCCGCGATAGCCCTCGACATGAAGCTTGTGTGTAACATCTTCTACACCGATACCGACATCGTCGGATGTATATGCGGCGTACATATTGCCTGTGCCTGCTCCGAGCCAATCGTCATCTGCGGTGGAATCCGCGCCATCGACAGTCAAATCGCCCGTGATGTGCACATCACCGTGGACATCGAGTTTATATGCCGGTGCTGGAGTGCCAATTCCGATTAAATCGCTCTCATTATAGACATAGCCGTAAGTTGAATCTGTTTGCCAATCGTTATCCGCACTGCCACCGCCTCCGCCCAATAACGATTCCGCAACTGCAGCACGGAAAGCATAAGGACTCGAGGTAAATTCGAGGCGCGGTGAAAGTGTCCAGCCGTTCACACTGATTTGAAGCCAATACGGTTCATCGAACGGAAGAGCGAGGGGGGAGAACTTACCCAGAACAATGTTAAAAATGCCATTTTGCACTGCAACATCGTTATGGTCTTCCGTCCACAATTGCGAATCTGCAACCGGATTGTCCCAGATAGAGAAAGTAATATCGTATTCTCCATTCATTGCGACACCGCCCATATCGGTGAGTTTGCCCTGATACTGTATTGTTTGCGGAATCTGGGCAAGGCACATTTCCGTTAGAGCTATAGCGAACAAAACAATTAATGTAACATAGCGTTTCATGATTCCTCCAATTATTGATAGGTTTCTTTTATTGGACTTTCAATCAAACAAATTTACTGCTGTTTTATCAAATCTAAATTTTCTTAATATTTCGTTCCATTATCCTAACCGTAATGGTTGGATTGTTAAATTATAGCTACCAATTCAAGCATCCCGTTTGATGATTGTGCTCCTCCTCACTGTAATTTGTGTTAATACTTAATTTGAAATTTGCAATCCATAATTTGAAATGAAATCATGTTCCCAATGCGAGTCTTTCCGCGAGAAATATCGGTAGTCCGGCATCGATAATCTTTCGCTGGGCAATTTTTACGGGATACTCGAATCTAATGAATTTTATCTGATCTTTCTCTGTATCGAAAACCACAACACATCCGCGCGGGTCGCCATCGCGGGGCTGACCGACACTACCTATATTCACGATATATCTTTTATCGGGTGAAATATCTATTGCCAATTGTGGATTATCCTTGGTTTCTTGGATAAAAATCTTTTCGCCCTGGTCTGAAAATACGAGTGGTTTGTGAGAATGTCCTATAAAGCATATTTTTTCATTAAAATGGTGAAACTGTTTCAAAGCCTGGGAGGGACTGAAAACATAATCCCATTCCGATGGTTCTGCCGGACTGGCATGAACCATACAAATATCCTCGCCGGTATAATATAGCGGAAGTTCCGCCAGGAAAGCTTTTTGGCTTGGACCGAGCGCTTGCCCTGTCCAAAGTATTGCCGAGCGTCCATAAATATTGAAATATTGTGTATCGGTTTTACCGATTGTCGCCCAGTCGTGATTTCCCGCTACGATATGGTCGGTTTTGGCTTTCATTATTTCGACACATTTATCCGGTTCGGCGCCATATCCGACAATATCGCCGATACAAAGCATCTCCTCGATATTTTCGCTCTCCAGAATGGAAAGCGCAACCTCGAGAGCTTCAAGGTTTGAATGAATATCAGACAGCAAACCGATTTTCATCCGACACTCCTTAAACAAGAGGTAGTTGCCTCTTATTAACAAAGCTTACGCATGATAACACAGATAATCCCGTTTATTGTTTTTCATTCTCAACTCTGAACTCTGGTTTCTCAACCATCTTCATTTCGATAAGAACTCTTAATACAGCATCGAGAATGCCATTCACGAATTTTGGGCTGTCTAAACTGCCGAATTCTTTAGCAAGTTCGACTGCTTCATCGATAGTAATATTCGGCGCAATGTCCGGGAAATCGATAAATTCCGCGATACCGATATAAAGTATGCATCTATCGAGGATGTTAATTCTGCTTAATTCCCAGTTCTCGATAACTTTCATTATCACAGAGTTCGCAAGTTCTACTCGCTCGATAGCGGCTTCGAGAAGTTCTTGTGAAAATTCCTCGACAGGTTCCGGCAGTGAATCCCCAAGTGATGTAACATCGCTTAAAAGCTTTTCAAAGTTTTCCGCGCTATTCATCACATGTCCATACATAGCTTGAAGAGCAGTTCGTCTGGCGATATGCCGGGGATATTCCTTTTTATTCACATTGCGGTTCATTTCAATCCAGATCCTTTTTCATCGAATTCGAGAACGGTATAGACATAAAGTTCGACATCGGAGCTTTTGTAGCAATCGACATCGAGATGAGCTTTTTGTGTGCATAACTCACCGAGAAATGATTCTTTATCGGGGATTTGTTTCCAGACTTGCGGCAGAAACACACCCGAGCGCCAGCCCTGTTTGACATAAACACCATGTCTGAACGGTTCGATTTCTTCCCATGAATCGATTTTGCGGAGTGGGGAAAGCACTGAAACTTCGATATCGATAGCATCGAGTTCGCTCTCTTTCACAGGTTGAAAGCGGGGGTCTTCGGTCGATGCTGCGATTGCCATATCCCGCACCGCGAGATAAAGCGGTCCGCGGGCTATCATCTGCCCGATACAGCCTCGAAGCATCCCATTGCTGTGAAGCGTAACGAATACGGGAGCATCCCCCGCAAGTTTTGTGTCAGATGGCTTCTCCGGCTCGAGCTTCTTCCCGGTTTTGATATAAGTCTCGATAGTATTGCGCGCAAGCTTGAGGAGATAGAGCTTTTGTTCATCGTTGAGCGAGTAGTCATCGGTTCCGGGCGCGGTCTCATTGCTCGAATCTCCTGAATCATCTGTATTCGAGGAGCTTTCACCTGTAATAAAAGCCACGGAGCAGTATCCTACAACACCTCGCCCCATCGATGATGGCTGAATATCGCCGGAATTGGCATATTTGAGAAGAACAGTATTTTTAGCGCCAATTTTCTGCATTGTGAGCATTGCCGTGAGAACTGCGCCCCATCCACAGAAAGCATCGGTGCCTTGTTGCATCCAGCCAAGAAGCCCCTCGGTATCGCCATCGAGAACATATTCCAATGTCTTTTGGTCGAGAGATACCGCATCGTTGTATGGATGATAGTGGCTCATATCGGTCGAGACGACCATAATCGTTTTGTTCCAGTCGATATCAGCGGCAAGAATCGCTGAAACAAGGTTCTCGATGTCGTTTAGTGTCTGGTTCGCAAATGAAATCGGCACGAGTTTGAAATTGTTATCGAGCGCATACTGAAGGAATGGGACTTCCATTTCGAGCGAGTGTTCCTCCGCATGGACTTCAGGTTTGTATTGCAGTTTTCCCGTATCGAAAGCCATTATTTTTTGTGCAAGTTTCTCATCGACCGAGACTTTGCCGAGCGGTGTTTCCCAGTATCCTTTCGACCAGACCGATATTCCCTGCCACAACTGCGGTCGATGTGAAAATCCGATAAGAATAACGGTATTGCCTTTATATCGAGCTTGATTTTTCATCAAGGCTTTAAAAGCATACGCCGCCACGGGACCGGAATAGAAATATCCGGCGTGAGGAGCTATCAATCCAAGTATTCTATCGTCGATATCGGGAATTTCGGCATCATCGATAAAAGATGAAATCATCCGCTCGAGGGAATCCGCATCCCCGGGATACCATGAACCGGCAACAGCAGGTTTTCGGACATCCGACATATTATCCTCCTTATCGCTGCTTACAGCGCATCCACTAAATAATATAAGAAATATAAAAATTGTTATTCCGCATCTCATAATAAAACCTCCGATTTATACAATGTTTTGTATAAACAAATAATTTGCAAGTAATAACAATTTGAAAATGGAAAATTTCTGGAATGTAATGAAGAATTATAATGTTAGTTATTGATGACCACTCGAATGACAGTTCATTTCATTATGTTATGCATCATCATGTAAATTTACTGCATCTATTGCAGACATTTAAGCGTTTCATCAAGAAGTTCATCGGGCGCAACAAGCATAACATAGTCGCCGATTGTGCCGAGAATCTTTTTGGCATTTTCTATTTTGCCGGTGGGTATAACAAGAATCACGGGGATACTATATGCACGGCAGGAATAGAGAATATCCCCGGGTTTTAAATCCATTCCCGGATTTGGGATAACTTTATGGATATAACCGATAACCGCTGAAATATCATCTTTTTTGCCAAGATGATTAACATATTTTCCATGGTTATCCCAACCGTTACTCACAGGCAAAGTGCTTATACCGTTCGTAACAAGTGTACTCAAGATAAGGGAATCGGTTCCTTCAAAATATGCGATAGCAGCCATATTCGCTCCTCCAATTATTGTTGATATATGTGTCCTGCAATATTATGATATTGCTTTTTCAATGCAAAACACTCAATTAGCAATTAGCAATGCAAAAGTGCCCTTCCGCCCAATCCCATGTGGGTGCGGGGTCATTTTGAATTGCTAATTGTTCATTGCTAATTTTATACTGTTTTTTATAAATCATTTCCAAATTCCCTATTTTGCAGGTCTCATTTGTTAATAGATTTAATCGATCAATATTTTATAATAAATTTAGTTTTCAATTGCAAGCAATTTTATGCATATCATGCCGGAATATCTTTATAATCGAGAGTCTTTTAGCAATAAGTCCAACAATAGCGCCTGCAAAAACAGTCCACAGGGCAGAAACCGGCAGCAGCCAAAGGATTGCATCGATTCTATAGAACAATGCGCCTGCTGTCAATATCTGGGCGAAGATATGACAGAATGCCCCGGCGACACTTATCCCAACAAGCGAGAATGCTTTTTCATAGAAAAGAAACATAATCGCCATTGTAGCTACCGCCGTGGTTGTTCCACATATCGATAGAATAAATGCGGGGGAAAAAATTTTGCCCAGTAAAAGAGCGCCCAGTGTTACCCGCAAGAGCGCTAATAGTGCGCCTGCGCCAATTCCAAAGCGTCGCATTGCCAAAAGCACTGCAATATATGAGAATCCCGGTTTAAGCCACGGCATAGGGCGAGGTAAAAACTCCTCGAAAATCCAGATAGCGAGCGCGGCGGCAAGCAATATTGAAAAATGAGCTATTTTCTTATTCGAGTATGGCATCGATTTTATCCTGTTTCCGTTTGCCTTCAGCAATAATCAATAGCCTGTTGGGCACACAAGCTATCGCTTGCCCGGGCTTGGTTATAGCACCGGTTTTAACACATATTTTCCCCGAGCAACTCGAGGATTTTACATACGCAGAACCATTTTTTATCTCGATTACAATCGGTCCGAGCCTGCCATTAACTGTAACAATAGTATCGATATTTGCCGGAATGGTTGTCGATTCATTGCCATCCATAATAATCGAGAAGCTTTGTGTTTGCCCGTTTCCATTTCTTAAAACGGGAAGAAAACCAATAATCAGTACCGCTGCGATTATGATAAAATCACCGATTTTGAGCTTGTTTAGCATTTGAATGCTCATGTCTAATGAAGCATTTTCCTTTTGTGAAGATACGCCAGAAGAGCAATATCATAAGGTTTGTCAGTGGTTACTAAATTGTAATCGACCCCAATTTCCTGACATCGATATTTGAGAATATCGAAAAATTCGCCCACACGGTTTTTGTATTCCTCGCGAACCATCCACGGTTGAACGGGCAGTTTTCTATCCGTCTCCATATCGATGAAATGCGCTTCTTTCGAGAAATCGAAAGAGAGTTCGACCGGGTCCAGAATATGGAAAACGATAACCTCGTTTTTCATGTGCCGGAAATGGCTAAGCGCGGCAATTATCCCCTCGGGGTCATCGAGAAGGTCGGATATTAAAATAATAAGCCCTCTTCTTTTAATTTTTTCAGCAAGCCCTTTGAATGTCGAGTCGATTTTTGTGAGTCCGGCGTTTTGCAATCTATCCAGTGTTTTTAGCAATTCCGTAAGTTGAATCCGGGTCATCGATGCTGGAATTATTGTATCGACTTTCTCATCGAAAGTCAGAAGCCCGACCGCGTCTTTCTGCTGCACCATTAGATATGCCAACGCTGCTGCGAAAAACCTGCCGTATTCAAGTTTAGACAGTCTTTTATCATGTGAAAATCCCATCGAGGCGCTTTTGTCCAGCAGAATATATGAGCGAAGATTTGTTTCTTCCTCGAATTCTTTGACATAATAACGGTCAGTGCGGGCATATACTTTCCAGTCGATTGATTTTGGTGGATCGCCTGGATTATACTGCCGATACTCGGCAAATTCGACCGAGAAACCGTGATACGGGCTTTTGTGAAGTCCAACAAGAAAACCCTCGACAACAAGTCTCGCCACAAGTTCAAGATTGCCGATTTTTGTTAGAACCAACGGGTCGAGAAATCTGCGATAGTCCTGTGTGTTTGTCGCCATGATGAACCTTTTCTAATAAACTCATATTTATTTGCATTAAAATAAAATAGTAACGACAGAGTAAAACACAAATCATTTATTACGGATTCGGTAGTGAATTAAATTTGCGATTTTAGCTTGATATATTTCTAAATCAGCGCTATCATTTCAAATGAGATAGACGAAGATAGCATCATTTCTGAATATGAAAAACACAGAGAAGCCCCAGAGTTCACATAGAAAAGAAAAAACCTGGACAGGATAACAGTATGAACAGGATAATTATTAAAACATTCTTTATTTATCCTGTTAATCCCGTCTAAAAAAATGTATTAAAAGCTATGTGCTCTCTGTGATTTGTTTTCGAGAATATGAAAAAAAGACCAAACGAAAAAATCTACAATAATAAGCGAGGCTTATTGTGAAATCATCAAAATTGGGCGTTGCAATTTGCATTATTTTTGTGTTTTGCTCAGGCATTTCTCACTCAATTCCAAAATTTGATAAATGGTCTATTCCGGGATATTTTCGAGGATTCAATACATCAATCTGGAGCAATGTATTTGATACAGAGCTTACGGCAAGCGATCTTATCGACTTGAAAGCTTCCGGCGCCAATATTGCAATTATCCAGACACAGGGTTTAGTCGAGCACATGCCGCCGTATAGTCCTATCGATCCATGGGTTGTCGATGGACTGGATTCTATGGTGAGTTATTGTCGAAATGCTGGATTATACTATGTCATCTGCCCACGGTCGGGTCCCGGCAGGAGAGATGTGTGGCGCGAAGGCGAGGGATTGGACCCACCTTCCACAATCTGGACAAATGAAAGCGAACAGCAACTTTACGCCAAAATGCTTAAAGATATCGTTATCAGATTCCTATCGGATACCTTGTTTATCGGGCTGGATTTGATTCAAGAACCGAATCCATTCGATGATGCCGCTGCATGTCTTCCGGTTGCAGAACTTGAAGCGGTGATGGCAGACAGCGGTATCGATGTGAATTACATCTATTCGATCTGCATCGATTCGGTGCGCACAATCGACTCTGATTTACCGCTATTGGTGCAAACCGTCCACTGGTCCGACCCCGGCTATTTCACACTTTGCGAACTTCAAGACGATGACAAAATCGTATATAACACTCATTGCTACAATCCTTATGACTACAGCCACTGCGAAGATGCGATGACCGAGACTTATCCCGGAAATTTTTGGTATTGCGCTGGAGATTACGAACCGTACTGGAACAGGACGCTTTTCAATGAAACTGTTTTCACACCTGTTCGGACATTCCAATCGACTCACGGCGTGCCGATAATACTCGGTGAATTCGGTATGCAATATGCCCAAAACGGCGGCGAACAATACTTAGAAGACATTGCCGGAGTTGCATGCGATTTTGGATGGCATTTCGTTCTATGGTCATATCGAACGGATTCAACATTCAACTATGAGCTTATGGGTGGTGGATACTGGAGCACGGTTTGCACATTGTTGACCTGTATTCCATCGGAAATAGAGGATAAAACTGAAAAAGTTCCCGTCACTATCGACTTGAATGTTTATCCGAATCCATTCAATTCATCTTGTGTAATCTCGGTTAGCGGTGAATGGTCAGCAGTGGGCGACGACAACCGACAACCACCAACCGCCAACCGAATTGAGATATACGATTTGCGAGGGACACTTCAACTTCGCTCAGTGCCAAGCGATAATCGTTCATTAAGCGGTGGTTGCCGAGCGGAGTCGAGGCAAGTCGAAACGAACAACAACCACACATTCATCTGGCGCCCCGATGAATCAATCTCTTCAGGCATCTATCTCATCCGTGTTAAAAAAGATGAGCAGATAATACAGAAACGAGTTGTGTATCTGAAATGACTTGTATATAATGGTAACTCATGTTACACGTTGATTATTGGTCTTTAAATAAGGCTCTGATATAAAGTTCACACCGAAACTAAAATGGAGGAAAAATGAAAAGAATCAGTTGTTTCATGCTGCTATTTTGTTTTATGGTTTCAAGCGTTTATGCTCAAGCGGTTATCATAGACCACACATGTACCGACCTATCATCAATTCCGTCTAACTGGATAGACTCGGTCAAAACAAATTGTGATATGCATTATGCGCATACATCGCACGGAGGGCAATTGTGTGTTGGTGCAGACAGAATCGAAAGTGACAATTCATTCTACGCTTATGAAAGCGGCTGGTGCGAATTGCCTGTTGTGGCAAACACATTTTGCGTTTTCGATGGTCAGGAAGGGGGAGATGATTATATCTATCCCGAAATGTATTGGGCGGAAACCGATGGTATGAATATGACCAGGGATGTGCTTAACCACAATCCCTCTATTCACTATTCCGCATTTGCATGGTGTGGGCAGTTGTATGATGAGACTCCAGCCTATGTTAATGCTTATCTGGATAGTATGACGCAATTGGAAAGCGAATTTCCCGGCGTAACATTCATCTATTTTACTTCTCATGCACAATACGACGGAGACGATTATGGAGCGAACCGTTTTCATAACAACGAACTCATTCGAAACTACTGTACCGTAAATAATAAAGTCTTATTCGATTTCGGGGATATTGATTGTTGGTGGTATAATCCAGTATCTGAAGAATGGGAATTCAGTTCGTATGAATATGATTTCGAAACAATCCCAATCGAACATTCACATTATGGAATCGATGAGGCGGCACATACTTCTTACGAGAATTGCGAGCACAAAGGTATCGCATGGTGGTGGATGATGGCGCGGCTTTGCGGATGGGATGGCTCCGTGGATGTTAAAGAAAATAACTCTGTAAAACCGGATGATTTTGCAATCTTGACATCGCCAAATCCATTCAATTCATCCTGTAAAATTAGGATTCAAGGGCTCGTGGATTCAAGGATTCAAGGGATAGAAATTTTTGATTTGCGCGGGAATGTTGTTGCGGATTTCACCGATAACCGATTACCGATTACCGAATTCGTCTGGTCTCCCGATGAATCTTTGCCGGGAGGGATTTTTCTTGTCCGTGTAACTTACGATGGAAGAACCGTTACCGAACGGGTTGTATATTTAAAGTAGTGTTGAGTTGTAAGTGTTGAGTGTTGAGTTGCCCAATGCATCCAAATCGATTATATTTGAGGGAAGAGAACTTCACAACAAAATCTCGTATGCATTCCAAAAACAGGGCAGACACATCGGTCAGTTTCTACTTCGGTATAATGCATAAGAGGACAACCGGTTTATCGCTGATGCTGCGGAATTGATGCTCGACAGCGGGAGGCACTAGAATAGCATAGTCTTTCTCAAATGTATGCCACTGCCCATCGATAAAGCATTCTCCCTCGCCGGAAAGAATATAAACCTCGTGTTCATGCGGATGTGAATGCCGCGGTGTATTGCCACCGGGTTCGATTGTGAACCTGCGCGTATAGAAATTAGGTGCACCGTCGTCGGGACCGATTAACCATTGTATAGTAATCCCCGATGCGCCGGGTATATCGACCTGCCCTGCGGATACATCGTTTTGATGAACAATTTTTACAGAAATTTCTGAGTCCATTCGTTCCTCCATTATCAATATTCTTCTTCGGGTTTGGTTCGAGTTTTTTCGCATAACCACCAGAGTATGCAAGCCACAAGAATAGCAATAAAATAGAGAATTACCATTGTTTCACGATGGAAATCGCAAAGATATGTTACAATCGCCGGGATAAATGCGTAGATTAACCAGAATATCCAGGATTTTATAAATCCCATTATACACCTCATCGAGTTGGCTGTTTTTTAAATCGATTACCCAATAATATTGTCGATTATTAAATAGTCAAGTTGTTTTGATTTGAATCTGATATGTTTTTTTTTAATAAACATTTTATATGAACAGACAATCAAGAACAATGGGGAATAAAAACCAAACTCGCCATAATTATCGTTTTTCACAACATGGTTATCCATCGGAATCTATATTACTTCTGCAATTTTTGGCATGACCGTTGTGATAATCTTCGCTGTTTTCTCATCGGCAGTGGCGGCAGTGGCAAGAATCTTTTCCAGTGATGTCGGCTCGAGCGAATCGGGAAGGCACATGTCGGTGATTATTGAAAAACCGAGTATTTTCATCCCTGAATGTACTGCTACAATCGCCTCGGGCACAGTTGACATTCCAACCACATCGGCGCCGATTGTCCTGAGGAAACGATATTCCGCAGCGGTTTCGAGATTGGGTCCCGCAAGCGCCACATAGACTCCCTGAACAAGACGCATCGACTGTTCAAGAGCTGTTTTTTCAACAATATCGCGTAATTGCCTTGTGTAACAGTCGAACATATCCGGGAATCGAACGCCGAGTTCGGGATCGTTCACTCCAATCAAAGGGTTATCAGCTATCATATTTATATGGTCTGTCATAAGCATTATATCACCCGGTCGAAATTGCGGATTCAGCGCGCCACCGGCATTCGATACGATAAGTCCCTTTGCTCCCATTGCTTTCATCACCCGCACTGGATATGTAATTTGCTTCATTGTCCAGCCCTCATAATAATGAAATCTACCCTGCATCGCCATGACCGGCACACCGGCGAGCCTGCCCAGTAAAAGTTTTCCCGCGTGGCATTCAACCGTTGATTGAGCAAAATGTGGAATTTTCTCATATGGAATCTCGATTTCAATATCGATAGATCTGGCTACTTCACCAAGACCTGTGCCGAGAATCATGCCGAATATGGGTGTATCGCGATATTTTTTGCGAATAATCGGCAAAGTGTCCTCGAGTTGTTTGCGAATTTCAAGCATTTTGTTCTCCCTTAATCAAAAAATATTTTTAAGTTTTGTCCAAAGAAAATAACTGTCATTAAAATCTATACAAGCATTTTAAAATGATTTCATTTGAACCGGATTACTGTGGCTCGATGCTTTGTGAGTGAATATTCTGCAAAATCCCTATCATCAACCAGAATAAAATAAGAGAAGACCCTCCGGCTGAAACAAATGGCAACGGGATTCCCGTAATCGGTGCAAGACCGACTGTCATTGCGATATTTATAAAAACTTGGAAGAAAATAATACTCGAGATTGCCATTGCAACGATTGATGCGAACGGTGTTCTTGCATTACGCGCAATTGATAGTGTTTTCATTAAAAGAAGCCAGAAGAGGAAAAGCAGCGCTATCGCACCCATGAAACCGAATTGCTCACCCAGAACCGAGAAAACGAAATCGGAATGTTTTGCCGGTAAAAAAGCAAGTTTTGTTTGTGAGCCTTCAAGGAAACCTTTGCCGAGAACTCCTCCCGAACCGATGGCGATTTTTGATTGAATAAGCTGGTATCCCGCTCCGAATGGGTCGTGGCTTGGATTAAGGAAAACCATTATTCGCTCTCGTTGATACGGATGAAGTCTCGACCAGACATATGGAGTGGAAACACCTATCGAGATAGCCAAAACCATGGTCATAATAAATGTTTTCGGGGTAACACGCCAGCGAATCAATATAAATACTAATGTAAAAAAATAGCAAAGCCATGCAATCCAATGGACCGCGCTCAACATTGCAAGAAGAGGAGTTAAAAGCAGAAACAAGTGAAGCGGTCGCACGCCTGCGGCATAAAGCATCACGAATAGTAGAACCCAATAGACAATGCCTGTTCCAAGATCGGGTTCCATAACCACAAGCAAAAAGGATGGTATTATAAGCAGTATCGCAACAAAGATAGTGAGAATCGAATCGAGATGCTTCAGATGGTCCCGGAGCCATCTCCCAAGTACGAATATCATCACTATTTTTGAGAATTCCGATGGTTGAATTCCAAACGGACCGATTCCTATCCAACGTTTGACAGTATTCGCCTGAAATAAGACCAATATGAGCAACACTAATATCAGGATGTAATATATGTAAGCTAGACCATCATGAATTCTCACCGGGATTCGCCAGAGAATGAACATGATAGCAATTGCTACAAGTAAAAATGCACATTGCCGAAGATATAAGCTTTTCAGATTTGTTCCCTCAACCGCCGAATATATCAGCAAAATTCCGATTATAGAAAGCGCAAGTGCAACGCCGAAAAGTTCCCAATTAAATCTCATAATGCCAGGCTTAATTTATCTTTAAGTTAACTTACCGATTATCATCGTCAACAAAAGGAACGCAGTGGTGTAACTCCAAACTCTCAACTCATTTTTCTCTAGTTCGCAATGCCGAGATGAAACCGGTCGTGTCTGTATCGAAAGTATTTATAATAGTCTCACAATGCCGGAGATACGGTTCTTTTTTTATTGCCGGGGCAAAAACAGCGCCATCGAGGATGTAACGCCGGTTACTCAGCGTATCGTCGAAAACATAGCCAACGACTGGACCACCCGCGACAGCATTCAAATTTCCCCATCGACCACGATATTTTATTGCAGGGAAATCATTGAATCTCGTGTGCTCATAAGTCAGTGTGCCATTCAGAATCGAGTCGCTTTCATAATAAATATTGCAAAGGCTGTCTCTTGTAGTCTGGAGCCATCGGAGCGAAAACAGTCCGCTTTCGATGGAATCGAGCGGAGTCCACCATACAAAAATCCATCGCTCCGGTTCGAGGGCTCTCAACCACAGGAATCTTTCCCGACCGGCCCCTTTTTCCCATTCGAACATTCGCGGTACACGGATACCGAATCCATAGTCATCGACGATTTTCTTCTCGAGGTCGAATTTTTCATGCTTACCTTGAAATGAACTATAAATCCAGTGGGTTACATTTTCGTTGCAATATGAATTAACGATTTCAAAGATTTCGTCGGTATGAGTGAGAATGTATGACCGCACCTCCTCGGGTGTGCGCCCGGTCAATATGACAAGAATCTGATTTCGTGCCCATGTGTCGCGTTTTACAAAAATGTTGAATTTGCCGTTTTCAACACTATCGAGCGCCTCGTCTGAAAGTGAAATTCTCACAAAAGCGCCGAAATGCTCCGGAGATTGTAATGAAGCTATAATCAAAACGATATGGTATTGGTCAGTGTTTTCAAAAATGCTTGTGTCTCCCCAAAATATCCTGAATAGTTTTTCGGGTCGCGGTGTGGAGATTTCATATTCGAGGGCGATTTCCAACGGCTCCTTTACGAGAGCAATTTCCTGCGGGTCGGCATAGGCATAAATCCGGTTGAAACTTCCGATTGCCTCGGGTTTAATATCATCGCAGCCGAAGATGACGAGTAAAATCAACGATATGGGGAAAATTCGTTTCATACTGTCCATAAGCAATTCTGAAATAAGCAAAAGTCAAGGCAATATTTTTGGAGATGAGAAGAAGGAGGGTAGAATTCAGAGTTATAAGTTGAGAGTTACCCCTCCACTTCACCATAGATTTCCCGATTACAGGTTTTTTTTCTTGCATTTCACAAAAATCTGTAAATTTTCATCAAAATCAGTGAGCGGTTCAAAGGGGCGAGGTCGCCTCACCCAATGCAAAATGGCACGGAAATCATGCCCCTACAAAGCGACACCAGCACATTTATCTGGCGCCCCGATGATGAAATCGGTAGCAGAATATATCTTATCCGCGCAACAACAAAAGATGGCTTGACCACAACGAAACGGGTAGTTTATTTACAATAAAATTCTGAACCGGTGATACGAATGATGATATGATTTTGCATGGTAAATAGCGCGTTGGTCATCATGTTTCATCATTGATCATTTTCATCACCGGTTCAGAAATGGGAATACCACCCAAACTCCTATAAATCCCTGCGAAAGTTCATGGTTAAGCCAATATCGCAAGAAAAAAATCTTTCAGGTACATAATACAATCGGACAAGTACATGACAAAATCGAATAAGTACAGGATACAATCTCTTGTGGACAGGATACAATCGATTAGGTTCAAGATTAAGCGTTTTTCCAAATTCTCTTTTGTGTTTCGCTCATTCGATTTTCTTAATCGTGCTTCTATCTTAAATACACTATTCGTTTTGTTTCAGTCGTGCCATTCTTTGTCGTTGCCCTGACCAAGTATATTCCACTGCAAATCGATTCACCGGGCTTCCAGATGTATTCGGTATCCGGTAATCGGTTGTTGTTGTCCGCTGCTAACCGCGTATCGCTAACCGCAACAAGATTCCCCCGTAAATCAAATATCTCGAATCCTCGAATCCTTGAATTATCGACCCCTTGAACCCTTATTTTACACGACGAGTTGAATGGATTTGGATATGCTTGAATAGAGATTTGTTCAGGCATTTTATTGTAATCCGACAATTCTCGAATTCCCGCCATTCCCAATGTCTCGGCAATTATAGAGAAACTGTCGGGACCGGGCGCTCCTGCAAAAAAGAAAATCAATGTCTCGGTTTCTTCGGGAACAAGGTCGGGAATGGAAAATAGAATCCCGATACCGCATTCCCCCGTAAGGGTGTCAACCCATACGGGACAAATTGTATCGCCCGATGAATCGACCTCGCAATATTCCGTACCGAGCCAGAAATCGCCGTTTATGAGCTCGACCAGAGCGTTTTCGCAGTCTGCAACGCTATACCAGTCGAGAGTATTTTCGAGCCTGTGGTCGAATCCGCCCGATTGCCATATAAATCCGGCGCAATTTGAATCCGACGATGAAGCCTGCTGACAGGCGCCGAGATAGTCACTTAGACTGAACGGAACATCGTTATCGAAATCGGAATCGGGAATATCGGCATCGAAATGGAAAACGCATTTCCCGCCATTCAGGTCGGTCGTCGTTACATTTGTGAGTATCCATTTAATTTCGATATAAGGCTCATCGTTGGAGTATGATGTTACCTCCTGCTCTACTTTCAGCTTGCGATTGCTGATATTATTGGTAAATGCACATTTTGAAACCGCTTGCAAAATTAGCGTATCGACAACCATTGTTGTCTCGACTACTACAGAATCGCCGCTTATTGTATCCGTCGTATCGATATAAGTGGTGTCATAAATCAAAGATGTATCGATAAGTGAGTCTTCAACTAAATCGAGATATTCAAAAGTATCGAATTCCGCTTCATATAAGTCGCCATAATCGTTAGCTCGACCATAGAACGGTGAATAAGTCTCGAACTGGATTCCGAAAAACGCCCGCCAGAGCATATCGTTATTGTCGAATGGATGATATATAAACTCGACAAAACCCATAGGATACACATCATCGACACGCAGCGAGACCGTGCCGGTCGAATGAATATATCTTGTTGCCCAGAGCGAACCGAGCAAGACCAATAAAAATAATGTGATGATTTTTATTCGCATTTGAATCCTTTGAAATACTTCATGGGTAAAATATAGTCGATGAAGTATTGCGCAAGAACAATTGGAAATTTTTGCGAATTACAAATTAAGAATTGTTAGATTACAAAACACCACGATGGAGTTGAAAATTTGCATTTTGAAATTTGCACTCACAGATCAGAATCCAATCGAGATGATGAAATCCTTTGTCTCAATCACTGCGATACCGCCGGCGGTTCCGATAACCGCACCTGCAATTACATCGGTGGGATAATGCTCGCCGAGATAAATCCTCGACAACCCGACCGACACAGCCAGTGCATACAGCGGAATCCGCAGTTTCGGGTATTGTGCACCGTAGACATAAGCCATCGTGAATAACGCAGTCGTATGCCCCGATGGGAATGAAGAATCACATCGCGAACAATCCGGGTCTTCGGGTCGTTTCCTACCGACAGCGCATTTGAGAACTTGTGTAGTCAACATCGATGCCGCCAACCCGATTGATGCTAGTTTCGCCGATTCCTTGAGCTTCTCATCGCCAAAAGCCAGTAGCGCAAGGTTCGCCGATAGATAAAACCTCGTATCGCCGAGATAGGTTACATTCGGGAAATAAATTTCGGAAAAATTGCATCGCCAGCGCTGATGAATTTGCTCAAACATTGAGTTATCCCAATCCTCAAGCCCACCAGCTGAAGTGAGCGAAATTAGAAGAAATGCTGTTATGATTATTTTTTGCATGTCGTTTTTTTTGTCTGTCCGGTTGTCCGAATGATACAATGATTTCCCATGATGATGAATGCGCTTGGTTATCATGTCACATCATTCAATCATTCCCAACATCGGTTCAGAATATTTTTCAATAAACTCCATAATGAATTATGGCGCCGTCAATTTTTATTTGAGAAACGCGGGAGATTTTAGGATGACCTTCCCCCGAAAAAACGGACAGTTATTCAAGTCCAATTTGCTCGAACGCAGCTGAGGTCATATATCCAATGCTGAAAGTCTTCTTTGCCGATTGTAAAACACTTCAATAGGCTCGAATATACTTCTCTTTGCTTTGTTTCGTGAACAATATTTTTCTTTTTAACAACTACTTGCATAACTCGAGCAAGTTTTCCTCACTCAATCTATACTTCAACTCGCATCTCTTGCATTCTACTTGTTCATCGAATTTGGACAAAATCTCGCCGCATTCGCATACCCAGCCCTTTTGTTTTGCGGGAACACCGACCATAAGCGCATAATCGGAAACATCTTTTGTAACAACCGCACCCGCAGCAATGAAAGCATGTTTCCCGATAGTAATCCCGCAGATAATAGTTGAATTTGCGCCGAGAGATGCGCCTTCTTTGACGAGTGTTTTTACATAAAACTCGGCGCCGCGCTGTGGATATTTACATCGCGGGTCTTTTATATTCGTGAAAACCATCGAGGGACCACAGAAAACATAATCCTCGAGCTCGACACCCTCGTAAAGTGAGACATTGTTCTGTATTTTGCAGAAATTGCCGATTCTAACATTACTCTGAACGAATACATTTTGCCCGAGTGTGCAATTCTCGCCGATTTCCGCTGTTCCCATGACATGGCAGAAATGCCAGATTTTTGTGCCATTTCCAATCTTTGCGCCGGTATCGACAAACGCCGATTCATGTATAAAATACTCGCTCATAACTAATTGGCTCCTGTAAATCTCCTAATATTGAATTTTCGATATTCACTTTTAATTGGGAAGTAGTGTGGTTATTCTAGATTAATAAAGGGTGTGAGTTAGCATTGACACCAAGCGTTTCCGCAACTCGGATATCATGTATCAGTTTTATCGACGGTCTCGAGTCCTCGATACCGAATCCATTTCCCGCTAGGGTTTCGCGATAGACAACTGTGTGAAGGTCTGTAAAACCAGTAGAAAATTCAATCTCTTGACCATCGATTATTATCGAACGAAAAGCCGGGTTATCATTTTCCTTGCATTTCGATGGTAAATCATTCTTGTCGACCGAAAGAAACCATTTCACTTTTGCATTATCAAGTTCAAAATATCCCGCTATCTTTTTTGGTTGAGCAATATGAATTTCATATTTTTCCACCTTGCCAAAAATCCATATCAGCATGTCATAAAAATGGACGCCGATATTTGTGGCAAGCCCGCCGGATTTCTCGATACCGCCTTTCCATGACCGTAAATACCATTCGCCGCGCGAGGTTATGTAAGTCAGCGTGATGTCATGCTTATCCCTTTGTGTTTCCGATTCAATTTTTTTCTTTAAATCCTTTATTGTGGGATGTTCTCTGAGTTGCAGAATGGTATAGACTTTATTTCCTGTCTCGGTTTCGAGTTCATGCAGAGCATCGAGATTCCATGGATTGAGGACGAGCGGTTTTTCGCATATTGCATCTGCGTGAAGTCGCAACGCCAGCCTTATGTGGGCATCGTGAAGATAATTCGGTGAGCAGATACTCAGGTAATCGATACGGAAATCATCGCCTTTTCGCCGCAGTTTTTCAAGATGTCTGTCAAATCTTTCGAACTCGGTGAAAAATTTTACTTCCGGGGCATAAGAATCCAGTATCCCTACCGAATCATTCGGGTCGAGTGCGGCAACGAGGTTGTTTCCGGTGTCAATAATTGCCTTTAAATGTCGCGGCGCTACATAGCCCGCCACTCCGGTTATTGCGAATCTTTTAGGCATTTTTAAAATTTTTAAACTTTATACAGGCTTTCCAGAGTTACCAATATCTCTCACAAATTATCAAATTTAATATCATCGTATAGTAATTAGTGGAATACAAATGGAATACCCCGAGCAAGCCGGTCAGACTGTATATTTTCTTTGTGTTCAGTACTAATTGATAGCCAAAGCGTCTCGTTTCGATAAGCTAACTTAACAAACTCCTCCTGAATCAATTATGGCATAAGATTACCGACAATTGCAATCATTATGCTTTGACCGATTGTATCGGTAACGGAATATGGACAAAGTATCCCAATATGCAATTCTCTCTGATCTATTTGAGTTGCCCAACCGCCATCGCCTCTACTGACAGGATCTTCAGCCATGACTTCCGTTTCCTCCGGGATAATACCGACTCCATCGACAGGAAGGGGTATCCATCCAACCAAACCCGCACCGGGAGTCAGTGCATCGCCATCCGATGAAATAAACTCATAAGAAGAAGCATATTTATTTCTTCCATAATATGGTATTTCAGTGTCCATAAGGTCAGAGCAATCATTTGTTGCCAGCATAAATGAATCTTTATACCAGAATGTGCTGATTTCCATATCCCATACATCGAATTCCATTATAGCAGCGCCAAGATTTTCTATCCAGAAAACATAATGAAGGAAATCACATGGCTGAACCGTTAATGTGTCGCTGACCTCGAATGTATCCACAACCAGCGCCCAACTCAGCAATGGCGCAGTGGGACTTCTATCAGCGCCATCACCACCCGCAGAAATTAAATAGCCAAGAGATACCATTCTTACTCTGAAACGCATATTTGCTTCCGTATCGCCCGATATGTCTATCATTTGAGCAAATAGCGCAGAGGAGAATAAAATTGTAATAAGTATTGTGCGCAATGTTTTACTCCATGATTCTATACTAAATAAAATCTATCCAGTTTTGAATACATAATTATAAACTAATTCAAAAATAATTATTATGCAAACAATATTTTGTTGAAAATTTCTATTATTAAGGAGACTGTTATGTGTTTTGGAGATATTGTAAACAAATTGTATCACTATTGTGATTGTTCATCCTTTTCCATATTAATTCTCAGCCGATTCAATGATTGCTGCGCCTGCAAGAGGTTAGGGTCAAGCTTGAGTGCATGTTCATAAAGCTGCTCCGCTTGCTTCAAATCGCCGGTTATTTCATTTATCTGTCCCAGTCTCCAGAAAGCACCCGCTGCAAGTTCGCCATCGGGTTGATTCTTCAGATAGTCGTTGAATATTCTTTCGGCACCATCATAATCCTTTTTCATGAATCGAATTTTTCCGACTTGATATTTAACCTGCCAGTAATGCTCGTCATTGGGATCTTGGGTGTCCATAAAGCATCGAAAAACATGCTCGGCTTTATCGAGATATAATTCCATATCGAGTCTTATGAGTGTCATTATATCCGTGAAAACCAGTTTTTTACAGTTTTTCTCCGCCATTGCCCAGACATTTGTGGTTTTAACTGTAATAGCAGCGCTAACTCTATCCGAGATAATATCATGTGGAAGCTTCGACATTTCTGCAAGCAGTTCCGAAATTTTATGCGCAAAATCAGTAAATCGTGGATATTTTTCTCTCCGGTTTATGAATTCTTTTTTTATCAGGTCATCAATTTCCGGTAGATACCATAGCCCCCAGCTTACCGATGAAACAAGATTTAATTCACCCTCGATATTGCTTTCGTCGATGTTGAGAATAGCGGCTTTAGTAAAGTGTTCGCTTAACGCCATCTGCCAGTTGGGAATGGATTGCTGAATCATCATTTCTACAATATGGTCATAAAGCTTTGCGCTCTTTGCAAAAAAATCCCAATTGTCATCGACAATAGGTTCCACAAATGCAAAAGCGATTGCATTCATCACAAACTGCGGTGTGCGATGATAACAAAAATGCGGGAGGTCGTCCTCAACTTTGGTCGGTCCAACAATGACAAACGAATTTTCCTTAGAATTCAGATGGCTATATCCACCCGAATAAAGCGGCGCCAGTATGACTGTATAGCTTTTTTTTGATTCACCAAAGAATTCCTCGAGTTTTTCAGGGGTGTCTTCGCTTTTAAGGACTTTTGCCATCGGGGTGGATATATTTTCATAAAGCGATTTATGTGCATCGAAAAATTTTATAAATTCAGATTCTTTCGCGAATTCTCGCAATTCAACAAGCCATTCGAAGAGTTTTTGCTCGCCAACCTTTGGATTTTCATTCGCTTTCGATGAAAGGAATTCCGGTAGAGGAAACTTGACATCCAAATCCGGTGGATTCGATGCTTCGAGGAGCAGAATAACAGGAGCTTCAAAATTGAAACCTTTTTTCTGAAGTTCCCTAAACGATACAACTGCATCATGGTTGGCATAATTCTCAAAATGTTTTTTAACCTCCCGGACATACTCATTATCGTCATCAAAAACCTGCCTGTTGCGATTCGTGCTTTCGTCGAGAGCAAGATATTCAATCACTCCCAGAAGCTCGATTTTTGGGTCTATAATTACCTCGAGTTTTCCAGCTGTTAAAACAGAGACAAAAAGCAATATAAAAATACTCCTTTTCACTATTTCCTCCTAGTTTACCATTTATTTATCAAATATCGGTAACTGTGCATCTTTTAATGCTTCTCGTTGACGCAATGTTTCAAGCTCATCCAAAATTTCTTCAAACTCATCTACATCGCGGAATTCGCGATATACCGAGGCGAACCTGACATAAGCGACTTCATCGAGCGTGCGAAGAAAGTTCATAACAATTTCCCCAATTTCAATCGATGAAATCTCCGTTTTTCCAATTGTTAGTATTTCACTCTCGATTCTATCGACAGCCTCCTCGATTTGTTCGGCGGAAACAGGACGCTTGTGGCATGATGCGATGATTCCATGTAAAAGTTTGTCGCGCTGAAATTCATCACGCTTACCATCCCGCTTTATAACCAGAACCGGTGAATGCTCGATATATTCATAGGTTGTGAAACGCTCGCCGCACTCGATGCATTCTCTTCTGCGTCGAATGGCAGCGCCTTCACGGATAGAACGCGAATCGACTACTTTGTCCTCGAGTGAACCACAGTATGGGCATTTCATTCGATTTCCTCCAGCATATCTATCAAGAAACTCATATCGGGTTTAGACATATAAATCAAGGGAATATCAAGTTCCTTGAGAAGTTTATCCGAAAATTCATCGGGATAATCTTCCGCAGCGAATACTTTTTCCACACCTGCATTTGCCAGTATTTTTGCGCATGTGATACATGGTTTTGTGGTGCAATAGAGTATCGAGCCGGCGGTCGATACTCCAAAAATTGCCGCCTGAATGACTGCATTCTGTTCCGCATGGATTCCCCAGCAGATTTCCTGTCGCTCGCCGGATGGGATTTGCAGTTTCTCGCGCAGGCAGCCGTTGTCCTCGCAATGCGGGAATCCGGATGGCGCTCCATTGTAACCAGTAGATAGGATTCTCCTATTTTTTACCAGAACCGCACCTACTTTCCGCCGCAAGCATGTTGACCGCGTGGCGACAAGAAATGCCATAGCCATGAAATATTTATCCCAATCGGGACGATAGTTTATGTTTTTTTCTTTTGGCATATTCTTACGGTATCTTATTTGCAAAATGCTGTGCTAAGCGGTATCCGGTGAATCGGCATTCGTGGTTCTTTTTCTCGAGAATATAGTTCCAAATCTCACCGCTCCTTTCGGGCATGATGTGCATTGCCCACAGCGGATACACTCCGGTGAATCGGGGGACTCATATACCGCGATATCAACCGGGCAAACCTCCCTGCACATATTGCATTTATTGCATGCCTGTTTGTCAATAACCATCTGGAGCAAGCTTATTTTATTGAAAAAAGCCATCAATGCGCCCATAGGACATATCGCCCGGCAGAAAAACCGGTTTATAAATATCACAATGATGATAACCGCTGCAAGTATAGCAATCTTTGTCCAGAAAAGATTTCCCGCCAGATGATGAAGTTCTGAATTAAGCAGCATTTGAGGAATACCGCCAATTAGAGCGCCATCGGGACAGAGTTTGCAAAAAACTGTGTCGGAAATTATAAAGGGCAACAAGAATACAGTAACAATCAGAAAGGCATATTTACCGAACCTGAACCAGCGAGGCATCTTGAATTTTCGTGTCGGGATTTTGTATAAAACATCCTGAACCAACCCGAACGGACATGCCCATGCACAAAAAAATCTTCCCACAAATGCGCCGAAAAGAACAATTGTACCGATGACATAATATGGAAATGCCTGAATGACCATATAATGCTGCAATGAGCCAACCGGACAACTTGGAAACGCACCGGGGCAGGCATAACAGTTAAGAATCGGTGGGAGAGCTGCTTTTATACTGCCGACATAAAGATGAGGTTTAAATATCCAGCCTTCAACATAACCGTTTGTAATAATAGCGGCAATTATCTGGATAAAAGTCCTTAATCTTGTTATGGCTTTCAGTTTCATTTTGGAATTCCCTGTTAAAAGAAAAGCGATTCCTTTTTTTGAAATCGCTTCTAAAATCCCCAAGACTTTGTTAACCTATACCGATACAAGATAGGCACAATATAGAGCCGTTAGTTATCACCTCGAGAATATCTTCAACACCCACGCCCAAAATAATGAGAACTACACTTACGATAATCGAAACAGCAAACAAAATTTTTTTAAGTATGCTCATTTGAATCAGTCGATAAGGTCTCGTTTGCTTCTAAGTTCATCGGGTGAAACGGCTATTATGTCTTTAAACTCATTCGATGGTTTAAAAACCGGAATGACTCTTTCTTCGATAGGGACAGGTTCACCTGTGCGAGGATTTCTCGCCATTCGCGGGCGGCGGATTTTGAGCTTGAATGTGCCGAATCGCCTTATTTCTATATTGTGTCCATCACTCATAACCTCTTTGATTACATCCAGAAGAGTATCGCAGATAACATGGACATCGGTTTTTGTGAAACCAGTGCGTTCAGCAACAAGTTCTACAAGATCGGCTTTGGTCATGAAATGCTCCTTGTTTGGCTATCTTATTATGTTTAATAACATTAGGGAGAAATTATAAGTATGTCAAGGCATTTTATTCAGATAGTTATAAAAGTTTCAAAATCCATCTCCAGATTGCTAAATACGCCCGTTTGAAAATCGATGATTGCACAGCTTCACTCTGAATGAACTCACTGCAAAGCACGCGAAAAACGCAGAGAAAAGAATTATAGGAAAAAAACATTGCGGATTCCGCATCCTTTGCGGTAAAATTTTTTCCTTGACTTTTTTCAAACTCTATCATATAGTTAAAGAAACCTTTTTACGGAGGTTTCAATGCTCCACCGATTAGTTCTCGGATTTATCGATGCCCGGTGGCAGGTGAAATGGAAATGGCTCTGGGATACCCACGCCGGTCCAAATGAGACATACACCGGCTATGTGAATTACTGGGATGAAGTTCCATGGCAGCAAGTTACCAATCCATCGGGTGTGTCGTTCGATTATAATATTGCCGCAAGAGCGCAGTATATGCCAAAATACAGCAGCGCCGGCGACTATTACGGCATTTACGAGCGATGTGTCGAGGTGGGATTGCCGGAGGAATACTGCCATCACTGTCTCGGGCTGGTGCAGGATTTAATCGCATTGCTCGAAACCGACGGTATCGCCGCTCATGAAATCGAGGCGCAATATGCACACGATGAGGAGCCTCG
>Ga0272442_10000667_pt1 | contig 54161 bp, 36 predicted proteins | sample SSMForm2O_FD_200262 | JGI IMG/M metagenome (GOLD analysis project Ga0272442, IMG submission 200262) | Marine sediment archaeal communities from Little Sippewissett salt marsh, Falmouth, MA, United States - SSM-Form-2O | ecosystem: Environmental > Aquatic > Marine > Wetlands > Sediment ... | reverse complement strand
TGGTAAAGACCACACCGTTTGAAGGCGCATTCAGGAAAGCAGCGAGCTTGTTCCTTGCCCCCTCGTAAGCCTCGGTGGATTCCTCAGAGAGAGTGTGAATTCCCCGGTGGGGGTTGGCGTTGTAGCGCTCGTAATAGCGGCTGATCCTTTCGATAACCTGCCGGGGCTTGTGCGAGGTGGCTGCCGAATCCAGATAAACAAGCCGCCTGCCTTTCAGCTGGTGGCTGAGGATCGGGAAGTCACGGCCGATCTTATCCTGATCCAGATGATCTATACCTGCCTCTTTTTCCCCTACCAAGTTCTCTGTGATAATTTCCGAGTTCATCCGGCCGCGACTTCCTTCTCCTCAGCCTTTGCCTCGATACCGAATTCGGTACGGATGGAGTTGTATCTTTTATCCTCCAGTTCATGGGCCAGCTCCGGTCCGCCTGATTTCACCACCCTGCCGTCGAGCATGATATGCACCACGTCCGGGTCGAGGTAATTGAGAATTCTCATGTAGTGAGTAATCACTAGAAAGCTGGTATCAGTGGCGCCTGTGAACAGGCGGATGGTTCGCAAAAGTCGAACCCTGCCAATCAATGGGCAAAGTATCTTACCAGCCAGTCGATTCTTCCGCGCTTGACAAAATACACGCCCGAATACTTCATAATTTCCTTTACCTTTTGCCTGTATTTAGGCCTGTAGCAATGAGTTTCGCAGTCCTTGCATTTCGGCTTGGGATCGTACGGGCATTTTTCCAGGCGCTGCCTGCCGTAAGCCACAAGCTCGCTGCATTCGCCGCACAATCCTTCACCGTCCGTTTCATGGTGGTGGCTGCAATAGACCTCGACAAACTTTTTCAGGATCGCGAACTCTTTTTCCCTGTCTTTTTTCATCAGGTCGGTTTCCTCGATTGCTGAAGCCGGTTATTTCTTAAATCACAGGGGAAGTTCTTTGATCCAGCACTTCCCCGCTAATCCCTACCGTTGTATAAGTAACCGGAATTTCTTTACCGGAATCTTTCACTGCCGCTTCCACCACCCCGGCCAGGCCGAAACAGCAGGGCACCTCCATGATCAGCACATCTATCGAGCTTATCCGGTTGCGCATGAAAATCTTGGTTAGCTTCTGCCTGTAAGAGTCGGAGTCGTCCAGCTTAGGGCAGCCGATCAGAGCGGTCTTCCCGGCCAGGAACTCGCGATGGAAATCAGCATATGCGAAAGGCACGCAGTCTGCGCTGATCAACAGTTTGGCGTTGATGAAATAAGGCGCGCTCAAGGGCGCGAGTTTCAGTTTCACCGGCCAGTTGCCCAGCCTTGATTTAACAGTCACCGGTTTGAAATCGTCCTGGTTTTCGGCAACCGATTCCCGGTCAGTCAGCATCCTGCTCATCGAACCCGGGCAGCCGTGGAAGCCATTGCCGCTCAATGCCGGTTCGCCTTCGTTTTCCCGCTCCAAGGCGGCCAGGTTCAACTCGACTGAAGCCTGATCGAACTCCTCAGCCTCGCGCTCCTCGATAGTTATCGCACCGGTCGGGCATTCTCCCAGGCAGGCCCCGAGGCCGTCGCAGTAGGTTTCGCTGACCAGGCGCGCTTTGCCGCCGATAATCTGAATCGCACCCTCGGCGCAGGAAGGCACGCAAATGCCGCAGCCGTTGCATTTGTCTTCGTCGATCTTAACTATCTTTCTTCTGATTGTCATTCCCGCTCCCTATGATTCCAGCCAAGTCCGGCAGCTTCGTCTCTGCCAGGTAGTTTCTGACCTGCCTGTTGATATCCACCAGGAGGCCGCCGAAAATACACCTGTTACCGTTACAGGCCCTTGTAGTACGAAAACAGTGCCCGTCCGCCAAAGGGCCTTCCACTGATTCGTAAACGTCCAGCAAACTGATCCTGGAATAGCTCCGGGCCAGAGAAAAGCCGCCTTTCGGCCCTCTGACCGAATTAAGCAGCCCTTGACGGGCCAGATGCTGTAATACCTTTGCCAGATGAGCCTCCGAAACTTCGAGCCGGGAGGCGATCTCTCTAACCGAAACCTGCTTGCCCGGTATTCCGGCAAGCAGGACCATTGTATGCAAAGCCAGTGATGCTGCTTCTGAGAGTTTTAACATTTCCGATATATCCTTATAATTAATTAAGCATTTAATTGCTTAATTAATGTAAAACGCTATTTAGTGCCTGTCAAGATTTATAGCTATTATTATTGCCATGTTAATAAATTGACAGTTTACGCTGGCGAAAAAAGCTGCGGTAAGAATATATTGACTGGAATCAGAATAGATTCAGGCAGGATTGGGCCTATCCGGTCAGGGGGGATTAAAAGCGGGCTTTGGAGAATCTCAGGCTGTTCAGCACCACCGTAATACTCGAGGCCGCCATGGCAGCGGCAGCCAAAGCGGGGTGAAGCTCGCGCAGCAGTGCTGGAAGAAAGGTCAGGCTGTGAAGAGCCCCGGCGGCAACAGGGATAAGCGCGATATTGTAGAAAAAGGCCCAGAAAAGGTTCTGCCTGATCGTGCGTAGCGCAGCCCTGGAAAGCCTGATCGCATGATACACACCGGTGATCTCCTGCCCCACCAGGGTTATATCGCTGGCTTGTTTGGCAATGTCGGTGCCGGTACCCACTGCGATACCCACATCCGCCCGGGCCAATGCGGGTGCGTCGTTTATCCCGTCCCCCACCACTGCCACTTTTTTACCCCTGGCCTGGTATTGCTGGACGATCTTTTCTTTTTCCTGCGGCAGAAGCCCGGCCTCGAAGCTCTGTATACCCACTCTGGCGGCGATAAATGCCGCTGCCGACTCGTTATCGCCCGTGGCCAGCACGGTTTCGATACCGGCCTGTTTCAAGATTTCAACCGCCTCGCGGGCCTCGGGTTTTTCGGGATCGATCACCGAGATCAGTCCTGCGGGCCGGCTGTCCACTGAGACTGCGATAACTGTCTTGCCCTGCCCGGAGAGCTTTTTGGCAGCCCGGCTGAGTTCCTCAGGCAGCGGTCCGGCTTCTGCGATCCAGCCGGGCCGCCCGACCCGCACCCTGTGGCCCTCGATAACAGCCTCGATACCCAGGCCCGTGTGCGAGATAAATTCATCCGGTGCGGAGATTTCAAGGCCGCGCTCTTTCGCCCCGGCAACCACGGCTTGCGCCACGGGATGCTCGGAACCGGATTCCGCCCCTGCAGCCAGCGCCAGGAGCTTATCTCCCGGTTCCCGTTCGAGCGGGATCCAGTCAGCCATTGCAGGCTCGCCCCGGGTAATCGTGCCGGTCTTGTCGAAAATGACCGTGTCGATACGGTGTGCGTTTTCAAGTGCCTCGCCGTTTTTGAAAAGGATTCCGCGGGATGCTCCTGCGCCACTTGCCACCATCACTGCAATCGGAGTGGCGAGCCCGAGCGCGCAGGGGCAGGCGATCACCAGCACGGCCACCATGCGGATGAGCGCAGGCGCCAACTCCCCGCCGAGCGACCACCAGAGAGCGAATACGCCGAGAGAGACCAGGACCATAACCGGCACGAATACGGCAGAGACTCTGTCAGCCAGCCGCTGGATCGGGGCTTTTCCGGCCTGCGCCTGATGCACGAGCCGGATGATCTGGGCCAGGACGCTTTTTTCGCCTATATCTGTGGCCTTGATTCTGAGCAGGCCGTTCCTGTTGATCGTAGCGCCGAAAACCTTGTCCCCGACCCCCTTCTCCACCGGCATGGACTCGCCGGTGAGCATGCTCTCGTCCACGCTGGAGGCTCCCAGCACGATTTCTCCATCCACCGGTATCCTCTCGCCGGGGCGCACGAGGATGAGCTCGCCGGGGTTTACTCTCCCGGCCGGGATCTTTCTTTGCTCGCCCCCGGCGCTGATCAGGGTGGCCATTTTCGGAGCGAGATCCATCAGGCTGCGGATCGCCTGCGAGGCTTTCCCCCGTGCGCGGGCCTCGAGTATCTTTCCCAGGCTGATCAGGGTGATAATCATTGCCGAGGTTTCGAAATACACATGCGGCCCCAGGCTTGCCGGGGCAAAAAGCACGCTGAGCGAATAGAAAAAGGCAGCGGACGAACCAAGCGCCACGAGCACATCCATATTCGCGCTCCCGCCGGCAAGGCTCCTGATTCCCCCCCGGTAAAAAGTCCTGCCTGTATAAAACTGCACCGGAAAGGCCAATGCGAATAAGAGCCAGTCATACCAGGCCTGAGCTGAAAAAGCACTCAGCACAGCGCTGTGACGCCACATGCTGAGCAAGAAAACCGGAACGGTGAATGCTATCCCGACCCACAGCTCCTGTTTCCTCTGTGCCAGTTCGAGGCTCCGCGCCTGCTGTTCCTGGTCAAGCGCCGAGGTTCCGGACGGCTCCGGCAGCACGGCTTTGTAACCGGCATCTTCAACAGCAGCGCGAACAGCTTCGAGATCGGCAGCGCCGCCGGCGAACCTGATATCAGCGGTTTCCGTGGCAAGGCTCACCGACACCTTCTCCACTGCCGGCACTTTCCGCCTGATCGATTTTTCAACACTCCTGGCGCAATTTGCGCAGTGCATTCCCACAATCGGTATCTGTATATCCCTGTCCTGCAATGTCTCTCCAAATACTGAATGAATATATTTTGTGTTTCATTCTTAATGCCTTATGTAATCTGCACCATCGGCTTTTGTCAAATCTCCGCGTGCGAACATACAGGCTCGCCCCTACGACAGACACCGGGGACGTTAAACTGAAGCTGAGCCACGATGATTTATTTTAAATCAAGAAAAAGGGAGCGGCCGTCAGGCCCTCTCCCCTTTTGCCGCAAGAGAATCGACTATTTGCTTTGCTCAGGCTTTCCACAGTCCGTGAAGGTTGCAGTATTCCCTGGCTGTCACGTTTTCGCCTATCATCGGAAACTCGGCAACCGGTTCATCGCCGGGTTTGAGATATTTACGGCAGATCATGTCCCCGGCAACCAGCTCGATCCATTCTATATAATGCTTTTCCTCCATCGGGTGGGCCACGCTCCCCACATGGACCGTGTAGCCGTGTGATGTCCTCTGGATGACCGGGACGTGCTTTTCCGTGGCAGCGTCTACAGTGTTCTCTGTCATTTGTGCCATGGGCTTGCCGTTGACCTGGAGCTCTCCGCTGCCTCCGTGAAGCACCTCGACCAGCATCTCATGTTCCGTGCATTTATAAACCTCGCCTCTGCCTGCCATTGGAACCTCCTGTGCCGGTAAATGAAAGGGATACAATAAGTACGGGAAAAGCCAAATCAATCCTCAGAGAAGCTTTTTGACCTCAGCCAGGATCTCATCGTAATCAGGCTCATCGGCCACTTCCTTAACCAGTTGGACGTAACGCACCACACCTTCCCTGCCCACCACATAAACAGCCCGGGCAAGAAGGCGTAAGCCTTTGATAAGCAAACCGTAATCCTGGCCGAAACCGGCATCCCGGTGGTCGGACAGGGTCACAACATTTTCCACGCCGGCTGCACCGCACCAGCGATTCTGTGCAAATGGCAGGTCCATGCTGATCGTGACGATTTTAACCTCCGGTCCCAGCCTGGCTGCTTCCTGGTTGAACCTTCTGGTCTCTGTGTCGCAGACCGGTGTATCCAGGGAGGGCACGGCCGAAAGCACCAGCACATGGCCAAAAAACGAGGACACTCGGACCTCGCTCAAATCGTTGCCCACCAGCACTGAATCCGGAGCTCTGTCACCCACTTTAACTTCATGGCCCACCAGGGTGAGCGGGTTGCCTTTCATTGTAACTGCGCCCTGTCTTTCAGGCATGCAACACTCCTATGAAGAATGTTTATCGCTTCTAATCCCTGTTCCCGGGATTAACAGACAAGAAAAACAGCATCTCTGTTTCACAGAAACTCTTCTTAAAATACGTATTGCCTGAAAGGCGAGATGTCAAGGCCTGTCGGGATGAAATTCGCTTTCTCAAGCAGTGGGCGGGAAAGTTTTTTCCGGCAGATGAACTATTTCTGGCATGCGGGACAAAAAAAGGTGCTTCTCTGCTGCTGGACGATTCGCTGGATCGATCGCGAGCATTCGGGACAGGGCTGGCCCGCTTTGCCGTACACCGAAAGGAGGCGCTGAAAAGAGCCGGTCCGCCCGCGTGAGTCCTGGAAATCCGAGAACGTGGTGCCGCATTTTTCGATGGCCAGGCGCAGAATCTTGCGGATCTGGCGGTGGAAGCGGCGCAGTTCTTCATCTTTGAGACCGCCCGCCTGCCGCCGCGGGTCTATTCCGGAGGCGAACAGGATTTCAGAGGCGTAGATATTGCCCAGTCCCACCAGGCGGTCCTGGCGTAAAAGCCAGGGCTTTATCTCCTGTGAGGAGCCGGCGCTGAGCTCTGCGAGTTTGCGGCTGGTGAACCTGCCGGACAGAGGATCGATCCCCCCGGGAAGCGCCTCCTGAGCAGAATCGAGCACCAGAATGCGGCCGAAACGGCGCATATCGTAAAAAAGAAGGCTTCCCCTGTCGAGAGCCATGCGGGCGCGAAGGTGTTTTTCGTTCTGTCCTGCTGTGCAGCTTTCAATGAGCAGACGGCCTGTCATGCGCAGGTGGAACAGGAGCCAGAGTTTTCGATCTTGCTTGTTGCGGCCTGAAAGCTCCAGGCAAACCTGCTTGCCAAGCCGGGTGACAGTGAGAATCCTCCTTCCGGGCAGTTCGTTTTTCTTCCCGGTTTCCAGCTTGGGATCGAAAATCCGGAGAGATACTATCCTGCGGCCTGCCAGGCGGGGCTGAAGCTGGCGTACTATTGTCTCAACTTCCGGCAATTCCGGCATTTTCTTTCACTCTATGGTATCAGGCTGTCTGGGGAGTGAAGGGAGAAATCTCTCTCAGGCGCTCGATAATTGCTGGCATGTGCTCGAGCACGTAATCGATTTCCTCTTCCGTAGTGTAGCGGCTCAGACTGAACCTGATCGAGCCGTGGGCCAATGAGTGAGGGACACCCATTGCGCGCAGGACATGAGACGGCTCCAAGGAGCCGGAGGTACAGGCAGAGCCCGAGGAAGCACAGATGCCGAGATCATCGAGCAACAGCAGAATGGACTCTCCCTCGACAAACTCGAAACTGATATTGAGAGTGTTGGGCAGCCTGTCGGCGCCGTTGACCAGGCTGTCCCTGCATCTGACCAGCAGGCCGGTCTCGAGCTTGTCCCGCAGTGTCTGCTCATGGGCTGCATCCCCGGACATTCTCTCTGCAGCAATCCCGGCCGCCTTGCCCAGCCCGACAACACCCGCCACGTTCTCAGTACCGGCGCGCATTCCGTTTTCCTGGTGACCACCCCGGATATAGGGCGGCATTTTGATTCCCTTGCGCACGAAAAGAACGCCGACACCTTTCGGCGTATGGAGCTTGTGTCCGGAAAGAGCCAGGAAATCCACCGGCACTTTGCTCAAATCGATAGGAATCTTACCGACCGCCTGCACTGCGTCCGTGTGGAAATACGCGCCTTTTGATTTGACTATCTCTGCGATTCGCTCTATCGGGAAAACAACACCGGTCTCGTTGTTGGCCCACATCACACTCACCACCGCGGTGTCGTCTTTGATCGAGTCCGCAAGAAGGTCGATATCGAGCGCGCCCTTGCGGTCAACAGGCAGTTCGGTCACCCGGTAGCCTTTACTTCTGAGATAGTGGCCGACCTCCAGCACCGCTTCGTGTTCGACCTGAGTGATTATCACATGCTTTTTTTCGGCTCCGGCAAGCTCCAGGGCGCTCATTATCGCGGTGTTGTCGCTTTCCGAGCCGCTCCCGGTGAAAATTATTTCCCCGGGCTCTGCAGCCAGAAGTTCGCCGACCTGTTCCCTGGCCTTATCGATATACTTTCGCACGCCCCCGCCGAAAGTATGGATACTCGATGGATTCCCGTAGAGATCGGTCAGGAAAGGCTTCATCTCTTCGAATACTTCCGGGGCCACTCTGGTAGTGGCGTTGTTGTCCAGGTAAACTACCTTTTCCACTATCCCTCCAGCACTGCCAGTTCAGTAGAAACCTTCTCGCGAAGTTTCGGCCCGACAAGAGTGTCTAGCGTGAAGCGGGTCATGCCGCACTCGGTGCACGAACCGATCAGTTTCACTATCACGTCGTTGCCGTCTATATCGAGAAGCTCGAGATCGCCGCCGTGCTTTTTCAACTCCGGCCTGATATCCTGCTCGATCGTATTCTCGATAAGCCTGATTTTCTCGAGCGTGGACATTTTTTTCCGAGCGGGTTTCTCCGGCTCGGCGCTTTTTTCCTCCGGTGATTTGCTGCCTTTCATCTCGGCCAGGATATCCTCGATTTCCGGGATACAGCCGCCGCAGCCGCCACCAGCCTTGGTATAGTTCGTTACCTGCCCGACCGTGGAAAGATCGTTGTCTCCGATTGCACACCTTATTCTGTTTTCTGTCACCCCGAAACAGACACAGACCACGTGGCCTTCAAGTTCCCGCTTGCCGTTCGTGCCGTTGCGGTAGTTCTCGATAGCGGCCTCGAGAGCCTCCCTGCCCATCACGGAGCAATGCATTTTCTGCTCGGGCAACCCTCCCAGGAAATCCACGATATCCTGGTTGGTTACCTTCTCAGCTTCTTCCAAGGTCTTGCCCTTGATCATTTCAGTCAGTGCGGAAGAAGTAGCTATGGCGCTTCCGCAGCCGAATGTCTGGAACCTGGCATCCGCTATCCGGCCCTGTCCGTCCAGCTTGAACATCAGCTTCAGGGCATCGCCGCAGGCCATTGACCCGACTTCACCCACACCGTCAGCATCCTTGATATAGCCCACGTTTTTCGGATTGCGAAAGTGCTCCATTACCTTATCCGTGTAATTCCACATCGAAATCCTCCAGCAGCGCTAAAAGCGCAGACTTTGTTTTAGCAACCCATATTAAAAATACAAACTTTTGCTAAACTCCGATTAATCTGACTATGTATACATTATAATATACAGTTTAAACTTTGAAAAGTTTTAAATATTTTGCACCTGAAAAAAACGCATATTAAGGCGTGGTTGCCGAACAGGCAATAAAAAACCGGCAGCGTTCCATGACTGCTGCCAGGATTCTTTCAACCGGTTTAGCTGCGGATCAGGCTCTGTGCGCAAAAAGTCAAGAAGCAAATCGGCTATTGTATAAACATTTATGGATGCCTGAAGCTCAAGGAAAGTGAAATTGTGCAACCCGGCCCTGATGATCCGTCAGGTTCTCTTATGCTTGATCTCGTGCACCTGCATTTTAAGCAGGTCGAGTATCCCGCGGAGTTTCGATTCGTGCTGTTTTTCCTGGTCGGCCAGCCATTCGAAGAGCGTCCGGGTGAACTCCCTTCTGGCCTGCTTTGCAGTAGAGAGGTATAAATGCCTGAGCTCGTGCTCCTTGGGGATCATCCGCACCACCACCTCCATCGCTTTCTCGATCTCCCGTATTTTTTCTTCGGCCGGTATCCCTTCACCTTCCATGTGGTCCATGCCGATATCCGGCACCACCTTCCCCTTTGCCTCATCAAGTTCCTGCTTGAGCAGTTCCAGGGCCGCCCGCAGCCTTGACTCGTGCTGCTCCTCCTGATCAGCCAGAGCTGCGAAAAGAACCCGCGCCATCTCCAGCCTGGATTCCCTGGAAGCATGCATAAAAACATCATGGGCCTGCCGCTCCTTCGGGATGGCGCGCATCACGACCTCAAGCATATTCTCCAATTGCTTTATCTCTGATTTATCCATAGCAATGAACTCCCGTCAAGAGGGAAAAGTTATTTTTCCGCCGTAATAACCAAGACCCATCACTGTCGGTGCCATGCAAAGAACGCTGATCACATAGAGCCAGAACCAGAAACCACCGCTGCCGCCGCTGGCGAGAAAAACGAAATGCACGATCAGGGCAACGGCAAACAGCAGGACCAGAACGATGGAGAGAAAGGTTTTCATCCGGTAGATGTGGGTCCAGATGCCGCCGTAGTTGTAATACCAGCTCAGGACACCGGTAAAGATGGATGCCGGGGTAGCCAGGGCGGCAAATATCATGTTATACAGCGCTGCTTTCTCAAGCGCGTGGTTGTGGATAAAAAGACTGAGAAACGCCAGCAACGCAGCACAGATACTCAGGGCTATCGGGAAGTGCACGGAGATAGGATGAGGGTGCTGATCCAGGATCATGGTTGTCAGCCTGCCCGGTGTTTTTATCGCCGGGCCTGCCGCCCTGGCAGCCTTCTCCTCGATCAAATCCGCAACCGCCTCGAAACGCTCCATCACTTCCGGGCCGTGCGGCGCGGCTTTCATGGCCATGCTCAGGTCGTGGCCCGCATTGTGGGTCTTTACATGGACTCCGTTTCTCCAGAGCTTGCTTGCGCTGACATCGTAAATTTTCCCCTCAAAAGCCACATAGGACTTCTGCCCCTCTTTTCCGTCATGCTGGTGAAGTTCACCCTTAGTCATCCGGCCCATTTAATTCTCCATTTTTTTCATTGTATTGAATACTGTCTTTTGACAATGAGAAATGGCGAGATTCCTGGCAGTCGCGGCAAACAAATCGTTTGCATGCTCCGGTTCTATCAGCAGCCAGTTTGAAATCGCAGTGCTTTTATCGATTCGACCATACCGGAAAGCAGGAAAAACCAATAATAAACAGTATTATCCTGGAATCACCGGGGCATGATAACCGATACTTTGCGCTATTGCCTGGAGGGTATCCTGTCTGTCGTTTCCACTGTTTTCAAACTTGTAAAAGCTTTTCAATATTAGTGCTGCAACTATTGTATGTCAAATAAATTGTTCTGATAAATTATGTTCGGGTTTTGATAATCCTACTATCCCACAGCGGAAAAGATTATCGAGCCGGCTGGAAAATATGCTCTTTATCAGGAAAGACTGAATAAAAAAGGCCGGATCGTCCTCCTGACGATCCGGCCTTTGCCAGAGAATGATTCACTGGAGATGGGAAGCTTACATCATTTTCCACATCAGAGTGAAAACATGGTTCCTGGTCAGGCGACCGAGATCCCGGTAGGCATAGTCTATGCCGATAGCCATGTCTTTGTAGAGATTGTATTCCACTCCACCGCCATAGCTCATGCCGCGCATCTGATCGCTGCCCTCCAGATCAATTTCGTCTCTCTCGACATTCCAGCCCCAGCGAAGAGCGCCGGTGAGAGTTTCCGTAAACGACCTGGCAAGCTCAGTGCCAAAGGCAAAGGAGGAGGGCATGTAGTTGTTCTCCGAAAACTGCCCGGCCACGGTCCAGCGAACGTCATTGGCATCGTAAACGTCCATGCTCATCCCGGCCGTAAAACTTGTGGGCAGGTAAAACTTACTGGTGGACAAGTAAGCGTTGCGGTTGTCACGATCGAACATGCGGTTCACATTGCCTGTCTGGAGCCTGTCGCTGTAAAGTTCCTCGGGCTTTACCTGGATAAACAGGTTGTCGCCGCGGAACTGCATGTTCGTGCCGAGGTTGTTGATAGCGAAGGAGACTTTCACCGGCTTGTCAAACAATTCGGTGTGATAGTTGGTCCCCATGTCGAAAGCCAACGCGGTCGAGTTGAGCTGGTAGATCGACTCGCGAACAGCTTTCACGTTCACCCCGGCGGAGAACCGGTCGGAGAAATTGAAAGCCAAGGTGCCGCCGAACTGCATGCTGTAGCCGTCGTAGAAAGCACCGGTTCCTTCCGGGCTCTCAATGGTCGTGATCTCCTCCTCCCCGATATTCATGATGCCGAAGAATCCGCCCAGGATAAGCCTGCCGTCAAGCATGGGTATTGCCCCGGCAGCGTAATCGATCGCAAAATCCAGGGGCATATCGAGGTGACTGAAAAACACCTGCGGCCCTTCCAGGAAACCAAGTCCCGCCGGGTTCCAGTAAATGGCCGAAATGTCGTCAGCCTGGGCGATAAAAGCATTACCCATGGCAATGCCCCGTGCGCCCACTGGAATGGTCAGAAACTCGGCCGCCCTGTTGCCGACATTCGAAAAATCCTCCACCCTGCCGCGCAGGGGGTTGGTTATATCCCCGAGCGTGGAGGCCGAGAGCAGCACAGGGAATACCAGGGCTGCAATCAGGGCGAAAGCTGAAATTCTATTTTTTAACCACATAGTGAAACCTCCATTGTGCTGGATGAACCATTTATATCAACTCATCAAGATTCGAATTAATGTATGATAGCGAACTTGCCCATTTGCTCGGCACCTGTTTCGTGATCCGAGACATGGTAGATATAGTATCCACTGGCGATTTTCAGGTTGAAACGCGTGCGGATATCCCATGCCTCGGTCCCGGTGCCGTTGGTGTGTTCGATAATATCCACCAGGTGCCCTGCAACCGTGTAAATCCGAATGGTGCAGACACCGGGCAGATTGTCGAATCTCAGTTCAATATCATTGGTAGTCAAATCCAGCGGATTGGAGGCAATATACGGATTCGGCACCACCTTGATCCGCGACAGATCCCTGGCTTCAAGATCCAGCACCTCCGGCTGAAGCTCGATTTTCCACCTGTTGCCTGCCACCGGGCGCCTGTGGTTGTAGCTCACAGTACCCGGGAAACTGCTGCCGCCTCGTGAAGGGTTCTGTGCCGCGCTGGGATGCTGGCGCATGCGCACTTTCCAGACATCCCCCGCGCTGGGCGGAGTGGTGATACCGTTGATCTGATACATAATTCCGCAGACATAAAGGTCCAGGTCCTGGGTACCGGTAAGATCGGCTACATGGTCGCCTATTTCGTCTTCCACCTCGCCGTTCTCATCAAGAAACTCATGGCCGGCGACATCATAATCCGAGGGCTTGAGCGCCTGGCTCAGCTTGTCCACCAGATAGAGATTCCGGCGCACGCCGTCATCAGTGGCATACGCACGCGTGCTGCCGTCGGCCAGGGTCACCTCTGTGGCGATCAGGTCCAGGCCCGGTACTATAGTTTCAAAGAAATTGTCGAACATATGCACTGCGGTCTGATGGTCGAGCTGAAAATCGAGAGGAGTCTTGGCACTGGGCACAAATCCCCAGCCGTCATTGGGCAACTGGTTAAAACGAACCGGCACATGGTTGGACAAATCATAGGCCTCGATTGTCAGGTCCCCTCCTCCGGCATCAACCCATTTCAGCTCGACATCTCCAGTGCGGTGGCCTGCGACGATATTACCCAGGGTGAAGCTGTTAGCCACCGTAGGCATGGCTGCAACTTCGTCCATGCCGGGCAGGTAGGCGTAATCCAAGAAATAGTAATAAAACCAGAAATAGTCTGTCAGTTCGGTACGCTGCTTGCCATGCAACACGTTTTCATAAACCATGCCTCCGCTGATCTGGATCGGCTCGATATACAGTCCGTCCCAGTTGTCGGCAAATATCTCATATTCCAGGCTGAATATATGCTCGTCGGGAGATTTGTAGATAAATGAGGATTCAAGGGCGATGTCAGCACCCCACGGGTCGTAAAGCCCCACACTGCTGACAACCTGGCTGGCCAGTACAGCGCCGTTGGCATCTTCGAAATGCAGGTGCACTTCAAAAAGCGCATCGTGATAAATGTACACGCTCTCATCGAAGTCTTCCAGCGGGTTAATCACCGAATCGATCACAAGATACAACTCGCTGGGAAGCACTGAGGGATCGCCGTTGGCGATTACAACATCAGTGATCACAAGCCCGTTGTCAGCAGCAGGCTGCGGTGTGGTTTCAACGATCAGCCCGTCAGCATCCAGAGTCATCACCGGGGGGTCGCCCACTGGTGTGCCGTCCGGGAAAATTTGCGTCTGAGCTCCGACGCTCGCCCCGGTAAAGCCGTTGGCAGAGGTCCGGGGGATTCCCTCGCTGGTGTTGTTGCCCTGGGGATCCAATTGGATAAGCTGGAGCCCGGACTCGAGAGATTCCTGGCCGGTGTTGGACGGCTGGTGGTCGAAAGCAGTGACCGAGTAGTAATAGCGTATGCCGTTGATCAATCCCTCGCGGCTTCCAAGACCCTGTCCGCGATCCACGAAGATGTATTTAAGCCCGGTGTCCATGACATTGTCATCGCCGGAGAAACCGATATCGAACGGATCGAACTCGGTGTCACCGAAATCAGGAACACCGTCGCCGTCCACATCCACTCCCTGCTGGGTAGTATATGTCGTGGAAGCGGAAGTAACCCCGTCTTTCAGATCGAACTGTGCCACCAGCCTGGCGTCATCGCGGTTGGTGGTCAGCGAGCGGTAAACCCGGTAGCCCTGGAAATCGTACTCCAGGTAATCCGGGTTGTAGGTGGCGGCCGGGGTTCCGTCCGGGTTGGTCGGGACCTGGCTCACCGGATAGAAAGGATCAGGGGTGACCTCAGGCAGGTCGTCCCAGGTAATGATCACCATGCCGTCACGCTCGGTAAGGGTCATGTTCGGCGAAACCGGCGGAGCGGGCAGGTTGAAATCCGTGTCGAATGTAATCTGCACGGTCTGGGCCAGCCCCAAAAGCGGCAGAAGCTCGCCGTTGAGAGTGATGTCATTCGGGTCTGCCGGGCTTCTCAGCGGCTCGGCGAGCATGTAGCCCACCTCCACTTTCTGGAATGATCCGTCAGCCGGAAGGTCAAACGGCCCGGTGATCAGCCTGGCGCGCAGGTCGTCCTCGAAATTGGAGACGATCAGATCAGCTTCCGGGTCCCACTGGGGCTCGGTAACCTCTCCGGGGGCATTAACCATTATCCGGTAGGCTTCCGTGTCAGTGGCCGGGTCTTCGCGCGGCCCGCCGCGGTTGGTGGTGAGAGTGAAACCGGACATGCCGATCCGGTTCGGCTCGTCAGCTTCGTCAACCTGGCCGTCACCGTCGTTGTCCACGCCATCCGCCGGGCGACCCAGCTGGGAGGGACTGTCCAGGAACTTGATTCCCATGAAACCCACCGGGTTGGTGAAATTCGCCTCGGTAAAATCCGTGTCCCAGTAGATCGCCAGGTTGTACAGGGGACTCACTGCTGCGCGGTCGTCATCCGCATCACCCACATCGAAATCGGTGTTGACAAGGGCCAGCATATCCTTGATCTCGTAAGGCCCGGTCACATCGGAGACTCCGTCGCCGTTGATATCTTCATCGATAAAGCTGGTAACGTTCTTGAAGTTCCACTGGACATACATGATGTCTTTCTGGCTGGTCACGGAGAAGAGTTTCACTCTCTGGTAGGTCTCCACTCCGAGCCTTTTCGACCCGGCGGTAATGTTGATCGGCCCGCCTATATCGGTGTAGATACAGACGACGTCTTCCTGGCCGAAAATTTTCGGCTCGCCGGTCTCGTCGCGGAACTCGTCAGGCCAGGCGGCCAGGTCGGCTGTGTTCTTGCTCCTGTACAGTCTGTTTGCCGGATCGTCCTGGCCCAATGAGGCCTTGCCTTCGCGCCATTCTTCATCATAAAGGCCGGCGGTCTCTACTGTATCTTCGAGCACCCCGTCGCCATCCGAATCGAAAAGCCCGGCTACAGACAGCCCGGACGAGAACACATACTGATCGGTACGGCTGCGCCAGTAGCCGCCGCCTGTGGTGGAACTTCCCCCGGGATCCTTACCGAGGTTGCCCCGGTTGTCCAAACCGAAAATGATATTGTTAGTGGTTGTGAACATGCGGCTGATAACCGCCAGGTCCGGGTTGCCGGCCATTTTTTTATGTTTGCCGAAACCACCCGGCTTTCTGGCTGTCAACACACCCGGGGCGGCAATCAACACAGCCAGAAACAGAATGACAGTCTTCCTGAAAAAACCATCTAAGTTAATTCGCATTGAATTCTCCTCCAGTTTAATCTTTCAATGAGTGGAAAAGAATATCTTAACCAACTCAATCAGCACTGATTCCGGTTAGAAAGCGTATTCAACTCCCAGGCGAACCTCCCGTGGACGGAGCCAGAATTCCGGATCGAAATCCTGGGCGCGTCCCTTGGCAAAGGCAGCCGCCGCAGCTTCGCTCTTACTCACAGCACCGTCCTTGTTGAAGTCGCGGATAAGCTGCGCTTCCGTGGTCACCTGGGTTTCGAGTGCGCTGGGGAGAATCTCGGACAGGAAGTATCTGTCGATACCCACCTGACCCGAGGTGGGATCGATTCCCTGCTGGCCGTAGTTGACGTTCTCAAACAGGTTGAAAATCGTGGCAAACAAACTCACACGGTCCTGACCCAGCCGGAAGGTCTTTTTCAGCATCAGGTCCACCATCTTGAAAGCCGGCATACGGGCCGAATTTGCAATAGTGATGAACTCTCCCAGCTTGTTGATCGGAGTGTAAGGCGCTCCACTGCTGTAGCGGATATTGAGATTGGCTCCGAATTCACCGAACACCGTGCCCCAGACCGTGCCCTGTCTGAAATCATCCGGGAACAGGAAACGCAGCATCAGGGCCACCTGGTGTGTGCGGTCGTTGTCTGTGGGTGCCATGTCCGCAGGCGGCGGGGGGCTTTTGCTGGTGAACGGGTCGAGCTGGCGGGCCAAGGTGCGCACGTACTCCTGAGGATCGCTCTGGGTGGAGCGGGCGAACATCAGCGAATAGGTGCCCCGGAACCCGAAATACCCGGTAAAACGCTTGTCCACTGTGAGGTCGAAGCCCTTGATCACGCCGTTGTCCTGGTTGGCCGGAACGCGCATGTCCGCCTGGGCCCTGATCACGTAGTCCGGATCCACCTGAGCCATCATGCGAAGGTCATCCGCGCTGGCCAGGCGGTAGCCCAGGTTGCCCTTGATATCGCGGTGGTAGCCCACGAAATCGACAACAAGGTTATCCGAAAGCATGGAAGTGAAACCGGCCTCGAACTGGACAGTCTGGCCCATACCAAGCCAGCCGTTGCCCATGGTCTGGTTCGGGTTGGACAGGGCGTCGGACATGAAATCCCGCTCGCTCATGGCGTACATCACCTCGAAAGGCGGGACCTGGTAGAAATGTCCGTAGGATAGGCGCACCTGCGTGCGCTCCGTTACCGGATGGGCCACACCGATGCGCGGGCTCCAGTGAGTCTGTGCTTCAGGCTTTACCAGCGGATCTTCGAAATCCGGGTTGTTCTGCCCGATGATCACCGGGAAGCCCTTGTTCACGTCGAAGCGGTCCATGCGCAGACCCAGATCGACCACAAAGTCTCCGAAATCCAGGCGATCCATCACGTATGCGCTGTACAGGCGCGGTTCGCCGGTAAATTCATCGTCCGTGAATTCACCGTAATGGAAACGGGTCGTTTCCCTGATATCCCAGAGGTAGGACTCAAAACCGAATTTCAGCCGGTTGTAGCGGTCGAGCTGGCTGTCCATGTCCAGTTTCACGCCCCAGCGTTTTTCATTGTCGTTTCGCAGGGGCACAGCAAAACCGTTGCTGGTGAACTGGCGCGGATACATCCGGCTTCCGCGCTCTCCCTTGCGGCTGGCAGTCAAAGCGCCGAAAATGTTACTCGCGGTAACCAGCTCCTTGGGCCAGGTTTCCGTGCGGTCTATATCCGGGCTGGTCGCTGAGGGCTCGATCGGGTCATTGGCGTAACCATCGCCGGTTACACCCGAATAGAGCATATAGCGGTTTGTCTCGTTCTCCATCAGGAAACCGACATCCGAGCCGAATCCCATGAAAGTATTGCGATCCAGCGCGTCTTCCAGCAGCAGCGCGTCGCCGTCGAGGCTGTTCTTGAAATAGGATATACGCAACTGGGCATTAAGGCTGCGCTCGCTGCTCTGGAACAATCCCCAGTCCGCGCCGGCAATCCCTACCTGCGTATTCAGCCGCTGGGCCTGGTTCGTGCGTCTCGGATTGTTGAATATGTAGGCATGCGTATAATACTGGCGCTGGTCCCGGCTCTGGTGATAGCTTCCGAGGAGCTTGAGAGAGGAGGCGGCCTGGAACACGGTCTTGAAAGAATAAGCGCCGACGTCTCTCCAGTTGCCAGGCAGGCGGTAAGGGTTGGAATTGGACCAGGGTCCCTGATATACCGGGTTGGCCACAGCCACTCCTCTGGCGAAAGCAGCCTCCAGAGCATCAGGCGAGCTCGTGGGGGCGCCGTCGCTGCCCAGGGTCCAGAGGTTTCCGGTGGTCGGATCGATCTGGATCAGCGGCTGTGCTCCGCTACGCAGTTCGCCGTCAACCACGTCCGCAGGATCTGCGACAACCATGTTCTGAGCCAGCAGGCGGAAACCCAGGCCGTCATCACGCGTGAAACCGCGCTCGACAGAGCCGTCCGGGTCGACCACACCATAGCCCAGGTCCGGTGACTTGGTGATTACCGAATAATTGGAAAAAGAGTTGACTGTGAGCGGATCGATGGCGTCAGCCCTGTCGGCAATCCCGTCCTTGACAACACCGATAGTACCCAGGTCACGGTTGAGCCCGTCCACGAATTGCTGGGTTACGCCCCGGAAACCACCCTTGTCGCCGCTCAGGCGCGGGAAGGCATCGGCCATGCCGCGTATCATCGCGGAGGCGAAAAAGGTGAGCTTGTCACCGTAGACCGGACCTCCGATATTGCCCTCCAGGTGGTTGAACCCGTAATCCATGGAGCGGGGCATTGGCTGGTCACTCTGAAACTGTACCCGGCCGGCCAGCACGGTTCCGCCTTCCTTGGTAACAATGTTGATCATCCCGGACTGGGCGTTGCCGAACTCTGCCTGGAAGCCGCCGGTGATCACCGAGACCTCCTCGATGGCATCCTGTGCGAGAATGAGAGGATTGATCACTCCTGCCGCATCACCATCCACTGTGCCGCGGTCCTCGACACCCTGCTGTTCGTGCTGGGATTTGACCGGCACCCCGTCCACGTACATCATCTCCTCGCCCTCGCGTCCTCCGCGAATCGAGTAGTTGCCGGAGTAGTCGATAACCACACCGGCCTGCAAGGCCACCAGATCCTCCAGGTTGTTGGCCGGCACCGAGGTAATCATCTCGGTCCCGATTTCCTGGCGGGTCTGGACATTGTCTCTCATCATCAGCGGTGCGGCCTCGCCTTCCACAGTGATCGGCTCGAGGCTGATAACCGCGGAAGCCATCTCCGCGTTCACGGTCATAGTGTGTCCGGAGGCGACTCTCACGCCAACCACCGAAACAGGCTTATAACCGGTGAACGAGAATTTGACAGTCTTCAGGCCGACCGGCACGTTCAGGATGAAATAGTAGCCATCCTCGTTGGTTACATTTCCCAGCCGGGTGCCTTCGATTGCAACCTGCACGCCGTTCATCGGGCTGCCTGTGTCGGCACCGCGGACTACACCCTCGACCTTGCCGTAAGTCTGCGCGAAGGCAGCCGCGGCGCTAAATAACAGCGCCATCAGCAAATAGAAAACGGTGGGCTTACCAGAATTCTGCATAAATAACTCCTTTTCTCTTTGGTTGCTGCGATTCAATGCTGAAAACCAATCGCAACCGTAAACGGACAATTGAAATTATCCAGGCGGGGTACCTCCCTTCAGGTTGGCGGCAAAAGCCAGCGAATTATAAGACTTAAAATAGAGATAGGTTTACATATTAATCTTTTTTGAAAAAGATTGTCAAGTCTTAAAAATAAGTTATCAATTGTTTTTTCAAAATTTGCTGTTCCAGATCTTCCATACGCAGTTTCGCGCAAGCTTTGAATAAATTATTTTTTTTAACTACGGAGGGTTTAACAGGAAGCTGACTAAAGGTTTAGACGGACTCGGGAAACACCGGGCAGGGCCTGAGATTTGTCAGAAGAAAAAAGTTATCAGGATTTTCCGGAAAACAGGTTCATTCAAGCAGGTCAAAGCTTAATTTTTACCGAGTTTGTCATAAGCGATTCGCAGACCGTCGAGAGTGAGATTTGGATCAACAGTGTCAATCTGCCTGCTGAACTTGGCGAGCATGCTGACAAAACCGCCGGTGGCGATAACTTTGCAGGCGACACCCCATTCTTTTTTCAAGCTTTCCACAATACCGTCGACCTGGCAGACTGTCCCGTAAAAGATCCCCGACTGCATCATGGTTTTCGTGTCCTTGCCGATCACTTTCACCGGGGCTTCGATTTCCACCCTAGGAAGCATCGCCGCTTTTTCGATCAGAGCTTCGGCACAGGTCCTGATTCCGGGGGCTATTACACCGCCGAGGTAGGCTCCCTGCGCAGAGATCAGGTCGAAAGTCGTTGCAGTGCCCACATCCACCACGATACAGTGCTCCTGATAGCGTTCCCTGACTGCCACAGCATTTGCGATACGATCCGGACCGATAAGCTCAGGAGCGGCATCGACCTCGTAAGTTATTCCCAGAGGTGCTCTTGCGTCCACAAGCCGGGGATCCAGCTCAAAGTAGCGGTGCGAGAGTTTCTCGAACACATAGGTCAGCATGGGCACCACGGAGCCGATTACCACCCCATTTATCTTTTCTGCTTTGGAAACACGCTCAAGCATGTAGAGCAAAAGATGGCCGTAATCATCAACAGTGCGGTCCGCATTGCTGTCGATCCGCCAGTTGTGAACCAGCTTCCTGCCTTGATAAAGTCCTATCGCGATATGCGTGTTGCCGATATCGAATGCGAGGATCATTTTACCACCCTTCATAATTATCCGGTTTGGATTTCAGAGCCTTACCAGTTCAGAACACGGCCGTTTGCGATCGTTGAGAGGCGCTGTGCGCCCGGGGTTTCGAGAAGCAGACAGCCGCGCTCGTCAATTCCCCTGGCGATACCTCCAACGGTCCGGCCGTCGTCGAGTTCAAGCTTAACAGTTCTGTTGCGCAGGTAGTCGCGTACCTGCACTCTGGGAAGAAACGAGGCGAAACCGTCGGTCATAAGCTGTAAATACCCCTCTTCGAGCCGATCCATGATCGCCACCAGCAGGGCGACGCGATCCAGTTTCTCTCCCCTGCCGGCAATCATCAGCGAGGTGGCGGAGGTTTCCAGTTCGGCCGGGAAACGTTCGATGTTTACGTTAACCCCGAAACCGAGAATAACGTATTTAAGCTCGCTGCCGATCCAGTCCGCCTCACAGAGCACGCCGCCCAGCTTTCTCTGGTCAAGGAAAAGATCGTTGGGCCACTTGATCTGCGGCTTGAAATCGGTCCGTTCCTCGATTGCGATGCAGATACTCAGTGCAGCGAGCATCCCGAGGCTGCCCAGCTGTGCCGGCTTGATCCCCGGACGGAGGATAAGGCTGGCCCAGATACCGCCACCTGCAGGCGAATGCCACAGGTTACCGTAACGCCCCCGACCCTGCCGCTGTTCCTCAGCCACCAGAAGAGCCCCATCCGGAGCGCCGGAGCCGGCCAGCATCTTGGCAGTTGCGTTGGTGGAGCCGATAATCCGGTAGGTAAAAAGGCATTTGCCCAGGAAAGTCGTGTTAAGGGCACTTTCCAGCTCGAGATAATTCAGGCTGTCCGGCTGGCTGATCAGAATCCAGCCCCTTGTCCGGTCTCCGTCGATTTCATAGCCCTGAAGTCTGAGCACATCGACAGTGTGTTCAATATCCTGGCCGGCCTCAGTGAGAGCATTCAGTTCCGCGTCCAGGCGGAACTCTTCAAACAGAGTCTTTTCATCCAGGTAGCGGTGCCTGTTATGCTTGAAAATTTCGACAAGCTTTTTTTCGAGGCGGTATGCAAACATGGGATGCGAGCATTTTTCCGGCCTGAAAATTACAAATCCGGCTCAATTATCATTGTTAAATTCAGAATAGGTGCAGAGTGGGTCAATGCACCGACTGAAATAAAATCCACCCCGGTTTCGGCCACTTCCCTGACAGTCCTCAAATTAATGTCGCCGCTCGCCTCTATCTCCGGAACGGTCCTGGCGGAGCTGTTGCGGATCAGCTCCACGGCAACACTCATCTGCTCCACTGTCATATTATCGAGCATGATCCGCGAAACGCCCGATTTCAACGCTTCGCGCACTTCATAAAGGGTGCGAGTCTCCACCTCAATCGGCAGGTTCCGGTGATTGGCTTTTTTCACTGTCTGGACAGCCCTGGTAATTCCACCTGCGGCTGAGATATGGTTTTCCTTGAGCAGCACGTAGTCATAAAGCCCTATCCGGTGGTTGAAACCGCCTCCCACCCTCACAGCGTACTTTTCAAGCTCTCTCAGGCCCGGAGTGGTTTTGCGGGTGTCAAGGATTCTCACCCGCGTGCCTTCCACTTTCTCGACAAACCTGCGGGTCAGGGTGGCAATGCCGGAGAGCCGCTGAAGGAAATTGAGCAGGGTGCGCTCGAGGCTCAAAAGATGTTTTGTCAAGCCAGCCAACTCTGCCACGACTTGCCCTGCGGTCGCCATCTGGCCGTCCGGTATAGCTGATTTCAGGACGGGCTGCGGGTCGAACTGCGTGACAAGATACTCCTCCACCGGCATGCCCGCGACAACTCCACTGCCCCGTGCGATTATTCTGGCTATGCTTCCATGATCTCCCGGAACGGACCACAGTGTGGTGCAGTCTCCGCTGCCGATATCCTCAGCCAGAGCTTTTCTGATCAGCTCCTTGGTCTGCTCGCTTAATTCCAAAAAATCTCCAAAAGTTGAATTCCTTCCAGTCAAGCTGAAACAGGCTCAGCAGCCGAGTACTTTCCGGTAAAAACCTTCGTAGCGCCGGCATATTTTTTCGATCCCGTAATTTTCCACTGCGCGCTGCCTGGCATTCTTGCTGAACTGGTCGTACAGTTTCCGGTCTTTAAGCAGGCGGAGACAGTTCCTGCTCATATCCTCCACATCCCCGATCTCTGAAAGATAACCGCATTCGCCGTGCACCACCACTTCTTCAGGACCGCCGCAGCGTGTGGTGATAACCGGCGCACCGACAGAAAGGGCCTCTAGAATCGACAGTCCGAAGCTTTCCAGGGCGCTTGGCTGCAAGGCGATATCCGCACAATTGAGCAGTTTGGGGATCGATTCCTGAGCGCCGAGAAACGCCACCCGGTCGCCTACCCCCAGCTCCTCGGCCAGCCGGTGTGCCCCCGGCCGGTCAGGACCGTCACCAATCATTACCAGCCGCACTTTCTCTTTTTTCACTATATTTGCGAAAACCCGGACAACATCCAGCAGCCTTTTCACCGGCCGCATATTCGAGATATGCATGATTATTTTTTCGTCCGGCTGGGCAAGCATGGACCGTGTGCAGTCGCGCTTGTCCACATGCTTGAAAAGTTCCGTATCCACGAAATTCGGAATGATCTCGATCTCTTTGTTTACCTTAAGTTCTTCAATGGTCTGCCTGTAAAGATAGCGGCTGACCGCGGTCACCCCGTCCGATTTCTCTATACTGAACCGCGTGATCGAGTGGAAACTATCTTCCTGGCCGACAAGAGTGATATCAGTGCCGTGGAGGGTGGTAATCACCTTTATCGGGTGCTCCTTGCCCAGCATCTCTTTGACAATCCATGCGCTTGTGGCATGAGGTATCGCATAGTGCACGTGAAGCAGGTCAATGTCATACTCCAGTACGACATCATGCATTTTCACTGCCAGGGCCAGAGTATAAGGCTGATACTCGAACAGCGGATAGGTGGAAACCTGCACCTCGTGGAAATAAACGTTGCTGTAAAAGCCTTGAAGCCTGTAGGGCAGGGCGTAGGAAATAATATGTACTTCATGACCGTGCTGGGCCAATTGTTTACCTAGCTCGGTGGCCAGCACTCCGCTGCCCCCGAAAGTGGGGTAACAGGTGATTCCTATTTTCAGATTTTTATTTGCAGAATGCATAACTTCCCGCGGTGTCGTTTATCTTGAACAATGGGCGTTCCAGAGAGAGACTATCTCCCGTGGTGCGATATTTTCCGGATCAGCAACTAATTCTGCAGGCCGGGCCTTGAACCAGATACGCTGGCGGCGGGCGTACTGCCCGGTTTTCCTGATAATACTCTCCAGGGTCTCCTGGCGGCTGGATTCGCCCTTTACCAGGCTTATGACTTCCCTGTATCCCAGGCTCTGAAGTCCCGGAGCATCCGGGCTCACCCCCGAGGCCAGCAAAGCTCTCACTTCCTCGGGCCAGCCTGAGTCCAGCATTCTCTCGCTTCGCAGGCGGATAGCCTCTTTCAACTGCCCGGCCTGCGGATCAAGAACGACCGTAAGCGGCACGTAAGGACTTTCAGCCTGGCTCTCGGCCAGAAGCCGGGTCATTGTGCGGCCTGAGAGATAGTAAAGCTCGAGGGCGCGGCTTACGCGTTGGAAATCGTTGGGGTGAAGTCTTGAAGCGCTCGCCGGGTCCAGCCCGGCCAGTTCCCGGTGAACGGCCTGGGCCCCTTCTTGTTCGCACATTTTTTTCAGCCTCAGGCGCACATCCTTCTTGCTGCCGGCCGGAAATTCAGGCTCAGAGAAAAGCGGCCGGACCAGCGCCTGGATATAGAACCCTGTTCCGCCGCATATTATCGGCGCCTTTCTTTTTTCAACCAGCTTGCCGATCACCGATGCGGCATCACGGGCAAATCTTCCGGCATTGTATCTCTCCACCGGATCGATAATATCGATCAGGTGATGATTCACCAGGGTCAGCTCCCCGGCTGACGGTTTGGCGGTTCCTGCATCGAGACCCCTGTAAACCTGGCGTGAATCAGCAGAGATTATCTCGCCATCCAGCTTCCGGGCAAGCTCTACTGCGAGCCTTGATTTCCCGCTGGCGGTCGGGCCGGCTATTATCAGCATCGGGATCAACTTCTGCCAAACCTCTTGTCCAGCTCCTGGACTGTGAGCCCGACTATCGTGTTGCGGCCGTGAATATCAGCATACGGGAGCTGAGCAGCGAAAAGCTGGTCGATAAGCTCGTTCATCTCCAGCACGGAAAGCTCCTTGCCGGCTTTAATCGCCCCCCGGCAGGCCAGAGAACGCGCTAGGGCCTGATGGCGGGTGCCGGTGGAGCCCTGGCCCTCCCTGACCAGGTCCTGTAAAAGCTCCCGGAAAAAATCCTCCACGTCACCCATGTTGTCCAGGGCAGGCACCGAACGCACGACTACCGTGCGCCCGCTGAATTGCTCGATCTCGAAACCGGCCTGCTCCAGAATCGCGCCGAACTCGCCCACGGCCACATGCTCTTCCGGCGCAAGCTGCAGTGTGGCCGGAAAAAGAAGCCTCTGCCTGGTGATCCGCTTTTTCTCAAAAGACTCCATTATTTTTTCGTAGAGTATTCTCTCGTGCGCAGCATGCTGGTCTATAATCAGGCAGCCGGTCTTGTTCTCGACAAATATATACCGGTTATGGAACTGCCAGATCGAGGGAAGTGCAGTATCAGCGAGTCCCGGTTCAGCGGCTTTTTCATTCTGCCCGCCTCCTTTCAGGTTTTCGCTATCTGCAATGCCTTCGGCAAAAATGCCTTTTCCCCGTTCAGTTGCCGCCGTGCCCGCTCTGGAGCCTGGTGACATCGGAATCAGAAAGGAGGTCTGGTAGCCGCCGGTCTTTTTCGCCATAGCCAGCGCGCTGTCTTTGATCCTGCCCCTGAGTTTTCCGCCGCCCTGCCCCGAAGCGCCCAGGGAGAGAAGCCTGCCCCCGGCGCCCGAGTCGAGTTCCGGTATGGCCCCGCCCCGCCTCAACCCCTCCTGGACCGCCTTGTGCACCATGGAATAGACAAGCCCCTCGTCGCGGAAACGGACCTCGAGCTTCGCCGGATGCACGTTTATATCGATCCCGGCCGGGTCCATGGTGAGAAAGAGGAAGAAAGAAGGCTGCGCTGAATCCGCAATCGTGCTCTTGTATCCCTGCCGCACTGCATGAACTACCGCACGGCTGTGAAAGGGACGCCGGTTGATAAACATGTGCTGCTCCGGCCTGGTGCCCGAAACCGAGTCCGGGGCGGCTATCAGCCCGCCGACCAGGAAATCCTCGCGCTCGAAAATTACCGGCAGGTACCTGACCCGGCTCCTCTTGCCGAAAATTTCCTCCACGCGGTCAGCCACAGAATCGCTGGGTGATACGGAAAGCATCTCCCTGCCTTCGTGGGTCAGCTTGAAAGCGGTTTCGATCTGAACGATTGCGATACTTGTAACAACGCGCACGATATGGCGCAGCTCTGTCTGGTCGCTTTTAAGAAACTTTCGCCTGGCCGGTACGTTGAAAAAAAGATTGCGCGCCGCTGTCATGGTTCCGGGAGCGCGGGATGCAGCACGGATATCCACGGTCCTGCCGCCTTCGACAACCAGTAAAGTGCCGCAGGGATTATCCCGGCTGCAGGTCTCCATCTCGAACCTGCTGACCGCCGAGATACTGGGCAGCGCTTCGCCGCGAAAGCCCATGGTGGCGATATTTTGCAGATCTTCCGCGGAGTTGATCTTGCTCGTGGCGTGGCGGCAAAACGCCAGTTCAGCATCCTCAGGCCCCATTCCGCAGCCGTCGTCGGTAACCCTGATCAAGCGGTTGCCTGCCCCTTCGCATTCGATCGTGATCCTGCGCGCGCCTGCATCGAGCGAGTTTTCAACCAGCTCCTTCACCACCGAGGCCGGACGCTCGATAACCTCCCCGGCAGCGATCAGGTTCTTGGTATTTTCATCCAGCAGACGGATAGTAGCGCTCAACGGTTTTCTCCAGTTCGTATCGTTAATCTAAAGGTACTGAAATATATATATCCAGCGATTGCAGGACAAATAAAAATGGAGAGCGCCGAAAAAACCGCTTTTGCAAAAGCTGAAACACGGATCAACAAAGATTACGGGTTTCTGATGTTTTTGATGCTTGACAAAACAAGGGAATAAAAATAGTATTTATTAATTCTATCTTGAAAGGGCAGTCTGATGAAACTGATATCTCTCGATTCCCTGGAGCCGGGCAAGCAGTTGGGAAGACCTATCTATAACGAGAAAGGGACTCTTCTGCTCGGGGCCGGAGTAGCCGTTTCAGCCCGTTATATCAGGCGTTTGAGAGAAATGGGCTATACTTCGGTCTACGTGCACGAGAAGGGGTACGAGGATATCGAGGTGACAGATGTCATTTCCGACAAAACGCGGATGGAGGCAGTGTCCACGATTTCGGAAACCTTCGACTCGGTCCGCGGCAGCGGACCCAGGTCGGAGAAAGTCGCGCTCGACCGCTCGAAAGTCTCCGGCGTGGCGGACAAGATAGTTGACGACCTGGTCGGCTCGGGCGACCAGATCATGGACCTGATCGATCTGAAAAGCTTCGATAACTATACTTTCATGCACTCTGTCAATGTCTCTGTGCTCACGGTGCTCACAGCGGTGAACGTGGGTAAGTTCACCTCGCTGGAGCTGCGCGATATAGCCATGGCAGCCCTGCTCCTGGATATCGGCAAGGCACACATCCCGATAGAAATAGTCCAGAAAAAAGGGAGGCTTAACCCGGACGAATTCGCGCGGATGAAAAAACATACTGCGATCGGCTACGAAATCCTGCTTCATAAATCCAGCATGAAACCGCTTATCGCCAGCGTGGCTCTTCAGCACCACGAATACTACAACGGCAGCGGTTATCCAAACGCCCTGGCAGGAGATAAAATCCATGCCTGGAGTCGCTATACCGCCCTGGCCGATGTTTACGACTCGCTCACTTCCGACCGCAGTTATAAAAGGAGGCTGCCTCCGCTGGTGGGACTCGAATATCTGAAACTGGGCCAGGGCACACATTTCGACCCGACCTGCCTGGATCAGTTTGTCAGTAACATAGCTCCCTACCCTGCAGCGAGTACAGTGCTCTTAAGCACCGGAGAAACCGCTGTCGTAGTGGCCAATAGCACCCAGAAAACAGACCGCCCGCTGGTCAGGGTTCTCACCACGCCCGAGGGCAAGGAAATCGAAAAGCCTTACGAGATAGACCTGGCAAAAGAGATGGAAATCACGATCCAGAGCGTCCAGGTCTGAGTCCAGGGCCTGATCCCCTCCTTTCCCCTTCCATGAAAACACCCAGACTACGGGCACTGTTGCCTAAAACCCCTCTCTTTCGATATACAGCCTGAAAAACCCTTCCCTCGATCTGACACTCACAGCCCCGTGGCGGGAGGTCACCAGAGAGCGAAGCTTTCCACTTTCGCCTGCCGAAACCGGAGAGCTGCTATCCGAATCCCCGTAAGCGTTTTTCACAGGCTGGATCGAATATTCCGACCGGACAATCTCCCTGAATCTGCGGGCGATATCCGCATTTGCCCTGGCACTCAGCGCCACAGGCCTTTCCAGCACACCCGCCCTGAATTCGCCATTCGCTGAATTGAATTCAATCAGCTCGCTTCTGGACAGGGCGCCGGCAAACAGGAACTTTCGCCCGTGGTGCTCGACAACCGGTATCAAGCCAGAATCCGTTTTTCGCCTGCTTTCGGCCTCATGGACAGCCGCCCCGGATACGCTGATAAAAAACAATTCGGCTTTGCCCAGACGAAGGGTGTCAGATACCGCAGCCAGGCGAATGGGGATTCCTCCGGAGGCGCAGCGGGAGAGAAACCTGCTGAAAAAACGGCTGGGGTTCTCAGGCAGGATCATGATTACACCTTGGACTTCGAATCGGCTCAAGATATTCCAGGCCCAGTTGTACCGGGAATCCCCCTTTCCCCGCAGGAGCAGCCAGTCTATTTTCTTCCCGCTGTGCCTGAGCATGTAGGGAGCGATAACATCGCGCTCGGCCCTGGAGCTGTAGCCCGTCCTGCCTGCCGGATCAACCAGGATCGTAGCGCCTCCGGGCATGTGCAGCACAGGCGTCTGGGCCCGGCCCAGATCGAGAAAGCGTACCAGAAGCTCGTCTGTCCTGTTTTCGAAAAACGGTACCCAGAGATGCAAGTTCGCCCAGAGCAGGCAGGCCAGCGCCAGCGGGCCGGCAATCTTTCGCCTGCCCGGTATCAATATCCGCGAGCCTAGGTAAAGCACCAGCCAGAAAAAGAAAATATCCACAGGGCGGGGAGATGCTGTTTCGAACGAAGCTGCGGGAAGATCTGCGAAAAAGCGCGCCAAGTGGATCATCACTTTCACTATCAGCGCGGCCGGTGCTGCTGCGATTTTAGCCAGAGGCAGCCAGATAAACCCGGCCAGGTCTGCGATAAAACCAGTAATAACAGCCATGCCGGCCAGAGGAACCATGAAAAGGTTGGCGATAAAGGCAACTGGCGTGATACGGAAAAAGTAATAGGCCACCAGAGGGGTTATTGCAAGCTGGGCTGCGATACTGGCCAGCACGAGCTGCACGATCCAGCGCTTTACGGGGTTCTGCCACCAGGCTCGCGCATGAAAGTGCTGTTCCAGCACCGGTACGAGCAGCCCGATCCCCCCTACTGCGGCAAAAGAAAGCTGAAAGCCGATATCGAAAAGCCAGTCCGGCCGAAAAAGCAGAAGAATGGCGAATGCCGCGGCAATGCTGTTCAGCACCACCCGCCTGCGCTGAATCGGCAGGGCCAGCAGCACGAACGCGCACATGATCGAGGCTCTCAGCACAGAGGGGCGCGCCCCGCTGGTCAGGGCGAACAGGAAAACAGCCCCGGCCGAGAGCAGGGACGTGGTCCAGCCCCGGCCTGAAACGAGCGAGAGTAAAATGTAAACCAGCGCTGCGATATAACCGACATGAAGCCCGGATACCACAAGCACGTGGATCGTACCGCTGGAGACGAAATCATCCCGGAGGATACGCGGCACCTGCTGCCTGGCGCCGATCAGCATGGCCGAGGCCACCTCGCGCACTCCACCCGGCGGGTAAAGCTCCTCGTGGAATGCGTAAAGGCGGGAACGAAGGTCAAGGGCAAGCCGCCGGGGATTGAAAAGCACTGAGAGCAACGATCCCGGCTCCGACAGGTGTTCAATCTCCCCGGGAGCCTCGATAACGGCCTCGGCCACGACCGAGTTGGCCGCGAGATACTCTCTCCAGTCGAACCCGCCTGGATTGGCGAACCCGCTTACGTTCTGCAGAAGAGCCGGGAAGGCGAGACTTTCATTGCCGTAAAATTTCAGGCCCGGGCTGTCAGCAACAGTGACTATAATGCGGTAATCCGCCTGTTCCCACTCACTGCCGCCGATTTCTTTCTGGGCCTGGACCCAGAACTGGAAATGAAGCAGCTCACCCAGCATGTAAGCCCTTGTCTTCCAGGGCGGCCCGAGAAGGTGCCCGCTGATGCCCACATGCCGCTGCTCCAAAGGCTGTCCGGACAGAACGTGCCTGCGCTGCTGTTCATGGAGGCGAAAAAGAAAGAACCCGCAGAGAACCACGAGTGAAAAAACGGACAACTGAGCCAGGAATTTTCGTAATCTTGAGGATTGAAAAAACAGGTATAGAATCAGGGAGGCAGCCAGAAGGGCCGACGGAACCAGCCAGAGATATGCAGAGAGATAAGCCGAATAAATGCCCAGGGCCAGGAGGGCCGCCAGGCTCAGGGCAGGAAGCCGGTTAGCGCCGGGTGACGGCTTTTGCAAAGCATCGCCGGGATTCAACCAACTCTCCTTTTTATATTTTGATATAACGGGATTTCAATGGAATTGACGCCCGTATATCAGAATCAGCTTTCAAGCATCTCGCCCACTAGGTTCATTCCGGTGTTGCCGGTGACCCTGGCAGGCACGATTTTGCCCAGGTAAGAATCCTCAGCAGGAAGGAATATGCTGAAATGTGTGCGGGTTTTGCCCTGTAATTTGCCTTGCCCGCTTTTCGCACGCGCAACGGGAAGGACCTCCATGCTCTTTCCTCTCAGCTCGTTCAGCGCCTGCCTGGTGTGGGTCCGCTGAAGTTCGATCACCTCCTGAAGGCGGTGTGCCTTGACCTCCGGCGGCACCGAGTCTGCCAGGCTGGAGGCCGCTGTGCCCGGCCTGGGTGAATACTTGAAAGTATAGGCGTAGTCGAAACGCACCTCTTTCATCAGGCTCACCGTATCCTGGAAATCCTGCTCGGATTCGCCCGGAAAGCCTATCAGGATGTCTGCTGTGAGTGCGATTCCCGGTACCTTCTCACGCAGGTAAGCCGCCCGTTCGAGATAGTAAGCCCTGGTGTAACCGCGGTTCATCAGCTTGAGTACGCGGTCCGAGCCGGACTGCACGGGAAGGTGAAGGTGCTCGCAGACCTTGCTGCATTCAGCCATGGCGGCGATAATCCTGTCGCTCAGGTCCTTGGGATGGCTGGTCAGAAACCGGATCCAGCGCAGGCCTTTCACTTGCTCCAGCCGCCGGAGAAGCCCGGCGAAATCAGTGTCGCCGTATTTGTAGGAATTGACATTCTGGCCCAGCAGCACTATCTCAACTGCGCCCTCCGCGACAAAGCTCCTGACCTGCCGCTCGACAGCCTCAGGGTCCAGGGAGCGCTCCCTGCCGCGCACGTAAGGCACGATACAGTAGCTGCAGTAATTGTCGCAGCCGCGGGTGATCGGCACCCATGCGCTCCAGGGGGCCTTTCGCCTGGGAGTCAGGTCGTCATAGGTCTCGCTGGCGACAAAATCGAGAGCGGACAACTGGGGATGATCGTCGCCCACCAGCTCTTTGATCAGCCCGGGAATCTTCCTGTACCCGTCCGGTCCGACCACCAGGTCCACCCAGGGCGCTTTGGCCAGGATATCCTCTCCGATCCGCTGGGCCATACAGCCGATCACTGCCAGCAGCTTGTGCGGCGAGTGTTCTTTGCAGGGCCTGAGCTGGTCGATCCTGTTTAAAACCCTCTGTTCAGCGTGTTCCCTTACTCCGCAGGTATTGATCAGAACCAGGTCGGCCTGCTCGGCGCTTCCGGCCGGTTCGAGCCCTTCCTGAGAAAGCAGGCTTTCAACCAGCTCGGAATCGCTGAAATTCATCTGACAGCCGTAAGTCTCCAGATAATATGTCTTCAGCCTGTCCATCATCCTCCAGTCCGTAATATGAACTCAAGCACCATCCGGTATTGCTGCCCAGACCCCGTCGCGCCAGGGCTGCCCGGCAACCAGATCGAAAATACGCCCGGGACTTTTGCCCTGATAATAAACCCTGGCGTAATTGTCCGCACGGCAGATCGAGACACCGGATGCCAGCTCGCTTTCTCCGACCACAGAGAGAGTTTGCCCGGCCAGGCTGCGCAGGAAACCCTCTTTCTTGCTGTTGGAGAGCTCGCGCATGATTCCCACCCGCCTTCGAAGTTCTGTTTTCGTCAGGCGGTTGTCCATTCCCGCCGCCCCGGTTCCCGGTCTTGGCGAAAACGGAAAGACGTGAAGATAAGTAAAGGGCAGGGAATCCACCAGATCGTGGCATTCTTCGAATTCAGATTCCGTTTCTCCCGGGAAGCCGACAATCAGATCAGTGCCCAGGCCGAGGCCGGGCACGGAGCCGGTGATTCTCTCCACAGTGGCCCGAAATTCAGCAGGGCCGTAGGTGCGGCCCATCCGCTCGAGCACTGTACGGCTTCCGTGCTGAAGGGGAATGTGAAGGTGTCGGCAGAGCCTCTGCCCGGAAGAGAGCATTTCCACAAGCTGCTCGTCGATCTCCCCTACCTCCAATGAACTGAGCCTGATTCGGACCTCGCCGGTTGCATCGAGCAGTTTCTGCACCAGGGCGGACAGTGTCAGAGGCTGTGGCAGGTCCAGGCCGTAGCGGCCGATATGAATTCCGGTGAGCACCACCTCTCTGTGGCCCCCGGCCTCGAGTGCCCTGATCTCTGCGATTACCTGCTCCAGCGGCCTGCTCCTGCTCGCACCGCGCACAAAAGGCACGATACAATAAGTGCAGTGGTTATTGCAGCCGTCCTGTATCTTTACGAAAGCCCGTGAATGGTTCCTGTGCGCATAGAGCAGTGATTTGTGGCTGTATCGCCCGAGCCTGCGGACAAGTCCGCTCGCCTGCCTGGGACCGGCCCGGGATTCGCCCCCGTTCTTTTCAAACTCTGCCAGAGCCTCCCCCAGCCTGAATTTTTCCTCCGTGCCCAGCAGCAGGCTCACTCCGGCAAGCTCTGCGAAACGCGCTGCGCTGACCTCCACAGAGCAGCCGACAACTGCAATTCTGGCCTCCGGGTGCTCGCGGCCTATCCTGCGCACCCACTGGCAGGCCTTGTCTTCCCCGCGTTTTGTCACCGCACAGGTATTCACCACCACCCAGTCAGCCGAATCCGGGCTATCGGTCAGAGTAAACCCGGACTCCTCCAAAGCCTGCCCGAGAAGAGCGGAGTCGTACTGGTTGGTCTTGCAGCCGAAAGTGTTGAAAAATACGTTCATTTCCCACCGGATTCTGAAAAAGAAAAGGCCTATAATACTTCATCAACAACATTAAGTCAATAGGCCGATCTGATTTATTTACAGAACATTATAATTTATGCCAAATAATCTTTACAGTCATTTCCCGGTTTTTTTCAACACCAGGAGCATGTCTTCCTCCCCTGGCGAAGTGGCCTGGACCAGGCCCTGTCCGGCTTTAATTTCGGCCTCGGAGTAACGGTTCGCCACCGGGTCAAACCATTGGCCCTGATATTCCAGGCCGGAAGGATTGCGCAGAACCACTGTCGACTTTACCGGAATGTAAGCCACAACGAGGTCGCGGTTATCAGTACCTGCAACTGAGATAAAGCTGTTATAGAGATTGTCGCCGGGCTGTTCGGCCAGCAGAAGCTTAGTGGGTTTGAGGCGCCACCATTCAAGGCTCCTGAAAAATTGCGCCAGGTAGCCGACCTGGATGCTGCCGTCGAACTCGATACTCTCGCGCCAGGTGTGATATTCACGGTCATCTCTCAGCAGTCTGTCATGGTTCAGCACCTTTTCGCCCTTGCGCAGCCAGGGCCAGATTCCATTGGCCCCGTAGGTTATCCCGGCCACCGGTGCGGCAAAAACACTCCAGTAGCAGGCGTTGCGCACATCCCGGGCGGTTATCCTGAACCCTATTTCCTCGTAATTCGGCTCCAGGTTGATTATCGGTCTTGCAGGAAGCCTGTCCCATTCCTGAGAAACAGGCCCCTTGTTGATCCAGCTGACAGTCTGTTCGCTGTTGCTGTGGCTGGACTGGTATCCGATTATATCGAGCCAGGATTCGTCCGCATAGTCGTTTCCGATCCAGGACTGCCCGTGTGGATGCTGAGCTACCAGGCCCGGATGCTCGTCTCCGAACACTCCCCTGCCGATATTTTTCCAGCGCTGCTCGAACGGCCCCACATACGCTCCGTCACCGCCCAGAATCCAGATCACGTGGTTGCCGCCGTAGCGGGCCACCATATAGCGTGCGAGCAGTATCGCCTCGCTTTCCGGCAGGTAGTAGCCCGGGCTCAGTTCCCTGCCCTGGCCCCAGGGAAGCGCCCAGAGCAGCACCGGTGCGGCTACCAGGCCGTGCGCGTTGATCCGGTCGATTTTGCCGTCCAGGTGGTGGAAAAAGATCGGGTCGATCCTGATCCTGGCGCTGCCCTCGAATGCTTTGCGGCCGTGCAAGTCCGCCTCGCAGCCGCGCCACTGGGTAGTGACAAACTGGATCACGTTATATCCATTGCTGGCGCGGTCTGCCAGGTAGTGTTCCCATTCCTCTTCAGTGGACCGCAGCGCGCCGTTCCAGGCTGTGCAGGCTGTCCAGAAAAACGGGGTGCCATCCGCATGGGTCAGGTAGTATGTCCCTTTGGGCCTGGTGATCGCTCCCCTGGCGTATATTGCCAGCGTGTCCTCGTGAAGCACGCACTCGAATGAGCCGCTTATCCGGTGAAGGCCGCTGTTTGCGCTATCAGAACACTCGCTCGTATAGCTCCAGGCGCCTTTCTCATCCGGGCAGAACCGCACCCTCCAGGTCCGGCCGCCGTCCCAGAAACCGTTGATATTTTTCACCCGGCCTGTGGGTGAGGTAAAACTGACATAGAATTTCCCGACATCATAGATGGGATTTTCATAGTCAGCAGTGCTGGTAAAATCCTGCTCGAATTTCATCCAGATTCCCGCGCTGTTTTCCGCCGATAATTCCGACCAGATACACAAAGAGCAAAGCATGGCTGCACATACCAGAAAATCGAACGATTTAGTTTTCATCTGTATTCTCCCAGGAAACGGTTAATCCTGTAGAACGCTGGATTTTTTTACAACCCCAGAATATCCTTATCGATTGTTTCAAAATATCTTATGGCCCTGTGAAGTTCAAGGTCAAAGATTTATTGAGCGATTTTCCAGATGCCGGGGTTTTGCTGGAAGGAAAAGCTGTCAATTGACATGTCCGATGAGAAAGGATAATTTTTATCCCTGATAGGGTTGCGTGAGGGCGGAATAGAATAAACTCCCCCTGCAGGCCGACACATGGGTTCGCCCCTTCGAAAAAAACCGGGGACGTTACACCGAAACAAAGCCGCGAGGTATTTATCCCGATTAAAGTAATACTTCAGGAGCAACATCTAATATCTTCAATTACATAACGTTATATGGCTAATGAAGAGATATTCGAGATAGTCGACCGGAGCGGGCGGGTTATCGGCCGGGCTCCGCGCAGCAAGGCGCACGGCAACCCGGAGCTGATCCACCGCAGCGTGCACGTGCTGGTGCTCGATCCCGGCGCAGATACTGAAAATCGGCGGATATTCCTTCAGAAAAGAAGCGCGGACAAGGATATCCAGCCCGGCAAGTGGGACAGCTCGGTGGGCGGGCATGTGGCCCCTGGTGAAAACGCCCTGGAAGCGGCAAAGCGCGAGATGAGCGAGGAGCTCGGCATTGCAAATGTGGATCTCCGGTTTCTTTACAGCTATCTCTGGCGCACGGATGTGGAGACGGAGCTGGTAAGCTCCTATCTTTGCTACTACAACGGGCCGTTCCGGATTTTGCGCTCGGAAATCGACCAGGGCCGGTTCTGGAGTTTTGCCCAAATCGAGCGTATGCTGGCAAGCGGAGCTTTCACCCCAAATTTCGAGGAAGAGTTTTCGCGGCTGAAAAACCACCTGGACGAATAAGCCCTGTCCGGGGATGCGTTAACAACTGCCTTCCCTGGATTTCTCAATGCAAAAAGGGGCACTCGATCGAGCGCCCCTTTATCTGTTTATCGCTCTTATCTCCGGACAACCCGCGTGTTTTTACCGCAGGAGAATCATTTTCTTGATCTCGCTGTATTTCCCTGCACTCAGCCGGTAGAAATAGACCCCCGAGGGCACGGCAGCTCCCCTTGCGTCCGTGCCGTCCCAGTGGGCGTAGAAATACCCAGGCTCTTTCAAACCATCTACCAGAACCTTGACCGGAGCGCCTCTCAGGTTATATACAGCGAGCCGGACCCTGAGCGCAGCTCCGTCGGCGACCGTATAGCCGATCGTGGTGGACGGATTAAACGGATTGGGATGGTTCTGGGCCAGGGCGAAACTTTCCGGCAGACGGGTCAGGCCGAGCAGAGAATGTACTGCATAACGTTCACTCTCTGTCAGGTCGAGCATTTTCAGCTTATCCAGAATAATTTTTCTCTCTGCCGGGCCGAGCGGGAACTCCGCCATCCGGGCGGCTGCCAGTGAGAGACCGGCTGCCTGTGCGCGGATATGAATCAGCAGGGAAACTGCGTCCATGATCGAATAGCGTCCGTCCCGGTCAAAATCCAGCAGGGGATCGTTGGGATTGGTCAAAGAGCGCAGAATTAAGCTCACCAGGTCCTCGATACCCACAGACCCGTTACCACTGAAATCGCCTCCCGGCTCAAGCGATGCTGCCTCGAAAACGACTTCAGTGCGATCCAGTGGACTGCCGCCCAGGCGCAACACGCCCACCGGAAGAGTGACACTGATCGTGCCCTCTGCCTGATCGGTCTCGAAAGACATCTCTGCTGGCGTGATCCCCTCGTCGGCCACGTCGATCACCTGGACAAACGTATATTCGGTCGCTCCGGTCTGTGGCGCACTGATTTCCACCCTCCCCACCCCGATCGATGGTCTCGGATCAGGCGGAGGGTAATAGGCTGTTCCGATCCGGTAAGCCTGGACCGTGTCAATTGAAGCCTGTGCCGGAGCCAGCACTGTAACCACCGCCCTTGCCCCGCTGTCTGCGACTGTAAAGCGGTTTGCCTCGATCCGGGGCCAGACAGTGTAATGCCAGATCACTTTCGGCAAAAAAGAACCGGCGGCCAGCTTGATATTGTCCACCACCACCAGGTACCTGTCGCCGATCCAGGCCGCCTCGCGCACGGCCATGGTGATCCTGGTGTTATCGTAAGCGCTGCCGAAACTTCCAGACACGTAACACCAGTTGCCGTTGTCCTGGTAATCGATTATATCCCCGGTTTCGTTTATCGGGTTGCCCAGGTAGCTTTCTACCGATTCTTCGCTCTGGTTGTTGACAATCCTCTGACCGCCCTCGTCCGCAGATAAAGCGGGATTGACAGCAAGGATCGAGTTATGAGAGATCGTTTTGCGGTAGTAGTTCAGGCGGTAATCGCTGTCGAAACTACCCTCGTAGGCTCCACCCTCGATCAACAGCGGTGCGCGGCGGAAAACCTTGAGGTGGCCCTGGTCGAAATGGCCGTGATTGCCGAAATAGTTGCCGCACTTGAAAAAGATAAAGGTGTCATGCTCGCCCCACCCGGTGCGCCAGAAAACCATCCCCGTACCGTCAGGGCTGAAAACAGTCCGGCCCGGCAGAGTGGAAAACGTCCTGCCGGGATCGTCAGCGTCCCACCAGAGAAGCACGTTGTAGGCGTTGCCCTCCTCCACTACCCGGTTGTCCGGCATATCAGCCTGTGTGCTGAACAGGTAGTGAAGGTAATTCATCCCTGCCGGCTCGCTGTAGGCAAAGGCCCGCTCCCCGATCACCCGGAAAGAGAAACGCTCGGAGGTCCGCCTGTAACAGTCTCCGTAGCGCACCAACAGCCCATCCGGCTGCCTTCCGTACATGATAAACTCCGCCTCCCGCCAGGCCCAGTCTTCCTGCTGCTGGCGCACGGCTTTCCACTTGTCCTCGCCGGTGGCAGAATACCAGGCGCTCATGAAATGCCCGGTATGCCACATGGTATACCTTCGGCCGTAAGCCAGGCTGTTGTGCACTGACCCGGCCTGGAGCTGCCGGGCCGGGAAAAGGCGATGGGTGAATATCGAGTCCGCCCATTCGAGATAGAGGTCCGCATCGTCGTGGTGGCCCTTTAGCGCAAGCCCTGCCATGGCCGCGCCGAGAGCGAAGGCGTACATGCGGGTGTGAAAAACGTGCGGACCCTGGCTGATATACTGGCCCCGGCACCAGTTAGCCCCCTGGACCAGCTTCTCGATCACATTCTGCCTGTGATCCTCCGTGAATTCCGGGTGATTGTAAAGCCAGTCGAATGCCATGGCCCGCCACATCACCAGCTCGCCGTCTGTGGTAGTTTCGCCGAAACCGAAATCACTTTCCATCATGGAGATGCATTCCCGGGCTGCCTGGCTGTCGTTGAACAGGACCGCCTTGAGAGCCACATTGCATGCGCTGTAAGTGAGCCGGTTCACGTATGCTGCATAGCGCGGGTCGCTGGCGCGCTGCCTCAGTTGCCCGGTCGTGATCGACCGCTCGCCCCAGGCGCTGTCCCGGAAAAACAGCCGCGGGTGGGCCTCGAATACCTCCACAGTGAAAGCAAGGCTGACGCAGGAAAGGCAAAAAAAGGCGAGCAGGAAAACTATTTTTCGGAAACCCAATAATTTCGCCATTTTTTAATTGTTCCGGAATACGGTTGAGTAATTTTGTACCAGAGGATTCAACGGAAACCCCTGTTACCGCTCAATCGCTTCCTCCGGCCCGGTCGGAAAGGTAGTAGAGCGCCCTGGCAATGCCCCTGGCGTTAAGGCCGAAATCCTTGAAAGCGTTTTCCCACACTCCGTGCCAGCGGGAAAGGTGTTTCTCCGCAAGCTCGATATATTCGCTCTCGCCGGTCTGGTGCGCCAGGAAGGCGATACTCAGTGTCATGTTGGAGAACAAGTCATTCGAGCGGTTTGCGTACATCCAGTCCACGGCCTGGCGGATGAATTCCACGGCCCGGCTGTCCCCGGTAATCTCGTAATAGTCCACGAAAGCTTCCAGCAGAAACCCTACCATGAAATATCCCCTGGTGAATTTGGTTTCCGTGCTGTCGAAATGCGCCCACCACGCCTCGAACGTCTTTGTGGCGGTTTCCAGGTATCTGTCCTCACCGGTGCAGCGGTAGGCTTCCAGCAGTGACAAGGCCTGGAAACCGGCTCCCCGCGGCTGTTTGAAATCGCGGTAGGCCCCGAAAGAATTGGCGAACTCCACGGCCTTGAGAGCCACCTCGAGCGATCGCTCATCGCCGGTGAGAAAGTAGCGGTCAAAAAGCCCCTGAGTCTTGTGGTGGTTGGTAGCGTTCGATACATAAACCCTGGCGGAACTGAAATCCTCCCGCCGTCTCGGGTCTATGCGCACGTGGTCTGTGGGCGGGCAGTAGCGGTTTGCCCCGTTAAGCCTGTTCTCCGGCCCGAAATGCGTGACATGCACGTCCATCAGATGCTGAGCGCGGCTGAGGAAAAAGTCATAGTATCGCCAGTTGCCGGTTCTCACGTACTCCAAGCAGCAGGTATGCGGCAGATCGTAATAGTGGCCGTTCCAGGAGACGTTACGCGGGTCTTTCACTCCGGGCACCCAGATATGGTGCATCCCGTCTCCCCAGTCCAGATAGCCGTAACCCTCCACTGTCACGCCGTTTTTGGTTCGTGATTCCACCAGCGAGAGCATATTGGCCAGGCCCCGGTCCATTTCTCTCTGGGCCTTGTTGACCAGTGTCTGGCGTACCGCTGCGAATCGGGACAGTTCGCGCTCCACCAGTTTGCCGAAAGCCCGGGTTTCACAGCAGTAATAGTATGGTGCGGCCACAGCGACAAGAGGTTTCTGACAGGCTCTGGTCAGCGAGCACATCAGGTCGGGGTCGTTTTGCCCGGTGAAGGCGAACCGGAGGTAGTGGGTGCGGGACACCCCGGAATAAATATCGACCGAGCTGCCGAGCCGCAGGGGGAAAAGGCCCACGCTTATCATGCCCTGGTCCGAGGCTGCTTCCAGGCTCGATGGGTACATCTGCCAGAAGTCGCGCAAGCCCACCGCCACTGCGCCGCGAGGGCCCGCCATGCCGATCCAGCCCAGCCTGTCCGACCCCTCGGCCTTTGCATCCCCGCCCGGCCAGCCTTTCGCTACTCCACCGTAAGTGTAGCTCTCCGAAGACTGGGCCAGAATGAAAGCGTTGGAACCGCGACCGGAAAGCCTGCCCTCCACCGGCTTGTCCCGGCCGCCGATATGAAAAACCGCGCCGCTTTGAGCCATTGTTGTGGGAATTTCAACATGCAGTCCCTGAAGGGCGATTTTGTTTTCGATTACCGGATCCCTGTTTTCCACAGTTACTGCAAGGCGGACTACCGGAGAACCGCTGTAGAAATACAGCCTGCATATATAATCGAAAAGCTTGTTGCCCACCTTGTTTTTCAGCGCTCCCTGCGCCAGCAGCACCACGCGCATGGGACCCGAGCTTTCTACCTGGAGTGTCGAGGCCCTGTCATTGACCGAAAGGTACTCCTGCCCCTCACCGGCCCAGGCGGCAATTCCGCGACTGTGCTGAGCAACAAGCTCCTGCACATATTCACCGTTTTCCCCGGCAAGCAGCACCCGGTCGAATACATTGAAACTCCGCCTTTTCACCTCTACCCGTATTTTCCCTGTTTCCACAGTGAAACCCCGTGCAGTGCGCTTTACCACGAGCGTTGAGGCCGGAGGACGGGAGGGAGCTTTCTCCACCGAATAGCTGACTTTTTCCCTCGGCCCGGCGCTGGCCTGGAAATCCAGGTGAACCCAGCGCAGGGATCCGTCCGGCCAGCGGCTGACCTCGCGGATTTCAACCGGCACGAGCGAGGTTCCTCTCAACAGAATGAGACTGTCCGACGAATAAAGGGCGCCCGCGGCAAACGGCACGCCGCAGGTGACAGGCTCGCTGACACGCTCAATCCCGCTTCTTTCCTCAACTGTCAGTTTTGTGGCGCCAAGGGATGAAAAAGTAATGAGCAGGGATATCGAAGCTGCAAAAATGCTCTTGACCATGATCGCCTGCCTTTTCCGGCTGAGTTATGGTATCAAGTCAAACAAAGGCGGATAGTGATAACTTGAACTAAAATGCGATCCGTGCCTTGCAGAGCCATTCATTGTGAGCCTCTGGCCTCATTCGACAGATAATAGAGCGCCCTGGCCACATTTCTGCCGTGCATGGCGAAATCCTTGAACGGGTTGCCCTGCACGCCTTTCCAGAGCATTAGATATTCTTTCAGCAGTTCGGTGTAGCGGGGGTTTTCGAGCCTGGCGGACAGGAAACCCAGAGCCAGGCTCATATTGGGAAACCTGTCATTCGGCCTGTTTTCAAGCATCCAGTCCACTGCCTGTCTGGTGAATTCGACAATTCGCCTGTCTTCTGTTTCCTCGTACAGGTCAATAAAAGCCTCGAGCAGCAGGCCGACCTGGAAAAAGCGCCTGGTGAATTTCGTTTCGGCGGTTTGAAAATGCTCCCACCATTTCTCGAACGAACTCCGGGCAATCCGGAGGTAGCGTTCATCTCCGGTTACCCGGTAGCCGCAAATCAGGGTCATCACCTGGTGGGCTGCGCCCCTGGGCTGGTTGAAATCACCGTAAGCGCCGAAGGATGCCGCGAATTCGAGCGCCTCGAGAGCAACCTCGTAGCTTCTTTCATCCGCAGTGAACAGATAGCGGTCAAACATGCCTTGTGTTTTCGAATGGTTCTGGTTCGGGTGAACGTAAATTCTTGCAGTGCCATAATCCGAGGCGTCCGCGGGGTCCAGGCGCACATGGTCCGTGCTCGGGCAGTAGCGGTTGTGCCCGTTGAACTCGCTGTCCGGGCCGAAATGGACCATATGCACATCCATCAGGTGATGGGCGCGGGAGAGAAAATAATCAAGCCAGCAGGGACAGCCGCTCCTGGCGAACTCGATGCAGCTCATATGGGGCAGGTCGTAATAGTGGTGGTTCCAGGAAAGGTTCAAATCGCTCTGCTCCCCCGGCACCCATGCATAATGCAACCCGTCTCCCCAGTTCAGGAAGCCATAGCTGTCCCGGGTTACCCCGTTCACAGTGCGCTCGTCGATCATCCTCATCATGTGCGCGTAACCGCTGTCCAACTCTTCGTCAACACTCGCTGCGATCTTTTTGTATTCTTTGGGGTAATTTCTGAGATCCCGGTTGAAAATGTTGCCGAAAGCGCGCGTTTCCTGGCTGTAGTAGCTGGTTGAAGCCAGCGCCAGGAGAGGCTTCTGGCATGAATTGACCATCGAGCGCATCCGCTCCGGATCGCCTGCGCCGATAAAAGCGAAGCGCAGGTAGTGCGTGCGGGCCACGCCTGAATAGATATCGATCGAGCTGTTCAACCTGTGCGGGAAAAGACCCGCAGTCACTATGCCGCTGGCGTTCACCTCCAGGATCGAGGGATTCATTTCCCAGAAGTAGCGCATCCCGACTCCCACCATGCCTTTGGCCGAGCCCAGACTGATCCAGCCAAGCTCGGAGGACTTTTCCTGTTTCGGGCTGCCGGCGATTTCGAAGAAGGATTCCGTTCCGAAAGAGGATTGCGTGGATGAATTTGCAAGGGCCCAGGCCATTGAAACCCTGCCCGGGAAAATCCCCTGTACGTCTCCCCCGGGCTTTCCGATATCGTAGGCTCCGCCTGCACCCCTGATCGTGGTCGGGATTTCCACGTGGAGGCCCTGAAGAGCCACCTTGTTTTCGATCACAGGGTCGCGGTTCTCGAATGTGAGAGCGAGACGGACTACAGGGGAATCGTTGTAGAAATAAAGCCGGCAGATATAACGAAACAGTTTCAAGCCCGTGGTGTCCTGAAAGTCTCCCTCGGCACGCAGCACAACACGCATCGGTCCGCGGCTTTCCACCTCAAGGTTCGAAAGGGTATCGTTGGCAGCCAGGAACTCCCGTTTGCCGGCCCAGGCGACCAGTCCTCGTCTGTGAGGGTTGACCAGGGTCCTGAAAGATTTGCCGTCCTCGCTGAGGACCCGAACACGATTGAAAACATTGAAACCTCTCCGGGACAGCCGGACTATGAGCCTGCCGGTAGAGACAGTTATCTCATTCGGAGTCTCTTCGATCTCCAGTTTGGAATCCACCGGGGTTCTTGTGCCTTTTTCCAGGGAGACTCTTGTACCGCCACCTTTGGGTAAATCCGCCTGGAAATCCAGATGGACCCAGCGCAGGGAGCCGTCAGGCCAGCGGCTGACCTCCCGGATTTCAACCGGGACCGGCTCGCCGCCGATTTTCAAAACCAACTCTTCCGCCGAATTGCAGTATCCCCGGGCCAAAGGAACGCCGCAGGTAACCGGCTCCGATACCCTTTCCAGACGACTTCCCTCGTAGAGATGAAGGTCAACGCCGCAAAGATCGTTCAAATGCATAAAAAACAACATTAAAACCACTGCCAGGCTGCTCTTGGTCATTGCCTATGCTCCTTTTAACCAGGCTTATGATATCAGTATCCGACTATACTCATGGACTTAAAGACAGAGGTCGTTAAAAATCAATTTGCAGGGGACAGGAAGTTTTTGTCCTTGTTCTGGAAGCTGCATAAATGTAAATTATCGCCTGACCTTTCAATTGGCAACTTATAAACTCACATCTGGATACTTACCTGGTGCAAGGGAGCCAAGACCGATGGAATTGAATGTCGTAGATCTGATAGTAATAGTGATTTATTTCGCCATTGTGATCGGCGTGGGGATTTACTTTACCAAGCGGGCCGGAAAGAGCATGGAGGATTTTTTCCTGAGCGGCCGATCCCTGCCCTGGTGGGTAGCCGGCAGCTCTATCGCGGCAATGGGATTTGCCGCAGACACGCCTTTCATGGTCACCGAGCTGGTACGGCGCAACGGAGTGGCCGGAAACTGGTTCCTCTGGTGTTTCGCACTGAGCAACCTCTGCGCCACTTTCCTGTTTGTCCGTTTCTGGCGCAGGGCGAAAATCCTGACCGAGCTGGAGATAATCGAGGAACGCTACGAGGGCCGTTCGGCAGGTTTCCTGCGCGGCTTTCAGAGCGTTTTCTACGGCATCGTTTTCAGTGCGCTCAATATCGGTTTTATTATGCTGGCCATGCAGAGTTTTATCACCGTGCTGCTGGGCTGGAACGAGTACGTGGCCCTGGCTGTGATGCTTGGGGTGACAATGATCTACGCCCTGGCGGCAGGTCTGTGGGGCATTGTGGCCAATGAAGTGATCCAGTTCTGCATCGCCTTTTTCGGATCGATTTTCCTCGCAGTAGTGGCTATCAGCGCAGTTGGAGGCTTCTCCGGGATCGAAACCCGGCTTGTCGAGGTTTTCGGCAGCTCGACCGCAGAGGGGCTGTTGAGTTTTGTCCCGGTGGGTGAGGAAGTGGTCAAGCCTTTTGTCAAGACAGGGAACGAGTTCACCTGGACCCTGTTTTTCGTTTACATTTTCGTGATCTGGTGGTCAAGTGAAAAGGCGGACGGCAACGGTATGTTCATCCAGCGGATCATGGCCACAAAGAACGAGACGCACGCCTTTTTCGCCGGTGTGTGGTTCAATATCGTCTACTACGCTTTCCTGATGTGGCCCTGGATCCTGGTGGCTCTGATCAGCATGGCCGATTTCCCGGAGCTGACAGACCACAAGCTGGCCTACCCGATGATGATCAAGAAATACCTTCCCGCCGGAATGCGCGGAATCATGTTCGCCGCTTTCCTGGCTGCATTCATGTCCAGCGTGGACGCCCTGATCAACTGGGGCTCGAGCTACATGATCAATGATTTCTACAAGCGCTTCGTGCGTCGCAAGGCCTCGCAGCGGCATTATATCTGGGTGGGCCGCGCTGCGATGATCCTGGTGCTCGGCGCCGGGATCGGTGTGTGGAGTATAACCGATTCCATCGCGGACGCCTGGAAATTCATGGCCGAGCTGTTCAGCGGTCTCGGCGCAGTGTGGCTGGCGCGCTGGTTCTGGTGGAGGGTCAACGCCTGGACGGAGATCACGGCTTATATCCTCTCGGTTGTGGGTTGCGTGACAATCAATATGCTCGAGATGGGCGGGATAATTTTCCCTGAGTGGCAGCGGTACGTTTTTATCTGCATTTTCAGCGTGACAGGCTGGCTGATCGTTACATTCCTCACCGATCCGGTTTCCGAGGAGAAGCTGAAAAGCTTTGTTAAAAGGGTCAATCCGGGCGGCCCGGGCTGGCAACGGATCACCACACAGGTGAACCAGGAAAAATTGCCTGCCGGCCCTCCCCTGTCGTTCAATCTGATCTCCTTCGCCCTGGGTGCGGTGGCGCTTTTCTCTTTCATTTTCGGCCTGGGCTCGATCTTTCTCGGCTCAGCTCTGAAAGGCGTGCTGATGATCACCCTGTTTTTCGTTCTGGGTACGGTTATCTACCGGCTGGAGCAGTTCCGGCGTGAGACTGAGAAAAACGATCTGAAAAAAGCCGTATCGGATTGATTAGAAAAAAAAGACGCAATGAAAAGGGGCCGCCTGTAAGCGGCCCCTTTTTTATTTAATGCACTTTCAGCTATAAGCGAACTCCACTTATGACCTGGAATAATAAATTCTGCAGCGAGTGTGGAATTGTTTTTGCCAATCATTTAGAGAAACGTTTAAAACAATCAGGCGGGGCATAGGAAACTATTTTAAAACCTTTCTGCGGGAGATTCCGGGAGATTTGATCGAGTTGATTCGGATGGTGGCGGCTTGAATGTTATATATGGTTTGGACTCCTTTTTTAATACAGGCCATCGAATAATCATAGATGCCTGTGTTGTCATAGGATTATTAACTGTAGATATACTTGAAAATCTCGATTTAAGCTGAAAAGTACGAAAGATTTCGCTCGGATTTGGAACATCCAACAATCCGGGGTGATATCAAGGTTAGGTAATGTTTTTTCAAACTGCCATACGGGAGATAGTTCTCGCCACCGTCACCACAATCAATTGCGGTCGACGCCATGATCAGTCACTGATTTCAGTTCGAATGGAGCTTAGTCATGACTGTGTTCCCGGGTCGTTTCCTGCTGATACTGGCTTTTTTAATCCTCCTAAGCAAACCTGCGCAGGCCGGTTGGCCGAAAATACTGGTACTGCCCCCGGAGTCCGAAACCGAAATAGACCGGAAGATAAAGGAAAAATTCCAATGGGCTCTAGCCGATGTCCTCGATAAATCCAGATATATCGATATCGTCACCCAAAAGGAATACGAGAACTACCTGAACGAGCACAACATGACCCGGGCCAGCGCCATCCCGGATTCAGTCCTGCCGCAGATGATGGAAAACCTCCAGTCGATTATCTTTGCCCGCTCGACGATCAGCCAGCCGGGTGGCGAGGGAACGGAATTTTCAGCCCGGGTCACTTACGTTTTCCCGAAAGACCACTATACGAAGGACGACTATACGATAGATAGTGAGTGGTATTCGGTGGAAAGCGAGAAGAAGTCATGGGACCTGGCTGGAGAGTTTGTCGATGTGATCGTCAGCGCCAGAAAGCTGATCAGCACGATGTCGAGCGCCCGCTCCTGTTATAACAGTGCAATCTACGGCATGACATTGGGAAATAAATACCAGATGCTGGAAAACATGGAGAAGGCCTTGGTAAACTACCGGAAACTGGTAAAGATGGAGCCGGAGAATCGTACTTTCCGCTTTATGGAAGCGATGTGCTTATTGAAGATGAACCGGCACGCTGAAGCAGTCGCCAAGTTCAATGAAATCCTCACCAACATCGACCCCGGGCACGTGCCAACCCACGAAGTACTGGCCAACCATTATTTCTCTAACAGTGACTTCGAGGGCGCTCTCCGGCATTTCAGCAAACTGGCGGAAATAGATCCGGAGAACTACTCGTACACCCAGTACCGGGCCTTCGCTCTGACCAAGCTCGAGCGGCATGACGAGGCCATCGAGGTCTATGAAAAACTGATCGGGATCGAGGACGAAGACGCCGCTATCAGGCATCGAATGGCCGAATACTATTACGATAAAGCCAGTGAGCTCGAAGCGACCGGCAATCCGGCCGAAGCCGAGCTATGGACCCGCAAAGCCGCCGATTACATGGCTCGCAGCTGCGAGACCTGCCGCTCGGCCGGCGACCCGGCCTGGTTAACAATACATTGCCAAAGATTGAATTTTCTGGCCACGTTGCAGCACGAGCTTAACGATACCGGGAAGGAGATCGCAACCCTGCAGAAGATCGTAGAGTTGGATCCGGCCTTTCCCGGTGCTTTCTACAACCTAGGCATATACGCCCATCAGGCCAAAAATTTCGAGAAAGCGATCGACTGTTACAAAAAAGCACTCAATTACGCGGACGATGCCCAGAAAGCGACTTTGAATTTTCAGATCGGTGTAATCAACCACAGGCAATTTAAAAGGTACCCGCAAGCGATCACCGCCTTAACCGCTGCACTCAAGACCAATGACGTGTACGGTAAAACAATGGTCTATTATCTGCGCGGTACAGCCTGCTACGACTACGCTAACGAACTGGACTACGCTTCTGACAAGGTTGCCGACATTGATGCTCTGATCGACTCCGGTACAATGAGCCATGCCCGCGCCGACCGGGCCCTGGAGCTCTACACCAAGTCTCTGGCTGACTTTCAGAAAGTTACCACGGGCAATCCCAGGATCGTCAGAAGTGCCCGGCAACACGCTGACAAAATCATCAAGTTGCAGGAACGACTCGCCAGGATCAAGCAGCTGATCGAATATAACGAAAAAACCAGGTAGCCGGATATCTTCAGTTTGTTCTCATATTAAACGCGTAACTCCATGTAACCGGCTGGGCTGAAATTATTGCCGGGCCTTATTTTTTATCCCGCCAGATTTCTTTGTAGTCGGTCAGCTTGATCCCCCTTTTCAGGATGACGGATTTCAATTCAAGGCCGGTCAGAAGGTTCAGTATCTCCGCCCTGCGTTTGCCCACACCCTCGACTTTGATATCCGCGGCAGCAGTGTGGATCAATGCACGCTGCTCCGCAGAATCGATACCCGGGTGGCAGATCCAGAGCCATAAGCCCGGCTCCAGACTCTCAAGCATGCTAATCGCCTCTTTTTTCCTCTCTGCAATCGGCACTGAATAGATACCTGTTTTTTGCTCGTCCAGCATCCCGGATACTGGAAGATTATAATCACCTGCTATCTTTTCGATAACTTCTCTCAGTCCGGGATACCCTGGATTGTTCGGATCCATGTAGTGCGTATCGAGGTACTGCACGTTGATTCCTTTTTTCCGGGCCAGCTCGATCTGTGCCCGGAGTTCGGCCTCGATCTCCTCCAGTTGGGGCTTTTGAGCGAAAAGCTGATCGGGGTATGCGTACAGATAGCCATCTTCATCCACCAGGGAGGACACCTGGCTCCAGGGCAGCGCCGGGCGCCAGCGCATGCCGCGCCATTCACCCACCAGGCAGAGATGGACCCCGGTGCACCATCCAGGATTTCTGCTGCACAACCGGGCAGCCGCCTCGAACCAGGGCCCCGGAACCACTATCGAGGCGCAGGTCAGCACTCCCTGGTTCAGCGCACGCTCGAAAGCAATCAGGCTGCCCTGGGTCATTCCCATGTCATCGCCGCGAACAATCAAGTTAATATCTTCGGCGTCTGCCGGGGCTGCGATCAACGAGAGAAAGAAACATATCGACAGTAAAGCGTTCAGTGAGAGTTTTTTCATCAGATCACCTCCGGGCCACAATTGACGTGTTTTTGGGCATGCGGACTCAAGTAATGCGCACTCGATCTGTAAGCTGTTTCTTACAACAGATGGCGTAAAAAGTATTTTTTCTCTTTGTAACCAAAAAAGAGAACCAGAAAGTTTTAACCGGGCCGAACTCGCGCCTACGCTTAAATAACAGCAACCGGTTTGTGCATGAGTTTCTTTAAGCGCTGCTTTTGCCTGGGGCCTGAATTGCCGCAACTGCGGCGGCAATTGAAGGCACGCCGGACCTCGAAAGTTCAGATGATCCGAGGTGGGATCAGTGGAAAAGAATCCGCTGCCCCTTGCCCTGGCTCAGACATGCGGCCCGGTTGTGTACCCCGCCCCTCACCCCTGAAAACCAATATGTAGCAGCGATACAAAAGGGATTAAGTGAACGGATATTTTTATCTTCTCCGAAACGTATTTTTCCCCTGAGTCAGATCAGGCCTGCCTGTTCGGGGAAACTCCCCCACGAGCGTGTAGAAGCCGCGTAATTTCCATCCCGGGCAGGGCGAAACAGGTCTGGCAGGCAGGCCATTGATTCGGCTTGCCATTTTAAAGCCGAATCAGGCGACCCCGGCGGCAGCGGAGTAGAGGCCACAGATGCCGGGATTAACTTTTGTTTCTTTTAGTTATAAAAGAAATGGTTTTGCTTCTTTTGCCACCAAAAGAAGAAATATATTTGCCTGGGGCCTGAATTGCCGCAACTGCGGCGGCAATTGAAGGCACGCCGGACCTCGACAGTTCATATTATCCGAGGTGGGATCAGTGGGAAAGAATCCGCTACCCCTTGCCCTGGCTCAGACATGCGGCCCGGTTGTGTACCCCGCCCCTCAAAGCTAAGAACCAACTGCCTTAACCTGAATTGGAGTTATGAAACAGTTCCTATTCACTCCAGCCAGGCAGGGAGACCGTGGCCTGGTAATTCGAGTAATTATACAGGGGGTTGCGTTCCGGCTTGTACAGCTTGCCCGGCTTCGGGTTATCATCCTGAGTGTAGACCCAGATCTCGTGCGGGTCCCAGACCACCACCTCATCGCGGCAGTCACCGGTGATATCCAGCACTGCGTTGCACATGTCCGGGTGGCCGTCATCCGGAAAGATCACCACGGGCCTGCCCCGGCCGTCGAACATCCCGCCCTGGGCCACATTGGGCGAGTGAACGAAATATTCTCCCGGCTCGCCGGTCCAGTTTACGGGCAGGCACATGCTGCCGTACTGGTTAGGCTCGAAATCGTGGTAGATTTCTCCCTGGCTGTCAAAGAAATGGATAATCCCCTGGTTGCCCCAGAAATTGATCGAGACAGTCTCCAGACCCGGCATGTCCGGCCTGAAATCGGCCACTGCCGGGTTCTGGCCGTGGCCGATCCAGTGATGTCTGAGGATATTGCCGTTCAGGTCAGTGAAAAACACTCCCGCATCGCTTGCCGCGTAGAGTATCCGCAGGCCCGATCCCTCCCCCTGTCTGAAATCCACTACCGCCACTCCGTCCGCGTGGTCCTCGACAACCTCGTCCAGGCTCCAGAGTTTGCTGCCGTCATGGTCGAAAAGAGTGTAGCCGATTGCCAGCTCATCGCGCCCGTCACCGTCCAGGTCGTGGGCATACGGGTAGTGGCCGGTCTTGCACTCGCCCTCCCACATGATATTGAGCCTATCATCCAGCGCCCAGAGATGCCAGTAGCGGTCTTTGATAATAATGTCCCTGTCGCGGCCCGTGCCGCGGAGGTCGCAGAAAAAGAGACAGTCGCCCAGTATACGCGGAAAGCTGTCCGCCGGAGCTTTGGCTTTCGGGGTCGGCGCCTTGTATTTCACTCTGCCGGTGGCGCCGTCTGCTACAATCAGCTCCATGTTCATGGTATAGACCACCTCATTGCTGCCGTCAGCGTCCAGGTCGTGGACCTGGAAGCCGACATCGTTGGTCAGGTGGTTTTTCTCAGGGTCCGGTGTGCCGGTCTGCCAGAGTATCTCGCCGTCGAATGTCATTGCAGTCAGGCAGCTGACCTCGCTGTAGCTGTCGCGCGGGGCTGCGTGATGAAGCACCTGGCCGATCAGCACATCACTCTCACCGTCTCCGTTCAGGTCGCCGAAACGAAGGTTGCGGCCCACGCCGAAGTTTCCTGTCGAGATTTTTTTCCAGACCACAGGTTTCGGGTTAGCCGCCCTGAGCCTGGCAAGCTCCGCCTCCGCTGCGGCTTTCTGCTTTTCTATCCGTTCTTTCTCCTTTGCAGTGGTGGTGACTTTCACATGTTTGTAGCGCGCCGGGACATCCGAGCTGAGACCCAGCTTGCCGCGGGGGTATGTCGTGTCAACTGCCTCCAGCACAGGCCCGTCCTCGATCGAAGCCCTGATTTTATCTCCCACGAGCTCCACCACTGCGGTGTAATACCGGCCGGCCTCCCAGTCGAAATCTTCTGCTGCAAGAATTTTTTCATACGGCTGATGAAAATCCGTGGCGTGGCGCACCATCTTAAGCAGGACTTTTTCCCCGTCCAGCCCGAAAAAGTAATAGCAGCGGTCGTTGCGGTAGCGGAACACTATTCCGCACTGGTCGCGGTGCGAATCGGCAGCGAAACTCACCCGGGCCGTGTAATCGGCCCAGAGCGTGTCGCCGGTGATCACCATCGGGTGGGTATGCGTCATGCCTTTGCTGTCGAACGTCTGGGCCATCACGTGCGCGCCGTGCTCCGGATTCACCCACCAAGCGCGCTGTGCACCGGGCTCCCAGGTGAAACAACTCACTGCCCAGTTGCCTTTCGGTGCTGCCTCGGGCAGGTAGTGGTACTCTGTGTGCGGGCCCACCGGAGTGGAGAACATGCCGGGAGCGAGGCCGGAAAAATCGTCTTCGAGCAGTACGGCGGTTTTCTGAGCAGGTAAACAGACAACAAAAAACACCACAAATAAAATCACAGAGAAAAATAAGTAAAAATTTTTTCGAGTTTTCATAGCGACTCCTTAAACGGTTTTTTAATGTGAATGATTATTTTGTTTTCTCATTTCATGGTTTTCCCGGTCGAAATACCATCAGAAGGATTTTTTAATATATATTCCCTGATCCTGCGCAGGGGTACGGCGCGCCGTGCCCCTACGGTTGATTGTCAATAATAAGGATGGAACTTTTTTCTTTTAACTGGCATTTCATAAATATATTTTCTATTCCCTCAGCAGCTCCAGCAACTCCAGGCGCACTGCGTCGTAATCGTCTCCGCGCTGGGACCAGGGAACCGCCGCACTCATGCTCACCTGGCTGAAAGCCTTTGGCACAACACTGCTCACGATCTCCAGCACGCGCTCGCGTCCCGCTTTCTGCTCGGCCAGCCACATGATCTCGAAGTCCTGCTGGCCCCGGCGGATGTTTTTCAGCCGGATCGAGCCGAAAAGCTTGTTCACGCCCCGGCTTTCCTCAGGATAAAACGGTTCGTTGCCCGGGTAGAACACTATCCCGTCCCCGTTGCCGAAACTGTTCGGCCCGCTGATAAAGGTCACCGGGTCAGTGAACACGTTCTGATGTTGGTGCGCTCTGGGTCCCTGGCTGTTATGCTGCCAGTGGGTGCCGTGCCAGAGGAACCACGTGTTGACCTGGTAGATATACTTGGCCCAGGCGTTCATGCGGAAATCGACCGCCTCTGCTTCGAGGATCACAGACCCGTAGCGGGGCCGCGACCCGTTGTAGAACCAGTGGTCCTTGCCCTGTTCTTTCAGTTCAGCCAGTTTGTCCAGGTCCATGCCGTGGCCGCCGGCCCAGAGGTCTATAGAAGCGTCAATCTCTGCTGTCCATTCTCTGGTGGTAAACACAGCAAGGCCTTTACCGGATCCCGGGTTATCGTGGATCCAGCCCGCGCGCTCGATTATCCAGTCGAATACGCCCGATCCAGGCTCGTCTATCAGATACCAGAAACAGCGCACGTCCGGGGCATTGGCCTCGAACCAGTCGACCCAGAGATCGGACTGCTGCTGCACCTGCTCCTGAGTATCCCCCATGACACTGCTGCCATACATCCCGATCGGGAAAATGTGCTCCGGCTCGCCCTGGCCGGGTCCCTCGTAGCCTGTTGCAGAGGTGAACCCGCTGCCGTCCAGGTAGGGTCTGTAGGCATCCATCATCGGCTGGTCGAACTGTGAAAAATGCGGCGTGAACCCCCCTACCAGCTCTATCCGGTGCCGGTGCGCGGTGTGCTTAAGCATGGTGTCGACCGTGACCTGCGCCAGGTCGGGAAAATAGAGTTTTACGGTTGCGCCGCTGTGGAACAGCCAGACATTCGAGTGGTTCTCATCCGGCAGCAAGCATGGCAGCAACTCGAGCTTCAAAGGTATGGCGGCCACCTCCCAGCCCTGTTCCAGGACCCTGATTTTTCCGGTGTAAACGCCGGGCGAGAAAACTGTCGTGTCGCGGGGAAGGCTTAGATCGAACCAGAAACCCTGGACTTTTGAGGAAGGAATATCAACCGGGAATCCGCCTTTGCCGGGTTCTGCGTCCGGGGTGATCAGGGGGTCAGGGATCCAGCCGGTCATGCGCGCGGGGGCGGAGGCGGCGGAGCCGTAAAACCAGTTAGGATTGGTCGGTTTCACCACATGAATGTAGTGCTGGCTGAACACCTCGAAAGAGCCGCCGGGGCTGTACGGTGCGTTTCGCGCAGAAGCAATCACCTCGCCCGATTCAGCGTGCACCAGGGAATCGGCAGCCGCCTCCACCGACAGCGCACCGGTATTGCCTGCCGCCACAATCACCTGAAAGGCCAGAACCTCGTTATACAGCCCTTTCAGGCGGATCGTGTCCCCATCCCAGATACTGTTCGAGTTCATACCCGGATGCTGAATGTCATCGCGGAAAACCTTCTCCCCGTCCCCGACAGCCCAAATACTGGCAGCACCGCAGGAGAAGACAACAGCCCGGCGCTGCTCCCTGCCGGAGAGGACTTTCAGCAGCGCAAGCAGATCGAAAATATTAATCCTGCTGTCAGCCGATCTGTCAACGTTTGCGATCCGCTTTTTCCTGTCGGTTTGAAATTCAGGGGAGCGCAGATGGTGCAGGAGGCCCAGCAGGTCGAAAATATCGACTCTGCCGTTTTCATCCAGATCCCCGACCCAGGCGGCATCAACAGTGCCCGAGGCCTGGGAGTAAGCGGGGTTGGGCGGGAACAGAGAAATAGAAAGAAAGAGTAGCAACAGGATAGCGCAAGTACGCATCTGGGACCACCGTAAAAATTACAGGCGAGCCACTACCTTGCCGATCAGGGCCGTGAGCCTGGGTTCCGCCTCCCCGGCCACCCGGATAATTTCCTGTATATCAGCCGGTTCCAGGCATTCGGGGAAACAGAGATCGGTCACAATCGAAATTCCCAGCACCCTGAGCCCCGCGTGTACAGCCGCAATAACCTCCGGAACCGTACTCATACCCACCACGTCCGCGCCGATCCCCCTTAGGAAACGGTACTCGGCCCGAGTTTCCAGGTTCGGCCCGGGAACGGCCACATAAACCCCCTTTTTCACCGGGATTTTCTCCTCCAGGGCAACCTGCTCGGCCAGTCTTATCAATTCGCGGCTGTAAGGCTCGCACATGTCAGGGAAACGGATACCCAGCCGGTCATCATTGGGGCCGATAAGCGGGTTATCTCCGAGAAGGTTGATATGATCCTCGATCAGGATCAGGTCGCCCTTGTCGAACTGCGGGTTCATTCCACCGCCGGCGTTGGACACGATCATGGTTTCGGCGCCCAGGGCTTTGATCACCCGCACAGGGAAAGTGATCTGCTGCATCGAGTAGCCCTCGTAGTAATGGAACCGGCCCTGCATTGCCACCACTTTCCTGCCGTTCAAGGTTCCCAGCAACAGACGTCCCTGATGGGTTTCCACAGTGGAGGAAACG
>Ga0272442_10000666_pt1 | contig 54226 bp, 53 predicted proteins | sample SSMForm2O_FD_200262 | JGI IMG/M metagenome (GOLD analysis project Ga0272442, IMG submission 200262) | Marine sediment archaeal communities from Little Sippewissett salt marsh, Falmouth, MA, United States - SSM-Form-2O | ecosystem: Environmental > Aquatic > Marine > Wetlands > Sediment ... | reverse complement strand
TCGAACCCACGCTACTGTGCCATATGCGTCTTCTGCTGTCTACTCCTCTTTTGCGAAAAAGTTTCGCCGCATCTTCTCTAGAACCCCGCCACCTGGCGGCTTTCCTCACTCATGCGTCAGGGCTGAATCTTTTCCCGACGGGTTCGCTACGGCCGATACCTCCCGCTCGGCTTGAGTATGCCCCCCTTTGACCCGGCATACCAGGCCGTCGCGAGAGGCATCGGCCGCCGCTCCGCGTTCCTGGTTCTGGAGCTTGCACCTGCCCGCCGAAAGTGGGCCCGCCTCCGGTGGAAAACCCGGAACCTGGTTACTCCAACGGTGTGGGGACGTTCAAAGAAAGGTGTACTTTCGAGCGTCGGGAGTGTATTTTCCTTTCTATTCGGCGGAGGAAGCACCATGGCGAGCGACATCTTCATTACTGACGATTTCCTGTTGGAAACAAAGGCCGCGCGCACTCTCTATCACGAGTACGCCGCGGACATGCCGATAGTGGACTACCACTGTCACCTGCAGCCCGGGCACGTGGCCGAGGACCTGCGCTGGGATAACATCACCCAGATATGGCTGTACGGCGATCACTACAAGTGGCGGGCAATGCGGTCGAACGGTGTCCCGGAACGATACTGCACGGGCGATGCATCCGACTGGGAGAAGTTCGAGAAGTGGGCTGAAACGGTGCCATACCTGCTGCGCAACCAGCTCTACAACTGGACGCACCTCGAGCTCAAGCGCTACTTCGGCATATCGGACAGGCTCCTGGGCCCCGATACCGCCAGGGATATCTGGGAGGAGTGCAACGACAGGATCAAGGAACCGGATTTCTCGGCCAGGGGCCTGATGAAGCAGTCCAACGTGGTCCTGGTCTGCACGACCGACGACCCGGTGGACGACCTGAAGTTCCACAAGGCAATTGCCGTCGATGAGTCTTTTGATATTCAGGTGCTGCCGGCGTGGCGGCCGGACAAGGGCATGGCCGTCGAGGATGCCGCTGAATTCGGCAGGTGGGTCGACAAGCTGGGAGAAGCGGCAGATACGGATATCCGTGACTTCGCATCCTACCTGTCCGCCCTCGAGAAGCGACACGCCTTCTTCCACGAGGCGGGCTGCCGGCTCTCCGACCACGGCATCGAGACGGCCTACGCGGAGGAGTATTCGCAGCGCGAGATACAGAAGATCTTTGACAAGGCGCGGGGAGGACGGCAGCTTGTCGAGGACGAAATCCTGAAATTCAAATCGGCGATGCTCTACGAGTGCGGGGTGATGGACCACGGCAAGGGCTGGGTGCAGCAGTATCACTTCGGGGCGATGCGCAACAACAACTCGCGGATGTTCAAGACGCTGGGCCCCGACACCGGGTTCGATTCCATCATCGACCTGGAGATGGCCCGCCCGCTGTCCCGCCTGCTGGACAGGCTCGACAGCACGAACCAGCTCGCGAAGACCATCCTGTACAACCTGAATCCGTGCCACAACGCGCTGCTGGTGACGATGCTGGGCAACTTCCAGGATGGGTCGACACCCGGAAAAATGCAGCACGGAAGCGCGTGGTGGGTGCTTGACCACAAGGACGGCATGGAGCGGCAGATGGAGGACCTGTCGCAGACAGGCCTCCTGAGCCGGTTCGTCGGTATGCTCACCGACAGCCGATCGTTCCTGTCGTACACACGTCACGAGTACTTCCGGCGTATCCTATGTAACATGTTGGGTAACGACATGCACGGGGGGTTCATGCCGGACGATATCGAGCTCGTGGGCAACATGGTCCGCGACATTTGCTACAATAACGCGGTGAGGTATTTCGGCTTCGACATTTCATGACGGACATCCGTATAGACACCGACGCTCTCGCATCCATACTGCAGGCAAACGCCGAGAAATACGCGGTCGAATTCGGCCCCGAGGAAGTGGGCCACGTGCTCGAGGCCGGTGACGGGATCGCGCGGGTGGACGGGCTGCCCGGCGTGATGGCCGAGGAGATGGTGCTGTTTCCAGACGGCGTGTACGGGATGGTGATGAACCTGGAACGGGACGACGTCGGGGTCATTATACTCGGCGACTACTCAACGGTCGAGCAGGGCGATCTCGTCCGGAGGACCTGCAACGTGCTGCAGGTACCCGTGGGTCGCTCACTACTGGGCCGCGTGGTCAACCCGGTTGGGCAGCCGCAGGACGGCAAGGGCGCCTTGACATGTTCGGAGTACAGGGAGGCGGAGACGGATGCCCCGGGCATTGCCGAGCGCGAGCCGGTGTCCATTCCCCTGCAGACGGGGCAGAAGAGCATTGACGCCATGACGGCGATAGGGCGGGGGCAGCGGGAGCTGATAATCGGCGACCGCCAGACCGGCAAGACGACCCTGGCGGTCGACACGATACTGAACCAGGTGCCGGACGATGTCTACTGCGTCTACGTTGCGATCGGCCAGAAGATGTCGACGGTGGCGGGCGTGGTCGAGGTCCTGGAGAAGTATGACCGGCTCAACAACTGCATCGTAGTCGTGGCCGCCGCCAGCGATCCCGCGCCGCTGCAGTACATCGCGCCCTTCGCCGGCTGCACGATGGCGGAGTTCTTCCGGGACCAGGGCAAAGACGCGCTGGTCGTATACGACGATCTCTCCAAGCACGCAGAAGCCTACAGGGAAATCTCTTTGATACTGAGGCGGCCCCCCGGGCGGGAGGCGTTCCCGGGCGATATTTTCTACCTGCACAGCCGGCTGCTCGAGCGGGCCGGGAAGCTGAGCCCCGAAGAGGGCGGCGGATCGCTGACGGCGCTTCCCATCATCGAGACGAAACAGGGCGATTACTCGGCGTATATCCCGACGAACCTGGTATCCATTACCGATGGGCAGATCTACCTCGAAACTGAGCTGTTCCACCAGGGCTTCCGTCCCGCGGTGAACGTGGGGCTCAGCGTGTCGCGCGTGGGAGGCAAGGCACAACTCGAAGCTATGAAGAAAGTCGCTCTCCGGCTACGCATAGACCTGGCGCAGTACCGGGAGGTTGCCTCCTTTGCGCAGCTGACTTCCGATGTGGACGCGGCGACCATGAACCAGCTGCACCGCGGCGAACGTCTGGCGGAAGCGCTGAAACAGGCCCAACACAAGCCGCTCCCGATCGAGAAGGAGATATGCGTGATCTGGTCGGCCGTCAACGGCCACCTGGATGACATCCCCCTGGGCGATACGGCCAGGTTCGAAGAGGGCTGGTTAAAGCACCTGGACGACATACACCCCGACATCGGGCGGAAGATGCTGGAGACCGAAGAGATGTCCGACGAGCTGGAGGCGATGCTCGTCAACGCGATGGAGGAGTTCAGGCGGGGTTTCGCGGTGTCCGGTGAGGTAGCCGCCGTCAGCGACCAGCGCGTGGTACCCAGGGCGGACGACCAGGAAGGCCGTATGTCCAAGGTCGTGTTGGGCACCAGCTAGGACGGAATCGTATGTCCATACAGCTTAGAGATATCAAGCGCCGCATCGGGAGCACGCGGCAAATACACAAGATGACCGCAACGATGCAAAAAGTCGCCGCGGCCCGGCTGGTCAGGGACAGGTCGGCCGCCGAGGGTTCCCGTCTGTATACCGACCGGCTACGGCAGGTGATGCAGGAGGTCAGCGAGGAGGTGCCGGAAATGCGCCATCCGTTGCTCGATGCCGACAGGTCCGGGGCCGGCTGCCTGGTTGTGTTCGGATCCGACAGGGGGCTGTGCGGCGGGTATAACACGGCGCTGGTCCGGGAAATGCAGCGCTTCACGCGTGAGACTGCGCCGGAGCCGGCGCGGTTCATAGCGATCGGCAGGATCGTGGGACGCCGCGGCCGCTTTGCGCGGCTTGACCTGATGGAACAGCACGAGCAGCCGCGGGCCGTCGACCGGGCGGAGCTGCTGGACGGGCTCGCGCAGAGACTGATCGATGGATTCGTTTCGGGCCGGGTCGCCACTGTCTCGGTGTTGTACTGGGAATTTGTCTCCGTGCTGCACCAGGACCTGCATGTAGTGCGGATCCTGCCGGTTCCGTTCGAACCGGGGGGCGCGGAAGACGCGGGCTGGGGCGTGTTCGAGCCGCAACCCGGGGCGTTGCTCGCGCGGCTGTTGCCGGAGTACGTGCGGCAGATGCTGGACTATGCGTTCCTGAGTGGGCTGGCTTCGGAGGATGCGGCGCGCCAGACAGCCATGACCAGGGCCTCGGAAAACGCGCGGAGCCTACTGGAGGAGCTTGGCCGCCAGTACAGCCGGCTGAGGCAGGAGAGTGTAACAACGGAAGTGCTGGAAATTGTGGCCAGCACGTTGAGATAGGTATTTCGCTATGGCTACCGGACGGCTCGTCCATGTAATAGGTCCCGTGGTGGACGTCGAGTTCTACGGGGACGACATCCCGGCGCTGCATAACGCGCTGAAGGTGCACAACAAGCACCGCGGCCAGGATGTGGTGCTCGAGGTGGCGGAGCATCTCGGCGACAACACGGTTCGGTGTGTCGCGATGTCGTCCACGCGCGGGCTTTCGCGGGGGCTGGATGTCGAGGATACCGGCGGCTCGCTCCGCGTACCCGTGGGCGAAGAGGCGCTTGGCCGGGTGCTGAACCTGCTTGGCGAACCGATCGACGACGGGGGGCCGGTCGAGAGCATCAGGTTCGAGCCGATCCACCGTGCCGCGCCGCCGTTCGATCAGCAGGAGCCGGCCGTGCGTTTCTACGAAACCGGCGTGAAGTCGATCGATCTGCTGGCTCCCTTCCCCCGCGGCGGCAAGATCGGGCTGTTCGGTGGAGCCGGCGTGGGCAAGACGCTGCTGATCATGGAGTTGATCCGCAACATCACGACCGAGCACGGCGGCCATGCCGTGTTCGCGGGCGTGGGGGAACGGACGCGCGAGGGTAACGATCTCTGGCTGGAGATGCAGGAATCCGGGGTCCTGAAGAACACCGTCCTGGTGTTCGGGCAGATGAACGAGCCGCCCGGCGCCCGCCTGCGCGTGGCGCTGTCGGCCCTCACGCACGCGGAGCATTTCAGGGACGAGATGCGCCAGGACGTGTTGTTGTTCATCGACAATATTTTCCGTTTCGTTCAGGCGGGGGCGGAAGTTTCCGCCCTGCTTGGCAGAATGCCGTCGGTCGTCGGCTACCAGCCTACGCTGGCCACGGAAATGGGAGCTCTCCAGGAGAGGATAACATCCACGAAGCGCGGGTCGATAACGTCGGTCCAGGCCGTTTACGTTCCCGCGGACGACATAACCGATCCGGCGCCGGCGACAACGTTCGCGCACCTGGACGCGTCAATCGTTCTCGACAGGCGAATAGTTGAGATGGGGATATACCCGGCGGTCGACCCGCTGTCGTCGACGTCCCGTATCCTGACGCCGGAAACGGTTGGGGCGGAGCACTACGACACAGCGCGCGAGGTGCAGCGGGTGCTGCAGCGATACCGTGAGCTGCAGGACATAATCACGATCCTGGGCGTAGAGGAGTTGCCGGATGCGGACCGCGAGATAGTGCTCCGGGCGCGGCGCATTGAGAGGTTTCTTTCGCAGCCCAACTTCGTGGCCGAGGAATTCACCGGAATACCGGGCCAGTACGTAGCTATCGCCGACACGGTGAGGAGCTTCAGGGAGATCCTTGAAGGGAAGCACAACGAGATCCCGGAACAGGCATTCATGATGGTGGGATCCATCGACGACGCCTTGGTGAAAGCCGATGCGCTCGCGCAGAACAAGCCCCTGGCAAGCGTGCAGGAGTAGGGGTGCCGCGTTGATGGGATGAATCAATGTCCAGGAAGTTCAGGCTGGAAATCATTACCCCGGCCGGGGCGACATCGGCACGGACGGTGACGTTTCTCGATGTGCCGGCCGCGTACGGGCGGCTCACCGTACTCGCGAACCACGAACCGATGATCTGTTCGCTCGACGCGGGGTTCGTGAGGATCCGGGAAGACGAGGAGTTCGAGGAGGAGCGCTGGGAGATAGGGAAGGGCTCGATGAAGGTGACGCGGAACGAGGTGACGCTCCTCGTGCGCGAGATCAGGCCAGGATCCAAAGCGAGGAAACCAGCATCGCGGTGAATATTCCCACCAGCATCCCGAGTCCCACCTCAAGCCGCGTGTGTCCGAGCAGTTCGGCGAGTTTCTTCTCCGACAGGCGATGTTCCTTGAAAAGCTCGTCCACGATCTGGTTCAGCAGCCTGGCCTGTAGCCCGGCGGCGCGCCTGACGGTCGAGGCGTCGAACATGACAAGGAGCGCGAAAGCCAGCGAGACCGCGAAGGAGGCAGACCCGAACCCGACCGTCAGCCCCACCGAGGTGGCCAGACCGCTGACCATGGCCGAATGCGCACTGGGCATGCCGCCGGTGCTCACCAGGTAGTTGAAATCCAGCCGCCTTGTCCTGGAAAAGCCGCAGAGCATCTTGGTGAACTGCGCGCAGAGCCAGGCCAGGAACGGCGCCCAGAAACATACGTTCTTGAAAAGACCAATCAGTGAAGTGTCCATGGTATCGATACGGGTAGTGGCCAAGGCGGCCGGTGGCCACAACCAAAGAAGACCGGCCGCCAGTGAAAGTGCCAGGTGAAAGTGAAGGTAAGGTATTCTCACGCTCTCAATAATGACTCCGGCTTCCGCTGCACCTGCACGTTCGACCTGTCACCTTCACTGCTGACTGTGTCCGGTCGTGCTCAGAATTATCTTGTTTTTTATCGCAGTCGCTTCTGATTAAGTCGCTAATAGGCATTCTCGCGCGCGAACAGGGTCTTGAGAAGGATCTTCATGTCGAACGCAAGTGACCAGTTCTCGAGGTAATACAGGTCGTACTTGATACGTTCCTCGATGCTCGTGTTGCCCCGGAGCCCGTTAACCTGGGCCCACCCGGTCATGCCGGGCTTCGAGACGTGCCGCCACATGTAGCGCCCTATATCCTCCTTGAACTGTTCCACGAAATGCGGCCTCTCGGGCCTTGGTCCGACCAGGCTCATGTCGCCCCTGAACACGTTCCAGAACTGCGGGAGCTCGTCCAGGTTGTGCCTGCGCAGGAACGCGCCCACGGTGGTCGTCCGCGGATCATCCTCCGCGGTGAAGACTGGGCCCGTCTCGGCTTCGGCGTCAATCTTCATCGTACGCAACTTGTACAGCGTGAAAGGAGCGCCTTTCTCGCCGCATCGCTCCTGCTTGAAGAAGACCGGGCCGGGCGAGCTTCTCTTTATCAGGGCCGCGGCAAAGAAAATGACGGGCGCCGATAGCACGAGGCCGAGCGTTGACCCGCAGACGTCCTCGATTCGCTTCACCAGCCGGTACCAGAAGAGGTCCAACGGCCACTTGCTGGTGCCGAGCAGCGGGATGTCGTCGAGTGACTGGACATCCATGCTGCTCGTCATGATCCGGAACAGGTCGGGAACGAGGTTGAACACGATCAGGTTGCGTTCGCAAAGAAGAATCAGCTCCACCATTCTCTTATGCCCCAGGCGCGAGCTTGCCAGGATTATCTGGTCCACCTCGTTGTCGGCTACGAACGATTCCAGTTCCTCGATCGTTCCTTTTATTAGCTCGGGCGCTATGTCGGGATCCGGCTCCGACAGGTCCGTGCGCAGGAAAGCGATTACCTCGGACCGGAGCATCGGCTCCTTCCGAAGGGCGCGTTTGATATGGGCCGCCACCGAATCGGTGCCCAGTATGAGCACGCGGTTGGTCTTCCTGCTGTGCCGGGCCAGGTTCCATTCGATCCGGAACAGAATCCACCGTTCCAGCAGCACCAGAACACAAATGGTCAAGAACGAGAGGCCGATCACCAGGCGGGCGAAATCGGCCTCGTTCTGGACAGAAAACGCCAGGACCATGGTCAGGATGACCCCTGTGGCAACGGATTTGACAATCCGCGGGATCTTGTTGACGAAGGAGCCCATCTGGGGACGAACCAGGAGACCGGCGTACTGGAACACGAACAGGAACAGAATAGTTGTCACCGCGGCTCCGGTAGCGTAGGTCGGGTAAAGGTCGGCAGGCGGCTCGTAACGCAACGGGATCAGGTTGGTGCCGAACCGGATCCACGTGGCCAGCATGAAGCCCCCGAAAATGGCGGCGGCGTCGACCACGACTGCGATCGTGCCCATCATTACGTCCATGGTGTCTCTCTTTCGCACGGCGCAGCAATAATAGCAGTTGAAAGTTGAACCGTGCAAGTGTCGCTGCTATGTTTCTGCTGGAGGGGGCTCCCCGATGCACGAAATAGAGAGGCACGTACTTGTACCGATTGCAGGTCCCTTCGGAATCGACCTGAGCATCACGAATGAGGTGGTCCTGGTATGGGCGGCCGCGGCGGTGACTTTCGTGCTCCTTGCCCTGTCGTGCCGGCGTCGCGGACTGGTCGCGCACGGCGTGTTCCAGAACTTGTTTGAAGGCTTGATGGAATTCGTGGACGTGCACGTGATCCGGGAAAGCGTGGGCGAGAAAGGCCGCGCCTGGACACCGTTTCTCCTGACGCTGTTCTTCTTCATATTCTTCAGCAATCTCTTCGGCCTGGTGCCCGTACCGTCTCATGTAAAAGCGATGACATCCAACATCAACGTTACCGCCGCGCTGGCGGCCGTGGTTTTCGCGGCGACAATCGTTATTAGCCTTCGTGCGCACGGCTTCGGCGGCTTCCTGCGCAAGTTCATACCCGATGGGGTGCCCGGCTGGGTGCTGGTGCTGCTCGTCCCAATCGAGGTCGTGTCATGGCTGGCCCGCCCGGTTTCACTGGCGATCCGTCTCTTCGCCAACATGATGGCGGGACACGCTATCCTGATGGCGCTGGTCAGCATGGTGGTGACAGTCCCCTTGCTGCTGAAGCCGCTTCCTTGGCTGGGGGCCATAACCATGAGCGTGTTCGAAATATTCGTGTGTTTCATACAGGCGGTTGTATTTGCCCTGTTGTCGGGAATGTATATAGGTGAAGCGCTTCGTGAAGCGCACTGAGACTGTTTGAGCGGGAGGGGAGAAATGAGTCCGGAAGGCATAGCGTGGTTGAGCGCTGGACTGGGTATCGGTATTGCGGCCTTTGGCACGGCCATCGGCATCGGGATGCTCGTGAGCAAAAGTGTTGAGGCGGTCGCAAGACAGCCGGAAGAGAAAGCCACGATTCAGCGGTTGATGATTCTCGGCATAGCGTTCGTGGAAGCCTTGTGTCTGTATGCCTTTGTGATTTGTCTCTGGCTGGCGGGCAAGACTCAGGAAAGCTCACACTCGGCAGCGGCGTCCGAGCCTGAGAAATCACCGGCCGCACAGGTGGAATCAGCGGAGTAGAACCAATGGGCGGTATAGACCTGGGTTTGCAGTTCTGGACATTACTGACCTTCCTGGGACTGTGCATCGTGCTTGCACGTTTCGTGTTCGGGCCGTTGCAGAAGGTTCTCCAGAAGCGCGAGGACGCGATCCGGGAATCCCTGGAAAAAGCGGAGGAGGCGAAACTGAGCGCCGAGAAGATCCTGGCGGAGAACGAGAAGCGACTCAGCGAGGCGCGGGACGAGACACGCAAAATGCTGGACGAGGGCCACAAAATGGTGGCGAAGATGCGCCGCGAGGCCGAAGGAAAGGCCAAGACGGAGGCCGACGAGATGGTGATCCAGGCCAAGACGGAAATCGACCGAGAGCTGCAGAAGAGCCTGGACGAACTTAAGGGCACGGTTGCCGGCCTGTCGGTGCGGGTCTCGCGCCAGGTTCTGAAAGAAGAGCTGAACGAAGAGCGGCACGAGCAGTTGGTGGACGACTTCATTGAGCGACTGAAGAAGAGCCATGCAGCCGGAAAACGCTGATATCGAGCAATACGCGGACTCGCTGGTCTCCTTGGCCGGGGCGGTGGGTGCCCGGAAGCCGATCGAAGAGGATCTGGCGGGCGTGGTTGAGCTGCTTGAAACGAACGAGGATATCCTCAGGTTCATGTCCGACCCGGCGGTCGCCGCCGAGGGCAAGGCGCGGGCGCTGGAAGAAGCGCTGACGGGGAGAGTCCACCCGGCCCTGCTTCACTTCGTCCTGATCCTCCATTCACAGGGCGCGCTATCGCAGCTGGACGCGGTTGCGCACGCCTTTTTCGACCGGATCTCCGAGTCGGAGCAGAGCGTGGACGGGATTGTCGTGGTTGCCAGGCCCATCTCCCGCAAGAAGCTGGCGATCATGGAAAGGGAAACGGGTGCCCTGTTGGCAAAGAAAGTGCGCCTGCGTGTGAACGTTGATTCGAACATGCTCGGCGGCGTGGTGATCAGGGTGGGCGACTTCATTCTCGACGGCAGCACGGAGCGACAGCTCGAGGACATACGGCGCCACCTCCTGAGCTGACCCCGGCGCCGTGTCCGACCATGCCCCCGAAAGACCCTTGAAAAACGCAAAAAACACAAATAAAACCTTGTTTTCCGGGCATGGCGGGGCATAATTCGGAATATGAAACCTGGCAAATACTGTCGGGTCCTGTGTCTTAACACACCTCAAATACAGGGGAGGAAGCATGACAAAGACTCAAACGATTGCATGTATGGCTGAGAAGACCGGTCTTACCAAAGCCCAGGTGAGTGATTTTCTGGAGAAGTTTGCGGAGTTGGCGTACGTCGAAGCGAAGAACGGTTTCACACTTCCCGGAATCGGCAAGCTGGTACTGGTTAATCGCAAGGCTCGCATGGGCAGGAACCCGGCGACCGGCGAACAGATCCAGATCCCGGCAAAGACAGTGGTGAAGTTCAGAGTAGCCAAGGTCTGCAAGGAATCCGTGCTTTCCGCCTAGGACTCGACCAGAGGGTGGGGACAGTGCCGGACTGACCGTTTGGGGCGCTAATCCCCACCCTTTTTTTGTCCGGGGTCAGTTGAGTTTGGTTTGGACCATGACAGTTTCTACGTCAAGAATGGCCCGCTATACCGCGGTAGCCCTTGTTATTGGGGCGTTTTCGTCCTGTGCCCGGGATGACGCGAACGTGCCGGTGGCGGGTCCCGGCATCTCGCATGCCGCCGAAGAGGACCAGTTTCCGGTCGTGGCCCCCGAGCCCCATTTCGGCGAGACGTGCGAGAGATTTGCCCGGTATTTGCCCACGGAGCACCTCACCAGGGCCCTGGTGGACGACACCGTTTCCCGGCGCGCCTGGACCAATTACCTCAGTTCTCTCGACTACGAGCACGTCTACTTCCTGCAGGCCGACATAGATGTATTCACCCGGCGCAAGGAGCTGCTTGACGATGCGCTCAAGGGTGGCGACCTTGAATTTGCCTACGAGGTCTTCGAGATATTCAAGCAGCGCGTACGGGACCGCGTCCAGTATGTCGATACCGTGCTGACACGTGGTTTCCAGCTGGACAAGGACGAATCGTACAAGTGGCAGCGAAAGGACGCCCCGTGGCCCCGGGACGCGGCCGAGAGGGACGAGATCTGGCGGAAGAAGATCAAGAACGAGTACGTACGACAACTGGTCAGCCGGGAGCTCGTCAAGGAAAGAGCCAAGACCGAGACAAAGGACGGCAAGGAGCCCGAAGACGCGGGCGAGGGCGACGAGGAGGAACGCGGCGAGGCCCCTTCGCCCGAGGAGTCCATCAGGAAGCGCTACAGGCAGGTCGTGACCGTGCTCAACGACAGCGATGCCGACTGGGTGCTCCAGAAATATCTCACCGCTTTCGCGCACGCCTATGATCCGCACTCGGCCTACATGTCGCCGAGCTCCGTTGAGGACTTCAACATCGAGATGCGGCTCTCGCTGGTCGGCATCGGCGCGTTGCTCAGGGCCGAGGACGGCGCCGCGCGCATCGTCCGCGTTATTCCCGGCGGCCCGGCCGCCCGGGACAAGCGTGACAAACGACTCCGGCCGGGTGACAAGATCATCGCCGTAGGCCAGGGCGATGAGCCGCCGGTGGATGTTCTGCACTGGCCCCTCCAAAAGGTCGTGAAGATCATTCGCGGCAAGAAGGACACGAAGGTCGTCTTGACGGTGATTCCCGCCTCCGATCCCACCGGTGCCGCCACGAAGACGGTAGATCTCATCCGTGACGAGGTGAAGCTCGAGGAGCAGGCGGCACAGTCCAACGTAAGGCAGATGGAGGGGGACGACGGAACCGTCCGCAAATTTGGGGTCATCAGGCTGCCCGCGTTCTACGCGAACCTGAAGGCACGGCACGTGGGAGACCCGGATTTCCGAAGCGCGGCGTACGACGTGGCGAAAAGCATCCTCGAAATGGAAGCGGAAGGAGTGGATGGTCTTGTTCTCGACCTGCGGAACAACGGCGGCGGATCCCTCCTGGAGGCCGTGCGCGTGGCGGGCCTTTTCATCGCGGACGGGCCAACCGTACAGGTGAAGGAGAAGCACTCCTCGGCCCGCATACTCGATGATCCCGATCCCGCGGTGCGCTACAGGGGGCCGCTGGTCGTGCTCGTGAACCGGCTGAGCGCCTCCGCCTCCGAAATCGTCGCCGGGGCCCTGCAGGACTACGGTAGGGCCGTGATCGTCGGCGATTCGAAGACGCACGGGAAGGGAAGCGTCCAGACAATCATGAAGATGGGAGTGGACCGCAAGTACGGCTCTATCAAGATAACCAGCGCGATATACTATCGGATAACGGGCAAATCCACGCAGCTTGACGGCGTGAAACCCGACATCGTAGTTCCATCCGCGTGGAACTACGTACAGCTCGGCGAGGATTCATTGCGCAATGCCCTGCGCGTCGGCACGGTCAAGGCCGCCCAGTACGAGGGTTTCGCGGACCTCAGCGCGTGCCTGCCGGTGCTCCTGGAGAAATCCGAGAAGAGACGGGCCGAAAGCGAGCAATTCACAGCCTACGCGAAGCTGCTCGAGCGTGTTGAGGCCATGAACAAGACCAAAGAGCTGACGCTGAACGTCGAAGAGCGTAAGAGGGTCGCCTTGGCGGAGGAAGACCTCCGGCGGCTGCAGGAGAAGCTTTCCGGCGGACCCGGCGACGCGGATGACAAGGAAGCGGTCCAGGATGTTGTTCTAACCGAGGCCCTCGGGATACTTTCGGACTTCGTGATTATCAAGGCAAAGCAGCCCGAGCTCGTCAAGCGCATTGGGGACGGCCGGTCGCGGCGGAAGAGCATATTCGGAACCTGGCGCCGGGGGTTGCTGTAGTCAGGAAGCATGTTCGGCGCAGGCCGCGGCGTCGAGCGCGTCGATCAGCGTCGTTGTAAAGACGGGGATGGACTCGTATCGGTCTGACCGCCGAAACGCGGTCGCCTTCTCCAGCACCTCTATCACCGGTTCGGGCACCCGAGAGGATTCCAGCTTCGGCGGCATCATGTCCAGAATCTGGAGCGGTGGCGTATTCTGCGGGAAGGGCTGCTTGCCCGTCAGGAACTCGTACAGCATTATCCCGAGCGCGTAGACATCGGTTCGCAGGTCAAGCGAATCCCCCCGTATGTGTTCCGGGCTCATGTAGGTCGGGGTTCCGATTATCGGCGCAGAGAGCCGCTGCGTGTCCGACAGACACGCGATACCGAAATCAATTATCTTGAGCACGCCGTCGTGTGTAAGGAGAAGGTTGTCCGGCTTGAGGTCCTTGTGTATCACGCCGTGGCGATGCGCGTACGAGAGGGCGTCCGAACACACGCGCGCGATCTGGGCCACCGAATCGAGTGATAGGCGGCCGTACAGTTCGACTATCTCGCGAAGCGTTCTGCCCTCCACGAACTCCATTACGAGGTAATAGTGTCCGTGTGCCTTCTGGAGGTTGTGCAGGCGAACGATGTGCTTGTGCGAAAGCTGCATCGCGATTCGGGCCTCTTCCTTAAGCGTAGTGATGGCCATGTCGTCTTCCCCGAATTCCGGGAAGAGCACTTTCACGGCCACGGGCATCCCCAGCATCAGGTCCTTGGCCCTGTAAACCTGGCCCAGGCCGCCTTCTCCGACCGGCTCGTGCAGCTCGTACCGGTTGGCGAGAAGCACTCCCGACTCAATCTGGTGCTTGGCCTTCACGCGTTCGGATGTGCGACGTGCCACGCGGATAGGGTGTTTCCGGGACTTGCCGGCCGATGCGACCGGGGCGGTCTCGAGCCTGGCGGTGACGTTCCGGGCCAGAGTCTCGAGCAGTCCGTGCTGCTTGCAGCGCGCGGCGTAGCGCTCAACGGCATTGTTGACGAGGGCCACGATCTCATCCTTCTTCCAGGGCTTCGTCAGGTACTTCCATATGCCGCCCTCGTTTATTGCCTGGATTGTGGCGTCCTGGTCGGCCGCGCCGCTTACAAGTATTGAGACGATATCCGGGTTGGCTTCGCGCGCGGCGGCGAGGATAACGTTGCCGTCCATGTTCGGCATGTTCAGGTTCAGATCACAGAGCAGCACCGCGATACTGCGGGTTTGGATGATATGAATGGCTTCCGCGGGCGAGGTCGTGGGCACGATCTTGTAGGGAAGCACGGAAAGCTGGATATCGAGGAGGCGAAGAACCGCCTCTTCGTCGTCCACGACCAGCACAGTGTAGTCCTTGCTATCCAATGCGTATGCCTCGGTCCAGATTGAATACAGGCGGCCGGCAATAGTCAAGCCAGAACGGCCGGATGTGGCGCGGGTCGGGGATTTGGTTCGTTATGATCTTGAAACCGGACCAGAAATCAGTAGTATGGAACGGTTATGGATGATATCGCCAAAGTCAAGTGTCCGGCATGTCTGGGCAACATTGCCATGGACACGAAATACTACCGCGAGCTGGGCGGGCAGGTGATAGACTGTCCCCACTGCGGGGCAAAGATCAGGGTTCCGGAGGTCGTTGAACCGCCGCCCAAGGAGAGCCTGGAAGAGGCGATGGTCACGGTTCGCGATCTCAGAACGACGCAGCCGATTGAGCCGGTCGCGCAGAAGGCTCCGGCGAGCGCACCGCCGGACAAGGAGTCCACGGGCGCTTTTTGCCAGCATTGTGGTGCTGAAGTCGGCGTCAGGGACTTGGTCTGTACCAGCTGCGAGCGGGAGCTCAGGCCCGCGAACAGTCCCGTCAAGAAATAGCCGATCGCAAGGGACGAAGGATATGGCAGGACAGGTGTGTCGACTGGACTTTGACACGCTCGAGCGGTTCATGCGAGACGTGTTCAAGGGGATCGGCGTACCACCCGAAGACGCCGCCATCTGCGCCGACGTTCTCATCACCGCCGACAAACGCGGCATAGACTCGCATGGCGTCGGCCGGCTCAAGACCATCTACTACGACCGCATAGTAGAACACAAAATACAGCAGCCCGTCACACAGTTCGAGGTCATCGAGGACCGCAAAGCCACCGCGGTCGTTGACGGCCATCACGGCATGGGGATGGTGATTGCCAAGAGGTGCATGCAGATGGCGATCGACAAGGCGAGAGAATACGGCATCGGCATGGTGGTTGCCAGGAACTCCACCCACTACGGCATTGCCGGGTACTACTCTCTGATGGCCTGCGAGCAGGGGATGATCGGGTTGACCGGAACGAACGCCCGGCCTTCCGTCGCGCCTACCTTCGGCGTCGAGAACATGCTCGGGACCAATCCCTTGGTCTGGGGCATGCCGACGGACGAGGATTTCCCGTTTACCAACGATTACGCCACGTCGATCTCGCAGCGAGGGAAAATAGAGCAGTACGCCCGCGAGCACAAGGAACTGCCGCCGGGCTGGGTGATTGACCGTTCGGGTGTGACGAAGACGGACCCGTCTGCCGTTCTCGAGGACCTGGTCGCCGGCGCGGCCGCGTTGGCGCCTCTTGGCGGGATAGGCGAGGAGACCGCCGGGTACAAGGGATACGGCTATGCTACCGTCGTCGAAATACTTTCGTCGGCGCTGCAGCAGGGCGCTTTCATGAAACAGCTGCTTGGATTCGACGCCGGGAAACGAGTTCCATACAAGCTCGGCCATTTCTTCCAGGCGATCAATATCGATTTCTTTACCGATCTGGAGGGGTTCAAGAAGACGACAGGCACAATACTCCGGGAATTAAGGGCATCGGCAAAAGCGCCCGGAGCGGACAAAATCTACACCTGCGGCGAGAAAGAGCACCTGGCGTGGCTGGAACGCCGGGAGCTCGGAGTGCCGGCCAACGAGGAACTCCAGAGGCAAATCCTGGCCATGCGCGACGAATTGCAGCTCGATCAGTACAAGTTTTCGTTTGAATGCTAACAGGCACTCTGCCAGAATCGAGCTCTCGGGAAGCGTACATACAAATCCACGGAGACTAATAGTAGCGGTCCGGCAGACGTACTGCTACTGAGGAGGTCCAAGATGAGAGGCCTGATATTTATTGCCATAATACTGGTTATTGCCGGGGGCGCCCTCGGCTACTACCAGTGGGATCGGATCAAGACCATAAAGGCGGCCGAGGCGCGGCTGGCTCGCTATCAGAAGGCGGCCCAGGAAGACACCGAGAAGCTGAAGACAGCTCTGAACACGCTGTCCAATCTGTACCGGCGGGTGAGCGAAGACCAGATCACCATGGCGGCGATGAAAGACGACGTGCTTGGGAAAGTCTCGCCCGGGGCGTTGTCGAAGGCGAGGCCGCTCCCGAAGTCGCAGCGAGAACGGGCAAAGATGGCACCGGCGCCGGAACCGGCGCCGCCAACACGGCCCAGGACTACGTCCCGGCCCACGAGACCCGAACCTGCGGCGAGGGCTGCCAGGGCCGATGATGAGCCGCCCGAGGGAATGCTCACGCGCGAGCAGATCGAAGCTCGGCGGAGGAAGGGCCCGGAATCGAGGGACCCCGAGGAGACCGACTGGATGCCGCCCGGGATGCCGCTGGTCGATCCGTTGCAGGTTGACAGGCACGGTCCGGATGACGAAGCGCCGGCAGGCATACTGACGCGCGAGCAACTTGAGGCGAAACGGAACAGGAAGCAGGGCGGGCCGCCTCCGGAACGCAAGTGGGAAAGAAGATCGAAACCGGAACCCGAGAGAAGGAGACCCGAGAAGAAAAAGACGTCGTGGCCGGACATGACGCCGAGGAAGCGCACCTTCGCTCCGCCGCCTCCACCGCCTCCGCCGAAGAAACGGACTCCTAGGGCCACGTTGCTTGGATCGGAAGAGGAACAGACGCTGTTCGCCACAAGGATCCAGGAGCTGTCCATGGATGTCAACGGCGCCACGGAGATGGTCGCCTTGTCCAGGGCCGCTGTCACCGACATGGCGGACCAGGCCGTGCGCAAGCTCGAGAAAGCCAGTATGACAACACTCCCGGAGCGGGCCTACGACATCGCCGTCGAGATCAGGGAGCTTCGCAAAGCCGCTGAAGCGAAAGTTGAGATGGCGAGGAAAGTGTTCCCGGAGCTGGCCGACGCGCTGGAAGAGGGGAAGAAGATCCAGATGGACCTGAACGAGATCCTGACGCGTCGCAGGGAGAAGGCCGACCAGCTGCGCAAGGAACTGGAGCGTAAGGAACTTATCGCCAGCGAAGTCTCCGGTGCGCACGAGCTGCGGGCCCAGAACGCTCAGCTGTTCAAGATGTACGAGTTCGACAAGGCCATGGCGGCGCTCAATCAGCGGAGGGACGGCTACGAAACGGACGAAGGTCGTGCCGTCCTTGACATCTTGATAGACAGGTGTGCGCGGCTGCAAAAGCTGAAGGCGTTTCTCATCAAACGCTTGACCGAGCAGCCGTTCCGCTGGGGCTGGCAGCAGAGCGGCGACCGCCGCGACATTCTCGGCGCGGACGACAAGGTGGTGAAGATCAAGGGCGAGGAGATCGCCTGGGGCGAGATAGGCTCCGAGCAGATAACCAGCATCTTCGATCACTGCTTCACGGATCCCCCGGGCCTGGAGCTGATCGATGTCGGCAGACTCAGGCTCGCAGTCACCGTGTTCTGGCAGGAACACGACCGGCACGAGGAAGCCAAGGAAGAAGGCGACAAGGCCCTGAGATGCGCGGATGAGCTACAGGTTGAGCACAAGGCCCTGTTCGACCAGTACCGTTCGCTCAGCGACAGATAAGCCGCGACGATCCCTACTTCGGACGGTCGTATGACTGCAGGTGCTTCTTGCCGTGCGAGAAGTGCGCCGCAGGAACGATCTGCCTCTTGATCTTGCGATCGGGGCATGACCAGTAGAGCTTGATCGGGTCGTGGTCGTCTTGCTTGAGGCTCTGGCCCTGGAAATACTCCACGACTATGTCGTGCCTGCCCGGGGCCAGCTTGATGCCCTTGGCCTTGCGGAGGGCCTCCGGCTCCAACTCCCAGCGCGCCTGCCAGTCGTTGATCAACGTCTTGCCGTCGATTATCAGCCTGCACCCGTCATCAGCCAGTATCTCGAAGAAGTAGACCGCCGTCGGCACCTTGTCGTCATCATTGTCATCATCACTACCCTTGTGGGCGGCGGATGGATCGAACCAGCCGGTCCATCTGACGGTGAACCAGCCTTTCTTGATGAACAGGTGGTTGATGACCGGTTCGACGCGGCTGTACTTGTATTTGGTGAACGTCCAGTTCAGCGGGTCATCAGACGGCTTGCTCGTCTCTCCGGGCCATTTCCCGCCCCATTCTTCCGGGTCCTGGAAGTAGTGCGCGACTAGTCCGTTCTTGAAGGACTTGCCCCCGCTGTTGTCTTCAGCGAGAACAGTGGTTGCGGCGAGGACCAACAGGATAACCAGCAGTGAGCGTTTCATGATATGTATCCCTTCCGTTGTTGTGAGTTGAGTTACCCTTCAGGAAATGCATCAACGATGAACTCCGGGGTCCCGTTCACGAGCCGCGCCACCCGCATGTACGTGGGCCCGTCATATGGCTTTGACTCGTTCCGGCCGATGACGAATGCCTTGCCCGGCGGGAACTCGCGACGGGCGGCCCCTTTGGCCACCTGCCTCGGCTTCACGGTTTGCTTCGGCCTCGCGGCCCGTATCGGAGGCGGGGCCTGGTCGTGGTGGAAGATTGCGACAACGCCCTCCGGCTCCGGTCCTGCCTGCTCCGCTTCGGGGAGAGTGAGGTGCCAGATCACCAGGCTGACGACAGCGCAGGCCGCGGCCGCCAGGGCGACGGGTCTTAGCCACTCAGCCCGGCGGGGCGGCTCGGGTTGCCCCGCCAGCTGAATGGCCGTTGTAATGCGGGCGGCGAGATCGTCGGACGGCTCGCCCACCGCCATGGCGGTGCGGAGCCGCTGTTCAAGGATGTCCCTGTCCCCCAGGGCCTGGCGGCAATGCTTGCACTCGGAGAGGTGACTGCGCAGCGCGGCCTCCGCGGCCGCGGACAGTGATTCGTCCCGGAAATCGTCAAATAGCGCTGCTGCTCTCTTACAGTCCATACCTTTCCCCTGTAAGTAAGTGATGTTGAGGGCCAAAACGTTGCAAAAAAGTCAGCGAAGAAGTTTTCGAGCCCTGTGAACCCGGCTCCTGGCAGCAGTTTCGCCGATCCCGAGTTGCTGCGCGATCTCCCCGTATTTCAGGCCTCCGGCATACCGCAGGGTGAGGGGAACCCGGTATTTTGGGGGTAACCCGGCGACCTGTGCGAGCAGCTCCTGCATGGCCGCCTTCTCGGCAGAGTCCACCGTGCGACCCGGAATCTCGGGAATGGATTCCAGTGGCACGGTGGGCCTGTCCCGGCGCCGTTTCTCACGGGCGACATTTATCACGATCGAGTAGAGCCATTTGGCAAAGAGATTGGGATTCTTCAGGCCTGCCAGCTGCTTGTAGGCCCGGAGGAACGCCTCCTGTACGATATCCTCGGCGTCTGCCCTGCCGGGCACCTGCTGGCGGGCCAGGGCGAAGGCAACCTGCCGGTATGCCGCCACGAGGTTGCCGAAAGCATCCTTGTCACCGGCCAGGGTCTGCCGGACTAGCTGTCCTGTTACCGCAGGTTCCATTTGGGCCCTGACAGGGAATAGCATTGTAACCGGGCTCTGATCAAGCTATAGTGTGCCGATCGACCTCGATTCGGGGTTCCCCCTTCATGTAGAACAGCGTAAGGAGACTAGGCAGTGGCGGGCATATTCAAGGCTTACGACATACGTGGCATCTATGGTGACACGATAACCGACGAGATAACATACAACATAGGACGTGCCATCGCTACCTTCCTCAAATGCCGGAAGGTTGTCGTCGGGCGCGACATGCGCCCGCACTCGGAGCCCCTCTTCGCCTCCCTGGCACGCGGCCTGACCGAGCTCGGAGCGGACGTGGTCGATCTCGGCCAGTGCTCGACGCCGATGTCCTACTACGGGAACGGGCTCCTTGAGGGCGACGCGGGCATAATGATCACGGCTTCGCACAACCCCGGCGAATGGAACGGGCTCAAGATGTCGCGTGCACAGGCCGTGCCGATCAGCGGCGCCACAGGCATCGCCGACATCGAGAAGATCGTCGAGACGGGCGCATATAATCCACCCGCGGAGAAACCGGGCCATGTATCGACGTATGACATCATGCCGGAGTACAAGAAGCACGTGGCGAAGCACGCGCATCTCGCCAGGCCCGTCAAGATCGTCACCGACATGGCCAACGCAATGGGCATAATCGAAGCACAAGCCCTCGATGGGCTGGTTGAGATGGATCCGCTGTTCGATACGCTCGACGGCACGTTCCCCAACCACGAGGCGAACCCGCTCAAGGCCGAGACGCTTGAGTCGCTGCAGGAGAAGGTGCGCTCCGGTGAATACGACTTCGGCGTTGCGTTTGACGGCGATGCGGACAGGGCCGGGTTCGTGGACGAAAAGGGCGACATCATCCCGATGGACCTGATAACCGCGCTGGTGGCCCAGGACCTGCTGGCCAAGGAAAAGGGCGTGGTGTTCTACGACCTACGCAGCAGCTGGGCCGTGAAGGAAGTGATCGAGGAGAACGGCGGAACGCCGATGATGAGCCGGGTGGGCCACGCCTTCATCAAACAGCAAATGCGGGAGAGCAACGCCGTATTTGCCGGCGAGCTGTCGGGGCATTACTACTTCCGGGACAATTACTTTGCGGAGAGCTCCAGCATGGCGGTCCTGTGCGTGGCCAACATAGTGAGTGCGGCACAGGTCCCGCTGTCGGAGATAGTGAAGCCGATCCAGAGATACTGCGCGAGTGGTGAGATCAATTCGCGCATCGGCGACACCGATGCAGCGCTGGAGCGGCTGAAGGAGAAGTACTCAGACGGCGCGTTGGCGCTCCTCGACGGGGTGTCGATCGAGTACGACGACTGGTGGTTCAACGTTCGCTGCTCCAACACCGAGCCGCTTATTCGACTCAACCTCGAGGCGAAGACGCAGGAAAAAATGGAAGCGAAGCGGGACGAGGTCCTGGCGGAGATACGCAGGTAAGTGCGCCGAGGTGACCGGCGGGGTAGGAGTCGGATGGTAAACGAGGTTGTCTACAACGAGCTCGCGGCGAAGTTCTTCGAACATTACGGCATTCGCCACGTGGTCGGCGCCTACGCGCCCGGCCGCGCGGAAGTGCTGGGAAACCATACCGACTACAACGAAGGATACGTGCTCTCGGCCGCCATCAACCTGGGAACCTTCTTCGTGGCCGCGCCGGCTGCGGACCAGAGCTGCCGGATCGTCGCCGGCGACCTGATGGAGGAAGAGTCGTTAGAGCTCACGTCGCTCGCGCCGTCGGGTACGGGGTCCTGGTCCAACTATGTCAGGGGCGTGGTCGCAGGGCTGCGTGCCCGCGAGGAAATCCCGCACGGTTTTCTGGGCATGTTTTTCGGCAACATTCCGCTGGGCTCGGGCCTGTCCAGCTCGGCGGCCCTGGAGGTGAGCACGGGGCTGGCCCTCGCGGCACTCTACGACATCGAGGTCAGCCGGCAGTGCATGGCCAGGATCTGTCAGACGGCGGAACACGAATACGCGGGCGTGAAGTGCGGGCTGCTTGACCAGGTCACCAGCCTGTTCGGCCTCGAGGACCGGCTGGTGATGACCGATTTCCGCACGCTCGAGGTGTCGACAGTTCCCCTTGGCACCGAGTACTGCCTGGTGATCTGCGATACGGCGGTCAAGCACTCGCTGGTGGAGTCCGAGTACAATGACCGCAGGCAAACATGCAGGAAAGCTGTTGACTTTTTCGCGTCCGTTCTCGACCGCCCGGTGATCGCGCTGCGCGATGTCGCCTGGTCCGAGTTTGAGAGCCGCCGTGGCGAGATGGAACCAGTGGCAGCGAAACGGGCCGCGCACGTCGTGAGCGAGAACGAGCGGGTCGTGCGGGGCAAGCAACTACTGGCGGGCGGCGAGGTCGAGGCGTTCGGCAAGCTCATGTTCGAATCACACCAGAGCTCTCGCACCAATTTCGAGAACTCCTGCCCGGAACTGGACTTCCTCGTCGATCGCGCGGCCGGCGTGCCGGGCGTAATCGGCGCGAAGCTCTGTGGCGGCGGGTTCGGTGGTAGTATCGTGGCGCTTGCCCACAGGCGCGACGCCGACGTGATCCGTCAGGCGCTGGCATCGGCATACGAGAAGGAGTTCGGCCACCCTTGCGTCACGCGGGCGATCCTGCCGGCGGCCGGAGCTCACATTATCGAAGCGATGGCATAAGAAGGATCAAGAGCCGAGGGTCCCGCCTTCGCCGGGGCTACGGCGGGCAAGCGAGGCAAGAACGGAGCGGACATAGTCTTTGGCGTTGCGGACTGCGTCCCGAACCGAATCACTTCCGGCCAGGGATGCGGCCATTGCGGCCGAGAACATGCATCCCGTCCCGTGCGTTTCCGTGGTGTCCACCCGGGGGCCCTCGAACGTGCTGATCTCCCCGTCAATACACAGCACGTCCAGAACCGTATCTCCCAGCTCACCGGCTCCCAGGTGCCCGCCTTTTACGACGCAGGCCACACCGAACCTTTCGGCGATCTCCCGGGCGCTCCTTTCGATTTCCGCGGGTGAGCCGACGGAACGGCCGCAGAGGATCTCCGCCTCCGGCAGGTTGGGTGTCAGGACGGTGGCCATGGGAAGCAGCTCGTCGCGAAGCGCATCAATCGCGTCGTCCCGCAACAGCTTTGCTCCCGAAGTGGCGACCATCACCGGATCCACCACCAGGGGCGCCAGGTTCCGATCGGCGGCAACGCCGGCAACTTCGCGTATGATGTCGGCAGAGTAGAGCATACCTGTCTTGACGGCGGCGACTTGGAACCCGTCGCAGATAGTTTCGGCCTGGAGGCGGACCATGCCGGGATCCACCGACAGCACGCCGCGTACCTCCGACGGGTTCTGCGCGGTGATGCACGTGATTGCGCTTGTCCCGAACACGCCCATCGAGGCGAACGCCTTGAGGTCCGCCTGTATTCCCGCGCCGCCGCCGCTATCGGAGCCGGCTATGGTCATCGCCACGGGACATGAGAAGGGATGAGGGGTGGAACCTGCCGCCTGTTTCATCACTCTCTTATCTGCCCGGCCTTGGCCAGGGCCTTGGCTTCCACGCTCTGAATTTCGGCGTATCCCTGCGAGCTTGCCGGATTGAGTCCGTCGCTGGCCTCCATCGACGAATCGGCCTCGTTGTATATCGAGGCCGGGCAATCGGTGAGGGTCCGGAAGAGGACGTTGCCTTTGTAGAGCCCGACCTCGACCGTTCCCGACGCCGATTCCGCCAGCGTGTTCACGGCCGCAAAGGCGGCATGCGTGGCCGGGTCGAACAACCTGCCGTCGTAGACCTGGCCGGCAATCAGTTGGGACATATCGCGAAGCACTTTGGCTGCCCTGCGGTCCAGCACGGCCTGGTACACGAGCGTGAGGCACTGCCCGAGCAGATCCATCCCGGGCGCCTCGTACACTCCCCGGCTCTTGGTGCCGACGATGCGGTTCTCCAACGCGTTCTTCATGCCGATCCCGTTGCGGCCGCCGACCGCATTCGCTTTGAGCATGGCCTCGAGCGGAGTGACCGCCTTGCCGTTAAGCTCCGCGGGCAGCCCCTTCTCGAACCTGACCCGGAACACCTCCTCCTCGTCCGGGGCGTCCTTCGGCCACACTCCCATCTGGGGTTCTACTATGGTGCAGGGCGTTTCCAGGCTCTCCAGATCCTCCGCTTCGTAGGACAGTCCCGCCAGGTTGGCGTCGGTGGAGTACCTCTTCCGTCCGCCGGAGAAAGCTTCGATTCCCACGGAGTTCAGGTAATCGGCCATCTGCTTCCGGCCGGGGAACTGCTCCAGTAATGCCGGGTCGCGCCAGGGCGCGTAGACCTTCATGTCCGGTGCGAGGACGTTGGTGTAGCGCTCGAATCGCATCTGGTCGTTGCCCCTGCCCGTTGCTCCGTGTACGAGTACGGTGCAGCCGCGCTCCTTCATAGCGGGGATAAGGCCCCGGACAGTCACCGCCCGTGCGATGCCGGTCGAGTTCCAGTATCCCCCGTCGTACTGCGCCTGGGCCTTGATCATGTCGAGGCAGGCATCGGCCATCTCGGCCTTGAGGTCAACGATGAGCGTTTCGGCCCCGCATGGCGCCATCCTGGCCGCGACACCGGAGATGTCCTCCTCGTCGGGCTGTGCCAGGTCCGCCGAGAAGCAGATCACGTCCGCTCCCAGCTCGACGAGCTTGTGCGCTATCGTCTTACTGTCGAGACCGCCGGACACGCATATGCCCGCTTTCTCGTGCTTCATCTCGTCTATGGTCATTTTCTCACCCCCCGTTCCATTTGCCGAGACAGTCGTCAACGATAGCCACGGCGCGGCCGATATCCTCGTCGCTTACGATCAGCGGCGGCAGGAACCGGACTACCGTGTTGGCCGTTGCCAGGCAGAGCAGGCCCTGTTCCTCTATGAGCTTCACCAGGTCCGCGCAGGGCCGGCTGGTGACCAGCCCGACCATGAGGCCGCGACCGCGAACGGCTTCGGCGCAGGCGTGTTTCTCGACGAGTTCATCGAGCTCGTCCACCAACAGCTGCCCGGCAGTCTTCGCGCGTTCGACCAGGTTCTCCTCCTCCAGCACCTCGAGCGTCGCGAGCGCTGCGGCGCAGGCCAACGGTGTTCCGCCGAACGTTGATGCGTGCTTCCCGGCCTGGAAGACGTCGGCCGTTTTCGGCGATGTCACCACTGCGCCCATCGGGTAGCCGCTTGCCAGCGCCTTGGCCAGCGAGAACGCATCCGGCTCCACGCCGAAGCCCTGGAAGCCGAACCAGTAGCCGGTCCGGGCCATCCCGCACTGCACTTCGTCGCAGAGCATGAGGATGTCATACTCGTCGCACAGCTCCCGCACCGCGCGCATGAACTCGGGCTCCGCCGGAATGATGCCGCCTTCGCCCTGCACGGCTTCGAGCAGGACCGCCGCGGTCTTGTCGTTCACCAGCGCCTTGACGGAATCGATGTCGTTGTATTCGGCATGGCAGAACCCGTCGGGCATCGGTTCGAAGCCCTTCCGGATCTTGCTCTGGCCGGTTGCGGCGGCCGTGGCGAGCGTCCTGCCGTGAAACGAGTTCTTCATGCAGATCACCTCGTAGCGACCAGCATCATGACCGCGGAGCCGCGCGAGCTTGATCAGCCCCTCGTTCGCTTCCGCCCCCGAATTGCCGAAGAAGCACTTGCCGCCCATGGAAAGGCCGGCAAGCTTCTCGGCAAGGCGAGCCTGGTTTTCCGTATAGTACAGGTTGGAAACATGCGTGAGCTTCCCCACCTGTTCACGCACCGCGGCGACCACTTTCGGGTGGCAGTGCCCGACATTGAGCACCGATATCCCGGCGAGGAAGTCGAGGTACTCCTTGCCGTCCGCGTCCCAGACCCTGGCGCCTTCGCCCCGGACGAGAGCAACGCCCGGGGTGTAGGTCGGGATCACGTATTTATCAAACAGTTCCTTGATTTCTTTTGTGTTCATATCCAAGTCCTCCTTCGGGATGCGACATGCAAGATACAAGATGCATCCTGCATCTTCCTGCTGTCTCAGTTCTTCTGATCCGTTAGTATTTCCGTCCCAACTCCCTTGTCGGTGAATATCTCCAGGAGAAGAGAATGGGGCATTCTGCCGTCGATCATATGCACTTTTCTGACCCCGGCGCGCAGCGCGTCGGTAGCGCCCTGGATCTTGGGCAACATGCCGCCCGCTATGACGCCGGATTGGACCAGGTCCTCCACTTCATTGATGTTCAGTGTGGGTATGACGGACTCGGGATTCCCGGGATCGTGGAGCAGTCCGGGTACGTCCGACAGGAAGACGAGTTTCCGGGCCTTGAGCGCCTTGGCCACCGCGGCCGCCGCGACGTCGGCGTTCACGTTGTGCAGCTTGCCGTCAGGCCCCGTCCCCAGAGGTGTTATCACCGGTATGACCCGGCGGTCCAGCAGGGCCCGTACGGGCGCAGCGTCCACCTCGCCGGGTTGGCCCACGAAGCCCCAGTCGAGCTCCTCGCCGGTCTCCGGATCGATCTCGGTCTTGCGAGTCACCGAGAAAATATCCTCGCCGTGCAAGCTCTCGGCTTTTGCTCCGTTGCTCTCCAGTATGGCCACGATGTCCGGGTTGACCTGTGACTTGATCACTTTCTCGACGACCTTGATGGTCTTGTCGCAAGTCACGCGATGGCCTTTAACGAATTTGGATTCTATGCCGTGTTCGGCCATGCCACGCGAGATCGCCTTTCCACCGCCGTGGACGACAACCGGCAGCATCCCCACGCACTCCATGAAAGTGATGTCGGTGAGAATGCCCTCTTTGTGTTCCGGGACCTCCATGGCGCTTCCGCCGAACTTGACCACGACTATCTCGTCACGGAAGTCCTGCACATAGGGCAGCGCTTCTATGAGAACGGATGCTTTCCTTATCACGTCCTGCATGTTGTCCCCCTGTCCACGGCTCAGGTGGTGTACTCGGAATTGATCCTCACGTATTCCTCGCTGCAGTCGCACGTGTATACGGTGTCCGTCCCGTCACCAAGGTTCAGGTCCACAACTACCGAGAACCGGTCCTGCCGAAGGACGCGTTCCAGGTCGGCCAGCGCGGTATCGCCGGCGACCTGTCCATTGTGCACGGCAAGAAAATCGTCATAGCTGATGTCCACGAGTTCCTCCCGGACGTCCGCGCCGGAATAACCCACCGCGTCGATAACACGGCCCCAGTTTGGATCGCAGCCGTACCAGGATGTCTTCACGAGCAGGGAATTGGCGACGGCCCTGGCGGCCTTGCGCGCGTCGTCGATCGTTGCCGCCCCGTTGATCTTCACGGTGACGAGCTTTGTCGCGCCCTCGCCGTCGGCCACGATCTCGAGTGCGAGCCTGCGAGCGACGTGGGCTACCGCGCCGGAGAAGGCCGGCCAGTCGGCGTGGCCGGGGGCGAGCGGTCCGCCGCCCGCCGCCCCGTTTGCCATGAGCAGGACGGTATCGTTGCAGCTCTGATCGCCGTCGACACTGACCCGGTTGAAACTGTTGTCCACGGCCGAGGCCAGGCATTCCTGGAGCGCGTCCGGCTCGACGGCCGCGTCGGTGGTCAGGAATGCGAGCATCGTGGCCATGTTCGGCTCGATCATGCCGGCCCCCTTGGCCATCCCTCCGAGCCGGATTGTCTGTCCACCGACGGACAGCTCCACTGCGACCTGCTTGTCCACGGTGTCGGTGGTCATTATCGCCCTGGCGGCCTGGTCGCCGCCGTCAGGCGAGAGCGCGTCGGCGGCGGCCCGGATGCCGCCCTCGATCCTGTCCATGGGCATGGGAACGCCGATTGTCCCGGTTGAACACACGAAAACGGTGGTTTCGTCGGTTCCCACGGCATCGGCCGTGAGCCGGGCCATGCGGGCGGCGTCTTCGGCCCCCTGGAGGCCGGTACAGGCGTTTGCGTTGCCGCTATTGACCACTATGGCGGTGGCGAGCTTGTTTTTCAGCCGCTCCCGGCAAAGCTTGACGGGTGCTCCCTGTATCTTGTTCGTCGTAAACACGCCCGCGGCTGTGGCCGCGGGGTCCGATACGACCAGCGCCATATCCGGCATTCCCGATTTCTTTATGCCGGCGTGGACGCCGGCCGCCGAGAAGCCCTGCGGTGCGGTAATCCCGCCGTTCACTTGATTGAAACCACTCATACCACCTAACTCCTTGCTGCCGAAACGTTGTAGCATAGCAGGAATCCGGGTAGGAAAGTCGAACAGAAAACACGAATCAGGACAAACCCGCCCGTGGATTCCAACGGGTAGCGCTTCTTTCTCTACGCGACGACGATAGTCTACCGCTTGGAGAACTGGAAGCGCTTGCGGGCCCCGGGTCTTCCGGGCTTCTTACGCTCTTTCATTCGAGCGTCGCGGGTGAGGCACCCGCTGTTCTTGAGCACATCGCGGAGCGAAGCGTCCGCGACAACGAGAGAACGGGCGAGGGCGTGACGAAGCGCACCGGCCTGGCCGGCCATCCCGCCGCCCGACAGCTTGGCGTGGATGTCGTACTTCTCAATGGTATTCGTGAGCTTGAGGGGCTGCTCTATGTAGTTCCGGAGCGCTTCGCGCGGGAAATACTCGACGATATCGCGCTTGTTGACCTTGCACTTCCCCGAGCCGGGCATCAGGCGCACCCTGGCCACGGCCGTCTTCCGGCGACCCGTCGCACAGTATTCTACTTGTTCCTCAGCCACGGCGGACTCCTTTACAGTTCCACTGCCTGCGGCGTCTGCGCCTGGTGCGGGTGGTCCGCGCCGGCATAGACCTTGAGCCGCTTTATCACCTTGCGGCCCATCGCGTTCTTGGGCAGCATTCCCCGTACGGCAAGGGTTATCAGTCGTTCCGGGTGCCGTTCACGGAGCGCGGCGGCCGTCATCTCCTTCAAGCCGCTCCTGTACCCACTGTAACGCTCGTAGATCTTCTGCTCTTCCTTGCGTCCAGTCAACCTTATCTTGTCGGCGTTGATGACAATCACGAAAGAGCCCGTATCAACCTGGGGACTGAAAGTGGGCTTGTCCTTCCCGCGGAGAATGTTGGCTATCTTCACCGCGAGCCGGCCTAGCGTCTTGTCGGTGGCATCGACAAGCAGCCACGCCCTCTTCGTACCCGGATTTTCCGGTAAAGTCGTTTTCATCGAGAATTCCCCTTAGAAGGGCAAAACGGGCGCTGACAATACATGAAGACCCGGGGTACGTCAATCCCTTATTCTCAGTTATTTTGGCCTGATCCCGCGGTTCCGGTCTCCTCGTCGACGCGCCGATCGGCCTCTTCCAGGGCCTCCTGCCAGCGATTTTCCTGGCGCCGTATGAAGTCCAGCAGAGCGGGATCGAGCTCGGCGCCCGGGGCCGGGATGGAGCGGTTGGCGGCAGCCGCCCGGGCCTTGGCGGCCTTTTGGGCCCTTGCCCTGGTCTCCCGTCCCCTCTTCGTCGGCTCGGCCAGGGTGCTGGCGGACCAGTCATCGCGCCACAGGCCCTGCGCGCTGAGGGCCAGCTTGCGCCGGGCCGATTCCCGCTCGATTTCCTCGGGGGTGTCGAGCACGTAAGGCGTGATGAAGACTACCATCTCTCGCTTGGTTGTGGATGCCGAGTTGAAGCTGAACAAGCGGCCCAGCAGGGGGATGTCGCCCAGGAGAGGCACCTTGGTCCGTGTCTTGGTGTGCTGGTTCCTGACCTGCCCGCCGAGGACTATCGTCTGGCGGCTCTTCACGGCGATGGAGGCCTGGAGCTGTCTTTCGCTGGAAACGCTGGCCCCGCTTTGGGGCTCGCCGACTGAGCCTGGCTGACTCATTGTCTGCTTGATTTCCATCATCACCATCTTGTTCTCGTTTATGTGCGGCTTGACGGTGAGGAGGAGCCCGACGTCCTCGGTCTTGTAGTCGTCGAATTCGCCGCCGTACTGGTCGCGCTTTTTGCCTTGGAACACGTATATCCGTTCCGTTGACGATATGGTCGCCTCGGTGTTGTCCGTGGTCAGGATGATCGGGGCGGAAACAACCCGAGTTCGGTCGTCCTTGGACACCATTTGCAGGACCATGTCCAGGTCGAGCCCGAAGAACGTGAAGTACTGTGTCAAGCCGCCCGGGGAGGTTGTCGCCGACGTGAGCGCCGATCTGGGCGTGAGCGTGCCTCCGCCGAAAGAGCCGGTATTGGCCAGGTTCGCCGTTCGCCCCGCGGATCCCTGCCTGTAGTGGATCAGCGAACGGTTGAGCCAGTCGATGCCGGTCTGCAGCTCGTCGCCGAGCTGGACCTCTATTATGATCGATTCTACGAGCACCTGGGAGAGCATCATGTCCATGTCCTTGATGATCTCCTCCAGGGTCAGCAGGTCGGCCTTGCTGGCCATGATGATCAGCGAGTTGGTGCGCTCGTCCGAGAGGATCTTGATGTTTGCCGCCGCCAGCTCACCCACTTTGGACTTGGCCGCCGCGGCCTGCTTCGCCGCTATCTCCTTCTGGCGGTTGATGTATTCCCGGAGCGCAGCGCTTCGCTCGTCCGTGTCCCCGCCTGCACCCGGCGTGGTGCCGGGCGGCGGCGTGTCTTTCCCGGAGGTGGATGCGCCGATAAGACTGTTCAGCATGGAGGCGATACTCGCGGCCTCCGCGAACTCGAGGCGAAAGACCTTCACCATTACGTCCGGTCCGGCGTCGACGTCAAGCACCTTGATTATCTTGTCGAAGAACCGCATGTTCTCGGGACGCGTGATGATTATGAGCCGGTTCGTGCGTTCGTCGGCAATTATCTGCACCCTTCCGCGGATTATTCCGCGTTCCGCCTGTTCGATCATCTCCGCGATGTCGGCCGGTTCCGGTGCTACCGAGGTGGTGGGCTCGGCCACGGGAGGGCGGATCACGCCGGGGATGGTCCTCTTCCGCACTGTGGGCGGGCCTGACCTCGAGACGCGAGGGGCCGTTCTCTTCTTCTGTTCCTGCTGTTGCTTCTGGGACTCGGCTATGATCTCCTCGAGCTTCTGTTTGATGTCCGAAGCCTTGGCGTGGATTATCTGTATTATGTGTGGCTCCTCGCGCGCGACAGTGGGCTGATCGACATGCTGGAGGACCTGGATGATGCGGTTCACGTTCGCAGCGGTATCGGTGACCAATATGTGGTTGGTGCGCTCGAACCGGACGACTTTTCCGAAAGTGGCGTGACGGAACGGCGTGAGCGCCTTCTCCGCCTCCGCGGTGTCGATGTGCTTCAGCACCACCATCTGGCTGACGAGTTCGGGCGAGTCCTTGAGGACTTTGCCTTCTTCCGCGGCGGCATCCCTGATCTCCATGGGTTCTTCGCGGGCCTTGCTGATTGGTACCACCCTGAGGAATTCGTCACCTTCCTTGATGAGAGCCACGCCGTGCATGCTCAGGACAGCCTCGATGGCGCGAAGCGTCATTTCGACGCTCAGCTCCGACTGGTTTTTGAGCGTGACATTGTCGCGGGGCAGCTTCGGAGCAAGGAGCAGCGTGCGGCCCGTGATCTCGCTGTACATCGTCCACAGCATGTCCATCGGGGCCTCCTTGAAGTTCAACTCCGGTGGCTTGCCGGCCGCCGGGGGTGCCGCCTTCGCGGGCCCGGCGGTCGGAGGCGTTGCCGGGCGGGTCGGTACCGCCGGCGTCGTGTGGCGCGGGGCCAGGCTCGGGGTAGCCGGCCGGCCGGCGGCGCCCGGCGGCCGGATCACCCTGCCTTGTGGGAAAACGGCCACCCGCGTAACGGCAAGTGTCAGGAGGACCACGGCCAGGAGCCCGGCCGGGCCACGTGTGCGCATGCATTCTCTTTTCTTCATGGTGCTATTACCTCGCGGGCTTCTCTTTCTCTTCCTTCGTGTATGCACAAAACAGCGAGAAACGTCCTCTCAGCACGTCGTGGCTCTTGGGTTTGATGAGCAGCTGCCTCATGTCGAGCATCGCACCCTCTTTCTCGAGATCCTCCAGGAACCTGACGATACCTTCCAGGCTGCCTTCCCATTCGCGGCACTCGATCGGGAGCTCGTACACGTCGCCCATCTTCTTCTCTTCCCGGACCTCGCGTCTCGTGATTCTTACGCCGTGGCGCACGGCGATCTCCTCCATCTTGCGCAGCCAGAGCGTGTCGATGCTCTTCTTGTCGGCGGGGTAGTTCGGCAGCATTTCGCGAAGCTCGTTGAACCGGCCCGCCCATTTCCGCTCCTGGCTGAGGAGGTGCCTGGCGCTCAGAATGCGCGTTTCGGTATTAGTGAGGCCGTTACGCGTCGTTTTCCATTCCTGGATCTTGTCGCCCGCCATCATGCCGGTGCCGGCGAAGAGTGCCACTCCCACCGTGAACAGGGACAACGTTGCTTCTCTACCCGTCATCTTCATGGTTCGCCGCCTCCCGGCAGGGCCATCTCGATGTCGAAGATCTGTTTCCGTTTGCGCCTGTCAAACCGTGGCCCGTGAATAACCGTCTTGGTGAAGAGCCCGCACGCGTCGAGCTTGTTCTTGAAATCGAGGATGCGGGGCACGTCCAGTCCCTCACCCACGATCTTGACCTGCTCGCCTTTCCGGTAGGTGAACGACGTCAGTTCGACGCCCGCGGGCTGGACGGTGCTTATCTCGCGCAGGCATTCCAGCGAGGAGTGCGAGCGATCCATATAGCGCTCGATGATCCGCACCCGCTCACGCGTTTCCTTGACCCTGTTCGCCGGGGTTTCCAGTGCGTCCAGCTCCGCCTTGCGCGTGTCCAGCCGGGTCTTTTCGAAGTAGAGCGCGCCCAGGAAGCCGCCCACGACCGCAACCCAGAGTCCGAGCAGCGAACACGCGGTGAGAACGACACGCTTGCGGAACTGCCTGGACTTGCCCGATTCGTGCCATGCGGAAGGTGTCAGGTCCAGAGTGCCTTCACCGGACGCGGTTCGCCGCGCCAGCCCTTCGGAAAGCGACGGCAGCAGGGAGAGCGATTGGACCGAGACGTCGCATGCGCACTCTTCACGAAGCCTGTCAACCAGGCCGGCAGGGGCCTGACCTGTCGGCGAACATATCGAGACGGAATCCGCTCCCGCCCGGCCCTGCTCGAGCTCCAGGGTCATTAGCGTGTAGCCGACCTCGTGGGCGATTTCCCCCGAGAGATCATCGTCTCCGATATCGGCCGTTTCTGCGAGCGAACGGAAGACTATGGGAATGCCGTCCTGCACAACCACGATCTCGGGCGTGGCCCCAGCGAGCAGCACGACGAGGTGTCGGCCCGTGTCGCTGACTTGCCGGGAGTCCCTCAGGAGTTGCCACCAGCCGAGCACTTCCGCATCGATTCGCTCTGCCCTGAGGCCCGCACTGTGCAGCACCGTGCCGAGCGATTCCACGATGTCCGACCGGATTGCCGCCACCAGGACCGTGCTGGTATCCTCCGTCCGGCGGAGCACCTCGTGCGATACAACCATGTTCTCGATGGGGAAGGGCGAGAATTTGTCGGCTTGCAGCTCTACGATTCCCGGCAGCTCTTCCGGCTCCACGGGCGGCAGGTTGAGAACGCGCAGCAGCAGGTCGGTGGACGGCAACCCGACCGTGACGGCGCCTTTGATGCTTCGTGTCTCCGTCTTGAGGCGTGAAGCCGCTTCGGCTGCTTCGTCCGAGTCTTGCGGCGCGCGCGGCACGCCGGGTTCCACGCTACGGGAATCCAGAACGGAGCCGGGCCGCTTCTTGCCCGCACGGAGCGTCGTCCACTCGATTGTCCCCGGCGAAATCGCCAATCCTGTTACCTGTCCCTTGGCCATGCGGTTACCTTGTGTTCTCCGTGTCCGTTGCCGGTGGCTCGGCGGGGACCTCCGCCACTTCGTCGTGGGGCCGGTCCCGGTCCCTGCCCGACGAGGGCGCTTCCTCTTCCTTCCACCGGAGGTACGTGAGCTGCTTGTTTCCGTGACGGACGATACACCACACTTTCTTTCTCACACCGCCCACCTCCGCGACCGACGTGATTCGGTATATCCGCGAGCTTGTCGTCACGTAGCGCCGCAACGTCGGGCTCAGGTCCGGGATGCGGGCGAACAGGTCGTTGACGCTCGTGAACGAGCTGTCCTCCTTCTGGCCCTGTTCATCCACCCATCCCTCACGCTCCTCGATTATCGCACCGGCGATAACCTCGTCAACCTCCGGCAGTGACATCAGGACACGCATGGACGCGGCGTTCACGTTCACCTTCCCGTCGCCGTATACGGTGAGCAGGTCGGCGATGCCCGGGACCGCCACTCCGTCTTCGTCCTCGTCCTGCACGGACCCGCCGACCAGTACGGCGCGGCTGAAGCCGCGCACGAGGAGAAGCTCGCGGACCGTGTCCAGGTGCCCGTTCTTCGCCTTGTAGGGCCTCTCGAGCTGGCTGTAGTAGTCGTCCGTTTCCGCCCCGTCGGCACGTTCCAGGCTGTCGCGGTCGATCCAGTCCAGGACGGAGTCGATAAGAACGGGCCACAAGTCTTCCGGGATGCCCCCCGTTTCGAGAATATCCTCCCAGTCCTCCTGCTTGAGCAGGTTTGCGTTGCGGCGAGCCGGCTCGGGCACGATATCCAGCGAGATAACGCCGTCGCCGAGCTTGTGCTTGAGGCTGCGCACGGCCAGCCCCTCCGCCAGGCGCTTGGCCTGGTCATGCCACTTGTCCTCCTCTTCCTCCGCGTCGGTCGACTTGTTCTTCTGCATCTCCTCGCTGCGGTTCATGAGGAGCTCGGCTATCTCTATGCCGGAGCGCGCCAGGTACTCGGCTTTGCGCCGTTTGCGATAGAAGGAGGTAATTCTCGACTCAACGTGTGCGTCGAAAGCGAAGCAGGTCACAAGCAGCGACAGGAGACCGACCACCCAGAGCGCCACTATCAGCGCCGACCCCTCCCGGCTCCGACGCCGTCTCACGATCTTCCACCATTCACTACTCACGATTCACCATCCCCTCTGGTCTCTTACCGGTTCTTCCACGAAATCGCAGCTCCCCGTATGCCGATGGCCCGCTTCACCTCTATGGGCGGGTCACCTTCTTTCGGTGGCTTCAGCCAGAACGTGAGCTCGAGCACGGTGGGCACGCGGTTCGTGTGTTCCCACTCGTCGAACCACTCTATTTCGCCGTGAACCTTGCGCCACGCCGAGCGGCAATTGAAGCCGACGATCTTGGTCGAGAGATACAGGGGGTCGACGTCGTCCGGCTCGAAGTCGTCGGGCTGTCCGTGCAGCCGCCATGCGCGGACGGCGACCGACGGGTCGCCGTCCTCGTTGTCCTCGATGGTTACGCGGACCCTGTGAGGGCTGCCGGCAAAGGCGCAATCCTCGCCCACGAGCGCGTTGCCGAGCTTGACCCAGCTGATCATATCGCGCGAGTATTCGCCGTTGCCGTCGTCCTTGTTCCAGAAACCGTACTGGGGTGAAGTGCCACGCGACTCCGGGTAGTAGGCCGAGCGGAGTGCCATGACCAGCTGCTCGGCAACGTGATCGCCGTTGTTGAGGCTGTCGGTAAGGGATATGCCCGTTTTCCAGGCCGTGGTAATGGTGGAAAACGACATATACGTTACGATGCTCAGCACGGTCATGATCGAGACCGCCAACAGGATCTCGAGCAACGTGAACCCCTCCGCGGGGTCAAGCCTCGAAGCTTGCCTCCCGCGGGAGGGCCCCGGGCAGACTCTGAACTTCAGGCCTGACCACGCCATCCTAATCGTCCTCCACCTGCAGTACATAACGCACCACTTCCTCCTTTGCCACGCGGCCGCGCTCGGGCCAGGTGACGATCGTCCTGATGACGTAGAGCCCGTCATCGTCGTCATCGTCCTCCACGACACGCTCGAACGTGAACCCGTTGTCGTACTCATACGGCGGCACGGCCAGGTCCATGACGTCGTTCGTGTCGATCACCGGGTAATCGAGCTCGCCCATGTTCAGCGTCCACTGCGCGACCTGGTAGTTCTTCGCCTTGTGGACCACGGCGAGACAACGAGAAGCGCCGGTGAGCAGCACCATCAGGCCTGCGCCGAGGATGACGGATGCCACGAGCACCTCGATCAATGTCATGCCTGTTTTTTTCATGCGTCCTCGCGCGAGGTCTTTGCCGATGACAGGGTGTCCACGCTGATTTCCACGGAAAGCCCGGCTTCGTCGATGATCCGGACGACGTATGGCGTGCACCTTCCGTTGGTCCTGTACCGGATCGCCATTTTCCCGTCGGTGCGCCGTGTGTTCTCGTCCAGGTTTGGCGCCTCGGGCTCGTCTATGGCCTGGAATCCCACTTCCAGGCCGATGGGCTCGTCGGCGGTTGTCGCGAACGGGTTGCGAATACTGCCCTTCGTTTCGACGTACTCGATCCGCACCTTGTCGAGCACGCGTTTGACTTCGGTGCCGACGGATACGACGCCTGCATCGATATCGAAGACCAGCCGCATTTCTTTCTGCTGCAACACCGCCATGCTCCGCGCGTAGCGGCCGGCCATGACGATCGACCGCGCCGCCGTGGTGAGCCTGTTCCCGTGCGAGGCCCGCACGAAGTTCGGCACGGCGATCACGATCACGATGCCCATGATGAACACCACCATCACGACCTCCATGAGCGTGAACGCGCGTTTTCTGCAGTTGCGGTGCATAGTCTACTTGTTTATCAAATCATCCTGGTTGCCGAACTGTCCATCCGGGCCGGCCGAACGCACCTCGAACGAGAACTTGCCGGTGGTCTTGTACTGGAGCTCGGTTCCCCAGGAATCCGTGGGCATGCCCGCCAGCAGGGCCCCGTGGTCCTCCGTCTCCTTGGTCAGCTCGGAGAGGCTCACGGGTAGCTTGCCCGTCTCGGTTTCGTAGGCGCCTATGGCCGTACACACGTTCTGGATGCTCATGTGTGTCGCGTTGATGCGCGCCCTCTCGCTCTGGCCCGTGAATTTCGTGACCACCACGGTAGCGAGAATGCCGATGATAATGACCACCAGCATGACCTCGATCAGTGTGAAACCGGAACGGGACCTTTCTTCTCTGTTTGCCTGCTTTCTCATGTCTCCTTCTCCTTTGTTCCATGGACGATAGCGGTCGACGATGTGAGGCGCCCAACTCGATACGCATTCTCGTCGCCCGTTCTCGTTAACCGACCCCACATCTCACGCTCCCAACCCGCTTGTCAAGTTAAACACCGCCATCAGTATGCTTATCGCGACGAAACCCACCATCAGGGCCACGAGGACAATAAGGATCGGCTCGAGGGCCGTGGTAAAGATCTTGAGGTTACGCTCCAATTCACTCTCGTAGCGGCGCGCGATGTGGGACAGGGCGCCGCTCACGTCGCCCGTCTGCTCGCCCACGGCGAGCATGTCGGTCATCATCTGCGGGAGTATCCTGCCCGACGCCAGCGGACCGGAGATTGTTGTTCCGTCGGTGACGCGCGCGCGTGCATGGCTGAGCTCCCTGGCGATCACAGCGTTGCCGACCGTACGTTCGACGATGGTGAGCGCCTGGAGCACAGGCACACCGTTTGCGAGCAGCGAGCCGAGCGTTCGGGCGAAATTCGCATAGATACCGGATGCGATCACCCCCCGAATCAGGGGGAGCCGCAGGAGAACGCCGTGCCACCAGAGCTGGCCGGCCTTCGTCTTGACCGCGCGGTTCGCGAGAACCAGCAGGATCACCGTTGTGCCGCCGATTATCCAGCCGTACCGGGTAAGCCCCTTGCTCATGCCTATAAGTATCCGGGTAGAGAGAGGCAGGGCCTGCTGCATCTGGCCGAACACCACCTGGAATTTAGGAATCACGACAACCATGGCGAAAATCAGCGTTGCGAAACCCATCGCCAGCACGATCATCGGGTAGATCAGGGCCATAACGACCTTCTCTTTTGTCTCCTGGACCTGCTCGTAGTGGGCCACGAGACGCTGCAGGATCTCGTGCATGGAGCCGCTTGCTTCGCCTGCGCGAACCATGCTCACGTAGAGGTTCGAGAAGGTCTTGGGGTGCTTTGCCAGGGCGTCCGACAGGCTGAGGCCCTTGATGATGTCGTCGCGCAACTCCGCGATGATCCGGTCGCCCGCCTTGCCGGTCTTGCGGTTTGCCAGGCAGTTGAGCGCGTTGCCGACGGTCATGCCCGACGCGAGAAGGTCACTGAGCTCGGTGGTGAAGATCAGTCTCTCGCGCCCGCCCATTCGGCCGTGCATGCCACGCCAGGTGAACCGGGCCCTGGCGCCGGCCGCCTTCGCAACGGCGGCGCTCTTCTCCAGCACGGAGACGGGGATGTAGCCCAGTCCCTCGATCTGCATCAGCGCGGCGCGGCGATCGGTGGCTTCCACCATACCGTCCACCTTCTCGCCGGCGCGAGTCCTGGCCGTGTATGCGAAAGTAGGCATCAGTCGCTCTCCTCGGTCACGCGCAACACCTCCTCGATGCAGGTGGTTCCATTCATAACCTTGGCCCAACCGTCGTCACGGAGCGTGCACATGCCGTCTTTCAGGGCCTGCTGCTTGATCTCGGTCGTCGAACTCCGCGAGATTACGAGCGACTCCATCGGCTCGGTGACCAGCAGTACCTCGAAGATACCGATACGGCCGCGGAAACCAGTGCCGCGGCAGGCATCGCATCCGTTTGGTTCGTAGAAGGTCGTTGTGTGCACCTTGTCCGGCGGGAAGCGGATTTCGCCAAGGAACTCGAGCTCCGGTGCCGCTACCTCGCGGCAGTCCCTGCAGAGCCGGCGAACCAGGCGTTGTGCAACTATCGCCTCGACGGCCGAGGCCACGAGGAAGGGCTCGACGCCCATGTCGATAAGACGGGTGAAGGCGCCGGCTGCGTCGTTCGTATGGAGCGTGCTGAAGACGAGGTGGCCGGTAAGCGATGCCTGAATCGCGATCTCGGCGGTTTCGACGTCGCGGATCTCGCCGACCATTATGATGTCCGGGTCCTGGCGCAGGAAAGACCTGAGCGATGTCGCGAAGGTCAGGCCGATCTCCGGCCGTACAAGAACCTGGTTCACACCCGCTATCTCGTACTCGATCGGGTTCTCGGCCGTGAGGATACGCTGGTCCATGGTGTTGATTTCCTGGAGGTAGGAGTAGAGCGAGGTGGATTTTCCTGAACCCGTAGGCCCCGTGACCAGCACTATCCCGTTGGGCCGGTGTATGATCTTCCGGATCAGCTCGGAGTCCCGTTGGCTCATGCCGCATTCCTCGAGACCTATGATCTCGCCGTGGCTCTGGAGGAGACGCAGGCTGACGCTCTCGCCGTAGATGGTCGGCATGGTCGAAACACGGATATCGATGTCGTTGCCGTTGACGCGGAGGCTGATGCGTCCGTCCATCGGCAGGCGCTTCTCCGCGATGTCGAGGTTTGCCATGACCTTGATGCGCGATATAATGGCGGCCTGGAAGCGATTAAGCTGCGGCGGCACCGGCGTCTGGTGCAGTACGCCGTCCACGCGATACCGGATCCGGAGCTGGTCCTCCATCGGCTCGAAGTGGATGTCGGTAGAGCCCTGCTGGCAGGCCTCCCATATGATCTGGTTCACGAACTTGACGATGGAGGCTTCCTGGTCAAGTTCGCTGAGGTCCAGCTTTCCTGTCTCGAGATCGGCGGAGACGTCGAACCGGTCGTCCTGCATCATTCGGTCCACTGTGTCGGCGCCGACGCCGTAGAACTTCTTCGAGGCGCGGGCTATATCGTCGGAAGCGCTGAGCGCGAGGCGCACGCGGGTCCCGGCCGCCAGCCGCAGGCTGTCCACGAGGTTGGCGTTGAGCGGGTTGTTCGAAGCCACGAGCAAGGTGCCGTTCTCGAACGAGATAGGAATGACATTGTACTGGAATACGGCCTTGGTCGGCAGCCTATCCAGGATCTCGCGCTCGATATCCATGGTGGCAAGGTTCACGAACGGGATCCGGAGCGCCTCCGCGAGGGCCTGGAGGAACTTGGTTTCGGGGGCGTAGGCGCCCTGGGTCACTATCTCGGTAACGCTCCTTTCCTCGGCGTGTGCCGCCTGCAGGATCTCCGCTAGCTGTGTGTCGGAGAAGAGGCCGGTGCGCTTAAGCAACCCGGAGAGATAAGTTGTGGCTCCAACCGCCATGGTTTCCCCCTTAGCCTTTGGTTCAGTTCCCGCGTATTTCAAGCCTGGCAGACGTTTTCTGCCTTAACCTCGCCGGCATCGCCGACCGGCACGTTTCGCGCCGCCCACGAGGCCTGGCGGGCTATGCCCATGAGTATCTTCACATCGTCAACGGTTAACGTCCCCCTGGAAAGTATCCTGCGCAGGCCGAGCATCATGTGTTCAGCCTTGTCGTCTTTCATGAAACCGATATCGAGAAGCGTGTCGCGCCAGAGCCCGAACATGCGTTCCCTTAACCCGGAAGGCGCCTCTTCCGATTTCTCCTCGGGCCCTTCGTACGAGCCGGACGCCACGAAGATCTCGTAGCAACAGACCATTACGGCCTGCGCGACATTGAGCGAGGAGAACTCCTCCGTGGTCGGGATCTGTATGATCTGTGTGCAGAGGGCGAGATCCTCGTTTGTCAGCCCGTTGTCCTCGCGGCCGAAAACGATAGCCACCCGGCCGGCCTCGGCCACCTCCAGCGCCTTGTGCGCCCATTCACGCGGTGTCTTCGCGTGTTGCCTGTAGAGGCCGGTCCTCGCGGTAGCGCCCATGACGACTCCGCACTCGGCCACCGCTTCCGCCAGGGAGGCGCACTCCGATCGGTCATCCAGTACGGAGGCGGCGTGGCAGGCCATCATGCGGGCGTCATCCATGTTCAGCCGTTGTGGGTTGACGAGTGCCAGGTCCGACAGCCCCATGTTGGCCATCGCGCGGCATACGGATCCGACGTTTCCTCCGTAGAGAGGCTGAACCATAACTATTCGTATGTTATCGAGACTCAAGGCAGTTCTCCGTGTCGCGTATAGCGTGTCGGGTGCCGCGTGGGGGGGGGCGTGAAACCCGCGACCCCTCTGCTACCACTGCAGGTAGTCCATCTCGCCGGTGAGCTCGGCAATGCGCCGGCCGACAATGGCGCGTCCGTTCTCCTCGCGCTTCTCCAGAAGGACCTTCAGTTGCTGCAGCTCGGATTCCATCTGCGAGACGTCGCGCTTCATGATCTCCTGCTTCAAATCGAATGCCTCCGTCAGGGCCTTCTCGAGCTGGGTGAGGTAGCTTGTCCGCTGGTCTCCCTTCGCGCGCCTGGCGGAATCGGCGAGACGAGAAGCCTGTTGCTCAAGCGTTCTCTTGCGGACCACCTTGTCAAACAGGCCGGGATTGGTCTCCTTGGTCTGCATGAGCCGCAGCGTTTCCCTGACCAGGTTGGCCATGTACTCTATGGCGTCCTCGCGGCGCCGCATCGCGCGAAGCTTGAACGCGTAAAGTTCCTCTGGAAGCTGCTCCTTGAGAAAAGCCATGATTTCCTCACGGTTCGCCTCGGGATAGCGGCTGAAGGCGGCATTGAGTATCTCTTCCTCGCCGGGCACCGGGGGCATCACGAGCATTTCTACCTGTGGCGGCGGCGGGAATACCGCCTTCTTAAGTTTTGGCGCCTGGCCGAGTGCTATGAGTGACGGCAGCAGCACCGCCAGTACTGCCAGTGCCACCACGGTTCGCCTGTTCATCTTGCGCAGTGTCTTCATCTTGCGTTTTTCCTTTCGCTGGTATTGCGTTCATTGCGTGTTTGCGTGTTCCGGGAGCGCCGGCCGGTAACGGCCCGGACTTCGCTCCCTTGGCGAGATCGCGTTTCACTTTGAACGAGACGACATTGATCTTGTTCCGAAGCTGCCTGCGTCGTTCAGCGAAGTGCGACACGCGGCCCTGGGCCTGGTACTTGTGTCTGAATTCGCCCAGGCGGTCCATGATGCTGCAGCGGAGTTGCGTTATCTCCTTCCGCATGGCCAATTCGTCGGACGTGGGATGCTCGGGCAACGCCTTCTCGCGGCCCAGGAACAGTGCCACACCCGCGGCGAGGACCACGACCGCGGCGGCGGCCGGCGCGGGCCTGGGCTGCGGCCAGCGCAGGATGGATCGCGCGGGGCGGGCATCGTTCGCGGCGAGGGCCCGGGCCGCGCGTTCCCTGGTGGCCTCTATCGCTTCGGGCGAGAGATCGCCTGTGCGCAGGGCCTCGCCTTCGTCGGCCAGCCGGGAAAAGAGCTCGGCCGTGGCTCTGCACTCCGGACAGGCGCAAAGGTGCTCCTTCAGGCCGGGATCGTCAGTCCGCCCATCCAGCAGAAGCTTCGTTGTCTCGTCACACCTCATCTGTCCTATTCCCCCCTTGCTCCCCCTTGCTCTTCCCTGCTATCCCTTTCTTCCTCAACTTCTTCAGGCTCCGGTTCACCTGCCAGAGAACGGTCCCTAGCGGGCGCCGTACAACCTGCGCGATCTCGGCGAACGACAGGTCGCCGTAGAAGCGGAGCACCAACAGGTCACGTTCTTTCGCGGGGAGTTCCTGGAGCATCCCGGTGACCTCGAGTTTGCGTTCCTTCGCCACGAGCTCTCCGTCCGGCGTGGGGACTTCGTGCGACCCCGACTCGCTTACCGTCTTGGCGAGATAGTCGTCGCCCGGCAATACCTGGAATTTCCGATGACGAAGCACATCTATGGCCCTGTTCCGGGCCACGCGGTACAACCACGCCGAAACACCCCGGTTCGCGTCGATCTTCCGTACCTTCGTGACAAGCTCCACGAATGCCTCCTGTACAACGTCTTCCGCCTGCTCACGGTCGTGCAACAGGCCCAGTACATACGCGAGAAGCTTCTTCCTGAACCTCTCGAAAAGGGCGTCAAAGGCCGCCATTTCCCCGGCCTGCAGTTTTCTCACCAGGGACGCATCGGTCTCCCGGCTGGACTGTTCCTTGTCCACTTGCATAGGTACTACGGGTGAGTTGCGGCCTTTATTGGTGCCAGTTTCGGCTATTCATGGGCTGGCTTTGATGATATAAGACCGCGGAATTGATGTAAACCAAGGGTTTTCGGGGGGATGGATAGTGAATTTGCCGGTGAAGTAGGGCCGGATCTTGGAGACGGCCCCGTGGTGCGCCTCCGAGATGCGTACCCACAGGAGAAGAGGAAATCCACAATGGACGAATTGCTCAGACTACTGCGGAAGAACGCGCTCGAATCGCCCGAGAACCTGGCGAAGATGCTCGATACAACGGTCGAAGACGTGAAGAACAAGATGGCCGAGTACGAAAAGACGGGCGTTATCAGAGGCTACCAGGCCATCGTGAACGAAGACCAGCTCGACCTGGAGCTGGTGAGGGCGGTAATAGAGGTAAAGATCACACCGGAACGGGAAGGGGGATTCGACAGGATTGCACAGCGGGTCGCAAAGTTTCCGGAGGTCGAGTCTTTGTTCCTGATGTCTGGAGGTTACGACCTGCTCATCTTCGTGGCCGGGAGCGGCCTGAAGGAGGTGGCTTCATTCGTGAGCGAGAAGCTGGCCACGATCGAGGGCATTATCTCGACGTCGACCCACTTTAACCTGAAGGCCTACAAGGACCAGGGCGTTTTGATGGAAATGAAGATCGAAGATGAAAGACTCAAAGTCACACCGTAGTTTTGTAGCGGAGCATATCCGCGATGTGCCCCGCTCGGGCATACGCGACTTCTTCGAGATCGTAAGCACGAGGAAGGACATAATAAGCCTGAGCATCGGTGAGCCCGACTTCGTTACGCCGTGGCACATTCGGGAGGCGGCGATCTTTGCCCTGGAAAACGGAGCTACCGCCTACACGGAGAACCTGGGCTTGCTGAAGCTCCGACAGGCGCTGGCGGATTACGTCGATAGATCCTACGGCATTTCGTATGATCCCGCTACGGAGATTCTCGTGACCGTCGGAGTCAGCGAAGCGCTGGACCTGGCCCTGCGGGCAGTTGTCGAACCGGGTGACGAAGTACTCTACCACGAACCATGCTACGTATCCTATTCGCCGGTCGTGACATTCACCGGGGGTACGCCCGTCGCCGTCACCACGTTGCGCGATGACGATTTCCGGCTCTACAGCGACCTGCTCGAGGAGAAGATCACAGACAAGACGAAAGTACTGTTGCTCAACTTCCCGACCAACCCGACGGGTGCTGTGCTGCTCCGCGAAGACGCCGAGGGCATCGCCAAGCTCGCCCGGGAACGCGATCTGCTGGTCATAGCCGACGAAATATACTCGGAGCTGACCTACGATACCGAGAGAGTCAGCATCGGCAGCCTGCCGGGCATGAAGGAACGGACCATATTCCTGAACGGCATGTCGAAAGCCTGGGCGATGACCGGCTTCAGGATCGGGTTTGCCTGTGCGCCTCCGGAGCTTACCGAGGCGATGATGAAGATCCACCAGTACACCATGATGTGCGCCCCGATCCTCAGTCAGAAAGCGGCTATCGAGGCGCTCGAGACCGGCGGTCCCGACGTGAGCCGCATGAAGGAAGAGTACCGGCGCAGGCGCAATTTTATCTGCAGCTCCTTCGAGGAGATGGGGCTTCCGTGCCACGTACCAAAGGGCGCCTTTTACGTCTTCCCCTACATCGGCCGCTACGGCATGAGTTCCAAGGACTTCTCGCTGCGCCTGATCGAGGAGCAGAGGGTGGCATGTGTTCCCGGCAGCGCTTTCGGCCCGTCCGGCGAGGGCTTCATCAGGTGTTCATACGCGACGAGCATGGATGAAATCAAGGAAGCCATGTCCAGGATGGCCGCGTTCGTGAAACGTCTCTAAGGTCGAAGCGCGTCCCACCGTAGCGCGGTCTTCCAAGGCCGCGCATCTCCCGCGTCCGGCCCTACTTCAGCACGCTGAAGAGTGCGGCATAGCCGTCGGTCCAGGGCCGTACCGATTGTTCGGGCGCCGGCGCCGTTGCATCCCTGATCGCCGGCATGTCCAGGAACCGATCGCAGTTCGTGAGCAATACCCAGGAGCTGTTGCTCACGCGCTTCGGGTCGTCGCGCAGCAGCACGTGTATGGCCCGGAAACGCGCTTCCTTCGCCAGCGCGAAAATTACGGGAGGAAAGTCGAAATACTTGTTCGACGTGTGGACCGCAATCACTCCGTTCCGACGAAGCAGGGCGCGATAGAGGGCAAATGCCTCAACGGTCAACAGGTGGACCGGTATGGCATCGCTCGAAAAGGCATCGAGAACGATTACATCGAACGAGCCGGGCGCCACCCGCCTTTCCGCCAGGTCCTTCCGCATGCTCTGCCGGGCGTCACCGGCAACGATGGTTGTTACCGCACCGCGCCGGTTGGCATCGCTCAGGAACGTGAAACCGAGATCGCCTTCCTGCCTGGTGGCGAGATCGATGACAATCGGGTTGATCTCGTAGTAGCGGTGAACATCGCGCTGCCTGGCGTATGCCGAGATAGTGCCCGCGCCGAGCCCAACCAGGCAGACTTTCTGCGGGCCCTGCCGCGGGAAGTGCCGCATGACGAGACCGATGCCGCTGGCCTCGCCGTAGTATGTCGTCGGCTGCCGGCGACGTTCGTCCGACGTGAACTGTGCGCCGTGGCGTATCGTGCCGTGCATGAGGGCCAGCGAACGGTCTGCGCCGCGGCCGAAGACACGCAGGTGGACGGTCCCGTAGAAGTTGCGCTTCCAGAACAGCGCCGACAGAAAATCCGCAAGTTCGGTCCGCGCAATCTGGATTCCGAGCGCGAGTACCGCCACAACAGCCGCCACGTGTACCACCGCCTGGCGTCGCTCCGACTGCGCCGGCCATGGATGAATCGGATCGCGGCAATGACATGTGAACAGCACGAGGAACGACAACAGGAGCCCGAGCCCCAACTCGAGATAGGTGGGGAAAATCCGCGGCGCAACAACGGAAACCGCCAGCCCCCCGAGCGCGCCGCCGCCGGCGACGGCCAGGTAGAACCCCGTCAGATGTCGCGGCGGCGGACGAAGCCGGTAAAGCTCGCCATGGCATGCCAGACATATGAAGAAAAGCCCGAGGCAGAGAATCGGGATATGCAGGAGCATCGGAACAGAATAGTCGGGCAGCCCCGGGATCAGCAGTTTCTCGTACCCGAGCACGGAGAAAACGGCCACGGCGATTGCCGACAGGCAGTAGGCGGCGCCGCGCGGGTACCAGCGCTCGCCGGCGAATGCCGCTATGAACGACACGAGGTAGATTGACAGCGGCAGTACCCATAGGAAAGGTACGGGGGCTACGTTCAGGCAAAGCTTGTTGGTGACACCGAGGAACATCACCGAAGCACAGGCCGACAGGCCGATCCACAGGGCAACGGGACGGTTTTCCCTGTCCGGTGTGCCGGCAGCCGGGGGGGGTGCTTCAGGTGTCTCGACTGGTAGAGACTCAACGTGTCCGGACGAAGCGTGAAGCGCGGATGCCGAGGCTGCAGCGCAGAACACGACGAATGCCGCGAAGCCCGTGAACCACGTCCACGCCTGCTGAGTGAGCGACATAAGTCGCTCGACCAGGAACGGGTAGGTCAGCAGACCGGCCAGCGATCCGGCGTTTGACAGCGCATAGAGCGGGTAGGGCGACATGCCGGGCCGGCCGCGTACGAACCAGGCCTGCAGGAGAGGGGATGTCGCGGCCAGGACGAAGAAGGGCAGTCCAATCGCGGCCAGGAGCATCAGCAGGAGACTGGGCACGGGATCGCCGGACAAGTCGGCCAGCTCCTCGTTTGGCAGCACCGGCACGCCGCCGCGCGTTATGCCGACAAGGAGACCGAGGGCCAGTGCAAGCAGTGCTCCATGAAGCGCTACTTGCGGACCCGGTCCAAGACGGCGGATCGACATGTGCGCGTAGGCGTAGCCCGCGAGAAGCAGCAACTGGAAAAACATCACGCAGGTTGCCCATACGGACGAGCTGCCGCCGAACAGGGGCAGAATAGCCTTGCCTGCGATCAGTTGAACCTGGAACAGCAGGAACGCGCCCAGGAACGTCGCACCGAGGAACGGCAACAGGAACTTTGCATTCGACCCGGCGTTCGGCTCGGAAGCGCGGGTCGCATTCATCACTTGATCGTCGAACGCGTGACTTTCACCAGCGCTTTCCAGAGCTTGGCCGGATCCTTTTCCGACGTGATTGCCTTGCGCGCGTCGGCCTTCGAAAACGTTTCGCTCAGGCCCGATAGCAGCTTCAGGTAGAACGCCGCGGCCGCCGTAGGGATAACAATGAAGAAGACTATCCTCGTCAGTTTCTTCGCATTCTCATCCCACCTGATGCCCTTCCCGCTTATGCCCATGGCCAGCGACAGGCCGCCACCCTCGACTCCGCGTACGTGTGGCACCGCGAGGCCGTGGCCGATGGCGGTACTGATGATCGATTCGCGTTCCATGGCCCCTTCGACGAGCTTCTCGGCCTTGTCCACGAAGCCTTCATCTTCCATCTTGTAGGCGAGCTCGGTGATGACGCCGGATTTGTCGGTCGACTGCAGGCGCGGGATCATCAAAGTCTCGGCGCTGAACCGGGCCATTCCCACCTTCTTGGGTTCGGACCGGCGTGGCCGCTTGCCGACGCGCCGGGCGGGCGACTCCGGATAGTAGAGCATCCGGGCGCAGGTCGGGCAGCTATGGATCTCCCTGGCCAGGCGTACGGCCTGCACCAGGCTGATGGGGAGGGTCATTCCGCACACGGCACAGATGCCGTCCGCCACCGGGGCGATCACGATATGGTCCTTCTTCTGGAGCTTCTCGAAGAGGGTGCGCGTATCTTTCGGCAGTTTTGACGTCATGGACTGGATGGACGTATCCAGATGGTCGAGATGCTCAGAGCCGGCGCCGATGGCGACTTTTTGTTCGTCTCTTATGAGAAGCAGTTCCTGTAACTGGACAAGCTGACTTACAACGGGGTGCATTTTACCTCCACGCGGGCAATATCTAAGAACACAACCGGTCCCAACCGTGAGACCGTCCAAGTCTAGTGGCTCCGGAATCCGCGTCAACCCCCGAATTGCAAAAACTCTGGAAAATATCTGTACCGTAGGTTACGATACTCAGCTTCCAACACCATCTCATACGGAGGGGTGCCAGAGTGGCCGATTGGGCGGCACTGGAAATGCCGTGTACCTCAAAAGGGTACCGCGGGTTCGACTCCCGCCCCCTCCGCCACAACAGATTCCGGCATGGAAAGCCATGCCGCGCAGTTACCGGACGCAGGCTGGGAGGGAACGCATGCAGACAGGACAAACCGCTTTCGATACGCTCAAGGCTTTGCTCGACAGCCAGCGTCTTGCCGTTGTGGCGACTCAGATGCCGGAAGGCCCTTATGCGAGCCTGGTGGCGTTTGCGGCTTCCGACGACCTGCGTACGATCGCGTTCGTCACCAGCCGCGCAACAAAGAAGTACCGGAACTTGTCGGCGAATCCCAATGTCTCCGTGCTCATCGACAGCCGCACCCATTCCGTTGAAGACTTTTCGACGGGCGCCGCAGTTACCGCGGTCGGCAAGGCGACCGATATCCCGAAGGATGAATCGGAAACGCTTGTCAGGCGCTTCATCCATAAGCACCCGTATCTGGAGGCCTTCGCGAAAGCGCCGTCGACGGCCGTGTGCCGTGTCGAAGTCAAGAAGTACTACCTCGTCACGCGCTTTCAGCACGTGGTCGAACTGGATGTGACCCAATGGTCGTCTTCGAGTCCCTGACGGAAATCGCCCATGCGGAATTAACCTCCGCCACGGGCGCGTCGGCTTCGCCCAGGCAGCTCGTGGGCCAGCCCGCTGGGCCGGGAGTGGCAACCGGCCCGGCCCGCGTTGTCGCCGAATCGGATGAGCTATTCGGGTTCAAGCGTGGTGAAGTGCTCGTTTGCGACGCGATCAGTCCTGCGATGACGTTCGTGATACCCCTGGCACGCGCCGTGGTCGAGCGGCGCGGCGGCATGTTGATCCACGGTGCGATTATCGCCCGGGAGTACGGCATTCCATGCGTCACGGGCGTTCCCGAAGCCGCGGAACGGATACGATCAGGCATGCGGCTCACGGTCGACGGCTATCTCGGTATCGTGCGGATCGAGCCGGCTGGAGGGCTGTAATGCCCGGCTACTTCTGGGTGTCCCTTGGCGGCGCGCTGGCTTTGTCGCTAGGATCGCTTCTCGGCAAGGCACTGATGCGGTACCGCATCTGCGATGCCGGCTTGATAACTTGGCAGCAGGGGCTGGCAACGGCAGCCGTCGCCGGCGGCCTGTGCGTCGCGCTGCGATTGCCTTTCCCGAAGGCACAGTGGTTTCCCGTCGTCTGTCTGAGCTGCTGCGTTATCTCGTCCTTAACAGGACATTGCGTCTGCCGATGGAACAGCAGTCCGGCGCAGTCTATGCCCTGCGCCTCGCCGGCACGATCCTGTTGTCCGCCGCAGTGTTCCTCGCCATGATGAAATAGAGGCGGCACCCGGAGATTCCGGACCGGTCAGCGACGTGACGAAGTTGAACGTGAGATGTGCATTCGCAGTAGACATTTATGAATAAATCAGGCTGGCAGCATCCCCGGTTGCATTGTTCCTCTCAACAAGAATAGCCGCTTTGTCAAGAGGGTGTGTGACAGGGTTGGTTTACCACGGAGGAACGTAGCGTGCCTGGAAACGGACAAATCAGCGATTTTCACAGGAAGGGCCTGAACTCATGTTTTGTCCGCTCGTCCATTCGAATCCTCAGCGTTTTGGTGTTCGGGTCAACCTGAACTGTGTTTCCTCGGTAGGCGATGCCAAGTTTGTATTTGTCATTGGTTTGTCCTTTGGGAACTACGACTTCGACAGCGTATCTGCCGTATCCCGGGAGGAACAGGCTGTTCTCTCCGGGGTGTCCTTTGGTCCAAACTCCGCCGCCCATGTGAATCCTACGGCCGTGCCATTGCTGCCAGATGAGAACCGCCGCCTCCCGGAACTCAATCTTGGAGTTACCTGCCAGTGTGAATGGTAGCCTAATCCCGGCATGTACTGTTAGGTCAACTTTGGTATTCTTACTGTCGTCGATATTGATATGTTTAATGCCTATGAGATAACCATTAGTGGATACTCCACTATTGTTTCGCTCGCCGCTTCCCCTGAACACCAAAAGAGCGTTACCCGTCGGAACGGCTTCGACGCAAGTAACGCTTCCGGTGTTTACCGAAGACAAAGCGCAGGTGTTCGGGTCACTGCCGTAGACAAACAGACCTTCACTAAGGGAACGTTTCGTGTTTCCTCGCAGAACATTTACCAGCAGGGCTGGCTGTCTTTCCAGTTCAATGCACTCGTGCTTGTTTCCGTCAGCCATCAATTGAATTCGCTTCTTCCACGGACTGTATCCTTTCTTTTGAGCGGAAAGCAGATGAGAACCAGCAGCCAAAGACGCAACAAACTTCCCGTTTGTTCCAGAACAGACCGCAACAATTCCGTCAACGCCGAAGGCACGAATCATGACATTTTCCACCGGCTTGCCGTTTTCATCCAGCGCTTCTCCTGTCAGTGTGAGCGCAGCTTGAGCATCGGGATTTGTGTTGCGCCTTTCCAGCCGTATTGCTGCATCGGCGGTGAAGACTTGGCCTTTCTTGATGCTGAATCTTGTGAGCGCCCCTTCCGCCAGCAGCAGACTCAAATCGTGCAAAGCGACCTGCTTGCCCACGACGTATCTGGTTCCGTATACGAGATCCCGGTACACGAACGCATGTTCGTTTGCCAAAAACTCTCCGCCATCAGCCGCTAGATTGGCAAACCTAACGCTGACATCGGGTCCATCGGCGAATATCGGCAGACGCCAGTATTGGATGTCTTCTTTTGTTGTTTCTTTGTAAAGGAATTTCCGCGCCACAGCCAGATTTAGCGGCAGAACCCTTCCATCGGCAGTTTTCAGTGACAGTTTAACCCGGGCTTTGACAGGCCTTTCCTGCACCGGCCAAGTAGCCCCTTTCTGGAGTTCGGCAGAAGAGAAATTGCGTTTCAGTGGATGCCTGCTCTTGGCAAGGCTGTATTTCTCGATTGAAAACTCGATGTCCTGGACTTTGTCCCAGAACCAGAATGAGGCGACACCGTTGGCATCCGTTTTGATCTTGTTCACGCGATGCACATATTCGCGGTCGCGCCACTTTCGTGTCTCGCCGATTACAGTGTGCTCGGAGCGTGCGTGAATACACACGTTTCCAATGCATTCCCCGGTGTGTTTGTCGACAACACGGATTCGTGCCTTCACGCGCTTGCGACTATCATGACGAACCTCTACCACAAGGGGAGTCGTTGCGGAAGAAGACACGGTGAACCGGGTATCGCATCGGTATGGATGTGTCAAAGTGCCGCTGCAGGTGATTCTGTAGCGGCCGGGGCCGAACCGTGCTGTACCACGCAACGCTTCTCCGGCTTCCGCTCGGGGCCGCACGACTAGTGCCTCCGCGGGTTTGCATCGGACCCAACGACCCGCGGCAAACCGGTCAAAATCATAATTCCACTGTCGTGTATCACCGAACACCATGGGCGCGTTGGTCCCACCCTTGGGCTTCTGAAGAACGAACACAACGGGCACGCTTTCTGTCCGGTCTTCCTCACATAGTGCCGTTTGGTTCAGAATGACTGCTGCGGAAAACACTGAGATGCGGACCAGACAACCTAATCTCATCACACATTGACTCCTGCTACTGCCGCGGCGGGCAATTAATGACTTTCATGTCAGCCCATTGCCGTATTGGTTGAACTGCCGTTGTCATTCCCAGAGATAGATCGTGGGATCATCCGAAATGTCTAGTTCGAGTGCTAGCTGTATATCGAAGTCCTGAGGTACAGGGAACGTTGGAACAACACCGGCCGGGCTCGATGCCTCGATGGATCCGGAAAGGAAGACCGAATAGAGACTACCAACATAGACCGGTTCCTGCCCCGTATAGGTGTCTATCGTGAAGTTCTCGTGGTGGTTCTTGCCATGCGAATCTACACCGTCTGGTGCGAGTCTTTTCTGGATCTTGTCTGCGTCGCTTGATGGCCACCACCCTTCGCCAGTTTTGTTGCCGTCCTTGTCACGAATGACATAACCCCCGTACATAGTCACACAAGCCCATTCCCCTCCCATGCCGGTAGAACCTGTTATCGCCCCGGCCACGCCGTCCCCTAGACCGATCGAAGCACTGGCAAGAAGAGCAGCCCAACCAGTTGGATTCCATCCACTGACTAAGCCGTAAGCAGCCAATGCCGTGTCCACGATTCCAAGTGCGTAGATAACACTGTTGGGGAAGTCAGCTTCACTCTCGATCTTGTATGGGTAGGCGATGCCCACTTTGGGCTGACCCCACTCGTACGTGAAGTAGTTCTCGACGTTTCTGAATGCTTTCATGCGAACATGCGTGTTGTTCTTCGATAGGTCCACTATATCTGCGATATCGCCAATAGATTTCCGCGGATGGTATACCATGGCATAGCCCTGTCGTCGCTCATCCGCGAGCGAGAACCTCAAGGGACTATTGTTTACAGGAGGCGAAGGCTCTGTATCATACTTGATCTTGAGCCGGTACTTAGCGGCTTCGTCGATGGACTTACCGTAGTAGATTGTAGAGAACTTGACCACGGACCACGGGAGGTCCACCACCGTGCCATTGAACGTAATGGTTCCCTTTCGGGTTCGGGGTCTCTTGTGGTTGGGCTGTGCTGTCAGATTGTAGACCCCATTGCCGTTTCCTGACACCCCGATCTCGTAGATCGGGATCGTCTTATCGCCAAACCGCTCCGCGTTTGCCTTACCAGAGGCACAGTCACCGGAAGCATTATCTCCGACGGTAACCCTCAAGATTAGACTGTAAGCGACGTCTGCTGAGATATCGCCAACGACAGCGATGGAATCATACGCAGACTCTTTGATGAGGGCCGTGAAAAGATTGTCTGTCGCGAAATCCTCCGAGATAAAATCTCCCGAATGCAGTTCAACTGAATCTGAGAAAAGGTAGTCACTGCCGTCAACCGAAAACGTTACTCGGGGATCTGATAAATCTGCAATCGTAAGCGCCGCACCTTCTATGGCGAAGACGAGAGGAACATGCGATTCGGCATCTGCATAGTAAGATGGTACAAGATCAATGATTCTCACTAATATTGGCACCAGCTTGACCTTGTCATGCTTCTCGGGAGGGAGAAGCGAATGCGTCAACCTAATCGTGGCGCTGTCTCCGGGGAGCCAGGCTGCCGTTGTCCTGGTCTGGAACGTCTTCTGCCAATTACCCGTTGTCACAATAGTGATCGGAGAGTCGCTCCATTCGCCAGCCGGGTACTCAAGTTGCAGCTGGCGGTCGGGATCAGGATTCGTCCAGTTGAGAGTGAGTTCGCCGCCCTGCAATTCGATTTCCTCGATCTCGAGTTCCGTGTGTTCGGGAACAAAAAGTACTCCAGGAGCTTCCTCCTCATCTTCCGGCACGTCTTCTAGACCCCCGTCTTCCCCCGGAGCGCGGCCGATAAGATTCAGGTGAACTCGGATTCCCGACTGTACAACGGCGAAGCCTCCTGCGTTATGAGGCGCCCCGGGGCCGGCTTCGGCGTAAGCATCACCAGTTGTGCCTTCTGCTTTCACCCATGCGGCGAGAACGCCTGGCGGCGATGTGTCAGCAGCGTCGTAGATTGTTGCGCCGGACGCGTAGGGCGTTGCCTCGTCGGTTGCGCCTTCCAAGTAAGTTGCTAGGAGATTGTCGTCCTTGTCATAGACCCGAAAGATGATGCCGCCGCGAACGGTGTAGTAGTGGTCAAGTACCACATAACTGGCACCCTCAGCATCGAATACCCAGACCTCCTGTAAGTCCCCCTCGGCGTTGACGAACCCGTCTTCTGAAATCAACATATCTGTTTGGTCGCCGAGCGGATTCTGCGCCCCGGTGGTCCCTGCACAGGCTGCCTTGATTGCGCCTTTCCAGTGCCAAGACATGCGTTGGTGGAATCCAAATGTAACGTCGTCTCCAGGGTCATCGAAATCTTCGGCTCGTATACTAGCGGCCAGCAACAAGACAAGTGTAGGTATCCACAAATCGTGTTTCTGCATAATTGCAATTCTCCTATTCCCGTCCCAGAACTACACCGGCGATGGATTGCGTTGGGTCGCGATCCGGCTTGCGGCTGGCTCTTCGAACGTTTTCAGCTATTCGGCGTTCAGCGGCGTTGATCATACCGTCACCGTCAAGATCAAAAAAAACCATGGCTATTGCATCACAGTACAAGCGTTTATCCGCGAGGTCTGGCGTCGCAGTGATTCTACGGTAGACATCAAGCGCTTCGCGCACTTCTGCCCGGGATACAACGGTATTCTTGTCCGTGTCATATCGTTTCCGGAGCAGGTCGAGTGCTGTCTTTCGTTGTGCGGTTCGGAGGGCCAGCGTCTTCTCCCGGAATCTGTCGATCTGGTTGGGATCAATGTTGCCGTCGCCATTCCTATCGAAGGCCTTTCTCCTTTCCTGTTCCTTTGTTCGTGCAGCGATTCCTGCCTTTGCCCGGGCTTGTCGCAGTGCTTTGAGAAAAGCTGCGGCATTCGTGTTGACGTCCACCATGTCTTTGGTAACAAGATTCGTGACGGCCATCTGCCACACACTTTCGCTGGCGCTCGACGTCGTGGGTACCAAGAACACCACGGCAACACACGTTCCGCTTGCCAGTAGCCAACGTCCCAGGTTAGTCTTTAGTGTCATCGCTGACTCTCCACTTAGTGACTTAGTATCTCAACTGCGACAAAAAACAAGATAATTCTGAGCACGACCGGGCACGGTCAGCAGTGAAGGCGACAGGTCGAAAGTGCAGGTGC